>Ga0189275_100075_pt1 | contig 179297 bp, 178 predicted proteins | sample N19A6minimetaG_FD_130329 | JGI IMG/M metagenome (GOLD analysis project Ga0189275, IMG submission 130329) | Marine microbial communities from the Costa Rica Dome - N19 A6 mini metaG | ecosystem: Environmental > Aquatic > Marine > Oceanic > Photic zone | place: Costa Rica: the Eastern Pacific...
ACGGCTATAATTCATTACGGCGGAATTTCCTCGCGGAAATTCCATGCATTTTTGCTATCTTTCGGTCAACGTCGGAATGACACTCACGTGCCATTCCGTAACAAAATCATAGCCAAAACCGTTGTAAGCAAGCTGAAAAAAGAGCCAACCGCACAAAACAAAGAGTGCCGAAAAAGGCACACATTGTTTTTTTGCCAACGCTCGGAATAACATTAAATTTGAGAAAAAACATAAAATATATATGAGCTTATTTCAGAACTCTGTTCTAAACAAATATTTAAAAGGATTGGAGTCCGAAAAAGTTACGCAAGCATACGAGCGATTTACAAGTCATTTCCATAATCCGACCATTCAAGAAAACATTCGAAACTCGAAAGAGGAACAATATCAAGGCGAATTTCTGATTGACCTTTTTGTGAATGTTTTGGGCTACACCAAAAACCCAACGCCTGACTTTAATCTTACAACGGAATTAAAAAACATAAAAGGCTCTAAAAAAACGGATGGAGCAATTCTAAAAGGCGAAAAAGCACTTGCGGTAATTGAACTAAAAGGAACAAACACAACCGATTTAAGCAAAGTAGAAACCCAAGCATTTGGATATAAAAACAACCAACCAGGTTGTAATTATGTCATTACTTCCAACTTTGAAAAGTTGCGTTTCTATATTGACAACGCAGTTGACTTTGAGGAATTTAACCTGTTTCATCTTACAAAAGAGCGTTTTGATATTCTTTGGCTTTGTCTTTCATCAGAATATCTTTTAAAAGACATTCCCAAAAAGATAAAAGATGAATCTATAACGCAAGAGGAAAACGTCACTAAAAAGCTTTACAAAGATTACGCTTCATTTAGAAACGAGATTTTTGATGCCATTCAAAAAGAAAATCCCGAATACGACAAACTGACCTTATTTAAGAAAACGCAGAAATTACTCGACCGTTTTCTATTTATCTTTTTTGCAGAAGATAGATTATTACTTCCACCAAATTCCATTCGTTCAATAGTAAACCAATGGACAGATTTACGAGATAAATACGATGAGTATTTCCCTTTGTACGACCGATTTAAAAAGTATTTCGGTTATATGAACACAGGACACAAAGGACAACAACACGATATTTTTGCATACAATGGTGGACTTTTTGCACCTGACGAGATTTTAGATAATATTAAAATCAATGACGATTTACTTTACAAACACACAGTTAATTTAAGTAATTACGATTTTGAAAGTGAAGTAAGTGTTAATATACTTGGACACATTTTTGAACATTCGTTAAACGACATTGACGAAATTCAAGCAGAGATTCAAGGAATAGAAACCGAACAGAATAAAACCAAACGTAAAAAAGACGGTGTTTTTTACACACCAAAATATATTACCAAATACATAGTAGATAATACAGTTGGCAAACTATGTGAGGAAAAGAAAATTGAACTTGACATACAAGAAGCTGAATACGAAAAAGAACGAAAGGGAAGACAAAAAGCGACCTTAAAAAAACTAACTAAGAAATTAGAAGGTTACAGAAAGTGGTTATTACAGATTACCATTTGTGACCCAGCTTGTGGTAGTGGAGCTTTTTTAAACCAAGCGTTGGAATTTCTAATTGCAGAACATCAATACATTGACGAATTGCAAGCCAAATTGTTTGGAGATGCAATGGTATTGAGCGAAGTAGAAAATTCCATTTTAGAAAACAATTTGTTCGGTGTAGATATTAATGAAGAAAGTGTAGAAATTGCCAAATTATCACTTTGGTTAAGAACTGCACAAAAAGGCAGAAAATTAACGTCATTAAACAACAATATAAAATGTGGTAACAGTTTAATTGACGACCCAACTGTTGCAGGAGAAAAAGCATTTAATTGGAAAAACGAATTTCCAGAAGTTTTTGCAAAAGGAGGATTCGATGTAATTATTGGAAATCCACCTTATGTTAGAGTTCAGAATTTAGATAAAAATAGTGTCGTATATCTTGAAGAACATTATAAATCAGCAACAGGAAAATTTGACATTTATGTTCTCTTCAATGAATTGAGTATTGAGCTTTTAAAAGAAAGAGGTTTATTGTCTTTTATACAACCTCATAGATTTATTAATGCAGATTTTGGAAAGGGTTTAAAAAATGTTTTTGAATCTACTCAATACCTAAATAAAATTATTTCTTTTTCAGATATAGATATATTTCAAGGTGCGACAACATACACTGCAATCTTTTTTTTAGAAAAAAAAGTAACCGATAGTATTCATTACAAAGAATATACAGATAAAAAGCCAATCTACATATCAGAAAATTTAGATTTTCTTAAAAATGATGACTTTATAAAAGTTAGTTATTCTTCAATAAAAAACAATTGGGAATTTAAAAATGAGGCTGAATTAACCTTGCTTAATAGGTTAAGAGGTTTTAAAAAACTATCCGATATTGCATTGAACATTTCTCAAGGAGTAATTCCAGGTAGTGATAAAATTTATTACTTAGAAGTAATTGAAGAACAAGGCGACAAAATTTTGGTAAAAAATCAACTTGATGATAACAAGTTTTTGATTGAAAAGACTATAACAAAGAGCATTATTAAAGGAAATAATATTAAGCGTTATGCTTTACCAACAAGCGACTACGTAATTATTTACCCTTATACATTCTTAAATAATGAGCAGAAACTTCTTAGTTTAAAAGAGTTAGAACAAAACTATCCATTGGCATTTAATTACTTGTCTATGCATAAAGAGTTCTTGATTAACTTAAGAAAGAAGTACAAAACAAATCCATTAGAATGGTATGGTTTTCACAGAGCAAGAGAAATGAGGTTTTTAGAAGTTGATAAACTCATTACTTCTCATACCTCAATTTCACCTTCATTCACATATGCAACAGGTTCAAATTATTTTAATCAAAATGTTTATGGAATAGAGATAAAAAAAGAGATTTCCCTAATTCAGATTTTAGGTATATTAAATTCTAAACTTTCAGATTTTTATATCAGAAATACGAGTAGTATGATTAATGGCGGTTACTTCCTTTATAAAACAGATTACATTAGCAATTTACCTATAATTACAAAAGAAAAGAGCCAATTAATATCATTAACTAAAAATGCGTTGGAGTTAAACTCTAAACTATCAAATCACAATGAAAGATTTTTAAAGTATTTATCACGAAGCTACAGAATTGAAAAATTTTCAAAAAAGTTGGAAAACTGGAACGAATTAGATTTTGGCGGATTTATAAAAGAACTTAATAAAGCAATTAAAAAATTTGGCGGAGAAAAACTTAGTAAATCGGATGAAATCGAATGGATGGAAATATTTGATGATAAAAAAAATGAAGCGTTTAATTTAATAAAACAAATAAGCGAAGTCGAAAGAGAAATTGACCAAATGGTTTATGAATTGTACGGATTAACAGAAGAGGAAATAAACATTGTGGAAGAAGCCACCGCATAAGCCATACACATTTGCAATTCGCTCAAGCCAACGCCACGCCAAAAATTGCAAAAGAGTATGTCTTGCCAACGCTGAAAAACCAAGCTGAACTGAAAAAAGCCAGCTTACAACAATGTATAAAAATAATAGCGGTTTAATCGCTAAAACGAAAGTAAATAAATATAAAAAAGGTCAGTGTTTAACCGAAAAGTTAGTGTATAAAAATCCGCTACTATTCTTATACAAGACCGTTGTAACACATTTTGAAGAAACTTTTTGCATACATATTGATATTTACGATTTGCTTAGGATGTTCTGAAAAAAGTACGGAAAGGAGCTCAGAAATGAATGCGACAATATTTTTTGGTAAACAGCCGAAAAATGAAAAATTTAATCTGACTTTTAGTAAAACGGAAAATTCACTGAATTTTAAATATGTTAATCAAATTGATACAACAAAAACAATAGCAATAAACAAAATAATAGATGCCGACACTCTTTTTTTTGGATTTGACAAGTATCTAAAAACTGATAAAAAACCTTTCACAAACGAAGAGCTTCAAAGTTTGGAGTTTGAATTTTATGATACAATAGATTATGCAGATGACGCAACTGGTCCGATTTTATTTAATCAAAAATATGGACTTCTTGCAATAAACAATGTATATGGACCGACAATCATATTTTTGGACGAAAGAAATGACAGTCTAACTGAAAGGATATTTATAAAACTAAACGAATAAAGAAACTAATATTGCCGAAAATAAACAGACTTAATGGATTGCCGAATACTATAACTCAACAGTTTTTTAGTACAACTTTTTATTATAGTAAAGGATATATGGCTGATTGGGTTTTCAATGCTGCAACCGAAAAAAACATAACCGAATTGACTATTAATTTTATGAATAGTCAAGTAAGCCCGAAAGAACTTGAAATCAAACCAATCTTAAGTCAATTACCAAGATTAAAAGAGACTGTATATAAAACATTAAAGAGTCAAAATTTCGAATCAGACTTTATAACGAAAGGCTTTATGAAAATCAAAATGGGTAAGACTGGATATCGATATTTGTATTGCAAAACTATATTAACTGACAAGAATGGAATTGAACATATTGGAAAAGAATATACAGAATCTGTTTACGAAGATGTCTTTAAAGTTTTTAGGACTAAAAAAGAATATTCTGAATCTATTAAAGACAATTTTAAAACACCTAATAAAAGTATGCTTGAACGAATTAAAAATCTATTCAAATAAAAAACGTGTTACAACAACATATATGTGGTCATAGCAGCTAAGTGATCAATCGAATGGTTATTGTATTTTTGGTAAGGCGCAATGCTTGCAGAATGGAAAAGTTAGCAACCAATGCGCAGAAAAATCAAAAAGCAAGGTAACATTTTGCCCTGCTACGACACATATATTTACCGTTATGTGCAAAATTGAGCAACTTATGAAAACAAACCTTTTTATATTTATTCTTATACTAAATTCTTGTTTTGCTTTCAGTCAAATTAGCGCTGAAGAGGAACGGAAATTACGAATGGAAAATAGAATAAGTGAAAGACTTGAATACGAGATTGATTTAAATAGTAATGATAGCATTTTAAAAGACATAGACTTTTATGACAAACAAGGAAAACATATCAAAGACAATAGATATAATGAAAAAGGGGAAATACGCTATCAATATATAATCGAATATAACTCTGATGGATTAATGAACAAACAAACTGGTTATAAATCAGATGAAGTGTCAACTATTCTAACTTACAATTATGACAAAAACGGAAATAGAACAGAGAATTTTCAACATAGTCCAGATGGTAAATTATTAATACATCAAAAGAGAATTTATGAGAACAACTTAAATACAGAACTCTATAATAAAAATGTGAAATTTGACAATTTCTGGTTGAGTTATAAGTATTACTATGATAATCAAGGATTGTTAAAGAAAACGGAAAGGTTTAAGGCAAACGGAAAAAAAGCTTCAACTTCTATTTACGTTCATAACAAGAAAGAGAATACACTCTTTATTTATGAGAACACAAAGAGAAAAGGTAATTTATATTTAATAAAAAAATACAACGAAATTGGACAACTCATTGAAATGACATATTCTCAAGTCAAGAAAAGAATTGAATACAAATATGACTCTGAAAATAATTTAGTTGAAGAAATAGTTTTTGTAAATGACCAAATTGACTCGAAAACAAAATATTATTATAAAAAATTCAGCACATAACAACGGCTATAGTTCATTACGGCTGAAATTCCTAATCGGAATTTCTAGCCTTTTTGCTAAATTTATGGTTACGGCGGAGTGATACTCGCGTACCATTCCGTAACGAAACCATAGCCAAGACCGTTAGCTACTATTTCTTACTTCATTTTAAATTCAATCAAATTATTGATGTTTTTTTAAAAATGAATGAATATTCATTTTTTTTATATCTTTGTACCCTAAAACAAAACATCATGACTAAACTTCAAAAAAGTATAGATAAACGAAACGCTCTTATAAAAGCAACCATCGAATTAGTAAATAACAATGGTTTCCATGCCACTCCTATGAGTAAAATTGCAAAAATGGCAAATGTCTCACCTGCAACTATCTATTTATATTTTGAAAATAAACAAGACTTGGTTAATCAAACGTATTTAGAAGTAAAAACGAAATACACAGATTTTGTTTTTAATACCTATGATGAGAATACATCAATTAAAACAGGCTTCGAACTCATCTGGAAACGAATTGCGGAATTTAATATTAATGAATGTGAATATTCATTTTTTTTAACCCAATGTAATAACACGCCAATAATTGATGAGCCTAGTAGACAAGAAGGTATAAAACACCTACAACCTCTACTCGATCTATGGAAACGAGGAAAGGATGAAGGAGTTATTAAGCCCATTTCAGATTATATATTATATGCCTATTCGATAAATCCCATATCAAGTTTAATGATGGCACAAAAACTAGGTCAATTTCAATTGACCAAAGCAAATACCGAAGAAGCATTTCTAACAGCTTGGGACAGCATAAAACTCTAAAAATGAAAAAAACAGCAATTATATTAGGTGCGACTGGTTTAACAGGTTCTATACTTTTAGAAAAACTACTAAATGATGATAGGTATAAAACAATCAAATTGTTTTCCAGAAAAGAAATTGATGGGCTGCCCTCAAAAGTAAAACAGTTTGTTGGAGATATTTTAGAGTTAGATAACTTCAAGAAGGATTTCACTGCAGATGAAGTATTCTGTTGCATTGGTACAACAGCCAAGAAAACACCAGACAAACAACTATACAAAAAGATAGATTTTGGAATTCCGGTTACTGCCGCAAAACTTGCAAAGGCAAATGGAATGCCTGTGTTTTTAGTCATTTCTTCATTAGGCGCAAATGCAAAAAGCTCTATTTTTTATAGCCAAACAAAAGGTGAAATGGAACAAGCTGTTCTTTCAGAAAAAATTGAAAAGACACACATTTTACAGCCTTCTATTATTGGTGGTGACAGACAAGAGAAACGTATTGGAGAAAAAATAGGGTTGGTTTTAATTAAACTTCTACAACCTTTATTCTTCGGGAAATTAAAGAAGTATAGAATTACAGAAGCTGAAGATATTGCACAAGCTATGATCAACTTGGCAAATTCAAATTCAACAAAAACAATAATTACATCTGCTAGTATCAACTTACTTGCAAAAGGAAAACCTACTCAAAAATAAAACCTTATGGAAAAAAATTTTAATAAAACAAGTACCATTCAAAACATATTGAGAATCTTGTTAGGTGTTTTTATGCTCTATGCAGGAATAGGACATCTAACGTTCCTTAGGACAGAATTTCAGGCACAAGTTCCCACTTGGATCACAACAGATGAAGCGTTTATGGATTTTATAGTGTTAGCATCTGGTGTGGTAGAAATTATTTTTGGTTTACTAATGATTTTGGGAGGTAGATTAAAAATCAAAACAGGTATTTCATTAGCAATATTCTACATTCTTATTTTTCCTGGAAATATTAATCAATATGTAAATGAAATTGATTCTTTTGGCTTAAATACGGATAGGCAAAGGTTAATAAGATTGATTTTTCAACCCGTTTTAATTGTCTGGGCTTTGTGGTCAACAGGAGCACTTAAATATTTAATATCAAAGAAAAAAAATAGCAATAAATAAAAAATTAAAAAAATGGAATTATTAGACAAATTAAACTGGAGATATGCTGCAAAAGCAATGAATGGCAAAAAAGTATCTCAAGATAAAATTGACAATATTATCGAAGCAGCTCGTTTAGCTCCTACATCAAGTGGTCTACAACCTTTTGAAATAATTGTAGTTAAAAATCAAAAAATTAAAGAACAAATTAGACCAATAGCTTGGAATCAATCTGTAATAACCGACTGCTCTCACCTGCTCGTTTTTGCTGCTTGGGACACCTATACAGAAGATAGAATTAACTATATGTTCGATTTAACAAACGAGATTAGAGGATTTAAAAACGAAGGTTGGGAAAACTACCGACAAAAGTTATTACAAATGTATCCGCAACAAGATGCAGAAGTAAACTTTAATCATGCTGCCAGACAAGCATACATTGCATTTTCACAAGCTATTACAGCTGCTGCCTACGAAGGCGTAGATGCAACACCTTTAGAAGGTTTTGACGCTGATAAGTTAGATGAAATATTAGACTTAAGAGCGAAAGGTTTGCGTAGTGCAGTAATGCTACCCATTGGTTACAGAGATGCCGATAGCGATTGGTTGGTAAATCTTGTAAAGGTTAGAAAAAGCACAGAAGATTTAGTAACAGTAATTGAATAATCAATATACTATAAAAAATTAATAAAAGAAGATGAACAATTTTGAATTTAAAAACCCAACCAAAATTATTTTTGGAAAGGACACAATAGAGAAACTAAAAGAAGAAATTCCTACAGATGCTAAAGTATTATTACTTTATGGTGGAGGTAGTATTAAAAAGAATGGCATATACGACCAAGTAAAAACGGCATTAGCAAATGTTGATATAACTGAGTTTGGAGGTATTCCTGCAAATCCAGAATATGAAACATTAATGGAGGCTTTAAAAGTAATTAAAGCCAAAAATATCACCTATTTATTAGCTGTTGGTGGTGGTTCTGTAATTGATGGAACTAAATTTTTATCTGCAGCGGCAATATACGATGGAGACACGCCTTGGGATATTTTAACTAAAAACATTAGAACCGAAAAAGGAATGCCTTTTGGAACTGTTCTAACATTGCCAGCAACAGGCTCTGAAATGAATTCTGGAGCTGTAATTACACGTAAAGAAACCAAAGAAAAGCTAGCTATGGGTGGACCTGGTTTGTTTCCGCAATTTTCAATTCTAGATCCTGAAGTCGTAAAATCAATTCCGCAGCGTCAATTGGAAAATGGTTTAGCCGATGCTTTTACACATGTTTTAGAGCAATATATGACCTATTCGGTAGATGCTAAACTTCAAGATCGTTTTGCTGAAAGCATCTTACAGACTTTAGTTGAAATTGCACCAAGTGTGTTGAAAGATGACTTTGACTATAAAGCGGCTTCTAATTTTATGTGGAGTTGTACCATGGCATTAAACGGATTAATTCAAAAAGGAGTGCCTACAGATTGGGCTATTCATGCAATGGGACACGAATTAACGGCTTTATATGGTATAGATCATGCAAGAACATTAGCTATCATAACAGAAAGTCATTACACATATAATTTTGAAGCTAAAAAAGAAAAATTAGTACAATATGGTGAACGCGTATGGAATATTACAGAAGGAAGTGTTGACGATAAAGCCTATGCAGCTATCGAAAAAACAACTGAATTTTTCAAAGCTTTAGGAATCGACACTAAACTGTCTGATTACACAAACGAATACGAAGGTACAGCAGAAGAAATTCAAAAGCGTTTTACAGATCGTGGTTGGACAGGACTTGGAGAACATCAGTCATTATCACCAGAAAACGTAGAGAAAATTGTAAAAATGGCTTACTAACGTTAATTATGAAACCATTAAAAATAATAGCATTACTGCTAACGGTTGTTACAGCATCAAGTTGTAAAGACACAAAAAAGGAAACACCTTCTGAAAAAGTTTCAGAAGAAAAAATTGAATTACAAAAACAAAAAGAAATGAAAATATTATTTGTATTAACATCTCACGATAAATTAGGAGATACAGGGGAAAAAACAGGATTTTGGGTTGAAGAATTTGCGAATCCGTATTACACCTTATTAGACAAAGGAGCAGTTATTACGATTGCAACACCCAAAGGAGGCGCTGCACCAATAGATCCTAGTAGTGATTCGCCAGATGCTGCAACTAAAGATACAGAACGTTTTAATAACGATGCTGAAGCAAAAGAAAGAATTGCAAACACAAAAGTATTGGCAGATATGAATCCGGACGATTTTGATGCTGTCTTTTATCCAGGAGGACATGGTCCACTATGGGATTTAGCAAACGATCAAACATCCATTGCATTAATTGAAAAATTCAATAGTCAAGAAAAGCCCATTGCCTTTGTATGTCATGCCCCAGCTGCACTAAAAAGTGTAAAAAATGCAGATGGCACGCCTATAGTAAGAGGTAAAAAAGTAACAGGTTTTACAAATACTGAAGAAGAAGCAGTTGGACTAACTAATGTTGTACCATTTTTAGTAGAAGATATGTTGATAGAAAACGGAGGAATCTACTCTAAAAAAGAAGATTGGGCATCTTATGCTATTCAAGATGGAAATTTAATTACTGGTCAAAACCCAGCTTCATCAGAATTGGTAGCAGAATTATTATTAAAAAAATAAACAATATTATTGAATAGTTATTATAAATAAACAGTAGCTAACAATGTATAAACTTGAAACGACAATTATATGAAAGAAATAAAATATCCGAAATCATTTTCACATATTGGGATCACAGTTCCAAATATCAGGAAAGCCGTAAAATTCTATTCCGAAGTTATGGGATGGTACGTAATTATGAAACCATCTATAGTAAAAAAAGAAAGTGATACAGCAATTGGACAAATGTGCATTGATGTCTTTGGGGATAATTGGGAAGAGTTTGAAATCGCTCATATGTCAACTTCTGACGGAATTGGAATTGAGCTTTTTTCGTTCCCTCACGGAAAAAAAGAAGCACCTGAGTTTAACCCTTTTAACACAGGGCTTTTTCACTTTTGTGTTCAAGACCCAGATATCGAAAATCTTACTAAAAAAATAGTTGAGGCTGGTGGTAAACAGAGAATGCCAATAAGAGAATATTATCCAAATGAGAAACCATATAAAATGGTATATGTAGAAGATCCATTCGGAATTGTTTTTGAAATCTACACGCATAGTTATGAATTGACATATTCTTCGGGTGCTTATTCAAAATAAAAACAGTAGCTAACAATGTATAAAAGCAATAGCGGTTTGGGTCTTAATTCAAACCGTTTTGCTTTTAATTAAGTATCTTGTTATCCGAAAGTTGCTGCGTTTGAATCCGCTACTGCCCTTATACTAACCGTTAGCACCAATTTAAGCGAGAAGCAACCAAAGAAAGATAAAAAGATATGTCAACAATTTTAGAGAGATTCAAAGTACACAACTTTCGCTCAATTGAGGAAAGCGATTGGATAGAATTAGCAGACAATAGTTGTTTAGTTGGTACGAACGAAGCAGGAAAAACAAACCTTTTGATAGCCTTATGGAAATTGAGGCCAGCTAATAATGAACCAATAATTCCATTAGATGACTTTCCTAGACATTTATTTAGTAGATATGAAACTGACGGGCACTCAAAAGATGTGTTTGTGTCTGCTGATTTTATACTCGATGAGGATTTACAAGACGAGTTATCTGATGAGCTAAATTGCGATAAAGAGCAAATTAGAACAGTTCTTGTTGAGCGAAAGTATGATGGGAAATACTTCATCTCATTTCCATATTCGAAAATTAATGAATTTGATTCCTCTCGAGCTACTGAATTGCTTTTGGAATTCGAGCAAGTACTTAACGAAGATGATTCTTTTCAAAAAGAAGATGAAAACCTTCAAAAATCTATCTTAGAATTTATTTCGAGTAAAAAAGATGAATTTGAAAAAATTGAATCATTTAAGAAAGAGGATATTGAAAAACTGATTAACGACACTCAAAAATTTAAAACGGACAATTTCGGAAGGAAAAAGAATCTTCCAGAACTTTTTGATGAGAATCTTATTACTCAACTCAATTTTTTTGTCAGAGCATTTGATGGCAAACCTGTAGAAACAACCTCAGAAATACGTCAAAAAGTCTTAAAAAGCTTACCTAAATTCGTTTACTATTCAGATTATGGCAACTTAGATAGTGAAATTTTTCTACCTAGAGTAATTGAGGATTTTGAAAGAACTGATTTAACTGAATCTGCAAGAGCGAAGGCACGAACTTTAAAAGTGTTATTTAAATATGTGGGGTTATCGCCAGAAGAAATTTACGAACTAGGAAATGACCGAAAAGTAATTATTAAAAAAATGGATAATTATGGTCGTGAAATAAGTACTGAAGAGCAAGATTTATCCGATGAAGAAATTCGAGATTGGGCAGACAAAAAAAGGAAGAGAGGTATATTACTGACTTCTGCAGCAACCGAATTAACAAAGAGTTTTAAAAACTGGTGGCTACAAGGAGATTATATATTTGCATTTTCAGCAGACGGTCACCATTTTAGAATTAATGTATCTGATAGTCTTAGACCAGAGCCAATCGAACTTGAAGGCAGAAGTCGAGGTTTGCAATGGTTTTTTAGTTTCTTCTTAGTTTTTCTTGTAGAAACTAAAGAAGCACATAGTAATACTATTTTATTGCTAGATGAACCAGGTTTATCTCTACACCCAATTGCTCAATACGATTTAGCCAAATTTTTCAGAAAATTATCCTTGGATAATCAATTAATTTATACTTCACATTCACCTTTTTTAGTGGATATGGAGAATTTAGCTAATGTAAAAGCTGTTTATGTTGACAAACAGACTGGGCGAACAAAAGTTTCATCAAATCTCAGATATGATGAAGTAGATGCTGAAAAATCAATTTATCCAGTTCACGCTGCACTTGGATTAACAGTTTCAGATACTTTACTCTTAGGCTGCTTACCAGTATTAGTTGAAGGAGTTAGCGACCAAATCTATTTAAATCTCATAAAAAGATTTTTAATTGGAAATGGAAAATTGAAATACTCAAAAGAGTTTGTTTTTATCCCAACTGGTGGTGTAAGAGGAATGGGACCAGTTTCAAAATTAGTTTCGTCAAGGGATGACGAACTTCCATTTGTTTTAATTGATTCAGACAAAACAGGCAAGGAATATAAGAAACAGCTTACAAAAGGAAGATATCGAGATGCCAAAGAAAAAGTTTTGGAAGTAGCTGACTTTCTCGGTAATCAAGATTTCGAAATTGAAGATTTAATTCCAAGTGAAGCTATGGTTAGAACAATAGACAGAATGTTTAGAGCGAATCAATTTTTCGAAGATGTCTTTGATGCGAAAAAACCTATTGTTGACCAAATTGAAGAATGGGCAAAAAACAACTCAATAACTCTGCAAGATGGTTGGAAAGTGGACTTATCTCGTAATATCCAAAATAGATTTGAAAAGCTTTTTGAAAATGCAGACAAAAGTCTAATTGAAGCGTGGGAAAAATTATTCCAAAAAATGCTAGAATAGAAAAAAACTGGTGCTAACAATGGCTATAAGTAATTGCTTGTTCTCGCCTACTTCTGAAAATCCTCGCGGATTTTCAGTTTGGTGTGTACTTGCAAAGTTAAGTGCTAAACCACGCAATTACTCATAGCCGAGACCGTTGTGCAACATTTGAAAACAAATCGAAAATGAAACAATTTATCTTACTTTTTCATCCTTTGAGTACAAGCGAAGAGGTACGAATTGATTTCAAATCGGAAAAACCTGCATCTGACTTTATTGAATTAACCAAATTGGATGGTTATAAAGTTTATCAATATATCCAAAGCGATTTCACTTACAATATGCCTATTGCAGAATTAGAATCTGAAAATATCGGATTTAAAAGGCTAAACCGAGAAAAGAAGACTTGGTTTGGACTTTCAAAAAAGACTGTAACGGATTTACTAATTGAACAACAAAATGGATTTTATTATCCATACGGTTATGGAAATTATCTGTACTTATTTTCAAAGCAAAAAATCAACCAAACTGACTTTGAAAATTGGTTGAACAAAGAATTCCCAAGCCGATTTGCTGACATTGACGAAACCTTTGCAGGATTCAATTCGGAATTTTTGAATTTGATGAATGAAGATGACTATGTAATAGCAACGAATCACGATTACCAAGAACAATTCGGATTGACAGGTAAAGCGGAAATAATTGAACAAATTATTTCAAAATTTAATGACTTGAATTTAGCCGAATACAAAACGGAAAAATATGTCAGAGAATCAAAAAAAACGTTGCACAACAATGTATAACCGCAATTACGGCGGATTCGACTGCGTCCGAATCCACTCGGAATTGCTAAAGCCAGTGCTAAACCGAAAATAAACGCTAATTTAACCCGTAACTGACGGTTATACTAGACCGTTAGGCACAATTAAAACCCAAAACAAAAATGAAAATCACTTTAAACTTAATCTTATTCTTTTTCATTAACTTCTTATTTAGTCAAGATAATAAGTTGGAATTATCTATCGATATTGATTCAGATGAAAAAATTGAAACAATTAATTTTAGGAATTTCAGAGGTAATTTAGAATATAATTTCAATGAGAAAACAAATCTGAATTTTGAGAATGAATTGACAGAGGAGTATTTTTTTGACGTTAAAACACAAGATAGTTTATACAAAAAAAGGATTTGGCTTGACCAAGGGAGTTTTGATGTTAAAATTTCTTTTAAGTCTAAATCTCTGCAAATAAATGTCATAGGTTCTGAAATTTTTGACAAAATTGCTGAATATAATAAAGGGTTTGAAAGTCTTAACTCAACAGATGCAACTGACGAAGAAATAAGCAAGTTTTTATTTGAGCAACTTAATAAAAACATTGATAATCCATTCTCGTATATGATTGGATTAAATATTATGTTTAAGAATCAAAATAATCGAGAAGTACTTTCCCAACTGATGAGTATAATAAATTCACAACCAGAAAGCTTAAAAAGTCATTACACTTCTGGACTGTTAATTAAAACACTAAAGTCAAAACTGAATAGTGGTAATATCAAACTATCTGATTTCACATTTTTAGACCAAAATAATAATGAGCAAAAAATATATATTGAGGATAATGAATATATACTACTTGACTTTTGGCATACTGCTTGCCCACCTTGTCTTAAAGACCATATAGAAATTAAAACATTATCAGAGCGTTTTAAAAAGAATAAAATCAAAATTATCAGTTTATCAAGCGACCAAGGAAATAGAATTGAAACTTGGAAAAAATATGTAAATTCAAAGAACCTTCCTTGGACAAATTTCATTGAAAAAGAAACAAACGGACTGACAGATAATTTAGCGATAAGGATTTTTCCGACTTACATCTTACTTGACAAAGAAAATAATGTAGTTGTATACACGAATTCATTGTCGGAAATAAAAACTAAATTGGAATAAAATAACTGTGCCTAACAATGGCTATAAGTAATTGCTTGTTCTCGCCTACTTCTGAAAATCCTCGCGGATTTCCAGTTTGGCGTGTACTTGCAAAGTTAAGTGCTAAACCACGCAACTACTCATAGCCGAGACCGTTGGCAACAAGCTGAAAATGAAATCGACGTTATTTTTGATATTTATTTTTCTCATAACTATTTCCTGTTCATCGAAAAAGGAAATGGCAAGATTTTATGGTAAATGTTGTACTCAAATTTTGTTAAATCCTGACAAAACATTTGAATATCGGACTTATTTAGGTGTTGGTGGAGAAGTAAAAAGAAGCGGAATTTGGAAAGAGCATACTGGAGATACAATTCTATTGAACACATTGAATCAACCGAATAATAAAAAAACAACTTACACTGGAATTATAAATCCCGAATTAAAAAACAAAGTAAGAATTTCAATCAGAGATTTCGAGATAGAACTTGGATATGCTTCAGTAGAAATTAATGATGGCGCAATGATAAAATCAGCAGATGATAGTGGAATTGTGGAATTTGAAGTCGGTGAAATTTATAATATCAAATACTATTATTTGGGAGAAATTAGTGAGAAGATAAATATATCTAATCCAAAGTTCAATGAGATAGACATATTAATTAGAGATTTGGACTTGGAAATAGTTCCAAAATACTTTACCGATGAACCAATAATTGTAACGAATAGAAAAGTAGTTTTTCATCCAAATAATCCTGAAAAAAGATTTGAACGGAAAAGAACGAATATTAGAAAAAAACAATGGAATTAAAGCCAGTTGCCAACAACGGCTATAGTTCATTACGGCTGAAATTCCTAATTGGAATTTCAAGCCTTTTTGCTAAATTTATGGCTACAGCGGAATGATACTCGCGTACCATTCCGTAACGAAACCATAGCCAAAACCGTTGTATGCAATTTGAAAAACGAAAGAATGACCGACGAGAAAAAGGAAAAATATTTTAAAAGAGTAAATGAAAATATTGAAAAATTCGGATTTCATATGACTTATGTGCTGGAAGAAACTGGATTTACACCTTTTGGTTACTCAACTGGAATCTATAAGAATTTTGAAATTCCTGAACTTTTCATTTCTGGACTTCCAAATGGACTCACAACTGAATTGATTACGAATTACGCGGAGAGGTTTAAATTCAAAAAAGTTCCACTGAATCAAAAAATAGATGATTTAATTGACCGTTTCCCTGTTTACTTCATTGAAGTGGAAAATAACAAACTGACTGAACACACATTGAGTTCGTTTAAATTTTATGAGAATTCGGAATTCAAGTGTTTACAGTTAATTTTTCCTGACTTGAATGGATTTTTTCCAAACGAGGCGGAATATGACTATGACCAAGAAATATTAGGAGAATGAAAAAACTGCATACAACAATGTATAACCACAATTACGGTGAATTCGACTACGTCCAAATCCACTCGGAATTGCTAAAGTCTGTGATATATCGAAAAAAAGCGATTTTAAAAAATCAATATTTTACGTTATATTTCGACCGAATTTTAATTATTAATAGAAAATTTAAACTGCATACGATTCTGCATACGTTTTAAGGAAAAAAGAGCTCGAAACCCCAGTAAATGTGTTTCAATTTTTATCAGCCATGAGTTCATAACCCGGAGGTCTCGAGTTCAAATCTCAATCTCGCTACAAAATTTTAAATTACACAAAATCAACGGTTTAGTTCACTCTAAACCGTTTTTTTATGTGTGTTATTTATGATTTGATTACCTTAGAGTTCTTAAACGAACACGATTTAGAACACAGAAGGAAATTTATAACACCAAAAAATTACGATGCAAATGGTGATTTTCAAGCCCATTAGCTAATGATAAGTATCACAATTAAGGCTGCTTCAACAACATACTAATCCACTCGAAATAAGTCTCCCATACAAAATGTACCTCAAAACAAATATTATCTAAAGGCTTAAATCAAACTACCCCTTAAGTCCCAATATCCTTAGATATCTCAAATTTATGTTTTTGATTACATTACGTAAAACTGATAGTGTTTACTTGCTTAAAAATCAGTAAATTTACTATGCTATGCTAAGGATGTGTATATACATAACTTTTGTACTTTACTTCTCTACTGTTTTGTTATGTAGTGGCCAGAGTCCACCACAAGTAGAGGTGTCAGGAAATCAGTTGTATTGTGGAGAAGCCCCAATGCCAATCGTTACAGATATTAACATATCTGGAGGTGACAATAGTTTAGACTATGTTTACGTCCAAATAGTCACAGGATATTCTTTAGGGCTAGATGAACTTCTTCTTACTGGTACACATCCAAATATTAGTACATCATGGTCTATTGAAACAGGATTACTTACGCTTACTGGACCTGCTAGTTCTGAAGATTTTGAAAATGCAATTAGAGATATCAGGTTTCAGACTTCTGAAAACAACTTTACACAGGACAAGTTTTTCTCTGTTAATCTTGGTGAGGCCAATTATCTTCCTGCCACAGGGCATTATTATCTCTATGTTCAAGACGTAGGCATTACTTGGCATGAAGCCTTGGAGGCTGCTGAAGCACAAGAGTTTTTTGGATTACAAGGGTATTTAGCAACCATTACAACTCCCGAAGAAGTACAAATAACTGGAGAACAAGCATTAGGAACAGGTTGGATAGGTGGTTCTGATCAAGCCGTTGAAGGAGTATGGAGATGGAAATCTGGTCCAGAAAACGGACAAATATTCTGGAATGGCTCTGTTAGTGGTAGTGCTCCCGATGGTATGTTTGCTTTTTGGAATACAGGTGAACCGAATAATTTATTTGAAGAGCATTATGCACATATTACAGACCCTAGTATAGGTATATTGGGTTCATGGAATGATTTGGCCAATACAGGCTCTACAGATCCAGAAAGCCCCTATCATCCGCAAGGCTATATCGTAGAGTTTGGCGGTATGGAAGGTGAACCTCAGATTAATGTTTCAGATAGTTCTGTTATCATTATGCCAAAGACAGAAATTACTTTTAATAACGTTTGTGATGAAGGATCTGTTTTCATAAATCTAACAACCAATGTTGATGAGGTATTATGGTATGATAGCGTTAACTCAAATGAAGTTATTAATACAGGTTTTTCTTATGAGGATTATATTGATATGAACACCACCTATTACATTTTACCCGTGTTCAATGGGTGTAATAGTGGAAACAGAATTCCTATTACGGTCAATGCTTTTACTACTCCTATTGCTAATGATATTACAATTATTCAATGTGATGATGAAATAGAGGATGGTATTTCAAGTTTTAATCTTAATACTTATACGGACGATATTGTAAGAAATGAATCTGGTCAAGTTATACCTATTTGGGAGATTTCATTTTTTGAAGATGAAGCACTTACCATACCACTTAATGCTAGCAATTATGTCAATTCCGAGAATCATCAAATTGTTTATTCCAGAGTGTTAGATGTCTTTTCAGGGTGTTTTAACAGTTCTGAAGTAACTCTGCAAGTAAATTCATCTGATAGTATTTCTGCAAACCTTGAAGTCTGTGATGATTTTATAGTAGATGGTTTTGCTTTTTTCGACTTAAATGAAGCCGATAGCCAAATATTTGAAAGTGCGCCTGTTAATGCTGAGCTAGGGTATTACATTACTTATAACGAAGCTCTATTGAGAACGAATGAAATTACAGAGCCCTATTTTAATGATGTTCCTTATTATCAGACAATATATGCTAGAGTTGATATTGATGATGTCTGTTACGCTATAAATGAAGTTCATTTAACAGTAAAAGATTTACCCAATGTCACTCAATTTGAAGAAGTATACTATTGTTTGAATACGTTTCCTGAAATCATTACTTTGAGTGGAGGAATTATAGACGATATCCCAAATAATTATGCCTATAATTGGTCTACAGGTGAAACCACCATAAACATTGAAATTAACACTATTGGAGACTATGAAGTATTGGTTACTCGACCTGCTGGCTGTACCAACAGACGCACTATTAGGGTATTGCCGTCTAGCATAGCTGCTTTTGAAACGATTAGCATTAGTGATCTTTCTGACAACAACACCATCACTGTCTTAGTTTCTGGTGAGGGAGACTATGTTTATGCCCTAGATGACGAAAATGCCGTATATCAAACCTCAAATGTTTTTGAAAACGTTACAGCAGGTATTCATACAGTTTATGTCAGAGATGTAAAAGCAGATTGTGGTATTACTTCTATGGAGGTTTCTGTGCTAGGATTCCCTCGATTTTTCACACCAAATGGCGATAATGTTAATGATACTTGGCAGATTAAAGGTTTCTCTTCTCAATTCCCAATGACAGCTCGTGTCGAAATCTTTAATCGCTATGGAAAAACCATAACTATCTTAGATGACAGTAATCCTCAATGGAATGGGCAATATGAGGGAAAAACTCTTCCTACTGATGATTATTGGTTTGTAGCCACTTTAATTGATGGCAGGGTTTTTAAAGGACATTTTACTCTTAAACGATAATTTGTGATGTATTTGAAAAGCTGATAAAATAATGCAAAAAGACTATTAATACATAGATCTAAATTAATATAAAACAACTTCCACAACTAATTGACAGTATTAAGAAAGCAGTCCAATCAGTAAATGTTCTTTTTTAAAAATTCAAAAAAACTTCCCTCTATTTATTTTTACGTTTTACCAAATTATTTAATTTCGAGACGTAAATCATTTCATTGTAACACCCTAATTGAAAACCAATTCAAAATCCATAGCTGTTCTCCCCTTTGTCAATATGAGCAATGATATTGACAACGAATTTTTCTGTGATGGTATCACCGAAGAAATCATAAATGCCCTAACCAAAATAAAGGGGCTAAAAGTTATTGCAAGGACCTCTTCGTTTGCCTTTAAAGGAAAGGATATTGACATCAGAGATATCGGCAAGCAGTTAAGTGTAAATACAATTCTTGAAGGCAGTATAAAAAAGTCTCAAGAAAAAGTTAGAATAACAGCCCAGTTAATAGATGTTAAAGAAGGGATTCACTATTGGTCTAAAAAGTACGACAGAGAGCTGATAAATATTTTCGACTTAGAAGATGAAATAAGTTTGGCAATTGCAGATGAAATTAGAAACAATTTTGGGCACTTTGAAGTACAAGACCATTTGATAAAGCAGCCAACAGACAATATTGATGCCTATCAATTATTTTTAAAGGGACGCTCGTTACAATTAAAATGGACACCAGAAAGTATAAACCAAGCAATTTCATTTTATAATCAAGCAATTGCTCTTGATAAGCAATATGCTAAGGCCTACTATGCCAATCTACAATGTTATGGCTTACTGGCAATGTGGGGCTACATGCCATATCAAGAAGCTATGAACTTAGCTATTAGCAATCTTTTAATAGCAAAAGAAATAGATACCTCTTTGCCAGAGTATCCTTTATCTTTTGTAGGTAAATTTTTCTGGGAGGAATGGGATTTTAAAAATGCATACATCCATATTAATAAAGTCTTAGATATTAATCCAAATCATATTGATGGTTTAGAAGCCATGGCAGAATTGTTCATTGCTCTTGGTTTTTTTGATGAAGCCCTATTATATGCCAAGAAATTGCTAGAAGTTGATCCTCTTTCTGCTAATAATCATTACACAATAGCTCACATATATTACTATCAACGACAATTTAACAAGGCCCTAGAAAATATAAACTATGCATTAACACTTAATCCAGAATTAGAACTAGCACATCATTTAAAATGCTTTTGTTTAATATGGTTAAACAAAAAACAGCAATTCGAAGAATTTATACACAATACATCATTGATAGAAGAGAAAAATCTATTATTCAAAATTATTAATGAAAAGCATATCAAAGTTCCTGATGAAATCATAAAAAAATGGTCAGAGCTTGATAACCAAGAAACTTTAATCGTTCCTTATGATGTATTTATTCTAAGCAACTCTAAGCATAAAGAACTTGGGTTTTCACGATTAAAAGAAATGGTTAGTCAAAGACGTGGACAAATTATTAACTACAGACAAGAACCTTTCTTCCAACCCTTACATAACATAAACGGGTTCTCAGAATTACACCAGTCTAACTTGTTCCTTGGAGATATTGAAGTTCCTCAAAAAGAAGAAAAACTAACATCAAATATCTTAGGTAATCATCAAGCAGAAATGCTAAAAGAAGAACTACTCACCTATTTTGAAGAGGAAGAACCTTACTTAAACCCTCAGTTAAGTTTAAAATTTGTGGCTGATGTTTTTGGTTTGAACACCAATAAAATGTCGTATTTAATTAATCAAGCGTTTAATACAAATTTTAATGATTTCATCAACCACTATCGTCTCAACCATTTTAAAACTATAGTTGTAGATCCTAAAAACTCGCATTTAACAATTCTAGGTTTAGCCTACGATAGCGGTTTTAATTCTAAAAGTGTTTTTAATACATACTTTAAAAAAATAGAAGGTGTTACACCTAGAGCTTGGATGAAATCCAACTCGTAGTAAATCATCACCAATTCGTTTCAGATTATAATTCAGTACGATTCACGTGTCAATCTTGTGAATCTTTGCATCAATATCAACAATCAAAAAACGAACAGTTATGACTACTTTACACAAATTCTTAGTTGCATTTATATCTGCAACAGTAATGCTTCTTACTTCTTGCTCAAAGGATGACGACAACAATCCAACAATCAACTACACAACTACTGAAAATTTATTGAATGAAATTAATTTTCAAGGGTATGCCATTGTAACTAAAAATGGAAATGATTTGGTACGTCAAGGGTTTGGTTTAGCAAATGAAACCACAACATTACCACAAGATTACGAAATGGCTTACCGAATTGGCTCAGTGTCTAAAACGCTCACAGCAGCCTCTATTATTCAGTTAAAGCGTGATGGTTTTATCTCTAATTTCAATCAGACTTTAGATGAATTTGATTCTGAATTTCCAAACGGTAATCAAATAACAATCGCACATTTATTATCTCATCAATCAGGCATTCCAGATTATCAATTTATAGTTGAAGATGCCTTCGAACAAGGTGAAATTTTAGATGAAGAGGATATTTATGAAGTTATTACGTATTTGATTTCTGAAAACGGTCTCAACTTTGCGCCAGGCGCAAGTAAGCAATACAGCAATTCCAATTACCTTATTGCCGCCTTATTGGTTCAGGAATTAACTCAGATGCCTTATCACGAGTACATTCAACAAAATATCTTTAACCCTTTAGAAATGAATAACACATTCAAAGGAACTGACGCTATCAACCCTAATACGCATGCTGAAGGTTATAAGAATGGTAACGCAAACAGCACTTACCCTATGGTTATTGCTTTTGGTGCTGGAGATTTTAGTAGTACACCAAAAGATATGGAAACTTGGACAAATGCAGTAAAAACAAACTGGTTTTCAGCTACGGAAAAAGACGAAATATTCGCTCAAAATGCACCAAGTGGTTATGTTGACTTTGGTTTAGGCTGGTTTACAACGCAAGAAGGAAATACAACACTTTATTGGCATGGTGGTGATATCAATGGCTACTGGAGCATGATTGGATTTATACCAGAATACGATGCTACAATTGTACTGTTAAGCAATAAGCAAGACGATACTGGCACACAACGTAATACCATTATTGAACAACTATTAACAAACGAGTTTAACCAATAAATCACAGATATGCAACATACCAACGTTTTATTGGCAGGCGCTACTGGCTATCTTGGCAGACATTTATTAAAGGTTTTAATCGAAAAACAAAATCAGGTTGTTGCTATTGTTCGCCATCCTTCACAAATAGACAACAACAATGAAAACTATCTAGAAGTAAAGCAAGCCGAAGTTACCAAACCTGAAACTTTAAGAGATATCTGCAAAGGCATAGATACCGTCATATCAACCATTGGTATTACACGACAAAAAGACGGTTTAACCTATATGGATGTCGATTTTCAGGCGAATATGAATTTACTTGAAGAAGCTAAAAAGTCTGGTGTAAGTCACTTTGTTTATGTGTCTGCAATCAATGGAAATAAATACCGAAATCTGAAGATTTTTGAAGCTAAAGAAAAGTTTGTTGATATTTTAAAAACGTCAGGCTTAAACTATACCATTGTAAGACCTAACGGATTTTTCTCTGATATGAAAGATTTTCTGCAAATGGCAAAATCAGGCCGTGTATATTTATTCGGATCAGGCAATCAAAAATTCAATCCTATTCATGGAGAAGATTTAGCAAAAGTTATTATAGATAACATAGAGGATTACAACAACGAACTAACAGTTGGAGGTCCAGATATCTTAAGTTTAAATGATATTAGTAAACTCGCACTAACTTCATTAAACAAGCCGATAAAAATAACTCATTTACCAGATTGTTTAAGACGATTCACCATTTGGAGTTTAAGAACATTTACCTCTGTTAAAACCTATGGTCCTATTGAGTTTTTTCTAACCTTAATGGCAGAAGATAATATTGCACCAACCTATGGTCATTATCATTTAAAAGACTATTTTAGAGAAGAAGCTAATAAACTAGAGATATGAGTATTCCAGATTCAAATACAGTTTTTCCCTTACCCAATTACAACAAGCTTTGTTTTTTGAAAAACTACATCAAAAATCCAAATATTGAAATTGGTGACTACACTTATTATGACGATTTTGAAGATGTTTCCAATTTTGAAAAAAATGTGAAATACCATTTCGATTTTATAGGTGATAAACTCATAATTGGTAAGTTTTGCATGATTGCTTCAGATGCTACCTTTATTATGAATGGAGGTAATCATTTAACCGAAGCTACATCTGCTTACCCATTTGCCATTTTTGGTGGCGCATGGCAACACGCAATGGATGGAAAAACCTATCCAACCAAAGGTGATACCGTAATTGGTAATGATGTTTGGATTGGTCACGATGCTACCATTATGCCTGGTGTTCAAATTGGTGATGGAGCAATAATAGCAACAAAAGCTGTTGTTACAAAAAACGTAGAACCCTACACTATTGTTGGTGGCAATCCTGCAAAACCTATCAAAAAACGATTCTCTGAAGGTACCATTTCAAAATTATTAGAACTAAAATGGTGGAATTGGGATATTAAAAAGATTACTGAAAATGTAGACAATCTCACATCGCACCCTGAAGCATTGCTTTAAAATAAAATCTAAAAAAAGAATAAAAGGCTTAACACTAAAAATGTTAAGCCTTTTTTCTTTTCGTGAAAAATTAAGTATTAGTACTAAATATCAAAAAGGTTCCGAATCATAATTCAGAACGATTAGCCTTCTCTTCTACCGCATCTTTGTAACATCAAATTATAAATCAAAAAAACGAACAATTAAATTCTTATCAAAAATGAAAAAACTATTAATCATCTGCCTAACACTTATTACTTTAAATGTTTTTGCACAACAAACCTCAGAGTCATCAAAACAAAATGACAATGGTTTAAAATACAGAGTTAGTTTTCCTGCCATTATCTTAACTAATATTGGTGATGGAGGGAAAAGAACCAACACACAACACATCGAATTACATGTTAAACGTGAACTTGATGCTAAAAATATCGTTGGTGTAAAATTTGCTACATGGAGACTGTTTCAACCTATGGGAATTCAATGGTGGGACGGACTTACAGATAAAATAGATTCTGAAACCGAATTTTATCCTGGTTATTTACGCGAAACAGGTATTGGTATATCGTATCAACGTATGCTTTGGAAAGGTCTTTTTGCTTCGGTGGAAGTTTTACCACAATACAAAACATATTTAGACCTTAACAACAAAAAAATAGCAAACGGATTTAAATTGTACACGTCGTATCATATTGGTTATCACTTTGCTTTTGGAAAAAAGAAACAATTCTTTATTGAACCTCAAGTTCACTGTCAAAACTGGATGATTGACACTAATACGCCTGAAGAATTTAAGCAATTAGACAATAAATGGGATTCCTATTTTTTGTTTGAACCAAACCTTTATATTGGTATAAAGTTTTAACTTATAAAACAATTTCATCATTCATCAACAAACGTTATGAAACATATACTTTTAGGTTTAATTTTTTTGATTGGATTATCAGCTATTGCTCAGCAAACAAAGGATATTGCAATTGAAAAATTATTCAAAATTGAATTAGAAAAAGATAATATAAAAAGTGGCCTATTACATGTGTATTCTGAATCTCGTGGTATTAACATTCAGATAGCGGAAAGTAAAGAAGATTCTATTTCAATAGATTATCCATTTTACACAGCTAGTGTTACCAAGATGTTTACCGCAACAGCAATTGGTATTTTAAAGGATCAACATAAATTAAATTTTGAAGATAAAATCGCTCAGCACTTACCAGATTCATTGGTGAATAACCTTCATGTTTTGAGTGGTAAAGACTATTCAGAGGATTTAACCATTGCTCATTTATTACAACATACATCTGGCTTACCTGATTATTTTACGGATGAAACTAAAGACGGAAGTCCGAATATCATTAATCAAATATTGATGGACGCCAACAAATATTGGTCTGCCGAAGAATTGATACAATTTACCAAAGAAAAAATGACACCTCAATTTGTTCCTGGTGCTGACTATCATTATACAGATACGGAGTATGTACTTTTAGCATTGATTATTGAAAACGTAAGTGGAAGTTCATTAAGTGAATTCTTTGCTCAAAATATTTTTCAACCATTAAAAATGAATAGTTCTTATATCAACTTAAAATCATCTCCTGTAGAAAACAAACTTTCAATCGTTAAGTTTTATGCTAGTCAATACGAGTTATCATCACTCAAAAGCTTAAGTTCAGATTGGGGAGGAGGAGGTTTAGTCTCTACAACTCAAGATTTAATTACTTATTTAAAAGCTTTTAATAATGATGTCCTTTTAAAAAAAGAGACACGTTTAGCCATGCAAAATTGGGTGTATGAAACAAAAGGTATGGAATACGGCTTTGGGATAAGAAAGGTTTCTATTAACGAGTTAACTGGTACAGAATCAGACTTACAACTTATTGGTCATTCTGGCGCTACTGGGTCGTTTTTATGGTATTGCCCACAATTAGACACCTACATTTCTGGCACATTAAATCAGTTGGAGGCTTCTAAAAGCGCAATGATTTTGGTTTATGATATACTTAAAATAATAGAAAATAAATAGAACTATGAACTCATTTTTAAAAGTTGTAATTAATTTATTGGCTACTGTATTATTATCAAGTAATGGTTTATTTGCTCAAACACCAAACAAAATAAAATGGCAAGAAGATCTTGTAATTTATAAACAGTCCTTAGAGCAAAAACACATCAATTTATACAATACAGTAACAAAAGAAAAATTTGAAAATGAGTGGACTAAAATCTATAAAAATGTTGAAAAATTAAACGATTTTGAAATTATTCTTAAACTAATGCACTTAACAAGGCGTGTCAATGATGGACATACATCGGTTTCCATGAGAAATATACCAATACATCGTTTTCCCTTTGAAGTAAAGTTTATTGATAATGAATGGCGTGTGGTAAAAATAAGTAACGAGCACAGTAGCTTGTTAAAATCATCATTAATAGCTATTGACGATATTCCTATTGAAGAGGTTTCAACAAAAGTTTCTGAAGTGGCACAGTTTGTAGAAAACGAATACTCACAAATTACTAGAACTGGAGAATATTTAAATATTAACGAATTACTCTATACACTTCATATTACCAAAAAAGAACATGAAGCCATATTTACATTTCTGGACACCAACAATCAAAAAATAAAAACAACCCTTACCGCTTTAGTCTTAGGTTCATCAGTAAAACCAAAAGACTTTGCTGAATTAGCAATTGGCATTCCAGAAATCAAAAAGCCGGATAATCCTAGTTTTCCCTACTTATGGTTTGCACCTATTGAAAACACCGAAGCTTTATATATTAATTTTGAAAGCTATCCAACCTTTGAAGAAATGCAAGTTTTTAGTGAAACATTGGTAAGCTATATTTCTAAAAACCAATTGAAACAAATAGTTATTGATATGCGCAACAATGGTGGAGGAGATTTATATGTTGGTATTGTTATGGCCTACGCCTTAAACCTTGCTGATTCTGTAGATTGGAAGAATGGTGTGTTTGTATTAACAAGTAATAAAACTTTTTCAGCAGGTACAAGTAATGCTGCACTTTTCAAACAATTATTAAATGCAAAATTAGTTGGTGAGCCCACGGGATCAAACCCTACTGGTTATCAAGACATGGATAGCTTTATACTACCTAATTCAAAATTGGTAATTACCTATTCTAAAAGATTATTTCGTTTATCGGATAAAGCAAATATGGCACTTCAACCAGATATGGTTATTAATCAAAAAGAGAATGATTTGTTTAATAATATAGATACTGTTTTAAAAGTTTTAATAGAGAGGTTTTAATTTGCGGAAATTTAGCCAATGCCAAACAGCTTTTATATAGTTTAATCTAATCAACTTTAAAGCATCAAATCTTAGGTGTTTTAGACACCAAACTAATTTGAAACTTATGAAGTTACCGCTAGTATCGTTGCGGCATAACAATAGCTTTGATTTTTTTTAATATTACAATAGAGTAAACTATACACAATACTGCAAGAATACTAATACCAAAAATGACTATATAACTGCGTTCTTCAGAAAATTCAAACAGTGCTTCTATTTTATCTAGGTATAGATTCCTTACATAAACACCTAAAATAATTGCAGGAAAAATAGCGATTATTGTTGCTGCAGAAATAACTACTTGGTAAAATTTTGATATCGATTTATATGAATACCCAATAGCACCAAGATTTGAAATCATGGCTTTATTTTTCTGTATTATTAAATTAAAACTTAATAAAATAAAAGCTATAGAAAGTACCAGTATAATTAACGCAACTGCTATTACAAATACCAATGCAGAATTGAAGAAAAATGAAAGTTTACTAAACTCTAATTTATCTTTGTTGATGGAATAATTGTTTTCATTGAAAAATTGTAGAATTCTTTCGTCAGTAGGATTATTAAATGTCACCAACAGTCTACTAATCCTAGATTTTTTTGAACGTCCAAATTTGCTGTTTGTATATTCTAAAAACGTTTCTGGTACTAAAATAGAATTTATCTTATTTGAAAAACCGACTATTCTACTCTTAAAAACTTCACTACTAAAGTTGCCAGATACTTTCAAATTAAAGGTGATTTGCGAAATAGTATTTTTAGATAAGACTGGTAATCCTTGGCTTTCCGCAAAACCAAAGTTGTATAATTTTAGGTAATTTTCTGGAATTATTATGGGTACAACCTCATCGTTTTCTTTCCAAATCCAGTCCTCTGTTTTTACATCTATATAAGCATCTGGAATGCTTTCAAAAAATAAATCAGTTTGAAATAGTGGAATATTCTCCGACTGTTTGGAATATGCTTTAATTCTAAAATCAGCATTATTAAAAATAGAAACGTCTTTTATAAAAGGTTGATCTCTTAATTCTTCTATCTCTTCTGAAGAAAAGTAAATTCGGTCTTTGTTTACACTTTTAAATACAGACACTTCTTTACTTATTACAGCAGATTTATCGCTAAAAACATCTGTTTGCTCAGATATTAGAGGCTTAACATCTTGATACAATTGCAGTGTTGTTAAAACAATAAAAACGCCTATAAATAAGGTAAGTATATAGCCTATTAATTGAATTTTAACAAGTGTCTTCTTTTGAAGTTTAACAAGCATACTAAAGATTTATAGTTTTATCAAATTCAATAAAAGGTAGATTATCTAATGCTGTAATAATCACAGATGCTTGCCGTTCTTCTAATTCTTTGTTTAAAATATCTACTATAATTTTGATGTTAGAGCTATCTAGGTGACTAAAAGGCTCATCTAACAATAAGAAATTAAAAGGTTGACATAGTGCTCTTATGATTGCAACTCTTTGACGCTGACCAAGAGATAATGTACCTACCAAACTGTCTCGCCTATGAGTTAATTGCATTTTTTCAATTAGTTCTTCTATTTGCCCTGAAGATTTATAATGCGTTAATTTATTTTTTAACTGAATATTTTCAAAAAGTGTTAAACTTGGAAATAATTTAAAGTCCTGAAAAACGTAGCTTATTTCTGTTTTTCGTAAGTTAAAAATAGAGTCTTCTTTACTACTGTAATCAACTTTACCTGTATAATTATAATTACTGCCATAAATAAAGTTTAATACTGAAGATTTTCCATGACCAGAATTTGCCTTGATTAAGTATTTCTTGCCTTTTTCAAAAACAACCTCCTTTTGTAGATATATATCAGAAGCAGACAATTCTGCTTCTGACATATAAGTTGGTTTTAAATTACTTAAACGTATTTGCATAAGACTTATAGTGAAGAATAGCTTTTGAAGCTTTCATCAATAAGTTCTAACAGTTGCTGCAAACTGTTTTTGTCATCGTCCTTAGTTTCTAGGTTAAACTCTAAGGTAAAGTTATCTATCATTTTTAATTCAATTCCTCTTGCAAAATCTGTCCAAATTTCAAACATCTCCTCTTCTCTATCATTTTGCTCATCTTTTAATATTTTTTTGATCTCTTTAGGATAATCGTCATAGTTTAAGTTTAGATAAGCATAGTATCCACCACCTGAAAAATCTGATAATTTTGAAGAACCAGACAAACTGTTAGATCCTAAACCTCCATCTTTAAAAGCATTTATACTCTTTTTGTCATTTGTGAACAAAAATGCGTCATCATCAAAAGCAAAATACCCGGAATATGAACCATCTAACTTAACCTCGTAATAATCGTCTTTCTCTTCAACCTGACCTTCTGGTATTTTATTTATTATTTTCTTAATATACTTGTCAGAATTTAAATCAAATACTAAAGACATTACTGGTAGTGTGGTTGTTCTTGTTTCTGTAGTGTCTCTATACTCGTAACCTCCTTCATAATAGTATTCATTTTTTGTAGCATCGTAAAGTCTTGTTTTTTTGTCATTGTAAACCATTCTATAGGTATCATAAGAGTAGGTTGTTTCCTCTAAATTAGATAAACTAAAAACCATTGAACCTTCCAGACTTTCAACAAGATCCTTGAGCTCAAAACCCATTTCCTTTTCAAACTCTTTTTCAATGCTTTCTATTTCTCCTTGCTCTTGCATTATTTCATAATTTTCAGAAGGATTAAAGGACATCGCTAGGTTAGCAAAACTTTGTTTTGGCAAATATTTCAATAAAGCGTTATCGAAATCATGATCCCAAACATTATCTTTTTTCATCATCTCTTTTACTTCTTTATTTGGAAACATTTTACCCTGAAGACTGATGCGGTCATCATCAAACTCTATAAATGCAGAAATATAATTATCTGTTAAATCTACGTCTAATTCTTTTTCTAACTGCTCAAGATAAAAGCTAGACGCAAATAAATTTGAAGACATCCAAAAGTTAATATCCTTTTTGTTGTGATAAAAGGTCATAAACTCTTTATTAGCTCTTATCTGTTTGTTTCCCTTAAGCTCAAATAACGTTTCTACTTCTAGATCTAGGTTTTCTCTACTAGACCAATTTTCAGCAGTTATAATTACAGCTTTGTCATTATCCCAAGCAAAAGCTACTTCATTTTGCACTATAAAATATTTATAGAGATCTTCCTTTTTTACTTCAAAATCTACACCTGCCTTATCAAACATATCCTCTAGAAACTCCGCAAACTTTTCTTCATCATTAATGTCTAACGATACACAAACAAACTTCTCATCAGAACCTTCATCTATGTAATAGATAAAAACATCTTTTGTAAAATCGACTCCTGTCATTGTAGGGTCATCCTTAAGGTCATCTAAAAAATTAGCCACTTTTTTATCCTCATTTCTTATTTCCTTTTGAAACGTCTTAAAAAATTCTAAATCTTCTAAATCTTCAAGATTTCCTTTTTTGTAAAGTGAATACACGTCTATAACTGTAACAACATTTGTATTATCTGGTATAGTTTTGAGTCCTTCTGGAGAACTACTACAAGATGCAAACAGGACTAATAGCAGACAGTAGATTATTGTTTTAAATTGTGGATTGATTGGCAATAGCTTCATTTTAATATTGGTTTATTTTAATTATTCAATTTTGGCATAGTTACTTCTTCTCTAAACTTTAAGAGATAATAAAATTTCTTTTATTAAAAAAACGAGAATTAGCTTTAAGGGACAATAAAGATAAAAAAAGAAAGCAAACAGAAGACCAAACAACCTCTTTTTTAAATTATAAAAAAGATACTCACCTACATTATAAATGCATTTCGTCGATTTTTTTTGCGTTTTATAGATGTTTTTAGAATAAAATGATATATTAGCCTCCGAAATTAAATTCATTAAAACCCCAACTAATGAGAAAAATTACCTACTTTATCTCACTATTATTCTTTGTAGTGTTTAATTCTTATGCGCAAGAAAACTACTCTAGAATAAAAATTTCGAATCCTAGCCAACAAGTTATAAATACAATTTCTGCAAATGGGATTGACTTGAGTTGTAGTGCACATCACGAGCATAATGAGCTGATTCTAGAACTATCTCAAAATGATATTGATATTTTAGTAGATAACAATATTCAGTATACAACCTTAATTAATGATGTGTCTTTATTCTATGCCAATAGAGCTCAGAATACAGCACACAGAAGAGCTAGGAAAACACCGCTTAATAATAATAGTAACAATTTTACCTCTAAATCAATATCTAGTGTTGTTCAAGATAATATAATTCAATACTATGGTAGTACTGAAATAGACTTTGTTGAACCACAAAATTTCCCAGACGTAAATTCTTTAAGTATGGGAGGTTGTCTTACACTTAGTGAAATGGAAAGTCAATTAGATGCAATGTACACGTACTCCCAGAACAATGGACTTAATATTATATCACAAAAAGCAAATGCATCATCTACAGGTCAAAAGACCTGGGGAAATCCAACAAATAATTTTGTGAATCAACAAAATAATGGTCCAGCAACATACTCTGGTACCGGAGGCACTAGATGGGATCCTAGTACGATTTGGTATGTTCGTATTACAGGAAACGAGAGCACCACAGCAGAAGGCACAAAACCTCAAATGCTATTTACCTCTATGATACACTCTAGAGAGGTTAGTGCATTAATGAACAATATTTACTTTATGTGGTATCTACTTGAAAATTACAATACAGATCCTGCAATTCAGGAATTAGTAGATAACAACGAACTTTACTTTGTACCTGTAGTTAATCCAGACGGTTTACGTTACAATGAAGTAACTGACCCTTCAGGTGGTGGAATGCAACGTAAAAACTTAAGACCATACAACGGAACTACAACCCCAAGCAGAGGAGTTGATTTAAATAGAAACTTCGATTATTACTGGGGCTTAAACAATGTTGGTTCTTCGGGCACTACAACAGCTAGCAACTATAGAGGTCCAAGCGCTGAATCTGAGCCTGAAACTCAGATTATGGTAGACTTTATAACTAGTAGAAACTTTCAATCAGCAGTATGGAATCACTCATATGCTAATTCTGTTCCTCATCCCTATGGTGGAGATCCAAATGCGAATACCGACAGAGAAGACGAATACTACAGATGGCACGAAGAAATGACTAGATTCAATAGATACCTATATGGAGCTACTATATTCTATGAATCTAATGGATTACCAGACGACTGGATGGTTGGTGGTTCGCCAGACAATAATGGTTCTACAGGTCTTAATTCGTATGGACAATCAATAATTGCTACCACACCAGAACATGGAAGTAGCAGTGATGGATTTTGGCCTAGTCGAGCTAATATTGTTCCTATAGCTAAAAAATCTATGCGTATATCATTAGGAACAGCTTATTATGGTGGTAAGTATGCAAAACTACATGACTTAACACAAAGTAATATAACTACTACTTCTAATGTTGAATTGGGCTTTGGTGTAGAAAGAATTGGACAAACTCCTAGTGATTTTTCTGTAACCGTAACTCCGATCTCAGCAAACATAACAACAGCTTCTCCTGTAACAGTAACTGCTAGTGGAATTCAGATTAACACCACTACAAACTCATACAGAAATCAATCTGAAGTGACAGTTCTTATAGACTTAGATCCTTCTATATCAGCAAATGACAAAATCGAATACAATGTTAAGTTTTCTAATGATGATGGTGTAATATATGAAGCTAACTATGTAAAATATTATCAACCTACAGTACTATTTAGCAATTCTCCTGATACAGATGGTCTAACTGGTTGGACACAATCTGGTGGTTGGTCAACAACTTCATCAGATGCTTATTCTGGTAGTACCTCTATAAATACCGGAACATACTCTACTAATGCTACAAAAACTTTAACAACTACTAGTAGTTTTGATTTTTCAAACTCTAACGAAGTAATTATTCAGTTTTACTCTAAGTGGGATATTGAAAGAAACTACGATTATGTTGAAGTCTTAGGCTCTCCAGATGGTGGCTCTAACTGGATTTCTTTAAGTGGTAAGTACACAAAACCAGAAGCAACAAGTACAACAACTAGTCATGATAATAAAAGTTCTAGTTATGCAACTTTTCAATCAGGAAGTAGTGGAAATATTTATGATGGAGATAGAATGGATAATTGGGTAATGGAAGAATTTGTTATTGATGATACATATTCAACTCTACTGAATTCTAATGATGTACAAATTAGATTTAGATTTAGAACGGATGCTTTAAATGTAAATGAAAGCTACACAACTACAAATGATGGTTATTTCATAGATGATTTTAGAATTATTAGCTTACAAATTCCTTGTGAAACATCTGTACCAACAAACTTGTCTTCAAATTCAATAACTGCTTCAACAGCAGAAATAACTTGGGACAACATTCCTTCAGCTACCTACGATTTAAGATATCGAGAAACCGGTGCACCAAGCTGGATAGAATTTACAGATATCACTGGCGCTAGCTATTCTCTAACCGGTTTAAATATTACAACCGATTATGAAGTTCAAGTTAGAAGTAGATGTTCCTCTTCAACATCCGAATATAGTAGTTCTTTAAATTTTACAACCACGGATTTGGTTTATTGTACTGCTGAAGGTTCTACAATTGCTGATGAATTTATTGGAGGAGTCACTTTAAATGGTAATCTAAATGATACTTCTAGTAATTCTACTTCTGGATATTCCGATTTTACAGGCTCTACAATATTTGAACCTATACAAATTGGAAGTACAGGAAATAACATATCTGTTACTAAAGTCTGGACTGGCTCTCAATACAATGAAGCTGTTTCTGTTTGGATTGATTTTAATAGAGATGGGGATTTCGATGATACAGGAGAAAAAGTACTTGAAGTTGGTGCAAACCAAGCTACACCTGTTTCCGATTCTTTTTCTGTACCAGTTTCTGCTAGCTCAGGAAATACTACAATGAGAGTTATAATGGCATATTATAATACATCAGGAACCATACAAAATGATCCTTGCGATAGTTTTCAATATGGAGAAGTAGAAGATTATAATATCTACTTATATGAAGGTTTACTTTTTACCAATTCACTATGGTATCCTAATTCTCCATCTGATCTAACCGGAACTGATAATGTCACCATTTTAGATGGCACATATAATATAACTACTGATATTGCTGTAAACAATATTATAGTAGCAACTGGCGCTACATTTAATGTAAGTAAAGAAAATGCTGTAACGGTTAATGGCAACATTACAAATAATGGCGAATTTATAATGAATTCAGACTCTGATGAATTTTCAAGTCTTCTTTTATCAGGAAGTGCTTCAAATAATTTAAAATACAACCGTCATGTTAATTCCGTTGCAAATAGAAATGATTTGATTACCCCTCCTTTTAGTGGAGAAAGTTTTGTGGATTTTATTTCAAACAATTCAAATATAGTATCCAACACAGGGCAAACACTTTATTTATTTGGCCCTTTTGACAAAACTACGAGCGATTATTTAACCTATTCAAATACAGAAATAAGTACTTTAAATGCTGGTATTGGTTACAAAACTGCATCTACCGATAATAGTACATTTACCTTCACAGGGACAGCAACGACAGGTACTGTAAATGTTCCAATTGCAAAATCAGGCTCGGCTTATGAAATCTGGAATTTAATAGGAAACCCTTACCCTTCTTATATAAGATTAGAAGATTTCTTAAATGATAATATAGCCGAACTAGACGCTTCAAGTGCTGCAATTTATGGTTACGATGCTGATAATTCTAATGGAAGCTACTGGACGATTTGGAATTTTGCCTATGCCGCTGCAAATCCAAACACTTTAATTGCGCCAGGACAAGGTTTCTTTGTATCTGCAAAAGATGGTGGGGGTACTATTTCCTTTACAACTGCCATGCAAACTTCAGGAAACTCTGATGATTTCATATCAGGAAGAAATAATAACACTCCTGAGTTTGGACGCATAGTATTAAATACAATGGACAAAAGCTTTAGCACAGATTTGTATTTTACAAGTAATACTTCTTTAGGTCTTGATATAGGATATGACGCAAGTCATTTTGATGGTGCGCCATCAGATTTTGCTATCTATTCTGAACTTGTTAATGATAATACAGGAAAAGACATGGCCATACAAGCTATTAACTTTAGTGATATTAATGCTAGTACCATTATTCCTCTAGGGGTAAATGTTAATCAAGGCGAACAAACAACTATAAGTTTAACCGACTCTAATATTAATGTTGATATGTATCTTGAAGATGTAATAACAAATACTTTCACCCTATTAAACACATCAAATTATACATTTACGCCTTCAACAAACATTTCTAATACTGGAAGATTTTATCTAAGATTTAGCACACAAACCCTATCTAATAGCGAATCTAATTTAGACACATTACAAGTTTATAGTGATAATAACGATCAAATTATTATTAAAGGCACATTAACATCAGAAACAGAAGTATCTTTATTTGATTTACAAGGAAGACTAATATTAAGAAATAAACTAAGTAATAATACCACTATTAACAAACTTAGTACAGTCAACTTTAGTTCCGGCGTTTATCTGGTAAAAATTTCTGACAGAACATCAAATATTTCGAAAAAAGTAGTTGTAAGATAAAACCTCTTAATGAAAAGTTAAAGCCGAAGATCTTCTCTTCGGCTTTTTTTTTAGCTAAACCAACAAATTAAGGAGGTAAAGTAAGTTATATTTTATATAATTTTCCTACAATAAATGCATTTCGTCGAATTTATTTGCATTTTAAAGATGTTTGTACTATGTTTGAACCATAAATTTAGTCCCAAACTAAAATTTAACCGCTTATGAAAACTTTTACTTTAACCTTAAAAGGTTGTACGCTATTTTTATGTGCTCTCTTATTTTCAAGCTACACATATTCTCAGGTCACTGTAGCCAACTATGATTTTGAATCTGGTATACAAGGCTGGACAGATGGTGGCGATGATGCAGCTTATCTATCAAATGCTTCATGGGCCTGTGGTGGATCTGGATCTGTATATAGTAAAGATGATGACACTTCTCAAAATTACCTTACATCACCCGTTCTAGATTTAACAGGATATTCATCTGTTGATTTTTCGTTATGTCTTAAAACATTAAATCTTAGTAATGGGGAAGGCTTTGATCTTCTATATTATAATGGTTCATCATGGTCAACTGTCCAAACTTTCTTAAAAGGCACGGATTTTACAGGAGACGGTAATGGAGTCTCAACAAGTTTGAGTGCAAATTTATCTAGTGGAACTTATACCTTTAGTGCTAGTTCTAGGTTTCGATTATCAGGTAATGGAAACGGTAATAGTGATTATAATGTTTTTGACAATATACTTGTTGAAGGTTACCCAATTGTTTCTGGACCAGAAATTAACATCCGAGGTAACGGAACAGCAATCAATGATGGAGATACAACCCCAAATGTATCCGATGATACAGACTTTGGAAACGTAAGCACAATTACCTCATCGGCTAATACATTCACAATAGAAAACCAAGGAAGCTCTACACTTACATTGTCTGGAGGCTCACCATATGTAACTATCTCCGGAACTCATGCAGCTGATTTCAGCGTTACAGCTATACCTAGTAATTCTATAGCTTCATCAGGTTCTACCACATTCGAAATAACTTTTACACCAGGAGCTCTTGGTCTTAGGACTGCTAGTATAAGTATTAGTAGTAACGATTCTGATGAAAACCCTTATAATTTTAGTATACAAGGTACAGGTGTTACTCCAAGTTATTGTTCGTCAAATGGTAACAACACAAACGATGAATATATAGGAAGATTCCAACTTAACGCTATAGATAATTCTTCTGGTGTAGGAACTACAAGTACAGGATATTCAGATTTTACAGCCATTTCTACTGATCTTGATTTATCGACCAACTATGCTTTTACAATAACACCTACTTGGACAGGATCAATGTACGATGAAGGCTACGCTATCTGGGTAGATTATAACCAAGATTATGATTTTGATGACGCCGGTGAATTAGTATTCTCACAAGCTGCATCCACAACCACTCCTGTAACTGGAAGTTTTACTATTCCAGGAAGTGCCACTTTGGGAACAACAAGAATGAGGGTTTCAATGAAGTATAATGGAATTCCTTCTCAATGCGAATCATTTGGATATGGTGAAGTAGAAGACTATACAGTTAATATTCTTTCAGGTACACCAACCCCAGAAATAAATATAACGGGTAATGGTGTAAACATCGTTGATGGTGATACAACACCAGATGTTGCTGATGATACCGATTTTGGAAATGTTGTTACAGCTGGTGGTACTCAGACACATACATTTACAATCGAAAATATTGGCTCTGCAAATCTAAATTTAACAGGTGGTTCACCCTATGTAACTATTTCAGGCACCAATGCTGCTGATTTTAGTATTGCGGCAACACCTTCAACACCTATAAGTGCAAGTGGCTCTACAACATTTCAAATTACTTTTGATCCAAGTGCTAACGGCTTAAGAACGGCATCTATATCTATTGCTAATGATGATAGTGATGAAAATCCTTATAATTTCAACATACAAGGAACTGGATATGCAGTTGAACCGGAAATTAATATACAGGGGAATAGTATAACTATAAATGATGGAGACACTACACCAACGCTAACAGATAATACGGATTTTGGCAATGTTGTAACTGCTGCAGGTACTTCAGCTAATACCTTTACAATACAGAATACTGGAGTTATTGACCTATTATTAACAGGTGGTTCGCCATACGTAATAATCTCTGGAACAAATGCTGCTGATTTTACATTGACCACTATTCCTTCAGGAACTATTGCAAGTAGCAGTTCTACAACATTTCAAATTACTTTTGACCCAAGTGCCGACGGCATAAGAACTGCTTCAGTTAGTATAGCTAATAATGACTCCGATGAAAACCCTTATAACTTTGATATAAGAGGTACAGGATACACTCCACCTCCATGCGGATCTACAGTATTGCATACCGCAGATTTTGAATCTGGCTTAGACGGTTGGACCTCAGGAGGTATTGATGCAAGTAGAGTAAACAATACTACTTGGTCCTATGGCGGGAGCTACAGTTTAAGAGTAAGAGATGATGACGCCGCTGGTTCAGCCTCTTCGTTTGATTCTCCTGCTTTTGATTTTTCTAACTATGACAAGGTAGACTTTAAATTCTTTTTTGCCCCTAATAGTATGGATTCTACCTATGATACAAGTAGCCCACCAAACAAAACATATACTGAAGAGTTTATTGTTGAGTATAGTAGTGATAATGGTAGTAGCTGGACTCCCGTACAAACTTTTGAAAGTGGACAAATCTCAAATCAAAGCGCAGATTTCGAAACTTCTTCATCCGCCATTTTTTATGGAAGAATAGTTACTTTAAAAAGTTCTGTTTACACATTTCCTGCTGCAACAACATCGCGTTTTAGAATTCGTTGTGATGCAAGCGATGATGACGATCAGATTTATATAGATAATATTACAATTACTGGTGTAGACTACTGTACTCCAACGGAGGCACCAGGTGGTGTAACATCAAACTTAGATCTATGGCTTAAAGCTGATATGGCAGATGGTGTAAGTGAGTCGGCAGACGGATCTTTAGTAAGTGAATGGATAGATAATGGTAAAGGTAATAATGCTGAGGTTATGGATTCTGGCTTAGAACCAGTTTACAGAAACAACACCTCAAGAAACATTAATTTCAATCCAGTAATTGACTTTACAAATGATTTGAATACAGCTGGTTCTGATCTTACTTATATTTCAGATCTTGGTTCAAGAGATGTCTTAAGCGGTACTGCAGGTTTTAATAGTAGTGATATGTTTGTCGTTGTTGTACCCGATGTAACAATTACAAACACTATGTGGCCTGCGGATACATTTACCAGTACCGACCCTACAGCAAATGACCCTAGAACTGAAGATGTTACAGGATTTGGTTATGGTGGTTATAGTTCTAGATTTACCAATGAATACTTTGGTTATTGTATTGGTACTCACAGTAATACTACAGGTGCAGGTTACGGAAGAGCAGATACATCTGGAACAACAAATTTCAATCAAACCGGAATTATTAACATTAGACACAATGCCGCAGTGAATGACATGGACATGTATATTAATGATAATGCTTTTGGAAACCTTACAGCTGATGCAGCATCTTTTGCTACAGTAGACGACACAAGATACTGGTTAGGCCGTAGTCAATACTTTGAAGGTAGTTTTGATGGTAGAATAGCTGAAGTTATTACTTATTCTGCTACTAATAATGATTCTGATTTAACTCAAGCCAGAAACAGAATTCAATCCTACTTAGCCGTGAAATATGGTATCACACTTGGTGTTAATGGAACTTCACAAGATTATGTAGATAGTGATGGTACGGTAATTTGGGATCAATCAGCAAACTCAGGATATAATTATGATATAGCCGGTATTGGTCGTGACGATGATTCAGAACTTAACCAAAAACAATCAAGAAGTGTTAACGATGCTTCAGATGGCACAGGCAGAACTCAAGGTTTATTAACCATAGGATTAGCCGATATTTACAACACTAATACTGAAAATAAAAACACTAATCCTACTACATTCAATGATAAGGAGTTTCTTATGTGGGGAAATAATGGGGCAGATATAAATTTAGCTGCATCTGTTATATCTGTTAACATGAGTTCTGGTATTACACCATCATTAAATACAGATGTAACATTTACTGGTATGCAACGTATTTGGAAAGTAGTTGAAAACGGTGGAGATATTCCTACTGTAAAGGTAAGAATACCTCAGAATGCAATACGAAACATCTCACCTCCTGGTAATTATTATATGTTTATATCAAGTACAGGAGTTTTTGACCCTACTGCAGACTATAGAGTTATGACAGCAGACGGTAGTGGAAACTTAGAAACTGAGTATGATTTTGACGGAACGAGATATATCACGTTTGGTTATGCACCACAGGTAGAAGTTGTACGCTCAGTATACTTTGATGGTTCCGCAGACTACATTGATGTAGAAGACAATCTAGACTTAGACCCAACAGGATTTACAATTTCTGCTTGGATAAAGCGTGATGCTGCAGATTCAGGCACAAAATCAATTCTTTCAAAAAGAGACTTATCCTTCACTCAAGGTTATGACTTAAGAATTTTAAATGATAATAAAATAGAAATGTATTGGAAAAATGGCACTAACCAAATAACAACATCCAATGCAAGCATACCTGATGATGAATGGCACCATGTCGCAGTTATTTACAACGGTTCAAACGCATCATTATATATTGATGGTGTATTAGATATAAGTCAAGGAAAAACTGCTCCTACAAATACTACGGATTCATTCTTAGTTGCAGCCGCAGGTAAAGGAACTACAACACAACATTTTAGAGGAAACATTGATGAAGTCCGTGTTTGGAACACAACATTAACAGAGGATCAATTAAGATTTGTAATGAATCAAGAAATTGAAGATAATGCTGGTCAGGTTATGGGAGTTGTTTTACCAACCTCAATAACTAAACACGATATCAATGCTGTACCATGGAGTGATTTAGCTGGTTACTATCCAATGTCTGTATATACATATACTAACACAGATGATGCCTCAGGAAATGGTAACCAAGGTGCACTAAGAAATCTTGATACTGTTGATAGACAAACAGCGCCATTACCATACGAATCAACTCAAAACGGAGATTGGGATACCAATGCTACTTGGACTAATGGAAGTGTGCAATATATGCCAGGTTCTGCTTCAATAGCTGACCCTACAGTTACTGTAGATTGGAATATTGTTAGAACATCCCATAATGTCACAATGGATAACACTACATTACCTGCTGGTAATAATGAAAACAGAAATGTTCTAGGACTTTATGTAGATGCAAATGAATTAACTTTGGATGGTGATAATGCAACCAATGCTGGTAGTGGACTTACTGTATCGCACTACCTCAGCTTAACTGGTAAGATTGACCTAGAAGGAGATTCTCAATTAATTCAAACAGAAGATAGTGATCTATTAGTAGCTACTAACGGAGAACTTGAAAAAGATCAACAAGGTACTGCAGATACTTATACTTATAATTATTGGTCTTCACCTGTTGGCGATATAGACACTGCAACCAACAACTACCGTTACACTGTACAAGATGTAATGTTTGATGGTACCAACCCTGTAAACTTTTCAAGTTCAGGATACAATGGAGCTGCAACAACCCCTATTAGAATTGCAGACTATTGGATCTGGAAATTTGCAAACTTAACAAGTGATGACTATTCGGCTTGGCAGCATATAAGACGTACAGGAACAATATATGCTGGTGAAGGTTTCACCATGAAAGGCCCAAATACTGGTGGTATTTTTGACGATCAAAATTATGTTTTCTTAGGAAAGCCAAATAATGGTGATATCAGCCTAACTATTAACAGTGGTAATGATTATTTAGTTGGTAACCCTTACGCTTCTTCATTAGATGCAGATCAATTTATATTAGACAATCCTAATACCACCGGAGCACTTCAGTTCTGGGAACATTGGGGAGGAGGGTCTCACGCCCTACATTTATATCAAGGTGGTTATGCAATTTATAACCTCTCTGGTGGTGTACCAGCACCAGCACCAGACCCAGATGTAGCGCAAGTTGGTGTAGGTACCAAAACACCAGGTAGGTATGTACCTGTAAGCCAAGGATTCTTTGTAACTGGTATTAGTGCAGGAACAATAAACTTTGAAAACGATCAACGTGCATTCACTAAAGAAGGAGGTTCTTCATCAGTATTTATGAGAACAGCTAAATCTTCTAATAGTCAAAATGATACTGTAGATGAAGAAGTTGATGACAGAATGAAGTTTAGAATTGGTTTCAAAGCTAGTAATGATTTACAATTACAAAGAGAACTTTTATTAACTATTGATGAAAATACAACTGAAGGTGTAGATTGGGCCTATGATGCACACTTAAACGAAGATCAGACGGATGATATGTTCTGGATGATTGGAGATGAAAAATTCATCATTCAAGCTAATGATAATGCTAATTTAAACACTGTTTATCCTCTAGGAGTTAAAACAAGTGTTGATGGCACAAACAGTTTCACTATTAGAGCTTTAGAGAATGTATCAAATGAGGTTAACATTTATTTACATGATAAAGCCTTAAACATATCCCATGATTTAAGAATAAGTGATTATCAAATTTTCTTAAACGCTGGTGAGTACTTAGATAGATTTGAAATTACATTTAAAATCATGGCTGGTTCACTTGGAATTGATGACCAAAACGTTAGTAACTTAGATGTTTTATATTCTAATGACAAAGAAAAAATTGTATTAATAAATCCAAATCTAATAGAAGTAAAATCTATAGAACTATTTAATATGCTCGGACAATCTGTCCAAAAAATTGAAAGTATTTCAGAGAGCGGTTACTCTGAATATGATGTTAAGAATTTAAGTACTGGAACTTATGTAATTAAGTTATATACTGTAAGCGGTTCAGTATCAACTAAGAAAGTTTTAGTAAAGTAATTTTGCCCCAAATCTTAAATCTTAACCACGAAAAAGCCCTGATTAAATCAGGGCTTTTTTAATTTTATATATCAAGCTTTATTTTAATGCTGCCAACAACTCTTCAAACTTTAGTTTTTGCTGTTCTCCTGTTTGCATATTTTTAAGCGTGTACATACCAGAATTTATCTCTTCCTCTCCTACTAAAACCACATAAGGAATACTTCGTCTATCAGCATGAGTCATTTGTTTTTTCATTTTGGCACTATCTGGATATAACTCTGCTTTTACACCATGCTGTCTTAATTTTGTAACAGCTTGCAAACATGCCATAGCTTCTTTATCTCCAAAATTAATAAACAGAGCTTTCGTTGCATCTGCAATAGTTTCAGGAAAAAGATTAAGCTCTTCTAATACCAAATAGATACGATCTAATCCAAAGCTTATACCTACTCCACTGGTATCAGGTTTCCCAAAGATGCTGGTTAAATCATCATAACGTCCACCTCCGCCAATAGAGCCCATTTTCACACCTTCTGGTGCAGCAACCTCAAAAATGGCACCAGTATAGTAGTTAAGTCCTCTGGCTAAGGTTACGTCTAATTGAAGTATAGCCGTTTTTAATCCTAAACTAGAAATAGCCGCATCTATAAACTCTAACTCTTCAATACCTTTTAAACCAACTTCAGAAGCATTAAGTATTGATTTTAAGCTTTCTACCTGAGTACCAAAATCACCTTCTAAAGAGAATAAAGGTTGAAGTTTAGAAATGCCCTCTTCTGAAATGCCTTTACTACGCATTTCTTCTTTCACCTTCCCCTCACCTATTTTATCGAGCTTATCTAAAGCCACTGTAAAATCTATTAATTTATCTTGTGCTCCAATAACTTCTGCAATACCAGATAAGATTTTACGGTTGTTGATTTTTATAGTCACTCCTTTTAAATCTAAAGCAGTAAACACAGCATCGTACAATTGTACAAACTCAACTTCTTGAAATAACGATTTAGTACCTACTACATCCGCATCGCATTGATAAAACTCTCTAAAACGTCCTTTTTGCGGACGGTCTGCTCTCCAAACTGGCTGTATTTGATAACGTTTAAATGGAAATTCTATCTCATTTTGGTGCTGTACTACATAACGTGCAAAAGGAACTGTAAGATCGTAACGAAGGGCTTTTTCTGAAATTTTATTTGCTACTTCTTTAAAATTGTCTTCGGTAAATACATTTTTAAAATATGTTTTCTCTACAGCCTTTGAAAAGATTTGCGAATTTTCAAATAGAGAATTATTATTTTCAATAATTCTTTTCATATACCTTTCTATAGCTATTAATATTAATGATTCCTTTTTTGAAAATTCAATCCTAATCTTCCTAACTATACTGTTCGAAAATGTATTTATAAATAAATTATTGGAATAAAGACTTGTTTCAAATAATTCTAAAATTTCCTCTATATCTTCTAGATTATCAATTTCTTCAATTGACTTATCCTTAAATATAGTCTTATATAAAATAAGAAAAGAATCTTCTAAGGTTTTCTTGAAGATCTCTCTAAGAAATTTAGATCCTAATTCAACATTTCTCAAAAAATCACCACTATTCAAAATTTTAAAAATCAAGCGATCACCTTCATCACCATATTTTCCCATTAAGGTATCTGAGTTTTCAAAACTTGGAGTTTCAATCGGTTGAAATCCGTATAACTCAAATTGCTCTTTTATAATGTTCATTATATAAGAACGTTTTGCAACCTCTACTGCATTAAAATCTCTGGTACCTTTTGGAATACTTGGTTTTTGCGCCATGTTATCGTTTAATTTGTCACAAAAATATTATAATTTTTAGAGGCATACCCAAGTAATTTTAAATTTATAGTAACTTTATGCTGTTTGGGACGTCTTATGGTTTTAAACAATCCAACTAACTTTAGATACCACCATGTTTTCATTAGCTAAAGAGAATGTAAGAATTGCTTTTGGCTCTATAAAAAGCCAATTACTCCGCACTATTTTAACTGTTGTAATTATCGCTATTGGTATTATGGCATTAGTTGGTATTTTAAGTGGTGTATCTGCCTTAGAGAACACTATGTCTAGCAACTTTTCTTCTATGGGTGCTAATACTTTTAATTTCCAGCGTTATGAGTTTAGAACACAACGCCAAAGTGGTAGAGAGCGTCAAAAAATTAACCCAGTTATAAGCTACAGAAATGTTAAGGATTTTATTGATAACTATAATTATCCTTATACGAAGGTTGCAGTTTCTTTTTATGGCTCTGCAACTTCTGAAGTAAAGTATGAAAACGAAAAAACCGACCCAGAAGTTGCTATTATAGGCGCAAACGAAAATTATATTGAAAATTCTGGATTAGAAATTGATAATGGTCGTTCTCTAAATTTTGCTGACGTAGAAAACAACAACACAGTTTGTGTTATTGGTAGCGATTTACAAAAAGCTCTTTTTCCTGATGAAAACCCAATCAATAAAACTATTAGTGTTAGAGGTTCTAAGTTTAAAGTTATAGGTGTTATTAAGGAAAAAGGATCTACATTCGGAAACAACCAGGACTTAACCGTTATAATACCAATACAAAAAGCACGATCTATATTTACCAATGCAAATATAAATTATACACTAAGTGTTAAGGTAGATAAGACAGATATGCTAGAAGGAGCACAAGACGATGCCACGCTTACCTTTAGGAATGTACGCGGCCTTAATCCTGTTGAAGAAAATAATTTTGGCATAGAACGTAGTGATGATCTTTTAAACCGTGTGGCAGAAAACACCAATACACTATACATTGCAGCTTGGGTAATAAGCATTATTACAATATTTGGTTCCACAATTGCTTTAATGAATATTATGTTGGTTTCTGTAAGCGAACGCACAAGAGAAATTGGTGTACGAAAAGCCTTGGGTGCGAAACGAAAAACCATAGCATTTCAATTCTTTATGGAAACCATTATTATTGGTCAGCTTGGAGGAATTATAGGTATTATTTTAGGTATTTTGATTGGATGGGGAGTCGCGGCAGCTTTTGAGTTGGAATTCTCTACTCCTTGGGTAGCGATGATTTGGGCTACAAGTATAGCCTTTGTTGTAGCCATAATTTCGGGTTTATATCCAGCAACAAAAGCTGCAAGTTTAGACCCTATAGAATCACTTAGACATGAATAATTATGCTTAAATTTTTTAACCGAATAAATAATTTTATCCGAAATCTACTTCTTGATGATGTGGATAAAGATTTTGGAGGACCTCTACCCTACCATAGAAAATTTGGTTCTATTGAAAGACAGAAAAAAGACATAAAACAAAAGCGTGCTAAAGAACGTGAAGAACAAAGTAGAGGCTTTTAGATTACTGCCTTATAAGTTTTTCAAAATATTGAAATAATTCTCCTTTAGTGATATTAGCTCCTTGTTGAATTAGCTTAAAAATATCCTGATGCTTATCGTCTGAGTAGTCTTTCTTAGCGTTGAAAAATTCAATATCATCAGACAATAAATTATCCCGTAACCACTGAAATCCTTCTTTTGTAGTTAAATCTGCTTTATCTTCCTTTAACTTGATGGCGATTAGGTGCATGTCATTTTCTCTACACTTAAAAAGATGTATTTGATTTGAAGAAATATGCTCTAGGTATTCTACCTTACTCAATACACCATACCAAACCAAGTCACTAAACACATCTAGTTCTTGCTCAGCTGCTTCAGGATTGTTTGTTTTAATATCTTCCCACTCATCTGCAGTAATAGACTGTGTTGCCAAGAAATTGATAAATTCCTTATGTAATTCTTCGAACTGTTCTTTTGTTAATCTTGCGTATTTCATTAGAATTATTGGTTTATTGCTTTATGCGCTTCAAAAGGTCTGTCTGTGGCTAAAATATCAACTCCTAGTTTTTCCCATTTTAGATATAGCTCATCACCTCTGGCTTCTGCTTGTCTATCCAAGTTACCTAGTGTACCTAAAATGCAAACTATATCTTCATTATGAAGTCTTTGATACAATGACTTTTCAGACAAACGCGTCCCAGTAAAAGCAAGCATATTTTCCGTAGGTATTTCGGTTTTCAATAATTTATCAAATTCTTCATCGTTTCTTGCTGAAACCGAAAGTAATAAGCCTGGAGCTAATCTGTAAGCCGATTTAGCTTGCTCAACATCATACGTTATAATAATGCTTATATCTTTTGCTTTAGCCAATTCAATAGCGTTTATAACATCTTCTTGACTAACACTTCGCTTAATATCTATTGTTAAAATAACATTATTTTCACTACTCCATTTTAGAACCTCTGAAAATAAAGGAATTTTATAATTGGTCTGGTTTCCGTAATCATCTACCAGATTATAACTACTTATTTCATTATAAGTAAGGTTTTTTACCAAACCACTTCCTGTTGTAGTTCTATCTATAGAATTGTCATGCATTAAGACTAACTTTCCATCTTTGGTTTGAGCAACATCTATTTCAAAAATTGCCGAAATACTATCACTTACATATTGTAAAGTTTCCAAACAATTTTCTGGATAATACTTAATGCCTTTTCCACCTCTGTGAACACTAATTTTGGGGTAATCTGACTTTGAAGCTTTAAATTTCTGAATGAGCTCAGACGTCGTTACTTGTTTTAACTGCTCATTTTGACTTGTGTTTTTACAAGCTATTAAGCTAAGCACAAAGAGTAGTAGTAAAAAAAGTCTTCTCATGAATATCATTGAATAAAAAAACCGCTTAGAAAACTAAACGGTCTTTATTAATATTTAATTTGAAAGCTATTAAGCTTCTGCAATAACTTCAAAAGTAAAATCAACATTTACAGATCTGTGTAAACGAATTACTGCTTCGTACTGACCTAAACGCTTAATGTTACCTCCATTGATAGAAATATACTTTTTATCAACTTCGTGACCTTCGTTTCTCAATGCTTCAGCTAAATCCATATTAGTTATAGAACCAAATAGTTTATCTCCAGCTGTTGCGCCTGTACCTGCCTTCGCAGTGATTTTAATATCTAATGCTTTTAAAGCTTCTGCTGTTTTTTCTGCTTCAGCTATAACAGATTTTTCTTTGTAAGCACGTTGCTTTAAAGTCTCTGCTAAAACTTTTTTAGCAGAAGCTGTAGCCATTACAGCATGTCCTTGAGGAATTAAAAAGTTTCTACCATAACCGCTCTTTACTGTTACAATATCGTCTTTAAATCCTAAATTCTCAACGTCTTGTTTTAATATAAGTTCCATTGTTATGATATTTTATTTTAATAAATCAGCAACATATGGCATTAAAGCTAAATGTCTAGCTCTTTTTACTGCCACAGATACTTTTCTTTGATATTTTAAAGAAGTTCCTGTTAAACGTCTTGGCAACAATTTACCTTGCTCGTTTACAAAGCTTAATAAGAAATCTGGATCTTTGTAATCAATGTACTTAATACCAGACTTTTTAAAACGACAATACTTCTTCGTTTTTTGTGTCTCTATATTTAATGGTGTAAGATATCTAATCTCACCATCCTTTTTTCCTTTTGCTTGTTGTTCTATTGATGACATAATTAAGCTTTTTGTTTGTTTCTTTGTCTTCTCTTCTCAGCCCAAGCAATTGCATGCTTGTCTAATTTTACAGTTAAGTAACGCATAAAACGCTCATCACGTCTAAACTCTAGCTCTAAAGTTTCAATAACTTCACCTGCTACTTGGTACTCAAATAAGTGATAAAAACCACTCTTTTTGTTTTGGATTGGGTAAGCTAATTTTTTTAAGCCCCAATCTTCTTTAGCTATCATCTTTGCACCTTTAGAAACGAGAAAATCCTCATATTTCTTAACTGTCTCCTTTATCTGGTCTTCAGATAAAACGGGATTCAAGATGAAAACAGTTTCATAATGATTCATAATAAATTATATTTGTTTATTGTTAAAACGGCTGCAAAAATACACATAATTTCTAATTCTAGCAACGTTTTCAGCCGTAAAGTTTCAAACATTTTTTGCACTAAAGATTATGTTAAATTTTACAGTTTGTCGGTAAAATTTGTTTTTTAACCGAAAATATTGTACTATTGTCGATATCTTAACCTAATAAATTATTAATGTTATGACTTTAAACTGTGTAGTTGTTGATGATTCTGCGATTCAGCGCCTCTCTATAGTAAAGTTAATTGAGAATCATTCCTCGCTTAACCTTATTGCAGAGTACAGCAGTGCGTTAGAAACGAAAAACGGTCTTAATACTCATAAAGTAGATCTTATCTTTTTAGATATAGAGATGCCTGTATTAAACGGTTTTGAACTCTTAGATGTACTCAACAACAAACCCCAAATTATTTTTGTTACAGGTAAAACCGAATATGCTTTTAAAGCATTTAATTACGATGCTACCGACTATCTTCAAAAACCAATCACAAAAGAACGTTTTAATACTGCTGTTGAAAAAGCTATTGAGCAGCATAAGTTAAAATTAGACTTTAACGAAACTGATGGCGAGCACATCTTTGTGAAGAGTAACCTTAAAAAACGTAAAGTTTATATAAAGGATATTAAATGGATTGAAGCCTTAGGCGATTACGTAAAAGTTGTAACAGAAGAAAACAGCCTAGTAGTTTTATCTACAATGAAGGCTTTTGAAAAAGAATTACCAGAAGGAAAATTTTTGAGAATTCACAAATCCTACATTGTGAATTTAGATAAAATTGATCGCTTTAACAGTAAGAATGTTGAAGTAGGTGCTTATGAGATTCCTTTGAGTCGAAATAAGAAAACACAATTAGTAGATGCTTTGAATAATATGTAGAATCACTACCTTTTTTAGAACATCTCAATACACATTGATATAAAAAATCCCTGCAGTTTTGTTGGGATTTTTTTATGCTTAATAGTTATCTACATTAATAATTACCCTAACAGACCTAAAATCCTTAACAGCATTAAAACTATTATCAATTTTCATAATAGCGTCTTTGGTTTTTGACAATGATTGATTTTGAGGAATCTTAATTAAGATATTTTTATTAAACAAGTTTCTTATTCTAGAAATTGGTGGAAACTCAGGTCCTAAAACATTTGCTTTAAACACTTGTCGCAGTGATTTAGCATACCAATCTGCAGCCAAATTGACTCTATTATAATCCTTATGCTTTAATGTAATTTTAATTAAACGATAAATAGGTGGATATTTAAAATTGTACCTATCGTTCATTTGCTCTGCAAACATCTCTTTATAAGCGTTTGTAGACACTTGTTGCAAAATATTATGATGCGGATTATAGCTTTGAATTAACACTTTTCCTCTTATATCTGTTCGGCCTGCCCTTCCTGATACTTGTGTCATCAACTGATAACTACGTTCATGTGCTCTAAAATCTGGGAAGTTGAGCAAGTTATCGGCATTCATAATACCAACCAGTTTCACGTGTCTAAAATCTAAACCCTTAGTAAGCATTTGTGTCCCTACCAAAATATCTATCTCTCGTTGTTCAAACTTATTAATGATTTTTTCAAAACCATGTTTTCCGCGAGTAGTGTCTAAATCCATACGCGCCACTTTCCTTTCCGGAAAAAGCACTTTTACTTCTTCTTCTATCTGTTCTGTACCAAAACCTTTTGTGTCTAATGTAGCATTTCCACATGCCTGACATGTTTTTGGAGTTACTGTGTGGTATCCACAATAATGACATCGTAGTTGATCTCTGTATTGATGGTATGTTAAACTCACATCGCAATTAGGACATTGTGGTGAATTACCACAAGTTGTACATTCTACTATTGGCGAAAACCCTCTTCTATTCTGAAATAATATAATCTGAAAACCTTCATCCAAAGTTTCTGTCATTTCCTCAATAAGTCTATCGGAAAAATGACCTTTCATACGCTTACGTTTGTACTTATCTGCTAAATCAACCAACTCGATATCTGGCATTAACACATTGTTGAAACGTGTTTTTAATTCTACAAATCCATATTTGCCTTGGCTAGCGTTAAAATAACTTTCTAAACTTGGAGTTGCTGATCCTAAGAGGATTTTAGCTTTATGAATATTAGCTAATACCACAGCTGCATCTCTGGCATGATATCGTGGTGCAGGATCAAACTGTTTGTAGGATTGCTCATGTTCTTCATCAACAATAATTAATCCTAAATTAGAAAAAGGCAATAGCAAAGACGAGCGTGCTCCAATTACCAATTGTGCTTTTTCTAAATTATTTTTTAGATTGTGCCACACCTCCACCCGCTCGTTGCTAGAATATCTACTATGAAAAACCGCAACCTTTTCACCAAAATAATCCTGTAGCCGTTGAACTAACTGTGTTGTTAAGGCTATTTCTGGTAATAAATATAGTACTTGCTTACCTAGTTTAAGTTGCTCTTCTATAAGCTTCACATAAATCTCGGTTTTACCAGATGATGTTACACCATGTAAAAGTGTTACTGGCTTGGTATCAAAAGCCGTTTTAACACCTTCAAGTGCTTTTGTTTGAGCATCACTCAATTGCTTGGTTTGCTCATCCCCTTCACCCTCAAACTGAACTCTATCGGTTTGAATGTAATATTCTTCTAAAATAGACTTATCAATCAGTGCTTTAATAATTGCTGACGACGCTCCACTACGCTCACTTAAATCTGAAACTTTAATTGGTTTTTGTTCTGAAGCCTCAAGTGCAAACAAGGTTAAAATAACTTCACGCTGCTTGGGTGCACGACTTAAAATTTCTAACAATTCCTGAAGCTTTTCTTCAGATTTATGCGCATCATGAAGCTTTACGTAGCGTACCAACTTTGGTTTGTACTTTTCGTAAAGTTCTTCTTGTAATTGCAGTACTCCTTTTTCTACCAAACGATTTACCACAGGAAGAATACGCTTTTTATCTAAAATAGAAATGACATCTTCAATCTTTAAGGACGATTGATATTGCAAAGCTTCGTAGATTAAAAACTCGTCATCTTTAAGATCAGCCTCTGGCACTTCTGCACTTTCATTTTTTACAAGGATGGTTTCACTTTCTATAATGAATGCATTTGGCATAGCGGCACGCATTACTTCACCCAAACTACACATATAATAATTGGCTATCCATTGCCAATGTTTCAGTTGTAATTCTGTTATAACTGGCTCTTCGTCTAAAATCTGATGAATGGTTTTTGCGTCATAAGCCGTAGGTGCATTATTATGAATTTTATAAGCTAAGGCTGTGTAAATTTTACTTTTACCAAAAGGCACAGCAACTCGCATTCCTGTTTTTAGGAATTGAGCTTCAGCTTCGGTAATGTGATAGGTGAAAGCCTTTTGAAGCGGAATTGGTAATATGACATCTAGAAAATAGTTCATTTTAGAACACTCTTGTGATAATCTTATTTATTGCTATTGGTATTAATTTTTTTGAGTAATCTTAATGAGGCATTTAACTCATAACCTAAAAGTAAAATATTAGCATTAAGCCAGAGGTACAACAATAGAATTAACAAGGCACCAATTGAGCCATATAACTTATTGTATTGTGAAAAATTATCGATATAAATACCAAAAAGATATGATGTAAGAATAATGAGCAATGTAGTTAGCAATGCACCTACTGAAAAAAATCTGGTATGTCTTCCTTCTTTTGTGCCAAAATAATACAGTGTTGCTGTTGCTAGATAAACCATAAGTATAAAAAACAGATACTTTACAATTGCAATCCATTGCTCTGCTGTGGCTTTCTCAGTTTCCAAAACGTCATTTAATGGTGTTATAATATAAATTTGAGTATAGCCAAAAAAAGCAACTGTTAAGAGTACTAATACCACTAAAATTAATGCCACGCCAAGCGCATACAAATATTGCTGAAATACGTTGCGTGTTAACTGCTCATGGTATGAGTTTTCGAAACCAGAAAACACAGCACTTACACCATTTGCCATTAACAACATAGATAGCAAAAACACCGAAGACAACAATCCAGCACCTGAACCTCCACTTATATTTTCAAAAATATTTGCAAAGAAAAACTCTGAAGTTTGCGGTGGTAAAAAATCGTTTAGAAACCGCTCAAATTCAACTTGAAAACCATCTATAGGTATATATGGCATTAAAATAATTACAAACAGTAAAAACGGAAATATTGCAGTAAAAAAGCTAAAAGCAATTGCACTAGCCCTTGTTGTTAATGCACCTTTTACAATACCTCTTACATAAAGTTCTAACAAATCGTAGATAGATAAGCCCTCAAAACCTGGTAATCGAATTTCTTTAAAAAAGCGAACCAATAAATTAATTACAGGAATTTTATCTAGTTTATCTTCTATATGCTTTGTCATATTAAACTGCCTTTAGGCTTAAATCCATGTTATAAACGGAATGCGTTAAGGCACCTGATGAAATATAATCTACACCACATTCGGCATAATGTCTTACCGTTTTTTCATTAATGCCACCTGACGATTCCGTAAGACATTGGTCACCTATAAGCTTTACTGCTTTTCTGGTGTCCTCATAATTAAAATTATCAATCAAAATACGGTAAACACCACCACAATCAAGGATTTCCTGAATTTCTTCAAGGTCGCGTGCTTCAACAATTATTTTTAAATCTCTATTAGTATCCTTAAGGTATTGCTTAGTCTGCTCAATAGCATTTGAAACTCCACCAGCAAAATCAACATGATTGTCTTTTAGCATAATCATATCATACAATGCAAACCTGTGATTTTCTCCACCTCCTATCTTTACCGCCCATTTTTCAAGTGCTCTAATGCCTGGTGTGGTTTTGCGTGTGTCTAAAATTTTGGTGCCAGTACCTTCCAATAAATCCACAAACTTTCTCGTTTTAGTTGCAATAGCGCTCATACGCTGCATAGCATTTAGAACTAAACGTTCAGCCTTAAGTATGGACTGAGAAGCTCCTTCTACATAAAACGCGATATCTCCATACTTCACTTTATTTCCATCTTCAATAAGTGTTTCAACTTTCATGTCTTTATCTACATAAGCAAACACTTGTTTTGCAAATTCAACACCTGCAATAATACCTTCATCCTTCACTAAAAGTTTGGCTTTTCCGGTTGCGGAAACAGGTATACAAGCCAACGAGCTATGGTCACCATCACCAACATCTTCTCTAATGGCATTGGCTATAATTAAATCTATTTCTGTTTGGAATTGTTCTTTTGAAATCATGAGGTATTTTATTTAGTGTAAAAATAGGAAATTGATTTGCTATATGCGATTTTAGATTTACGATTTCTACTTACTTTTCATAAATGATATTTTTGAAAATTTTAAATTTGAAAATGCAAATAAAACTGATCGCCATAGGCAAAACGGACAATAAAAATCTTCAGGCCTTAATTGAAGACTACAAAAAACGGCTGAGCCACTATATAAAATTTGAATTTGAGATTATACCAGATCTCAAAAAAGTGAAGCATCTTTCTGAAGAACAACAAAAAGAAAAAGAAGGAGAACTAATCTTGGCTAAAACTCAAAATTCTGACGTTCTAGTCTTACTAGATGAAAATGGAAAACAAATGGATTCTGTAGCATTTTCTGATTACTTACAAAAGCACATGAATTCTGGAATAAAAACATTGATTTTTGTTATTGGTGGTCCTTATGGTTTTTCTGAAGAGGTTTATAAAAGAGCCAACGGAAAATTAGGATTATCAAAGATGACATTTTCGCATCAAATGGTTCGCTTATTTTTTACAGAACAATTATACAGAGGGTTTACTATTTTAAAGAACGAACCATATCATCATAGATAACCAACCGAGTAAACCCTCTGGCATAATTAAACGTCGAAACGTTTTATTTCAATTTTAGTGTGTTTTAAATACTTCTTTTCTCTTTTTCAATTGGCGTGTTAAATCGTTAATAGTTTCATTAACTGCCATTTCATAAGAGGCTTTGCTTGATGTTGCAAAAATGCGCGGACCAGGAAGGCTCAATTCTATATTACAAATTTTACCTGCTTCGTGGTCGTTATCATCATGTTTAATGTAAACCTGAGCTGAAATTAAGAACTCAAATTTATCTGCTAATTTTTCTAACTTTTCTGTTGTAAACGCTGATAATGTTTCACTTACATCTGTGTTTACATATTGAAAATTTACCGTCATAATTTTACTTGTTTTAATTAATAATTCCTTTATCTAATATACGACAAATTATAGGAAGCTCTACTGACATTTATCATAAAGTAAAGCTAAAATATTTAAAAATACACGGGCTTTCTCAAGCCATTTTTATAACCTATTTTTGACAAAAACATGTCCATGCAAATTGTATTCGCTACCAACAATAAAAACAAGATAAAAGAAGTGCAATCTTTGGTTCCAGAACACATCAAACTTCTAAGTTTAGAAGATATTGGTTGTTATGAAGAAATCCCCGAAACCACTGGTAATATAGAAGGTAATGCACAGCAAAAAGCTAGTTATGTAAAAGATAATTATGGTTACGATTGTTTTGCCGATGATACAGGATTAGAAGTAGAAGCGCTAAATGGCGAACCAGGTGTTGACACAGCATATTATGCTGGCCCGCATCGTAGTGCTGAAGACAACATGAACAAATTACTTACTAATCTTAAAAATGCAACTTCTCGTTCTGCTCAGTTTAAAACCGTAATTGCATTACATCTTAATGGACAACTTACAACGTTTACAGGAATCTGTAAAGGTAAAATAACCCCAGAGAAACAAGGTAAAAAGGGCTTTGGCTACGATCCTATTTTCAAGGCTGAAGGCTATACACAAACTTTTGCAGAAATTTCTTTAGAAGAAAAAAATAAAATAGGACATCGTGGTAAAGCTGTTTTCCAGTTGATTGAATTTTTAAATCAGTTTTAACAAAAATTATGTGAATTAACATACTTTACTGTTATCTTTAAATATGCTTAATAAATTCAAGTTTATGAAACTTCTTCAATTACTTTTTATTGCACTCATTGTTTTTAGCTGCGAAACAAAAAAGGAAAACACCTCGTTAAATCCCGAAAACTGGTCTAAAAGAGCAATCGAGTTAAAAGCATCGGACTCTTTAGATTATGGGAAGTCTTACCTATCTATTTATTCTCAGATATATAGCCTCTCTGAACATACAAAGCATAATTTAACCTCTATGGTAAGTATGAGAAATACTAGTGATAAAGACACTATTTACCTTTTAAGAGCCGAGTATTATGACACTCATGGTAAATCTGTGAGAAAATATTTTGATTACCCTATTTACCTTGCTCCTATGGAAACCACTGAAATTGTTATAGATGAAGTTGATATTTCTGGTGGAACAGGTTCTAACTTTATTTTTGAATGGAAAATCCCAGCAAACTGCTCAGAACCTCTTTTTGAAGGTGTTATGACATCTACAATGGGACAACAGGGTTTATCTTTCACAACTCTCGCTAAAAGAATTGAATAGTATGGCCGAAATTCTATCAACTGTATTCTTAATCTTTGCAGTGATAGATCCTATTGGATCTATACCTGTGTATTTAGAAGCTACCAAAGAATTTGATCTTGTCCATAAAAAGAAAATAGCAATAAGAGCTTGTATCGTAGCCTTTATTATCCTATTGTTTTTTATAGTAATAGGACAGCTTATACTAGAAGGTATGTCGGTTTCGCTGGATGCTTTTCAGATTTCCGGAGGTGTCATTTTATTCTTATTTGCCCTCACTATGATTTTTGGAGTAGGAAAGCCTGAACAAGAGAAAAGTACGATTACAGATTATAAGCATGTTACCGTTTTTCCCATAGCAATACCCTCCATAGCATCACCTGGTGCAATAATGGCTGTGGTTCTCATGACTAACAACCACATTTATTCAATAAAGCAACAAACAGTTACTACACTAATTGTTCTTGGTGTTACTGGCATTACTTGCCTTATATTGTTAATTGCTAATCGTCTTCAAAAAGTTATCGGAGATTACGGTATTACCGTATTGAGTAAGATAATGGGACTTATATTAGCATCTTATGCCATACAAAGTATATTGAATGGCATAAGCAGCTACTTTAACAACATCTGATAGTTGTTGTTTAATCTTGTTTCTTAATCCCAGATTTAAGAGCAGAATCTATTGCTTCTGAATACTTTTTGTCTGCGTCAACTTCAAGCATTCCTATAAGCATTAGACAGGTATCTTTATCTATTTCATAACAATAAATCTTATTATCTAACTTTACGCCTTCTGCTTCAGATTTTCCATACATATATAGCACTTTAACTCCATTTATTTCTTTCTCTCCAGAACTTGTAACCTCAAAATTTTGAGCAGAAGTACTTTCGTTCAATTTTTTCTTAGCAGCCTCATAATTTTCTGGCACATACATTCCCATAACGACAGCCTTAGGGCTTTCTGATACATAAGTATTCGGCGTTGCAGCCATAAATAGATCTTCGTCAACAGTCATGTCTACCTTTTTAGACATTAACTCCATAGTACGTGCTTGTTTTTCTGCTTCTGTTTCTTGAGCATTAGAAAAAAGACCCATGAAAATTGTTGCAATGATTATAATTTTTTTCATTTTATAAATTTTAAATTTCTCAAATATAGAATTAATTCAATCAAAAATTTCCACTAAAACTCATTAATAACGATATAGTCAAATAAAAGAGTATCTTTGCGCCAAAATTCGCGTATTTTAAATAAAACGCGAAAACCTCAGAGTGAGGTGTGTTACGAGAAGTTTTGGTTTAAGTATGTCGATACGCTTCTAATGTAACACTACATTAATTTATCGCATACATCACAAACAAGAATGAGTACATTCCAACAACTTGGTCTTAATGAAGACCTTCTTAATGGTATTTCAGATTTAGGATTTGAAACACCAAGTGAAATTCAACAAAAAGCAATTCCGGTATTATTAGAAGAAGAGCGTGACCTTGTGGCTTTAGCACAAACTGGCACAGGTAAGACTGCAGCATTTGGTTTTCCTATGCTTCAAAAAATCGATATTAATAGCAGAACCACGCAAGGGCTTATCCTCTCACCTACACGTGAATTGTGTTTACAAATCACCAATGAGCTTAAACTCTATGGTAAATACTGCAAAGGCTTAAATGTTGTTGCCATCTATGGTGGCGCCAGTGTAACAGACCAAGCCAAGCAAATTAAAAAAGGTGCTCAAATCGTTGTTGCTACACCTGGCCGTATGAAAGATATGATTAGCCGTAATCTGGTTGATATTTCAAAAATACAATACAGCGTTTTAGATGAAGCCGATGAAATGCTAAATATGGGCTTTTATGAAGATATCACAGATATTTTAGGTCATACCCCAACAGACAAAAGCACTTGGTTATTTTCTGCAACCATGCCTAAAGAAGTGGCAAGCATTGCAAAAGAGTTTATGTACAACCCAATTGAAATTACAGTAGGTAACAAAAACGAAAGTACAAGCAATGTTTCGCATGAATATTATATGGTTAATGGTCGTGATCGTTATTTGGCTTTAAAGCGTTTAGCTGATGCTAATCCAGATATTTTCTCTGTAATTTTCTGTAGAACAAAACGCGATACACAAAAGATTGCTGAAAAACTGATTGAAGATGGCTACAGTGCTGGAGCATTACATGGCGATTTAAGTCAGAATCAACGAGACTTAGTCATGAAATCCTTTAGAAACAAGCAAATACAAATGCTTGTAGCTACAGATGTTGCCGCACGAGGTATTGATGTTGATGATATTACACACGTTATCAATTACCAATTACCAGACGAAATTGAAACTTACACACATCGTTCTGGACGTACAGGGAGAGCTGGCAAAACTGGTGTTTCTATGGTAATTGTTGCTAAGAGTGAAGTACGAAAAATAAAAAGTATAGAGCGCATCATTAAAAGGCAGTTTGAAAAGAAAGATATTCCTTCTGGAATGGAAATCTGTGAAGTTCAGCTAATGAGTTTAGCCAACAAAATTCATAATACTGAAGTTAATCACGAAATTGATAAATACTTAGACAGCATAAATGAACTGTTTGAAGATACAGAAAAAGACGAACTCATTAAAAAATTCTTTTCAGTTGAGTTTACGCGTTTCTTTAACTACTACAAAAACTCTAAAGACCTCAGCGTTTCTGAATCAAGCAGCAGTAATGATGGTGGCGAAAGAAGTTCTGGCACAGACACTCGTTACTTTATAAATGTTGGTCGTAAAGATGGTTATGACTGGATGTCTTTAAAGGATTTCTTAAAAGAAGTATTAGAATTAGGAAGAGATGATGTCTTTAAAGTTGATGTAAAGGATAGTTTTTCATTCTTTAATACAGAGAAAGCTAATGAAGAAAAAGTCTTAGCATTTTTTACAGACTTTAAGTATAATGGTCGTTTTGTTAACGTAGAAGTTAGTGAAAACAAAGGTCGTAGTGGTGGTGGAAGACGCGACAGAGGTCGTGGCGGAAAACGAAAAGGTAATGATAGACCTAGAGGAGAAAAACGATCTAGACGAAGTAATGACTCTAATAAGCCAGAAGGAAGACGCTCAGACAGATCGCCTAAAAAAGGAAGACGTTCAGCTTCTGACAGACCACGTAGATCTAGAAGAAAATAAAGAAAGACGTTTAACGTTTAAGACTAAAATGACCTGTGTAAACTTTGTTTTTACCAGGTCTTTTTATTTTGAACCAGTAGTCAGCAGCAGGCATTTTTGTGCCATCATAAGTCCCATCCCATCCCAAAGAGTTCGGTGATATTTGCACAAGAAGCTTACCGTATCTATCATAAATAAGGATTTCACTTTCAGGTTCTGAATCTGAAAATTCAATTTGCCAATATTCATTTATACCATCTCCATTAGGTGAAAAAAATCTTGGATAAGATAATAAGTAAATGTCTTCAGTTACAATACCGCAATTATTCTTATCCCTAACGTAAACAACATATTCACCTGGTAAAAGGTTAGAAAATACACTCTCGTCCTGGTAAGTAACATTGTCTAAAGAGTATTCATAATCACCAATACCTTCAACAAAAACAGAAATTGTATTATCATTTTCTGTCCAATCTGTAATCTCAACATTTGTAATCGAAGCCTCATCAGATTCAATGACTATAAAAGTTTTATTACCTACACAAGATATGTCACCTTGTGTAGTTTGCAAACTATTGATAATCTCTACAGCGTAATTCCCTATTTCTCCAACAGTAATAGATTCAGTAGTCTCACCATTAGACCAGTTGTAATAATCGTAACCTTCACCTGCACTTAGAACAATAGTTTCTCCGGCACATAAATTAACGGTCTCTTCACCAGATATTGGTGTTTCCAAAACATGCAATTGAAAACTAGTAATATCAAAACAATCTGGACTCAAATTATTCTGGACTCTGACAAAAATGGTTTGAGGATTACTTATATTTTCATAATTGGTTTCTAATGGACTGATATTATTAATAGCATCATCTTCAGACAAATGATATGTTATATTAACACCTGGCAGGCTATAAATTTCACTATTCTGAGTACTTAAATCAAAAGCTTCGTAACCATCATTCTCAATGTCATCACAGCGGTACATATCTTCTGGAGTGTTTGCTACCGGAAAATTATTTATAGTAACAATATTAGTTATGTAAAAGGTTTCTCCTGGCGCATTTATTTCTGCAGAAATAGTATACGAACCTGCATTTTGATAGTAATGCGTTGGGTTAGTTTCCGTTGAAGTAAAACCATCACCAAAATCCCAAACTATAGAATTTATTTCTGTATTAGAATTTAGGCTAAATTCTGTCCCTTGTCCTAGACACGTTCCTTGTGTAATGATTGAAAAATTGAAAAAAGACGCTATAAAAGGTGGCAAGCCAGCACCACAAATCCGATTTCCTAAACTCACAGCGTTTTGTGAATAATTTGAAGCAAAACCAATTTCATCAGGGTTTTCAATAACATCCAAAAATTGTTCTTGAGCTCTTGCAATGTATATTTTTCCATCTACAGCAAGCTGAAGTGCACCTAATATGGTATTAGTATCACTATCATCATAAAGCGTCGTTACAGAATTTATCATATCATTCGCTGTCGTTAAGCTTAAATCAAATTGAAATAACCGACTTGTAATAAATCCAAATAAAAAGTTTTGATCTGTAACATACAGCAAGTTACTATCTGGAGAAAACTCAATTCCGTATGCCCCTGAAGCCGGACCTGTGGAAAAAAATCCATTACCAATTAAAATTGGGTTAGAAACTGCACCTGTTGAATTATCGAAATCAAAAATTTCCACTACACTATTTCCAGACCAAGAAGCCAAAGCTAACCTAGATCCATCAGGTGAAATCTTTAAATACCCCTTTGAATCTAAACCATTATCTCCGTGCTCCTCACCTACTGAAGATGTTATTGGTACCATATTAACTCCTGTATTTGTAACCTGATAAGACAAAAAATTAGTATTGTTCCAATCGTGAGTTACAACCCAAAAGTCTATTCCATTTGCATGTTTAACAGCAGATATCTTTTCAGTTGTAAATGCATTTAATTCTATATTCTTTTGATTAGTAATATCACCATTCCCTCCATTTAAAGTCATATTTACCTCAGAATATCTAAGCCCATTTGGTCCGGCTAAATCGTCTACAGTGAAAATATAATAAATTGAAAGGTCACCAGGTTTAGGAACAATAATAGCAGACTGTGTACTTGAAGAGTCACCTGTAAGACCTGTACCATTAGGCATTATATTATGTTGCTTATCCCAAACAGTAATTCCGTCGGTGTAGAAAAGTAAATCACCATTATTTTCTGAAATTGTCGCACAACCTTCGTCAGTAACCAATTCACCATTTGTTAGTGAGACAGGATTTCCTGTACTAAAATCCAATCCTGCATTAACACCAAAATACCACTTTGAAGCTTCAGCTTGTGCAGAAACATTAAAATGGACAAACACCATTAATCCTAATAAGCAGGCTATTTTATTCAAAATTTCTTTTTTTCAGCAATCTTTTATCTGAGAATCTTTTTCGAAAAAGATTAAGCAACAATATAGGAAAAGCCATTAGATGTTGTTAATATTTAGTCAAATCTTTTGACAAAAACAACAAAATCCGTTTTGTTTATTACCTTTACATTGTATTTAACACTATGCGACACCTACTATTAATAATTTTATGCTTCACTACAGTTTATAGCTATAGTCAAGATAGTACTGCAACAAAAACTCCTGAAACGGTTAAAGGAACTATTACGAGTTCTACTACCAATGGTCCGTTGAGTGAAGTAAATATTGTGAATATTAATCAGGTAGTTGGTACAGCTACTGATGATGAAGGAAAGTTTGAGCTTAAAGCAAAAGTAAACGATACACTACACTTATCATACTTGGGCTATAAGTCTATTAAAGTGAGAGTTACCAATGATTGGTTAAAATTTGGCAATACCGAAATTGTAATGACTGAATTAGCCTTAGCTTTAGAAGAAGTTACGGTTAAATCGTTGGAGCTTACTGGATACTTAGAAGTGGACATTAAACAAATACCCATAACCAACAACAACCAATATCGTATTTCTGGTTTGTATGGTAAAGCCTACGAAGGTGGAAAACCTAATATTGCTACCAAAGTTTTAGGTGCTATTTTTAATCCTGCTGATTTTCTATATAATATGTTTGGCAAGAAACCGAACGAAATGCACAAGCTTAAGAAGATTAAAGAAGATGATGAAATTAGAAACCAGTTAGCAAAGCGTTTTGACAGAGAGATGCTAATGGTTTTATTACAAGTTACTAAATACGATTTAGATGAAATCGTTAATCAGTGTAACTATTCTAAAGACTTTATAAACACTGCAAACGACCTTCAAATTCTTGATGCTATAAGCGAATGTTACGAAGAATACAAGGTGATTCAACGTAGTAAAGAGCGTAAAAGCAAGAAGAAAAAAGATAAAGCTTAAAAATTTTAAGCATTAGAGTGCAAAGCCACTCTGTTACCTTCGGTATCTATAAATACTCCCATAAAACCGTGTTCGTCTGATATCTTTGTTTTAGGTTGATAAATTTTACCACCTGCAGCTTCTATTCTATCTAATTCGTTTTGAACATTTTCAGACATAAAATAAACCAACGTACCTTCCTGACTTGGAATATACGATTCTTGCTGTATTAAAGTACCTGTTGCACCATAAGCCCCATTATTGTCTGGAAACCATCCCATTTTTAAACCACCAAAGTCAACATCTTTAACTTCAACCTTAAAAACGGTTTCATAAAACTTTTTAGCGCGAGCCATATCGCTTACCGGAATTTCAAACCATCCTACCATAGCGTAACTATTTAGATTCTAAAATTTGTTTTAAATCTCTAAGACCTTCTTCAAAATCCTTTCCTACGGTTTTATCCATATTAAAGAATAAAAAGAAAATGTTTGAAGGCATTTTATTAACACCTTTAAATCCCCAAACCACTTCTGTCGCATTTTCTCCAACAGCTCGTGTTGTTAGATAAGCATCAGATTGTGATTTCCAAGGTTTGTAAAAACGTAATTGACTTTCAACAGACTCATTTTCTGTAATCTTGATAATTTCTTGTTCCCCTGTACCAACATCTTTATTACCTTCCCACCTAGCAACAAAACCAACAGTAGCATCTGTACCAGTATGTTCTTGTTTCATGTTTGGGTCTTTCTTTTTCCAAGGCGACCATTCATCCTGATTTTTAATATACTTCAAGTAGTTAAAAACTTCGCCTATAGGCTTATTTATGGTAATGCTTCGGCTTACATTATAGGTCTTTGGTGCAACTAGTGCCAATAATACGATAAGGACAATAATGGCGAGTACGATGTAAAGTGCGGTCATCATAATTCTTAATTTTTTTAGTTAGTACTTAAAATTACAAAAATTAATGTTTCGATTTGTAGCGTTCTACAATGGCATCGTAATCTTTTAAGGTCTTTTTAATCCAATCGAAGCGTTTTTCCATGTATTCTTCTTCGCTCAATTGCCAATTAATATCAGACTTACGCAACCTTGAAGTAACATGCTGAAGGATTATTGCCGCAGAAACCGAAATATTTAAACTCTCAGTAAAACCTACCATTGGTATCTTTAAAAAACAATCTGCTTCATCTAATACATTTTGGGATAGGCCTTCTGTTTCGCGTCCAAAAAAGAAACATGATGGTTTGGTAATATCAAAATCAATAAGGTCACAATCTTCTGCATGCGGACTTGTTGCAATAATTTGATAGCCTTTAGATTTTAAATCTTTAATACACGATTTGGTGGTATGGTAACGATTAAGGTCTACCCATTTTTGGGCTCCCATGGCTATTTCTCTATCAATACGTTTAGAGTTTACCTCTTCTACAATATTTACTTCTTGTATGCCAAACACATCACAAGAGCGAATTACAGCACTGGTGTTATGCAGCTGATACACATCTTCTGTAGCTACAGTAAAATGTTTTGTACGTTGTGCTAATACTTTTTTAAAGCGATCTCTTCTGTTTTCAGTGAGATACGATTCTAAATATTCTAGAAGCTTTGTTTCGTTCATAAAAAGATTATATTTATTGACAAATAAGATACTACTATGAAGCTAAAGTACCTCACGTCCATTCTGTTTCTTTTAATTTTTAAGTTTGCAATTGCTTTTCAGGACAAATCTATTTGTTCTTGTGAATTACTCAAAGAATCTAAAGAGAATGATGAAAAAGTTTCTGTAATTGCCAAAGAAATAGAAGCCTCCTTCCATGATTTGAGTACTGAGGGATTCAATAAATATTTTGACACTGAATCTTTTAAACAAAAACTAGTTAGCGGTATTGATGTTGATTCTAATAAATCTTACGTTAAAGGATTTTTAAATGGTGTCGGCAAAGCTGGAGATAAATTAGCGCTAAAAATATTAGATGAGATTGAATATGGGGCTTACTACAACCTTATTAATTACAGTTATAATATAGTAGAAAAGTCATACTACTTTACTTTTAGAATGTATTCTGAAGAGACTGGCATAAATTATCACGATTACAGAGTTTGCACCGACGGTGATAATATCAAAGTCAATGACATTTACATTTACTTATCTGGTGAGCATCTTTCTGAAACCTTAAATCGCATATTCAAATTATCGTTAGAGGATGAAAAAAATAATACTATCAACTCTAATGGAAGTACTGTAAGTAGTATGTTTAAAGTAACGAGAGCACAAAGGTTATTACAGGAAGGAAAGGCTAAGGAAGCCTACGAAATTGTCAACAAGATTTCAGGACCATTAAAAAATGAAAAGTTCTTCCTTTTGATTAAAGCCTTAATAGCATCATCATACGATGAGAAAATTTATGAAAACGCCCTTGGCGAATTTGCTGAATTATATCCTAATGATCCTACTCTATATTTAAAGCTTATAGATTATTATTTTCTGAAGGAAAATTACAAGATGGTTCATATTTATATAGATAAACTGATCTTTGAAACAGAGGATGATTTCTTAAATCTCATGAAAGCTCACGCCTATTTACTACAAGAAGATTATATAAACGCTGAGAAAAGTTATAACTATATTAAGATTAATTATCCTGCTAGTTTTTCTGCTCATGTCGGTGAAATGATAAGCCTTACCTTTCAAAATCGTTTTGAAGAAACCTTAGAAATAGCCCAAAATCTAGTTGATGATGGTTATGATAAAAAAGAGCTTACTGATTTCTTTGAAGAAAAAGAATTAGATGGTTCTAATCAGCTACAAGCCTTTGTAGAATCTAAAATATATAAAGACTGGAAAGCTAAACCTTAAAAAATGAAACACATCGTCGTATTAACAGGTGCTGGAATGAGTGCTGAAAGTGGTGTAAAAACCTTTAGAGATCATGATGGACTCTGGGAAGGACATGACGTAATGAAAGTGGCTTCGCCAGAAGGTTTTAGAGAAAACCCAGAGCTAGTTTTGGACTTCTACAATCAAAGACGGCGACAACTTAAAGAAGTACAACCCAACCAAGCACATAAAGATATCGCTTCGCTTGAAGACAATCACAAAGTTACCGTTGTAACCCAAAATGTAGATGATTTGCACGAGCGTGCTGGCAGTACCAATGTGGTACATCTTCATGGGGAACTAAGAAAAGTACGAAGTACAGTAAACCAAAGAGACATTAAGGTATGGACGGAAGACATTCACTTAGGTGATACCTGTGGAAATGGTTACCAATTACGTCCACATATTGTATGGTTTGGTGAAGATGTGCCAATGATAGAAAAAGCTGTTGAAATTTGTCTTACAGCTGACATACTTTTAATAATTGGTACAAGCATGCAAGTGTATCCTGCTGCTGGTTTAATGCACTATGTTAGTGACGATACTCCTATTTACTATATAGACCCAAAACCTGCTTTGGTTCGAAATCAGAATATTAATGTAATAGCAAAAACCGCTACAGAAGGCATGAAAGAGATTCTTAAAATGCTCTAATAAAATCTTAAATGATTTCTCTATACATCTCGAAAATTTATATCAAGATATTCGCTACAAAAATTACTACCTCAGCTAATTTTTTCTATCTAGCCCACAAGCTTAGCTACAATGTCTTTTACTGGTAATATTTCCTTAGTATGCTCTATACTCGGTCCTGCAACCCAAACGGTTTTGTAAGTCGCTTTTTTAGCCGCTTTTTCTGTCGCTTTCATACCTATTGAAAAACGAATCATTTTCACCCACTTTTTCAGTTTCTTATTTTTATTCAAGACACTTTCTATCCAAGTGGATTTTGTTCCTATTTTTTGAACATAAGGAGTATTAATAACTGTGCATGGAGTACCAGAAATACGTTCGGTCATTACAATATCATTCGCTCCGTAATCTACACAAGCCTGTTTGTATTCATCGGTAACACTCGCCTCTTCAGATGCTATAAAAGGGCTACCAACCGATACACCAACCGCTCCATAACTTAGCATTTTATCAATATCTGATTTTTGTCCTACTCCACCTGCTGAGATCACAGGTATTTTTAAATTTTCAACGAGTGTAGCAATTAAATCTTGTGGAGATAAGTTGCCTCGATGTCCTCCAGCTTCATTATTAACCGCTACAACAGCATCTGCTCCTAAACTTTCAACTTTTTGAGCGAATCTTAAATCGGTTATGTCACAAAATACTTTTATACCAACGGCATGTGCTTCTCTAATAGTTTCCTCTGGGCTTCCTAAAGATGTTAATATAAAATCACAACCTTCTTCACAAATCACTCTCAACTGATCTTTTGCTTTAGGATTTGATTTATTCACGATTAAATTGAAACCAAAAGCTCCACCTTCTACTTTATTAGCTTTCAACTCTTTAATCGCAGTTCTTAATTCTTCTAAAGTTCTGTAATTTAAAGCTGGAATACAGCCTGCTATACCACATTTCATAGCTTCGGTAACCATAGCCACATTAGATACCAAGAACATTGGAGCTTGGATTATTGGGTGCTTTATATTTAGTAATTCGGTAAGTTGAGTTTGCATCTTAGAATTAATTTTTTCAAATATAAAAAATATTATGCACGCATAGCACTTTTATTCTAAAAAGCGATAATATCCACATTTGAGATAAGCACCTTCAGGAAATGACACAGGATGGTCAATATCGTGCTTGGTCTTTAGAATAGTTTCATACAACCTAAGTTGAGCGTTTAAGGTATGAGCATTAATATCAAAAAAGGTTTGTGCAGTCACTCGTGAGGAACAAGATGCCAAAACCAATAGGCCTTTTTTTGCTGTAAGTTGCACACCTAATTCTGCCAGTTGTGCATATTTTTTCTTTGCTAACTCAACTTCGGATTGTTGTTTAGCAAAGCTTGGAGGATCTATAACAACCACATCATACGTTATGCCTTTAGCGATTAAGTTTTTCATCTCTTCAAAAGCATCACCAGAAATGGTTTTATGTTGTCCAGAATATTCATTAAGCTTTCCGTTTTCCCTTGCAATATCTAAAGCTTGTTTACTAATATCTAAACTCGTGACTTCTTTGGCACCATTAGCCAAAGCATGTACTGAAAATCCACCTGCATAAGAAAACACATCTAAAACCGTTTTCCCTTTACTCAATTCTCCTACTCTTTTTCTATTGGCTCTGTGATCTAAGAAATAACCCGTTTTATGACCTTTAATGACATTAGCAGAAAAATTAACTCCATGCTCTACAAACTTAACCACCTCATTATCTAAATTACCAAAAATGACATCTCCGTCATTTAAGGAATGGTTAGTGCTGTTTTCTAAACTTCTGCTCAAACGCATTACAATAGTTTTTGCATTAGAAACTTGTTGTAGGCTTTCTAAAATAGGCTCTAAATAAGGTAACCAAATTTCTGAATACAATTTTACTACTAGAACAGTATCATAAACATCAGCAATCAACCCAGGAAAACCATCATTCTCACCAAATAATAGTCTATAGCTATTTGTGCTTGTCTGTAGCAATTCTTCCCGTTTATCAAAAGCAGCTTCTATTTTCTGATGAAAAAACTCAGCGTTTATTTCTGCTTTTGTAGACGCATCATGGATAATTTTGATTCGTATTGGTGATTTTGCATCATACAACCCAATACCAACAACCTTGTTTTTATTCTTACTAAAAATGATAGCTAAATCACCTGTTTTGGCATCATGATTAATCTTTACAATACTATTGGAAAACACCCAAGGATGACCTTTTACTACAAATTGTTCACCTTTAGCATTAAGTTTTACTGCTAGGTTTTTAGGTTTTATTTTTACTGAAAACGGTCTGTTAAATATCATAAATTATATAAATCTGAAACGCTAAATTTTTCAGAGTTTATTGCAAAAATAGCTTTAAATAGTACAAGTTTTTGACATTTAACGGATGAAATTACGCTGTTTAGCGTGATTACTATATCATTTAGTATTGATTAAATATCTTAGAGCCGAAACCAAATCTACTTTGACAATTCGATTGTTGACCCTAGACCAATTAATTTGTCAAAACCTAGTGAAATGAAAAATATAGTAATTTATGGTGCTTCTGGCCATGCTAAAATGATTGTAGATATTATTCTAAAGAATAATGATTATAATCTCATCGGTTTTATAGATTCCTATAAACCATTAAATTCTTCAGTATATGGCCATAAAGTTATTGGAAATTTAGACTCACTTCTTGTTACAATTAATAAGTTTAATATTGAAGGTATTATTATTGGTATTGGTGATAATGACCTAAGATTAAGTATTTACAGAAGTATCAAAAAAATAGCATCAAAAATTGAATTCGTACCCATTGTACATCCAAGTGCTATTTTAGCAGAAGATATCTTGGTTCCAGAAGGTGCCGTATTAATGGCAGGCACAATCGTAAATGCTAATGCTAAGCTCGGTAAATTCTGTCTTTTAAATACAAAAGCATCATTAGGGCATGACTCTGTAATGTCTGATTTTTCAAGCTTGTCCTCTGGTGTTACTATTGCTGGAAATGTTAGTATTGGATTTTGCTCATCGATTTGTTTAAGTGCGTCCGTTAGTCAAGGAGTTACTATTGGTGACCATACTGTTATTGGTGGTGCTTCATTAGTTTTAAAATCTATTGGTGATTTTAAATTAGCGTATGGAATTCCTATCCATACAGAAAAAGACAGAAGTTTAGACTTAATGCATACAGCGTAGTTACTTGTAGTATTCGTTTACCACTTCCCGACGTTTACCAGACGATAAAAGCGGAATTTCATTTACATAGTTAATCTTTATAACGGCATCATCACCAAAATGTGCTTTATAATCTGTAATGATTTTGACTTCATCAACTTTAGTATCTGTGTTGAGATTGATATGATACTCGGTCTTGTTTTTTTGAACGAGTTGAAACTGTCTAAACTTACCATAGTCCATTAATCGTAATGATAAGTGAGATGGAATTAAATTTCCTTTAGTATCGTAAAGCTGATCTACCTTTCTACCTGAAATATTAGTGAAGTATTGTATTCCATTTTCTTCTTCCATAATACCAATATCACCGGTATCGTAACGCAACAAAGGTGTTGCAAAATTATATAGATCTGTAAGCACTATTCTTCCTGGTTGACCAAATGGTACTACAGTATCTGAATCTAACTCTAAAACTTCCATAACGTAACTAGAATCATTAATTCTGAAGCGTTGGTCGTTAGGACTAACTTGTTGTGCCATGATACCTGTTTCGTTATTGGAATAACGCGACAAAGGTGTTACACCAAAATAGTGTTTTGTCTGATTTCTGGTATAGTCATTTAAGGCTTCAGACATGGTAATTATGGACTTGGTCTTAAATTGAATTGGGTTGTGCTCTGACCTATCGATGTATTTACAAATTTTTTCTAAGGCTGTAGGATAAGTCAAAAAACTAATCTCTTCATTTCGTTTATTCAATTTTGAAATAAGTTGCTCTATACCTTTATCTGAAAGATTGAGAATGTTCCATGGCATAAAGTTTTTCAATAAAAAATTGAATCGCAATTTGCTATCAATTCGTTCTGGCCAAATTCTGATAAAGGCTAAAAAGTCACCAACTTCATAACCTGATTTTTGTGAGAAGTAAATATTATCAGCCTGTACTTTATAAACCTTTTCAGGATTTTGATAAAGACTAAAAGGTGAACCTGTTGAACCACTTGTTGAAGCTATTTTACATTCCTTCTTGTCAAATTTTGAAGAAAAAAAGGCATCAAAATCTTCTCTAATAATATTCTTATTAATTACAGGAAAATCTTGAAGGGTTTCAAACTCTTTATTTTTGTAGAATGATGTGGTCTGTTTTGCATGTGCAATCAACTTTTTCAATTGTTTTGCATTTTCAGCTTTGGACCATTCTCGATTCTCCGCATCTAAAATTGCGTGAGTTTGATTACACAACAGCTTTAAAGGTTGACCTATAATCTTATCTAGAAACCAAAAAATGTTTCGTCTTAAATTCAACTTCTTTTGTTGTTAATTATCTGCATAAAAATAAAAAAACGCAACCAAATGAATGATTGCGTTTTATTTTATTCTTGAATCCTACCTTCGCTGGAATGACAAATAATTATTTCACTTCCTCGAAGTCTACCATTCGACTGCGCTCAGGACAGGCTTACTTGACTTCTTCGAAGTCTACGTCTTCTACATCACTAGACTCATCAGAAGGTTGACCTTGCGCTCCTGCATCAGGACCTGCCGCACCACCTTGCTGAGCTTCTGCTTGTGCTTTGTACATTTCTTCGCTAGCTACTTTCCAAGCTTCGTTTATTTTCTCTAAAGCCGGTTCTATAACTGCGATATCTTTAGACTCATAAGCTGCTTTTAATTCAGCTAATGCATCTTCGATTGGCTTTTTCTTATCATCAGATAATTTATCACCATATTCTTCTAACTGTTTTTCAGTTTGGAAAATCATTCCATCTGCCTGATTTAATTTATCAGCAGTTTCTTTTGCTTTAGCATCTGCTTCTGCGTTAGCTTCAGCTTCAGCTTTCATCTTTTGGATTTCTTCTTCTGTTAATCCAGATGACGCTTCAATTCTAATATCTTGTTTCTTACCAGTAGCTTTATCTTCAGCAGATACTTTAATGATACCGTTAGCATCAATATCAAACGTTACTTCAATCTGAGGTGTTCCTCTTCTTGCTGGTGGAATTCCATCTAAATGGAAACGACCGATTGTTTTGTTATCTGCTGCCATTGGGCGCTCACCTTGTAATACGTGAATCTCTACCGATGGCTGATTATCTGCTGCTGTTGAGAATACTTGAGATTTCTTTGTAGGAATCGTAGTGTTAGCTTCAATCAACTTTGTCATTACATTACCCATAGTTTCGATACCTAATGATAATGGAGTTACGTCTAGTAAAAGAACGTCTTTTACATCACCAGTTAATACACCACCTTGGATACCTGCACCAAGAGATACAACTTCGTCTGGGTTAACACCTTTACTTGGTGCTTTTCCGAAGAAAGACTCCACTGCTGCTTGTACAGCTGGTATACGTGTAGAACCACCTACTAAGATAACTTCATCAATATCAGATTTTGATAAACCTGCTGCTTTAAGAGCTGTTTGACATGGCTCAATAGTACGCTTAATTAAATCATCAATTAACTGCTCAAATTTAGAACGTGTTAATGTACGCACCAAGTGCTTTGGTCCACTTGCAGTAGCTGTTACGTAAGGTAAGTTAATCTCTGTCTGTGCAGAAGATGATAACTCTATCTTAGCTTTTTCAGCAGCTTCTTTAAGACGTTGTAAAGCCATTGGATCTTTACGTAAGTCCATATCTTCGTCTGCAATAAACTCTTCTGCTAACCAATCAATGATTCTTTCATCTACATCGTCACCACCTAAGTGTGTATCACCATCTGTAGATAATACTTCAAATACTCCATCACCTAATTCAAGGATAGAAACATCATGCGTACCACCACCAAAATCGAATACTACAATTTTTTGATCTGTAGATTTTTTATCTAAACCATAAGCTAATGCTGCTGCAGTAGGCTCGTTAATAATTCTACGAACTTTTAAACCTGCAATTTCACCAGCTTCTTTAGTTGCCTGTCTTTGAGCATCATTAAAGTAAGCAGGTACTGTAATAACAGCTTCAGATACATCTTGCCCTAAGTAATCTTCAGCAGTTTTCTTCATTTTTTGAAGAATCATTGCCGATAATTCTTGAGGTGTGTACAAACGACCATCGATATCTACTCTTGGTGTATCGTTATCACCTTTTACCACTTTATATGGTACACGTTCTGCTTCGTTTTTAGACTCAGAATATTTGTTACCCATAAAACGCTTAATAGAATAAACCGTTTTTGTTGGGTTAGTTACTGCTTGTCTTTTTGCTGGATCACCAACTTTAATTTCACCACCTTCTACGAAAGCGATAACCGAAGGTGTAGTTCTCTTACCTTCAGCGTTTGGGATTACAACTGGCTCGTTACCTTCCATTACAGAAACGCAAGAGTTGGTTGTTCCTAAATCAATTCCAATAATCTTACTCATAATTATATTTTTTGTTTTATCTCCGTTATCACGGAAAGTGTTGTGTTTTTAATTTTTAAACTCGCTTACTAACAGTCAATGATTATGCCATGACAAAAAATGTGACATGATGTCATATTACTTTTTTGAAAAGATTTTACTCTTTTCTATACTTTGGAATATGATTTGATGTATTATTGACAAAAAATCAGTTATTATGAAACGTATACTTATCCTGTTTTTAAGCACTTTATTATTAACAAACTGTACGAATGAAGAAATTGTACAAGAAAACAACTATTTCTTTGAAGCTTCTGCTTTTGAAATTGAAAATGTAGACTTTAACCCAAGCACCAACTTTGATAACGACTATCGCGTGAGAGAGTTTTATGGTTTTCAAGTACTACCAACAGATGTACCTCTAGTTTATATTCTTTGGGAAACCTTTGATGGTACAGAAATATGGAGACCATTACCTCAGACTGTTATTTTTAATGATGGTAATGATTTAGTCTATAATTTTGATTTTACACAAAGTTATGTTGATTTTTTCTTAGAAGGCTCTGATTTAGACAACCTCGATTCTATATGGACTCAAAACCAAGTCTTTAGAGTTGTTGTTGTGCCTTCAGTTAATGTTGGTAGAATTGATTTATCTGATTTGGATGCAGTAATGAGTTTTTATGGCATTACTGAATTCGAAAAGAGATAAACTTAAAACAAATAACACTAATTAAGCAGCCTTAACAACCTGAATTAAGGCTGTTTTTTTTAATATGACATTGTAAACAAAATGTATCTTTGCCAGAATTATTAATTCAATTTTATGGAATGTATTTCTGTCTTTGATATGCTAAAAATAGGTGTAGGACCATCGAGTTCTCACACCTTAGGTCCGTGGCGTGCCGCAGAACGCTGGATTAAAGAACTTAAGGACAAAAATCGTTTTCATAAAGTCGAAAAAGTAACGGTAGATCTTTATGGCTCTCTATCTCTAACAGGAAAAGGCCATGCTACTGATCTTGCCGTATTACTTGGCTTAACTGGTGCAGATCCAGAGCGCATTCCTGTTGATACTATTGATATAATTATATCCTCAATTAAAAACACCAACACTTTAATGTTTAACAACGAAAGACCTATTGCTTTTGATGTTAATACAGATATTAAGTTCAATCGAAATTTTTTGCCCTTTCACGCTAATGGCATGTCATTTTCAGCATTAATTAATGGGCGCCATTACAAGTCTACCTACTACTCTATTGGTGGTGGATTTGTAGTACAGGAAGAGCGCAAAGTATCTAAGGCTAATAAAATTGTATTCTATTGTACGTTTCCTTATCCGACATCATATGGTGACGAGTTATTGAAATTTTGTCATCAGTTAAACTTACCTATTTCTGGTGTTGTTTTAGAAAATGAAAAGTCCATAAGAGATATAGAAATCATCGATTTTGAATTGCAACGTATTTGGGATACTATGCTAGAGTGTATGTATGTTGGTTGCCATACTGAAGGCACATTGCCTGGTGGACTTAATGTACGTAGACGAGCATTTGACATGCACAAAAATTTAATTGGTGACTTTACTTATGAAAGTCCACAAGAATGGCTAAAAACCATAAGAAAAACTGAAGTGAAGTTTAGGCAAATCCTTAAATGGGTAAGTTGCTTTGCTTTAGCTGTTAACGAAGTTAATGCATCTCTTGGACGTGTAGTAACTGCTCCAACAAATGGAAGTGCTGGTGTAATTCCTGCTGTATTAATGTATTATTTAGTGATTGAAAATCATGATGCTGATTTTGAGGAAATTAAAAAGTTCTTACTCGTGGCAGGCGAAATTGGCAGCATCTTTAAAAAAGGTGCAACCATAAGTGCTGCAATGGGAGGTTGCCAAGCTGAAATTGGTGTGTCATCTGCGATGGCTGCTGGTGCATTATGCGAATTACTTGGAGGCACGCCAGAACAAGTTTTGGTAGCCGCCGAAATTGCAATGGAGCATCATCTTGGTCTTACCTGTGATCCTATTGGTGGATTGGTACAGATACCTTGTATTGAACGTAATTCTATGGGAGCTATAAAAGCTATAAATGCTGCTGAATTAGCCTTAGAAACAGATCCAAATAATGTTAAAGTACCTTTAGACAAAGTCGTAAACACCATGTGGGAAACCGCTAAGGATATGAACACAAAATACAAAGAAACTTCAGAAGGTGGTTTAGCTGTTGGTGTACATTTAAGCGATTGTTGATTTAGACTTTTTACATTAAATTAAACTAGTTAGATCTGTTGGATTTGATATAATCTAAAGTTCTAAAAATCTAATAATCTACTTTTGGCATCCTTCTCTTCGTCTGGTATCAACAAGGTAAATAATTTTCCACGCGTCATCTTCTTTAATTAATTGGAAAGAGTTGACACCACAATGGCTAAAGTTTCCGTTATACCAAAATTCGTAAGGTGTCCAAGCGTTTGCCATATTTCCATCTACTTGAATATTGAAGCTTAATAACTTTTCTTCAAATGTGTTTTCTTTAGGAATACTCGCTATGTTTTTTAGAAACTGACTATATTCACTTTCATGCAAAACTGATTTACCCTCTTTATTTACTGAGATTGATTGTAGCTTTATATCACCTTTTGCCATAGTTTTTAAAGCTGTAGTATCTTGTTTATGAAAAGCTTCAAAAAAGTTGACAATTGTTGCTTTTACAGCTTCGGATTCTGTGTTTTGAGCCTGAACACCAAACGAACAGCAAAACACAGTTAATAGTAATAGTTTTTTCATCTTGAAATAGTTTTGGTTCAAATTAATGATTTGTCAGTATTTGTGTCTTAGATTAAAGAAAGTTTAACAAAACTCTTTATTTTTACAGATATTAATTTAACTACTATGTCAGTCGCAAAAAAAGAATATAAAAGAATAACCGTAAAAAGCCTTGTAGAAATGAAATCTAGAGGCGAAAAGATATCAATGCTCACCGCTTATGATTACACCATGGCAAAAATTGTAGATGGAGCTGGTGTTGATGTTATTTTGGTTGGTGATTCTGCAAGTAATGTTATGGCAGGACATGAAACAACACTACCGATAACATTAGACCAAATGATATATCATGCCTCTTCGGTTGTTCGAGCAATAGATAGAGCATTAGTTGTTGTAGATTTACCTTTTGGCACATACCAAAGTGATCCTAAAGAAGCGTTACGTTCTGCTATTAGAATTATGAAAGAATCTGGTGGACATGCTGTAAAATTAGAAGGAGGTAAAGAAATTAAAGATTCTATAAAGCGTATTTTAAATGCTGGCATCCCTGTAATGGGTCATTTAGGACTAACACCTCAGTCTATCTATAAATTTGGAACCTATACAGTAAGAGCAAAAGAAGAACAAGAAGCACAACAATTAAAAGAGGATGCCAAAATGCTTGAAAAAGCAGGTTGTTTTGCCATTGTATTAGAAAAAATACCTGCTGCTTTAGCTAAAGAAGTTGCTGATAGTGTGAGCATTCCTGTTATTGGTATTGGAGCTGGAGATGGTGTTGATGGCCAAGTGTTAGTACTTCATGATATGATTGGCATGACTCACGAATTTAACCCAAGATTTTTACGCCGTTACATGAACCTTTACGAAGAGATGACGAATGCTATTGGACAATATGTAGAAGATGTAAAGAGTCAGGATTTTCCTAATGAGAAAGAGCAGTATTAAAAGCGCCATTTTTAATTCTACAAATGTTTAATATTAGTTGCAAAATTATTTATGGTTTTTAAGAATTGGTCATTTAGACTTTTTATTTATGTTATTTTATTAAATATTCTTGTTGTATTCTTATACGATCCAACCCAATTGTTATTAATTGGCTTATTAGCTACTGTTATCTTAATATTGGGGTTAATCTTCGGGATTATGTCATTTGTCAATAAAGAACAAAGTGATTACAAAAAATATATAGGTTTTATAGGTAATTTAGTATTACTAGTCATTGGTATTTTAGCTTCAATTAGTGATTATCTAAAATCTTGAATACAAATAATAATTGCTAACTCCAAAATCTGTGTCTAAACGATCTAACAAATCCAACCTTCAAATTCTATACGAAGACAACCACATCATTGTGGTAAACAAACGCGCTGGTGATATTGTACAAGGTGATAAAACTGGTGACAAGCCTTTGAGTGATGTTGTAAAAGACTTTTTAAAAGATAAGTATAACAAGCCTGGTAATGTATATTTGGGTGTAGTACATCGCTTAGACAGACCTACTACAGGTATTGTGCTTTTTGCTAAAACCAGTAAAGCCTTACCACGTTTAAATAAACTATTTGCTGAAAAGAAAACCAATAAAACCTATTGGGCTTTGGTAAAAAACAAACCACCAAAAACACAAGACAGACTTGTAAATTGGCTAAAGAAAAACCCAAAGAACAACAAATCTACTGCCTTTGATAACGAAATTGAAGGTAGTAAAAAAGCCATTTTAAACTATCGCATTCTCAGAACTTTAGATAATTTCTACTTACTTGAGATTGATTTGGAAACCGGAAGACATCATCAAATTCGTTGTCAGTTAGCTAAAATTGGTTGCCCAATTAAAGGAGATTTAAAATATGGTTTTTCTAGAAGCAATAAGGATGCAAGCATAAGCTTACATGCCAGACAATTAGAGTTTACACATCCTGTAAAAAAAGAAAAGCTTAGTATAACTGCTCCTTTACCAGAAGATGCATTATGGCAAGCTTGCACAGATTAAGCTTTACGATAAGGATAGGTTAAGTTTAGCACTGTACCTTTTTTCGGTTTAGATTTTAAACTAAACTCTACACCCAAAAGTTCAGCGCGCTTTTTCATGTTTGTCATTCCAGAACCTTGTTCAGCACCTTCTGTATCAAATCCTACTCCATCATCTTTAACCTTAATTTTGAGCTTATCAATACCATAATCTAGATAAACTTTTAAAGTTTCAGCTTCAGCATATTTTAAGGTATTAGAAAGAAACTCTTGGATTATCCTGAACAAAATAATTTCATCCTTTTTATTCTCAAGATTTTGATCTTTGCCTTTAATTTTAAGTGATGCTTCTATTAAGCCTGATTTGTTTAAGCGGTTAATTTCATTTTCTATTATTGGCTTAAAACCCATATTTTGTATAACATCACTGTTTAGTGATTTTGATAGGGCTCTGACTTCAGCGAGACTCTCCTTCAAGGCTTCTGAAGCATTCTCTACTTTAGGCTTAAGGTCTTCAGTAGCATTACGAGACACACTATTCATTTGCATAGTTGCAAAAGCTAATAACTGACCAACATTGTCGTGTAGTTCTCTACCAACATTCTTAAGCGTTTGCTCCTGAATTTCCTGTTGTGTTTTTATTAGCTCTTGGTCAAATTGCTTTTGTTGTTCAATATTTTTTAATAATAGTTGGTTTTTTCTCTTTTGAAAGGTCAAAAAGAAAGCAACAAAAACAACAACAATAGTTAATACAAAAAAGACAACATATACAATTAATGCAATCTCTTCTTCTGTTATTCTTTTTTGAACTGAATAGTATATAAGAAGGCAAATGTAAAGCATGAATATAAAAACGTATTAATAAGGAACATGAAAACTATTCTAAATTGAACGAACCCTTTATTTACTGCTAAAAAATAACTATCAAACGTAAACAGTGGAGCTACACACAAATAAAATAAAAGTAGCCCAGAACTTATATAGAATACTGGTAATCTGTAAAAAAGCAAAATTTTATTACTAGCCAATAATTGTTTGTAATATAAAATTACAAAGATAAGAACGGCAAATGTTCCCAAAAACTCATCATAAGGTAACGACTTCTCAAAGAATGTCCCACTAATTAAAAAATACGAAATTGTAAAAATTACATATAAAACAACTGTAATTTTAATGATAATTTTAGATGGTTTTGAATGAATAATATCTCTAAAAAACTTTCCGAATATTAGAATTGAGACAAATGAATAGATGTTATACAACCAAGTATTAGAGCATATAACACTGTTTTTAAGCCATATAAACCAATCGTAATCATAGTTGTTTAGCAATAGATAACCATACATCCCAACAGTTTCAACCAAAACAACAAACCATAGATACCAAATGAAAATTTTCATTTGGCTATCTTTAGTTTTTAGATAGTAATAAGTACCTGCAAGAGCAGCAATAAGTTCAACAATATGAATTGCCAGTAAATAATTTGACACTTACTTTAGACTTACTGAGGATAATTGGCACTAGGAGGATCTCCATCACCCCCTTTATTTAAACCATCCGCTCCTTCTAAATCATTACTACCTCCACCTTGTAAGGTTGGTAATATAGCACCTTCAGAAACATTCTGAGTACCAGTAGGCACAAAGAACATAGTCATTAAACCTGGTCCTTCCTTAGTATCTGGATAAGCACCAGCATAAAGCCTTAACCCATCTAAGGTATAACCCAAAGAATCCGCTTGTTCCTTGGCATAAGCGATATAAGACTCAATCTCTTCTATAGAATACCAAGACGACCTATTGTCTGGTGTTTTAATTAAAGAATCACTAATAATTGCATGTCTGCTATTGTAAGCTTGGTCTAAAGCTTCAATTTCGGTTGGAGTAATTAACCCTTGAGGTTTTGTCATTTCTTCTAAATTTTGATTGTTTGATAAATAATAATAGGTTACGGCTATACCAATAACCAAACCTACCAAAAGTAACAATAGCTTTTTCATAATGTTGAGTTTTAATTAATAGTCAAACCTAAGATATTGAATTTATGATATATATAAAACTATTGTTAATTCTTTTCTTACAAATTTATTCTTTTAGTCTAAATTTTATTGTATTTCCTAAAGTTTTTTGGCTTAGCACATTTATAGATTTTTCTGTTAATTGCAATACTCTTGGGTAACCGCCTGTTGTTTGACAATCTCTCATTAATACAATTAAATTACCATTAGGTGTCAACTGCACAGTGCCTGGCAAAACTGGCGAACTTAATATTGATTTTAAGCTGTTTTCTAATTTAGGTTCTAACTGATATGCCATACGATTGTTATTCTTTGAAACCGAAAAACCATTTGAAAACAATTGTTGCTTTTGATTTTCTGAAAGCTTATCAAACTCTACACCTTTAAAAACTTCTAAAACATTTGACTCTAAGTGCGAATCTTGATATTTTACTTTAGACAAAGCTTCTTCGACACCTTGAAAAGGTTCATAAATAATATAGTCGTCCTTTTTTAGAATACTTTGAGTTGTAACAGATGGATACATACTTCTACTACCTAAAATCGTTTCGGCTTTAAAACCACCTTTTACAGCCAAGTAGGTTCTGAAACCCTTCTTTACATTTGCAAAATGTAAAACATCATTAGGTTGAATATGAATCAATTTATTTTGACTTACTGGTTCATCATTTAGTTTAGGATTCATTAAAGCTCCTGATATAGCAATTATAGTAGGTTCTAAAAATTGAAATTTTACACCAAGCATTGTCATTTCAATTATTGCTGAGCCTTTAGCATTACCTAATAACGCATTTGCAAATTGAGCAGAATAAGAGTCCATTACTCCTGAAACTGGTACACCTATATCTCTAAAACCATATCGGCCAAGATCTTGTATGGTTGAAAAAAATCCTGGTTGCAAAACCTTAAGCATACAATTCTGGTGTTAGTTGAAACTGATTGTTTTTAATATCCTGTTCTAAATCTAAAAACTGAGCTTTTGAAATTGCATAAAACTGAAGTTTATCTCCGGAACTAAAAATACATGGATGACTACTATTTGCATTAAAAAAATCAACTGGAGTTTTGCCAATAATATGCCATCCTCCAGGACTGTTTTTTGGATAGATTCCGGTTTGGTTTCCACCTATACCAACAGACCCTTTTTTTATGTTTAGGTTAGGTGTAGATTTTCTATTTAAATGAAGCTTCTTATTAAGGCCACCTAAGTATAAAAATCCAGGTAAAAAACCAATAAAAAAAATAGTGTATTTTGCAGAAGTATGAAGCTCAATAACTTCATTTTTTGATAGCTGTTTTTCTTTAGAAAACGCTTCCAAATCTATACCGAAATCATCATCATAGCAGACAGGTATTCGCCATAATTTTGATGACGACTCTTCATTAGTATCTGCTTCAATCTTTAGTGATTTTAATCGTGAAATTTCATCATAGATATCATCAATAGTATAATCATAAATTATTAATAATGAATTATATGTATTGATTATATCAATAATTGATTCAACACATGAATTTTGAATTGATTTTTTGTAATTCAATATGTTTTTCAACATATTTTCATCCATTACAGCAGGCCATTCTATTAAAATAGAGTACTCATTATAATGCGAAAACTTCAATTCATAATCCATAAAAAACTATTGAATTTTTACATTATATTTTGGTAGTTCTTTGCTTAAAAATTCCAAAATTTCAACTGCATTTTTAGTATCTCCATGCACACAAAATGTTGATGCTTTTATTGGCACTTCTACTCCATTAATTGCAGTTATTTTTTCGCGATGAATCATCCCTAAAATATGGTTCAAAATTTTTGAATTTTCATGCAGAATTGCATCTTCTTTTTTACGTGAAACCAAGCTTAAATTCTGTTCATAATTTCTATCTGCAAAAGCCTCAAAAGTCACGTGGATTTTTTCCTGTTCAGCAAGCTTAGAAATCACAGAATTATAGGGCACATAAAGTTGAATTGACATGGCTATACTTTTTACAACCTCGATAATTATTCTGGCAGTTTTTTCATCCTTAGCTGCTAAATTATAGAGCGCACCATGTGGTTTTATATGATGCAATTGTGCATTTTCGTTATGCAGAATTTGTTGCAAACTTCGGATCTGAGATTTTAAACTACTGTACAAATCAGCCGCAGAGATATCCATTACTGCTCTTCCAAAATTCAATACGTCAGGAAACGAAGGATGTGCACCAATCTTTACCTTATAATCTTTTGCCAAACGTACCACTTGAGTCATCGTTTCATCATCGCCTGCATGACCACCACAAGCAATGTTACAGGACGATAAATAAGGCATCATCAACGCTTCGTTACCCAAACCTTCACCAACATCGGCATTAATATCTACAGTTTTAAAACTCATATAAGATTAAAAACACTTAGAATTACTTTTAGTCCTAATAAGATAGTGATTACCAAAATAATTAAACCCAAAAAGTTTTGAAATTTTGAGTTTTTATAGGTGCCTAAAACTGATGTTTTATTCATAATCCACAATAAAAAGCCAGCAATTATAGGTAATAGCAAACCATTAGCAACTTGTGCGAATTTTATAATTTCTATAGATTTAAAGCCTACCGAAGAAAACACAACACCAAGACCTAAGATAAACATCCAAACTGCTCTAAAACGTTTCGATTTTAAGTCTGTTTGCCATCCTAAACAACCACTTGCCACATAAGCCGCAGCCAAAGGTGCTGTAATAGCACTTGTGATTCCTGCCGCAAATAGACCAACCGATAAAAAATATTTGGCATTAACACCAAATAATGGCTCTAAAGCCAAAGCTAAATCTGCTGCATTACTTACATCTTTTATATTGATTGCTGCTGCTGAAATAATAATACTCATGGAAACAATACCTCCCAAAACCACAGCCAAAATAGTATCTTTTCTAGCCAATTTAATGTCCGATTTCTTGTTCCATTTCGTTTTTGCCAAAGACGCATGCAAAAACAGATTGTAAGGCACTACAGTTGTACCAATAAGTGCTACAATAGTTAATATACCTTTATCCGGAAATTGTGGTACCAGCATATTTTTCAGTATACTAATAACATCTGGTTTGGTAAGAATTGCTGTTGAAAGAAATGCCAAACTCATTAAAATAACGAGACTCACTAAAACTTTTTCGAGCACTTTATAGGTTCCTAAATATAATAACACAAAGGCCAGTAAGCCCAATACCCATGGAATAACAGACAACTCTACATTAAACACATTAATTGTTGGATACCCTAAAAGTGTTTCTAAACCCAACGCACCTCCACTAATGTTTCCTGCTTCGTAAGCTGCATTACCAACAACAATGGCTGATAATATCAAAACAACACTAAAACCTCTTAAAACAGGACTTTCTACCTCTTCTCGAATGACCTGAGATAATCCTTTTTGAGCAATAATTCCTAATCGTGCTGCCATCTCTTGCAAAACTATGGTTGCAAAAACCGACAAAACCATTGCCCAAAGCAAGACATACCCAAAGTTAACACCTGCTAAAGTACAAACGGTTACAGTTCCTGGACCAATAAATGCAGCAGCTATCAAAGATCCTGGTCCAATATTTTTGAACCAGTTTTTCATTAGTTATTTACTGAGTTTAGTGCATAAATAGCAAAACTTCCTAACCAATGACCTCCTTCATAACTATCACCAACAATGCTTGGTAAGGAATAGTTAATATGTTTGTTGGCTATATTTTGAAGATGATTAAACACTGGTAAATCCTTCGCAATGTAGTTTAGACTCCATGCTCTTGAAAAATTCACACCATCCAAGTGCACCAACTTACCATCTGTTCTATCTGACACTTTACCAACTTCGATATTAAAATCTTTATTATTTAATGCTGGAAGAAAATCATTTACCCAAGACAGAAATTCATCTTTAGCTAAAACACGCTTCATTAATGCAGCTTCTTCTAAACAAGGTGATAAAAAATCGAAACCACTCGGCTCCCATTCTAACGGACAATCTTGATCGTCTGAATAGAATTCCTTTGCTCTGGTTTCAATCAAAGTTTGTAATTGTACATTCTCAGTAGCCAAAGCATAGTCATAAGCAAAACTCAACCCAAAAGCAGTATTAGGATGCTCTCCTACTCTAATTGGATAATTCAGTTTTGGTAAAAATTCTAAATAACGCTCAACAATTAAATCTGTTAAAGGCTGAAGATTTTCTTCTAAAACCTTAGCTTCAGGGTGATTCCAAGTATGCAACTCTTCTGCCAGTTTTAGCAACCAAGCCCAACCATAAGTGCGCTCGTAGGACGTGTTGTGTTTTCCTTTGAAATATAAGACCTCTTGCTCTATGTTTTCTTTTGAAATATTAGCTAATAATTTTTGAATGACTTCATCACGATTATTCAACTCCGGAAATTCTTTCAACAGCTTTACCAAACTCCAATGCCCATGCACAGCAGAATGCCAGTCGAAGCAACCATAAAAAGCAGGATGCAATTCTTGTGGAGATTTTAAATCGTCATTACCACCTAAAACCTGTCCTAACTTATTAGGATATTCGGTATTAATACAATGAATAGGCAATGCTGACAACCTATTGGCTTGCTCTAGATTGAGTTTCGGAACCTCAACAATTTCAACTTTTGTTTCAACATTAGGATCTTTCTTTACGTTTTCAGAATTCTGACAACCTACGAGTAAGACAAGTATAATTAGAAGTCTATAAAATTTCATGTATTAATATTTTATGTTTTTAATAAAAAAACTGTGTACCTAGTAAAAATACATTAAAAAGTAGTTTTACATAACTTTTGGCTTATTACTCTTGATATACTCGCAATACTGTTTATCTTTAAAGTTGAATTTCACATTACATTTTCAAAAAAAAAGCTACAAGAAAAACATGACTCCTGAAACCAAAAAGAAATGGATAAATACACTAAAATTCTTTGCAGCCTATTTGGTTGCTGCGTGGACCTTTCTTCAGTTTGTTGATTGGATTTTAAACCGTTACAACATCTCGCCTTATTGGGTTGATATTTTACTTTGGTTTTTTATTGGCATAAGCCCCTCACTTCTTATATACTTTTTTCATCAAGAACGTTTTAGTAAACGAATCATAAAACTCAGAGAGAAAATAATTATTCCGCTTAATTTTATACTGCTGTTTTTAGGACTTTATTTTGGTTTTGGAAATAGTGATTTAGGAGCAACCACCAAAGAAGTAAATTTTACGGACGAATCTGGTAAAACCCAAACCAAAACCATCACAAAAGAAGAATTTAGAATCGGAGTTCCTATCTATGGTTTTGAAAATTTAAGTAACGATGAATCTTTAGACTGGATGCGTTATGGTATAGGTAGGCTTTTAAAAGAAGACTTAAATCAAAACAAAAGTTTAAGTCCAGATTTTTCATTTTACACAGATACTTCAACAAAAATCGAAGATGCTTCAATTTTTAATGATTTTTATATCGACGGTAGCTTCAACAAAGAAGGTGATAATTATAACATTACTGTTTATAAACGAAAATCTACCAACGGAAAATCCCTAAAAGAAAAAAAGTTCAACGGAAAAAACTTTTTACAACTAATTGACGAAATGTCTGTATTTGTAGTAGAAAACTCTGGTTTTGTAGAAAGTAAAAGCTTACGTTACTTAGACTATCCTATTAATGAGTTTATGAGTAATTCTCTAGAAGCTGTTAGAGAATATATTGAGGGTAACTACACAAAAGCTGTAGCTATCGATAACGAATTTGCTCTAGCTTATTTAGAATATGCTAAACGATCACTTCATGTAAGTCGCGGAAGACTAGAGGTTCAGGATCTGGCTGACAAAGCTTTTAAATATCGCTATAGATTACCAATACAAAAACAACTGGAAGTATATATTCAAAGAAATTTAGCTTACGAGAATTTTGATGAAGCTATAGAGCAGGTAAATCTGCAGCTAGAAGTTGATCCTCTTAATGAATTTTATAACCATGTGCTTTTTAGTATTTACGGAGAAACAAAACAAACCGATAAGTTTTATGAATCCTCTGCACGGTTATTTAATATCAATCAAAGTCCGGATACAGGTATAAACCTTGCTATGGCGGCTTTGGTAAATGGCAATGACGATATGCTCATAGAAGAAATTAAAAAATATGAGTTTTTAAGCCCTAACCTTAAGATATTTAGACTTCAACCAACATTATTTAAAGAAAATCTACAAAAATCTGAAAAACTTTTAGAGGATATAAAATTGCATTTTCCTTATACTAAGTACAGAGCAAAAATCTATGATTCTGCTATTGCTTACTTAAAAAAAGAAGGTTATGATGTATCTAAGCTCAAAAAATTTGAAGGTACATATCGCTCAAGTTTTAATGAACAAGAACAAACCTATTGGATAGACAACAACAGACTTATTCAGTATATAAAAAATCAAACCATGCATGCGCTCATACCTGCAGGCGAGTATACTGCTGTATCTGGTTTTTTGAACGACAAGACTTTTCAACATAATCTTATACTCACTGAATCTGGAAAACCTATTGGTATCAATTTTATTCAATATAATTATAACAACTCAAATTCATTTTGGTATTGGAAAGAAGATGAATCCATACAAAATGCGCATAACGCTTTTGATGAAGGCAACTTTGAAAACGCATTAAAACTATACGAAATAGCACTTACAAAAAACCCAAAACATGGGTATTTACCAAATATTGTAGCCTATTTAAAATACATTAAAGATAATGACGAAGCCCTAATTTTAAAGCAAAACGAAGGTTTCTCTGGAGACTATGGACCGAGAAGATTTTGGGTAGAAGACGGTAGGTTTTATTATAAGCGCAAAGACAATCAAACAGATTTAGCCAAAGTAGAATTACTACCAATTTCTGAAAATCGGTACATGGATTTAACCCGTTTAGGTACTATTATGGCTTTTGAAAAAGATGCATCTGGCAAAATGGCTTCTAAAAGTTATAGCTTCATTGTAGAAGAAGAACTTGCTTTTGAATGGAGGGACAGCGATAGCAACGAAAATGTTACCAATTACTTTCTAAAAGATGAATGAAAAATTTATCTTGATTAGAGTTTTAATCGCACTCCAAATAAAATTCTTAGCTGTGTATTTTTAAAATTTTGAGCATTATTATCTATAGGCTTTTGAAAATAGTTATAGCTTGGCTCTACAAACAGAATAGTCTTTTCAGTAAGATTATAGGAAAAATTGGTGTTAAGTGTTGCTCCAAAAACAGTGTTATTAACGTCTTTACTTTCACCTATTTCTTCACCATTTAAATAAGCCATATTGTTTGAAATGAAGTTTACATTACCTCCAAGACCTATTAAAATATCATATTTTTCCTTTGCTAGTAATTTATAAAACACTTCTAAAGGTACCTGAATATAATCAAGCTGTTGTTGTAGGGTTCCATTTTCACCATATTGATTGAATGAAGTAGAGTCATTAGCCAACTCTGGCGACGCAAAGAATACAATGGATTCATCAGTTACTATGGATTGCCCTTCACCAGAAGAAAGTGATCCATCTGAGGTAGCATAAGCAATATTATTAACCTGCTGACCTAAACTATTTTTACCTATTCCTGTTTTAACTAAGAGCTTATCTGAAATGGCATAACCAACTTTAAAGCTGTATACAAAATCATTTTGTGCACTTGTATTTACTACTGTTCCCTGAAAAGAAGCATTTGATGCAGTACTAGATAAACCACCTAAAACCTCAACAGACCATTTAGAACGCTCTAACAAATCGGTTTTTACAGAGTCCTTTTCTATACTATTCTCAGCTACCAATTCTTTATACAGATCTAGTTTTGTGTCTCCTTTTTCTTGCGCTACCGAATCTACACTAGCAATTACAGTCTCTTTGGTATCATCTATTAAGTTTTTGTTCTTTTTCTTCAAATCAGGAATTAGACTATTATCTCCAACGTTTTCATTTTTAACTTTATTTTGAAAATCATTATCCTTTGTACTAACTACTTCATGCCTATTACTTAAACGTTCATTAGCAGATTGACGCTTATATTTCTTTTTATTAGAATCTTCAATAGCATTTGAAAAATTAGTATTTACCAAAGACCTTTTATTTATAGCATTCTGTGATGCTTCATTTGTGTTTATCTCCCTATTTTCAGTAGAGTCTTTACTTGTTTTTGTTTCAACAATTGTATTATTTCTATTAGTAGACTCTAATGTGTTGTTAGTAGCATCTTCTCTCAGTTGGTTTTTCTCAACGTCAGAAACTTTATTTACCGATTCATGCATTGGCATATCGATCTTAGAGACAGGTTTGAACAACAAAAAACCAAATAGCAATACTAAAATTGCAGCGGCTGAACCCCAAAACCAAAAGGCTAGCCTTCGCTTCTTTTTAGGGTGCAACCTAGCTTCTATATTATCCCACAACTCTTTTGGAGGTTCTTTAGTAAAGGATTTTAAATCGCTATATATATCTTCAATATTGTCCTTCTTCATGATACTTTTTTGCTCGTTTCATCATTAATTTTTGATCTTAAAAGACGCTTTGCTCTACTTAACAAGGATTTTGATGTTCCCTCTGCTATATTCAATTTTTCTGCTATTTTTTTGTGACTGTAATCTTCAAAAACAAAAAGATTAAAAATCATTCTATAATTATCTGGTAACTGCTGTATATGATCTAATAATTCGTTTTGTGGTATAGAATTGCTATAATTCTCAACATTACTAACATTAGTGTCTTCAATTTGAACTTCATTGTTTACAGCAATGTGTAATTGACGTTGTTTTTTACGTAACACTTCTAGAGCTTCATTAACAAAAATTCGTTTTGCCCAACCTTCAAAACTTCCCTTAAACTTGTACTGATGTATTTTTTGAAAAAGCGTTATAAACGCATCTTGAAAAACGTCATCCGCTTCAGTTTTGTTCTTCATATATTTTAGACAAATACCATACAATACAGGAGAAAGCAGCATGTATAATTCGTGCTGCCCTTCCCTATCTTTCTCAATACACTTTTGTATGAGTATTCGAAGTTTATTATCCAAGTTTGTAGTAATCTAGATGTTTACGTATATGTAATAAATTTATTAATATTTACTATTAAACAATGAATAACCTTTTAATATTAAAGGTATTACAAAAAACACAAATATTTAAAACTGAACAGTTCCTATAAGTTCTAAACCGAAATTGTCTGTGTAATTAAATTGATGAATAATATTTTCACCAACCGAAATAAGATGGGATGAAAGAGGAATAACATCTTTAGAATTGACATTATATGTGTTTTCTAAAATTAAACTACTCGGATTTTCGGCATTAAAGACATTAATACCATCGTCATTACATACATAGAGCACATTATCTTTAACTCCCAGTCCATAAGGGCTTGATAAGAAGTAAGTAGAATACTCTACCGGAGATGAAATATCCGAAACATCTATAACATTTACCTGATCTTCTATTGCTCCACAACTGTTCCCACCTCTAACAGTGATATAAGCTGTATGATCTTCAACAACTACAGGATCGCAACCTGTCGCATGCAAAAATGAAGATATGTAAGTTGGGTTAAACTCATCCTGAAGTCCAACAATGTGCATACCGTTTGTAGCACCAATGAACATGTAATCTTTTCTAATAAATGTAGTTTCTAACTCACCACCAAACCAAGCTTCCATCCAAGTTTCAGAAACTTGTGTTATTGTATTGTAATCAGTAATATCAAACGTTAACAATGAATAATCACTTATTGTGTATAATGCATTATTGTAAATTTGGAATTTAGCATAAGAACCACCAACACCGACTTCATTTGATAAAGCTGTACCATCAAAATTGCCTAAACCAAAGAAAACGTCTTCTGTACTAAAATTATATATATTTTGATTGCTTTGTACCTCAGCTCTAGTCATCTGCATAGTTGTATAACCTGCAACAAATTCATCTTCTGAAGCTGGGTATACATTTCCTTGATAATACAATACATCATCAGGAAATGTTGCGTAATACGGTAACATATCCTCTTCTGTATTCACCAATTGAATATTGGACAAGTCACTAATATCAAAAACTACCAAATCCATATAATTATCAGCATAAAGAATGTTATTCTTTACAGAAATATCATTAACACCATCCAATTCAATGAATGCTAAATTTACTGGCGAAGCCGGATTTTGATTATCAAAAATATGAATCCCTGAATTTTGAGCTATATAAAACAACAAACCTGTATAGACGTAGATTTTTCCATCAGAATTTGTGGGCTGTGCATTACCTATTGTTATAGAATTTCTGAATTCTGATTTAGATTTTATAACAGGAACCGTTACTGCAACGGTATCTAACAACGTATCATCGTCTTTATCGCAACTAGTTAGTTGCAAACAAACTGCAACAAACAAAACTAAAGGTAAAATTTTATGCTTCATAATATTGGTTTTTCTTATAAGATGAAAAAAACACAAAAGGTTGCAGTGATTTTAAAAAAATTATCCTAACCAGCCTTCGCGATCCAAACTTCTATATTGAATAGCTTCGCTAATATGCGCTCCAATAACATCATTAGAGCCTTCCAAATCAGCGATAGTTCTTGATACTTTAATTACCCATACGTACATATAGTTCATAAATTGTTTTTTATATTTAGGCAATCAAAAAATAACATTCATGAAAGCTGTTGCTTATCTCCGAGTTAGTACACAAGACCAATCTTTACAACGACAATATGATGATATTGAAAAATTCGCAAAGAATAAGGGATTAAATTTAATCAAAATATTTGATGATAAAATCAGTGGCTCAAAAACCAAAACTGATGATAGAATAGGTTTTAAACAAATGGAAAGCTTTATTGAACTAAATAGTGATATAAAACATATTCTTGTTTTAGAAATATCAAGACTAGGAAGACGAAATAGTGATATCCAAAATGTAGTTGAAAAGTATAGTTCAGAGGGAATAAATATCCATATTAAAGATTTAGGAGAATCAACACTTGATGAAAATGGTAATCGTAGCTTCAAATCTGATTTAATTATCAATATGCTTGGTGTTATGGCAACAAATGAATCAAGGCTATTGTCGTCAAGGATTAAATCAGGTAAAATGTCTAATGCAAAAAAGAATCTTGCATTTGGTGGAAAAATCATTGGTTATAAAAAAGGTGAGGACGGAACTCCTGTCATAGATGAAGAACAAGCACCAATGATAAAAAGAATTTTTGAATTAGCTTCAAAAGGGCAAGGGATGAGAAATATATCTGCAATGATTGAATCTGAATTTGATAGAAAAATTGCTATTGGTACTCTTAGCGGTATAGTAAGAAACACATTTCACAAAGGAGAAAGAAAGTATAATAACTTAATACTTCCTGTACCTCCTATTGTTTCTGAAGAACTTTGGCAAAAAGCAAATGATTCAATTGATAGTAGAAGTAAATTTGGTAGTAGAACAAAAGTGAATACAAATATTGTTCAAGGTAAAATTACTTGCGGAGAGTGTGGTAATACTATGCATCAAAAAGTTATACCACAAGGTAGGATAGATATATTTATCTGTAAAGACACAAAATGCAAGAATTCAATCAATCGTCCTTGGCTTTTTAGAATGGTGAGATTAGCGGTTGAAAAACATGCTAAAAAAACCAAAGAAAAACAATATCGTGATGAAATACAGTTAAAAATAACATCCAATCTTGCGTTAATTGAAGCTAATAATAAAGAACAGGAAAAACTAAAAAGACGACGAACAAGGCTACAAATAATGATACTAGATGATGAGATGTCCGATGAAGACTACAAAGGTCATTTAGCAATCATAAAAGACGGTTTAAATAAAATCAAAATTGATAATAAAAAACTGAATGATGAAATCGAAAGTTTTGAAAATGCTCTTAATAACGAAATAAAACATTTCGATGATGATTTAGAAGTATTTAAAGTTCAAATTAAGGATATTTTAAAGTCAATCGTTATCTACAAAAAACGTGTTCTAATAGATATTTTCGGATGGCATGTCTATGATTTGCATAAACCAAATAGCACCAAGCTAGGTTGGGAAGCAAGAAAACCTGAACATGAAAGATACCTTAATGAAGAATTGCCTTTAAGAAAGCCTATTGATGATGAAAATCTTGATGCAATGATTGATGATTATTTAATAGAGAAATAAAATATCCAGTTCGTGGAAATTCAAAATTTTTGTAGTTGATTTTAGTGAGATTGCCCATTCAAAATTGATTTTTAAAATTCGAGTAATCAAAACGCCTGAAACCTTTACAAACATTGAGCTAATCCAATATTGAAAATCTTAACTCAATGTAATAGAAGGAGCAGTGCTTTTTTAAAAACGAATTTTTGGGCAAATAACACGAAAAAAAACACTATGAATGAAGCAATAAATACTAACAGAATTACCAAACGAGGAATTGCATTGTTGAAAGTCTATTCAAAAAATAGAAAAGTAGTTCCATCACTAGATGTTTTTGTAAACGATTATTTTCAAATTGTTGACCCTGCAAAAAGCAATAAATACTCAATGAAGTTGACAACTATTGTTTTAAAAGATGTTTATGAAAATTATATCAAGGAAAAGAAAACTAAAATTGCATTAACAATAGTATTATAATTTTCAGAGATAATATTTAGGTATAATCTTTGATAATTTAATATTATTAAAAGTTTTAAGGGTAATAACTGTATTAATCAATATAATTTACAATCACGATTAATAAACACCGCTTAAAACCTCTTATTTAAAATTTCAAGCTTTATGAGTATTGTGAACCTGACGCTAGTCAGAGGTTCACATGAAATATATTATGATGTGTATTAAGACACTCATAAAGTGGATTAATATTATATATATAATATATATAACTTAAATTATTTAAGTATAAAACTCACCAAACCCAATATTTATAAGGGCTTATCAACTTCAATAAAATTATTTTATACTTAAATTTTTTAAGTGTAAAACTTCACAAACCCAACGATAATGTAGGATTATCAATAACAATTAAATTTCCTTACATATCACTATTAATCGCCTATGATTTAGGCATAAAAACTGTTTAACAATGAATGGTAAACAATCTCATTATTATATCTATCAAGGAAAAAGATATGAGAACATGAAAGAATGTAGAGAAGCAAATGAACTTGGTCGAACCGGATTCAGAAATTTGGTAAAAAATGGAATTATTGAAAAAGTAATTATTAACGATGTAAAACCTCAAGGAGATGCACAAAATAAGACGACCGCCAAAACAGAATTTCAATATTAATTTTGAAAAAATTTATGATAGTTCACTATTAATTACAGAGAAACATATTCTAATTAATGCCTTACAATTTCATAAAGCTAATTGTCAATACGAATACAAAAATCTATTAAACGGTCATTTAACAAAAAATCTTTCTATATCAGAACCTACTCTAATTAAGCATCGCAATAGCTTAGAAAAACAAAAGCTATTTGAAGTCAAACGTATTAGAAAAGGTAATTCACAATTACTTGAATATAGATTTAATTGGACAAAACTGAAAAAATTCAATTTTATTTCAGACATCGAAAAAACAAAATTTCAACCTGTAAACAAGAAATCTGAAAAGGGTTATTTTAAAAAAGATGAACTCATTACAGTTGAAAATTTTGATAGATTAAAAGATGACGTTTTGTATTCTATTAAAATCAGAGAAAGAGTGCCAACCAAAAATGAATTCTATTCATGGGTAACTAAGAAAATTTTAGGCAAAAATTTAAAGAGTTGGATAAAAACCGAACAAAAACGACAACAACGAGAAAAAGATAATATTGATGCTGTCGAATTTAAGTTCATAGAACAAGCATAAACGATAACATATTTAAAAAAGGATTGAAGACTTAGATTTTCAATCCTTTTTGTTTTCCATAAAACAATGACATTATGAGTACAACAATGAGGAAGAAAATCCCATTAATGGTAAATGAACCATACAAAGCCGAGTTAGAAAATTCAGCAAATATAATTTTAGAAAAAATTGATTTGGTAAAAGAGAAAGCAAGTGGTTTTCTAAATATCCATTTTGACAAAACAAGCCATTTAATCGAGTTTATAAAGGCTTATAAGGACGAAAAGCAAATAGATGACATAGAACAACAAAACGAACTTTTATTCATCAAATTTGATAAAGAAATAACAAAGCTGTTAAGCGATTACAATAACCTCATCAAGACAAAGGCATTAGAAATGTTTTGTACTGATGTAGATAGAGAAAAAGCTAAAGAAATTATTCATTTTGCAGTATCGATTAATAAAAGCATTCAAAAATTCAATTTATCAAATCTTGATTTAGAATGTTTTGTACTTAATGATGAGTTTGTTTATAACAGCAAAATAGATACTAGATTAAAAGAACTCTACACAACGTATTGCCAAAACGTTAAACAAAGGCAACTAAAAGAGTTAGCAGAAAAGTTGAGCGAGATAGTCAATCATTCAATAAGGACAGGACTAATTGCAGATAATATACTTGGTACTAATATCGAAAACATCATCGATATAAATACAGGTCATATCAAGTACAATAAAATTGCGGTTATTCAATAAGTATCGCAACTACCCTATTAATCCCTAAACACAGGGACACTAATCACATATTAATAAACATGAGTGATTGCAGTAGCCTCATTACAGGAGGAATTGAAAGAGACTGCGATGCAGTTAATGCAGCAGTTGGTGTTGACAAAGATTTGATTCTAGTCAACTATGAAGACTTCGATAGACCAGCCACATTTGACTCCGACAACAGAGAGGAAGACGATGTTAATGGAAATATTGGAGGGCTTCAAAAAATTGAATTAAAAGCTGGAGCAGTTCAGCACATTTTTGAAGGAACAGATTATTCAGTGATTCCTAACGTAACATCGGAATTAAAAGAAGACGGCGATTCGTGGTATTTACATTCAATTGCATTTACCGCATATAGTAAGGATGCCAAGGCAAGGAAAACTTTGGAAGAACTTGGGGGTTCAAGAGTAATTGCCATAGCAAGAGATAGGTCAACAGGCTTATACGAACTATTCGGAGCAGATCAAGGTTTAAAACTATCGGGATTAGAACGAGCATACACAGGTTCACAAAATTCAAATTTCTATACAGTAACGATTGCCACACCTGATGTCGCAGTCATTAGAGAATCTTCAATTGGAGAGTTAGCAGTTGCCATAAATACTGCGGTTTAAAATTGCTTAGAGTGATAATCTTCTTATTTCAATAAACTTATATACGAGATAAGAAGATTATTCTTTAAAACCTCTAAAAACTAAAATAATGAATATCGAAAAAGACATAGTAGGTTATTGTGATGATGAAGCGATTGATGATGTAAAATGGTTCAATGAGGTAATTGAAGAAAGGCTAAGTCAATCAAAAGAAAGTCATATAGGAGAGCATCACGTAAAAATCTATATAAACGATAGTATCGGATTTATCAATTTAAAAAAACATAGATACCACGATTATAACAAAGCAACTTTAATCTATGGTATTATAGAAAGAGACAAGATGTTGAGAAGAAGAAAGACATTCGATATCAACAAATTCATAGAGCTAGTAAATAATCGTATATCAAATCTAGTATTAGATAAGTTTAGAGAAAAGCAAAGAAGAAAGGCTATACAAAAAGAAAACAAGAGAAAGAGAATACCAATCAACATAGATAATCATATAAGAGCATAATAACGTATATTTACTCTATGGATAACTACAAGAAGAATGACCCACGTATGTGGTGGTTCTACAATAAGTATACTAAGACTGTGATAATAGTTCTAGTCATTATCATTGTTCTCATGGGTATTTATGAAAACTACTTTCAATAAAAGAGTTCTAAATTAAGCTAGGTTTTTTTTAGATTTGTTGAATAATTTAAAACCCCTAAATATCTACTTATTGAATGAAATCTTGTAAAAGATGTAATGATTGTACTTTCAATATTTTCCCAAATGGTTTATGTCAAAAATGTTTAAGTATTCAACTTGAAAGTGGTTTAAGACAAAGAGGAAAAGAAATAGAACTCGATGCGAAAACTCTAGTTGATGATTATCTAGTCTATAGAAAATCAATGAGGCAAATAGCCAAAGAAAACTTCATCAAGCCTAGTAAAGTAAAAAGTTATCTAACCAAATACAGCATCCCTGTACGAAACCAAACTCATGCAAATTCAAAATATGTTGATAAAAATGTTTTTAAAGAGTTAAACATCGCTAGTGCATTCTTATTAGGTTACATCTTTACTGATGGTGATTTACTTTTCAATGAAAAAACAGGAAAGTACTTTCTTAGAATCTATAGCAAATACAAGTATAAGATTGAGAATGCAAAAAACATATTAAAAGCAGAAGCAAAAATCCAACATAGGAAAGCCCAAACTCACAAAGGAAGAAATCAAAGTGAGATGTTTTGGATACATATTGCAAATGATGATATCATTAATGACCTCAAAAATTACGGTATGGTTTTAAATAAAAATGAAGCCATAACGTTTCCTGAAATTCCTGAACATTTAATACCTCACTTTTTAAGAGGTGTGTGGTCTGGTAGTGGCTCTGTTATGACCTATAAGGATAAACCGCTGTCAAAATTAGTGAACGGTTCCTATGAGTTTATATCAGAGGTCGAAAATAGATTAAACGCTGTAGGATTAAAGAAGCGAAAAATCTATAAGAATAATCACACAAAGAAGTCTTCTTATACAATTAAATATGCTATGGCTGACACAGAGAAGCTTTACCACTATCTATTTAAAGGGGTAACAGATGAAACCACTTGCATTAAACAAGAAAAGATTTTAAAAGAGTATTTTGGTGATGCTCAATTAAGATTTTTTTTAAAGTAAAAAATTCAATATCAAACTGTTAAAAAAACAGATTGGAGTTGCCAAGTTGGGAAAGGTAGGCGCTCATCAAAAATTTTTGTAGCCAAACTTTTCTCACATTTTTTCTCAATGGAAACCACACTATCCATAGAAATAGTTTATTTCAAAATTCAAAAAATTCGTTTCCAAAAATTCTAGATAGCCAAACATTTTTCAAATTATTTTTCTGTGAAAATCTACACTCTCATTGAGAAAAAATATGGCTTTCGTGTCCAATTATTTAAAAACTTATATCCCAATGGAAGAAGCACAAAATAAAAGACCTGTGGGTCGTCCTCGAAAAGAAACTAAACCACCCGCAGATGTTCTAATTCGTAAGTCTATCGCCAAGGCTTTAGAGAAGTATTTTACCTCTGATATGTACCAAGAGGATATGGCACTCGGAAAATCAGGCGAAAAAAGAATGCAGTTACATTTAAGCCTACTCCCCTACGTGATTACTAAAAAGGAATCTATCAAAAAGATGTTGAGCGGACTTGATGAGAAAGAAACCAACGAACTCGTACAACGATTAAAAGAAGAAATCCAATGAGTTTAAAAAATTTTAGGTCAAAGCTTGAACAAGTCAGCGTTAAACCAATCGAGATACCTAGAATGGTATTTAAAAAAGATGATACGTATTACAAAGACATCTCATATTGTGATGAAGTTGACCAAGCATTAGTAAAACAGCATAACATAACAGTTATCAATTTTCAATAAATATTCAAACCTCTAGCGTATACGTTAAACGTTTATAACAATATGAATGAAATTCAATTGTAAAACCGACTAAAACCTAATTAACGTTAAGGTGCGCTAAAGGTTAATAACATAAATGGTTATTCAAAGTCAGACATAACTTCTCTAAGCCATTTAACAACACAAGTCGGCAATCGACTGTTCGGCTTGTGTTTCTATAAAACAAAAACAATGAGCATTTTTAAATCAAAAAACATTAATGCAAAAGCATTGATGGATAAAATATCTATGGTAGTCAAATTAGTTAATGCTGATTTGAGTAAAGAAGATTATCGCACTAAAATTGAAGAACGATATGGGCTATCTGAGGAAGAAACAAAGTTTGTTAAGGCTGTTAGCGATGATATGACAGATGATGAAGTAGAACAACTTAAAACAAAGATTAGTAAGGATAATAGCGTAATTAAAAACTATCGCAATAGGTCTATGTTGAAAGATATCAATTCAGGTAAGTTATTACCAAAATCAGATTTTGCAATAGACATAAATTTTCCTGCAAGAGGATTTAGAGCAATATCAACAAACTCATAGAGAAAAAGAGTATCGGTAAGTACTCATGTTTAAATAGGCTATATGGATAAGAGGGTCTCCATATAGTCTATTTTTATTTCTAAGGCATCAACATAAAGATAAGATATTAGGTACAGGAAGCCAAGCAATATAGGTCATTTGAAATGCTAAAAAATTTGCTTTTGGTATATAATTTAAAGTGAATTTAATTCTAGGTTAACTTTAATTAATATCTATATTTGTAATCAAGCGGCCAAATTACATCACACCATAAAACACTGTAAATGAGCAAAAAATACACACAAACAAACATCGATTTAGATAAACTGGTACTCGACAAAAATAATCCTCGATTTGCAGAATTATACAATGGTAGTGATAAAGAAAGTGAAATCATAAACTATTTGCTATACAATGAATCCGCTGATGAGGTAGCTGAAGCGATAGTTACGGCAGAAGAATTTTATGAAGATAGACCCTTATGGGTATATAAAGATGGTGATAACTATATTGTTAAAGATGGTAATAGAAGATGTTCGGCTGTAAAGGCATTGCAATTCCCATCAAAATATGGTTTAGACTTAGATAAATTTGAAGTGAAACAATTGCCTGTTTTAGTTTACAATAAAATTGAGGATATTGAAACTAGAATAAGAGTGGAGCATAATAGCTCTCTTTTTAAAAAATGGGGTAGAATTGCAAAAGCAATAGAGATATACAGGCTCTTTTCCTCTGGTAGTTCTATAGAATCACTTACAGATATAGACTCTTCTCCTAAAGATTTCATAAAAATTGCAACATTCTATCATGAGGCTACAAAACTTAAAGGTGAAGATTTCAAAAAATTGGTTAGGGAAGGTAGAGGTGATAAAGGCGGAAAGACAATTATTTTTGAAAGGCTTTTTAAATCCAGAGCTTCATGTGGTTATAATTTCAAAAGGACTACAAATGAAATAATGATTAAGGATAATGAACTTTTCTCATCCTATGTTGAAGCCATTGTTTCTTACTTAATCGATAATCCAAAAACTACCTCTAGATATATTGATGATATTGGTACTGATAAATTCTTAACTGAACTTAAACCTTATGGGTTTCCGCCAGAAAAAGGAGATAGTGATGATGATGGAGATGGAGATGAAAGCGACACTACAGGAACAGGTTCGTCAAGTAGCGGGTCAACAGGAACAGGTTCTACAGGAACAGGTTCGTCAAGTAGCGGGTCAACAGGAACAGGTTCTACAGGAACAGGTTCGTCAAGTAGCGGATCAACAGGAACAGGTTCGTCAAGTAGCGGATCAACAGGAACAGGTTCTAGAGGAAGTACAAAAACTAAGCCTTCCATAAAAAGAAAGAAAGTTCCTGCTCCATTGAAAACATTAATTGACGAATGTTATAAACTTGATGAAAATAACTTTGCCAACTCTAAAACTGCATTAACTAGAGTCACTTTTGAATGTGTATTAAAATATGTTGTTGAGAATACAAAGCAAAAAAATGGTAAGCCAATATCTGTATCTAATCATTTTCGTAGCGCTTTTTATGATAAAAAAGGTAATAAGTTACCATATACAAATTTTACAATTTTAAAAACAAAATTTAGCGAGTTGATATTGGATACTGCAAATAAAAAAGCTTTTCAAGTTTTAGATTTGGAAATACCGCATCAAATAATTCATAATTATAAAGTTGCAGCTATTCCTAAACAAGCCAAAGACCTTTGTAATAATTTGATAGAACTTGTTGAATTTATGTTACAAGAAGAACAAGATTTAATTAATTCTTTAGATATCACAAAACTTTAAAAATGTTTTATTCTCCTCTCAGATATCCAGGCGGCAAGAATAAATTATCCGCATTTATAGCGAAAATTTGCATCGATAATAATATTAATGGTCACTATGTAGAACCTTATTCAGGGGGTGCTTCTGTTGCCTTATTTTTATTATTAGAGGGCTTTGTAGATAGAATTACAATCAACGATAAGGATAGGTCTATATATTCTTTTTGGCATTCAGTTCTCAACAATACAAATCGTTTATGCGAGATGATTGAGAACGCTGATTTGACAATTTCTGAATGGAAGAAACAAAAACAGATTCAATCTATAAAAAATGATGTTTCTTTATTAGAATTAGGATTTTCAACTTTCTATCTTAACAGGACTAACAGGTCAGGCATAATTAATGCTGGTGTTATGGGCGGAATTGAGCAGAATGGTAATTATTTAATGGATTGTAGATTCAATAAAAGCGAACTCATAGAGAGAATAAGAAAAATTGCTTCATTTAAGAAAAACATTAGACTCTATCGTAAAGATGCGATTAAATTAATCGATATGATAGAAACTGAAGCGATAAATGATAATGTTATTTTCTATTTTGACCCACCATACTACCTAAAGGCTAGTTCACTATACATGAATCATTATGATGATAAAAATCATAAAAAAGTCAGTGAAAAAATTAAGTCTATAAGTCAGGTAAAATGGATTGTCTCATATGACAATGTTAAACAAATACGAGAGCTATATTCAGACTGCCAAAAGAAAGAATTTTCATTTAAACATACAGCATACGAAAGTAGAGACGGAAAAGAGATATTATTTTTTAGCAAAGGTTTGAAACAGCCTGAAATCAAAAATTGGAATCCAACAAAATTCAAACTCAAAAATAATAACATCTGTTATTTGGATTAAAAAATATATTAAACCACCACCCCCATCCTACCTTGTACTTTTTTTACGGTAACAAATGCTTTCTTAGTATACTTCGATACTTTATTTAGCGATAATCCGTCTTTAAGAAGTTCTACGACATCTTTATGACGCTCTAAGTACTTTGTATCACTCATTGTTGCTCCCACCTTACGACCTTTATAAACGCCTTTAGCCTTCGCAATTTCGATGCCTTGTTTTTGTCTTTCTTTGATGGCTTCAATTTCTAATCCTGCAACTGAACCGAGTAAGTCAATTATCATTTTTGCAATACTATTCATTGTACCGTCTTCATTCAGCAATTCCATTCTAATATTTTCAGCAAAGATTTGTACACCGTTTTCGATAAACCAATTTAATTGTTTTTGCATTTCGACAACGTTACGTCCTAACCTATCGACTGAATGGATAATGACATAATTGATTTTACCATTCTCAATATCTTTAATTAATCTTCTTCCCGCTGGTCTTTCATTAAAAGGTATTAAGCCCGAAATCTTATCTTCATAAAGCCTAACATTCTCTCCTATTTCGATTTGTCTTTCACTATTCTGTTCTAATGATGATACTCTTACGTATTTTGCCTTTTTGGTTTCCATATTATTAATGTTTAAAGTCTTTAGACCTAAATTTAAAGAATCATTTTTGTCATCTGGACACCATTTCGGGGATTTGTAATAAAAAACCTCACTATTTTTCAAGTGAGGTTCATAATTAGGTAAGAATCTTGATTAACTCATGTTTAATAAAACATTTTTCTCATACTCAAGTCGATGTATCTTTGATTTTAAAGGAGAATTATCTGATTTATATTTGACTAAGTTTAAAAACGTCGTATCAGGGTGATGTATAAATCTTATATGCATTTTTTCTAAAAATTTACACAACAATCCATATTCACTGATTCCTATCTCACTCGATATAAATCTGATATCAAGTAAGCTTTTATCATTTGTCAAATATCTGTAATCTTCAAGTTCTATAGATAATGAAATTAACTTCTCAATATTTATCTTTGACCTATACAATAAATCGTCTAATGGTATAGAAGAAACTCTTACGAATTCCATTGAATACGGTTCAATTTGTTTAGTAATATGAATAAGAATAGAGGTCAAATCCTCAACGTATTCTTGTAGTTGTCTCTTTTTCTTTTGTCTTTCATTATTCGAGATTGTATTACTCTTCTGATTTAACTTTGAATTCATTTTTTCTTCAAATACTTCTATTTTTTTCTTCATAATAAATAATTAACATTAGTTATAATTTTTGTTTGGAAATTAATCCTTGTCATGACGAGACAAAGGTCAGATTAATACCAAAAAAGTAGCTGAAAATTGTTTTTAAAAAAAATTAAAAAGAAAATTGTTTTAAAAAAACCAATGTTTATAAGGGTTTGAATGAACTATATATATAGTAGGGTATTATTTAAGATTCTGTCGTAAGCTCTCGCAGAAAGATTCAAGCGTTCCATAGCCGATTTTAATAATTCCAGAGAACCTTCGTCTAGTTTACAAAACTCACGTATTTGTTTGGTATTCATCTGTGCGTTGTAGTGCACGTTTTCCAAATCTTCAAAGCGTTTGGTTTGCAATTCTCGAGCTGATATAACACGTTTTCTAATATCTACGGATGATTCGCCTTTTCGGTCATCAGAAAGTTTTTCGAAAGGCACTGGAGTCACTTCAATATGAATATCGATACGGTCTAATAATGGTCCAGAAATCTTGCTCATATAACGTTGCATTTCTGCCGGACTAGATGTTACAGGTGCATCAGGATCGTTAAAATAACCTCCTGGACTCGGATTCATACTTGCCACCAACATAAACGAACTTGGATAGGTCACTGTAAATTTTGCTCTGGAAATTGTCACTTCTCTATCTTCCAAGGGTTGGCGCATAACTTCTAGAACTTCACGTTTAAATTCAGGCAACTCATCTAAAAATAAAACTCCGTTATGAGATAGTGAGATTTCACCTGGTTGTGGATAGCTTCCGCCGCCAACCAAGGCTACATTGCTAATAGTATGGTGTGGACTTCTAAATGGTCGTTGTGCCATTAAACCTGTATGGTCTTTGACACGCCCAACCACAGAATGAATCTTGGTTGTTTCTAGTGCTTCATGCAAGGTCATTGGCGGCAAAATACTTGGCAAACGCTTTGCTAACATGGTTTTTCCAGAGCCTGGCGGACCAATAAGAATAATGTTATGACCACCTGCTGCTGCAATTTCCATGCAGCGTTTAATGCTTTCTTGGCCTTTGACATCTGCAAAATCAAATTCAGGAAAATCGAGGTTTTTATAGAACTCTTCTCGTGTATTGATAATGGTTTGCTCTAAGGTTTCATCGTTATCAAAATGGTTGATAACCTGTTCTATATTATCGACACCATAAACCTTGAGATCATTAACTATTGCTGCTTCTTTGGCATTTTGGCTTGGCAAAATAAAACCTTTAAAACCTTCCTCTCTAGCCTTTACCGCAATTGGCAACGCACCTTTTATAGGTTGCAAACTACCATCTAATGACAACTCACCCATAATGAGATACTCGTCTAAATTTTCAGCTTTAATTTGATTAGATGCAGCTAGTATTCCCACAGCCAACGTAAGATCGTAAGCTGAGCCTTCCTTACGTAAATCGGCTGGAGCCATGTTAATAGTAATCTTCTTCCCTGGAATTCTGTAACCGTTATTTTGCAAAGCTGCTGCAATACGATAATTACTCTCTTTTATGGCATTATCTGGAAGTCCGACCAAATGGTAACCTACACCTTTATCTACATTAACCTCTACGGTAATCGTTGTAGCTTCGACACCAAAAACGGCGCTTCCAAAAACTTTTTTGAGCATAAATAATTGATTTGCTTAAATCTACAAATTAAAGTTGATTTACAAAATCTAGAGCTCGTCTCTCATTATAGTAGATATTCTTTTTATCTATAAACCCAACATGCCCACCATATTTTGGCATTTCTAAATAAAGATTTGGATTTTGCTTAGCTTCCTTAACAGGATAACATTCTGCTGACAAAAAAGAATCATTTAGTGCATTAATGATTAAAGTTGGAATGGTAATATTAGGTAAAAACTGTAAACTACTGGATTGCTCATAGTAGTCCAAAGCACTTTTAAAACCATGAGCTTTTGAGGTGTAAACCTCATCAAAATTCAATAAGGTTTTAATAGTATTAAAATCTGCAATAGAAATATCTTGTGGAAATTGCTCTAATTTAGGTTTTATCTTGTCTTTAAGATGTCCTAAAAACCTAATGGCATAATGTCGATTTTTTATATGCATCAAAGCATCTGAAGACCCTTTTAGATAACATGGAGATGAAACAGCAACAATACCTTTTAGCGCTTTTGGTAATTGTTCTCGCTCACCAACATATTTTAAAGCCATGTTAGCACCAAGACTAATACCTTTTATATAAATGTCGCTGTATTTGTCTTGTTTTAAAATATAGTCAATGACTGCTTCTAAATCTTCAGTAGCTCCAGAATGGTAACTTCTGTATAAACGGTTAGGCTCACCACTACAGCCTCTAAAATTCACAGCACATGCATCTATTCCATTTTCATTAAATAATTTTGCGGTTCCTGTAATGTATGGTCTTTGAGCATTACCTTCTAAACCATGAAGTAAGATAATCACTTTGTCCGAAGGACTTTCTGCATAGCTCCAATCCACATCTATAAAATCACCATCGTCTAACTCAATACGTTCTCTGGTTTGCACAACACCATTCACTGTTCTAGCTAATCCTGAAAACACCGTAGACACAAAGCTTTTCTTTGCCCAAAATGGTGGTTTGTATGTGGATTCTATTATTGACATTTTCTAAAAGCTATAATTATTTCGTCAGTTTGAGTGAATTTTACACTTTTATGAGTGTAAAATTAGTATCGAGAATCATCTGAAACTTTATTAATCAAAAACTTCTCGATACAATCCTTTAGGCTTCGCCTAGATATCTTCAATCAAAATATATTTTGATTTCGATAATCTCAAAATCACTCGAAGTGACGTAAAGCTTTATTTTAAAACCGTAAACTCAATAGAGGAATCATTGAACACTTTATGCGTTTGCGCTTTAAAGTCTGATTCTTTCGCTTCAAAAATATTATCTACATACGTCTGAGGATTAGCATCTATGTATGGAAAGAATGTACTTTGTACTTGCACCTGAATCTTATGTCCTTTTTTAAATGTGTGAAATACATCTTGCAGTTTAATATTTACTGCTGTCTTCTGATTTGGTACAAAAGGTTCAGGTTTTTCCATATTATTTCTGAAACGACCACGCAGCACTTCACTACGTACCATCATGTGATAATTGCTCAATTTTAGATGATCTTGAACATCATCTGTATTTTCTGTATCTGCAGGAAACACATCTATCACTTTTACAATCCAGTCGGCTGCAGTTCCTGTTGTTGATACGTTTAGTTTCGCTAAAATATCACCAGCAAGTGTCATATCATTTTCTAAAACTTCGGTTTCAAAGGTTAGTACATCTGGACGTCTCGATGCAAAACGCTGATCGTCTGTCATAAATTTTCTTGGTGTGAATCCAACTTTAATATCTTCAGTGTAAGGGACTGGCTTTTTAGGGTCACTTATAAAATCTGACGTCGCTATATTTCTTGTAGCACGTTGCGTTAAACGCTCGTATGGTTGTAAAAAGTAACTTTCCTTAGCTGTGTTTTGTGGTGGCCAACTTTCAAAAGATTGCCATGATTTTGTACCTGTGTTAAACATTTGTGCTTCTGGCAATCCTGTTTTTCCATCACCTTCACCTTTTAAGAAATGATTGAAGAATTTTGTTTCAATTTCCTTTTGAAAATAGTCTGAAATACTATCTCCAAAGAAAATATTACCCACAACTTGTCTTTCAGAATTTCTTGCCCAATCTCCATGACTCCAAGGACCAAAAACTACAGTATTGTAATTATTACTATTGTTTTCAATGCTTTTATAGGTATTGAAAGGACCATATAAATCTTCAGCATCAAAGAAACCTCCAACAACCATCGTTGCTGGTTTTATATCTTTTAAATGCTGAATGATACCTCTAGGTTTCCAGAAATCATCATACGTGACATGTGTTTTTATCTGTTCCATAAACACATTGGTACTGTCGTAAAACTTATTCAATTTGCTCAAAGGCATGTTATCTAAGAAAAACTGATGCTGATCTTCGGTACCTATATCTGGGAATTCGTACCAAGATTCTGTTGTTGGTGTATCTTTCATATATCCAAAAACAGAAGTTGCTCTCCAATAGCTCAATAAAAAGGCTCCATTATGAATAAAATCATCGAAAAAGAAATCGCCAATACACGCTTGTGGAGACGCTGCTTTTAATGCCGGATGTGCATCTAACAACGAATAAGTCGTGTAAAATCCTGGATACGAAATACCATACGTACCAACCTTACCATTGTTGTTTTCAACATTATTAATTAGCCATTCGATGGTGTCGTAAGTATCACTGGCTTCATCTGTTTCGTTTCCTGTTTTATTTGGAATATAAGCTCGCATATTATCATAAACTCCTTCACTATTCCATCGACCACGAACATCTTGATAGACCATAATGTTTCCTTCTTCCATAAGGTATTTATTTGGTCCTATCTTACTTCTATATTCATCTTCTCCATAAGGCCTACAGCTATAAGGTGTACGCATCATTAACATTGGGTAAGTCTTAGATGTGTCCTTTGGCGAATAGATGGTTGTATGAAGTTTAATACCATCTCTCATGGTAATCATGACCTCTTTTTTAGTGTAATTATCCTTGACAAACGTGTCTTCAACTGTAGCTGTTTCAGGATTTTCGAGCGCTTGATGCTTTTCGTCTTTGCAATTAACTAAAGCGATACATAGTAGTAAAATGAGCGTAAAATTCTTAATCATATTAGGGTTGATTTTTTGAAAGGTTTAAAGATAATCTTTAAAATTATATAAAAGTTTGAAGACAATGTTAAGATGGAATGTACGACAAATCCGTAAACTCAAACTTACCTCCATCAAACAGACCTTTGTCACTCAATTTTAAAGATGGAATCACCAACAATGCCATAAACGATAAACTCATGTAAGGTGCGTGAAGTGTAGAACCTAATTCTTTAGCCATTTTATCTAATTCTGAATATTGTTTCCCTATAGTTTCAGCATCCTTATCGCTCATGATACCAGCAACAGGCAGTGCAACTACTTTTTGTTCTGTATTACTCACCGCACAAATTCCTCCTTCATTTTCAATAATGAGATTAACCGCTTTACAAATAGCCTCGTCAGATACTCCAACTGCAATGACATTATGCGAATCGTGACCAACGGAACTTGCAATAGCCCCTTCTTTAAGTCCAAAATTCTTTATAAACGCTATCGCTGGTTTATCGGCTTGATAACGGTTAACCACGGTCATTTTTAAAATGTCGTTTTCTGTGTTTGAAATTAGATTACCATCTTTAATAGTGGCATCTTCAATGATTTGATTGGTAACCAATTCTCCATCTAGACATTCAATGACTCTGATTTTAGATGAACTGGTTTCAACCCTAAAATCTTCAATAGATTTTATACTCGTATTGAAGTTGTTTAGATTTTCAAAATTGACATGCTTAATTTTAGATTCACCATTATCGTAAACCAATTCACCATTTATATAGGTTTGAAGGGTTTTAAATTCGGTTAAATCTTCAACCACAATACAATCTGCTGTATCTCCAACTTGCAACAAACCAACCTCTAAATTGTAATGCTTAACAGGATTAACACAAGCCGCCTGAAGGACTTTAAAAATGTCATTACCTTTATCTACTGCTCTTGCACAAAGTTGATTGATGTGTCCTACCAACAAATCATCTGGATGTTTATCATCGCTACAAAACATCATATTTTTATAATGTTCGTCTAGCAAGTCTACCAATGCTTCAAAATTTTTAGCAGCACTACCTTCTCTGATGATAACTTTCATACCTTTTTGAAGTTTTTCTAAGCCTTCATCATAGGTAAAACACTCATGATCGGTAGAAATTCCTGCTGAGATATATTTGCTTAAATCATCTCCTCTTAAACCTGGCGCATGACCATCAATAGGCTTGTTATAATGTTTAGCCCATTCTATTTTCTTAAGCACTTCAGCATCGTCATAAATGACTCCTGGATAATTCATCATTTCTGCCAAATACTTAATATTTGGATTTGCCATTAAGCTTTTTATGTCACCGGAATCTATAACAGCTCCAGCCGATTCAAAACTTGTTGCAGGAACACAAGATGGAGCACCAAAATTGAATTTAAAAGGGGTTTGTTTTCCGTTTTCTATCATAAATTCTACACCTTTCACACCTAGTACATTGGCGATTTCGTGTGGATCGGAAACTGTGGCCACTGTACCATGTTTTACAGCAACTTTAGCAAACTCGCTTGGCACCAACATAGAACTTTCAATATGAATATGTGCATCTACAAAACCTGGTAAAATGTAATGATTTTCTTCGCAGTCTTTTTTTTCAATGTATTTTATCTTACCATTTTCTATAGTGATTTCTCCTTTGTAGATGCTACGGTTTTGTATGTCTACTATGTTTCCTTTTAATGTCATAAATAATAATGAGACTTCTCGACTGCGCTCGAAGTGACAGCTGATTAATCTTTTAATTCTATTTTTAAAATTTTCTTGGTTTGGTCTGTAACCTTAAAACGATCATCTGCTCTTCTTCCGACAATCCAAACTATTTTATTTTCTGAAGTTAAAACCCAAGTATTATCTTTTTCTATTGGTGTTAACTTTTCATCTTTTAGGTATTTACTTACTTTCTTCTTTCCTTTCATACCAATAGGATGAAAAACATCTCCAGTTTCCCATGGTCTAAGTTCTAAAGGATAGTTTAGCTTTTCTGCGTCTGCATAAATTATAGTTTTAGAATTGTTCAATAAAGCCTCTGCTTCATCAAAAAATAAAATACCGATGGATGTTTTAATTTTACCTATCTCGACATCTGACTTTGTCAAAAACATCCCACTTTGAGATTCTGAAACAAGTTCAGAATGACAATCTGTAAGAATCAAAAATTCGCGATGCTTGGTGAGCTTATATGTGTTTGAAGCTATGTATTTTCCTGTTTCGGCATCTAGTAAACCTTCAACATCATTCCATTCTGTAAAACCACATTCTTTAAAAGCTTCAAACAAAAAGGCTTTAGGGGTATTTTGCCTTTTAAATTCTGAAACCGCATAGGTTATCGTATTTCCTTCTTTTTTAAGGATTACTTTACTTAGAAAATCCCTTAGGCTTTGATTAACTATTGCTTCTGTTTCCTTTAGGTTTGATAAGGTATTCTGAAAGCTATCCAATACATTAGGATTAATTTCCTTTAGAATGGGAATCACTTCATGACGCAATTTATTCCTAAGGTATTTTCTTGATGAATTACTACTATCCTCTCTCCAAGTGATGTTTTCACTTTTAGCGTATGCTTCTATCGTTTCCCTCGAAAATGACAATAAGGGTCTAACAATGTTTCCATTCAGTTCTGGGATTCCTGTTAACCCATTAAGTCCTGTGCCTCTAGTGAAGTTAATTAAAAACGTTTCGAGATTATCATCTGCATGATGCGCTGTTAATATGTAATCGAAGTTTAGTTGTAGTGCTAATTCAGAAAACCAATCGTATCGTAATTCGCGCGCTGCCATTTGAATAGAACATTTGTTTTCTTCAGCATAAGTTTCCGTATCAAAATTCTGAACAAAGACTTCCACATCTAACTGCTCTCCTAAGTCTAAAACAAAGTCTTCGTCAGCATCACTTTCCTTTCCCCTTAAATTAAAATTACAGTGCGCTAAAGCAAAATCAAAATTGAGTTTATGACATAGATGCGCCAATGCAACACTGTCTATTCCACCAGAAATAGCAATGACTATACGAGAATTTTTCAGAAAAGGAAATTGTTCCTCAATGTGGTTATTAAAAGCATTTAGCATAGCGTAAAGATACGATAATGTACTTCTCTTACAATTACGTTAAAATGATAAAAATCATATAAGAATACCTTCTTTATTGGTAACTTTAAAGAACTAATTTAAAAACAATGGTTATGAGCACAATAAAAGAACTTTCGGCAAAATCTGCACAAACTACTTTTGACAAAAAAGTGCTAACCGCAGTACAGCACCTGCATCCTTACGTAAAACACAGAATTTATATAGCAGAATCTACAGGCATTTTACCAAAAAACATGTATTCATCAAACGGCATTATAGATGAATGTATCATTACACTCTACAGCAACGGTTTTAATATTGAAGCAGAATACGCAGCGGTAAGACTCGAGCTTTTTAAACTAGTCGATAGTTATATGAACGAACTATTTAAGAAAGAAGTTTTTCATAAAAACACTATTAGCACAGATGAAATTCGACGACATGAAATCGCAAAACTTGGTGAAGAATACACCATTGATGCTGACTTAGATTTAATCCTAAATACCGAACTTAACGACATTTCTTACAGACAAGATATGGACAACGAATTGTACTTGTATGAAGATAAAGAAACATCTATACTAAGAGCTTTTGAACTTGAAAATCTATCAAAAACTGAATCTCCAAAAGTGTTTAGTCGCTTTTACAATTGGTTGCCTATTAATATTTCAAATATTGTTGATTTATATATTTTTGGTAATCTAGACTTTGATGAAATATCCAAAATAAAGAACATATCAACTTCTAGGATAGAATTAATATTTGACCGTGTTAAAAAAAGTTTTAGAAGTCATTTGGAATAGTATTATTAGACCTATTAGATGGTTAGACACTTAGATTAGTTAGATAAGGTTGCGATTAGAAACAATCTCAAGATTTAAACGTCTAAAAATCTGGCTGTCTAATTATCTAATCTTCCAACACCTCTCGCATGGCTTTAGCCTTAATCAGGCATTCTTCATATTCTTTTAATGGGTCACTTTGTGCTGTAATAGCACCACCAACAGAATATGAAAGATATTTATTACTAGCATTATAAAGAATACTTCGAATGATAACATTAAAATCAAAATCACCAGAGGGAGTAAAATAACCAACTGCACCAGAATATAATCCACGTTTGGTCTCCTCTAAATCTTCAATAATTTTCATTGCTGAGATTTTTGGAGCTCCTGTCATACTTCCCATAGGAAATGTAGTTTTTATGATATCTACAGGATGAATGTCTTCTGAAACTTTAGAAGTTATCGTTGAAATCATTTGATGTACTTGTAAAAAGGAATACACTTTACACAATTCTTCCACCTGTACACTTCCCTTTGTTGCTGTATGAGACAAATCATTTCTAACCAAGTCTACAATCATAATATTTTCGCTACGCTCTTTTGGGTCGCTTGCTAGATTTTCAGCTAATAAGAGATCTTCTTTTTCATTTTTAGAACGCTTGGCTGTACCTTTTATAGGCTGCGAAATGACCTTATCATCTTCTTTTTTGATATAACGCTCTGGCGAAGCAGACAAAAGGTACTTATCAAAAGACTTAAAGAAGGTTGCAAATGGTGGTTTAGAGATATGATTTAACCTATTGTATGTCTCTACTGGATTTATAACACTATTTTCTGCATAGAACTCCTGACAAAAATTAGCTTCATAAATATCTCCTCTATGAATATGCGCTAACATTCTGTTGACTTTCTCAAAGTATTCGTCTTTGTGAATTCTGAGTTTTATTTTAATCGGGTGTTTAGATTCTTGGATGTTTAGATTACCAAATTGTTCTATTGCTAGTAAATCACTTTCAATCTCATCATCAACCATGTTTAAATACTGAAATTCTGCAATATTACCTTTAATTAAAATCAGTTTTTTTGGCTGAAAGAAATACAAATCTGGAAACCCTAAACCATCAAAGTTTTTTGACTTTAAGTCTTCTGTTGAATTCTTTAAATCATACGTTAAGTAACCAAAAATCCAGTCTTTAGTAGTTTTTTGATATTCCTTTAAACGCTCAAAAGCGTCTATGTAGTCTGTTTGCAAACTTGTGAAAGCATCAACAGCCAAAACAGCATCATAATTACTGTATTGGTCTTTATAATCATTAGAGTCTAACCAAACAACATCATCAAACTGCTGTGCCCAACACAACAACTGTTGTTTAAAAACTTTAGGATTTTGTATTGTTTGATTATGTGATGTTCTCAATGGAGTAAAATAATTTTGTAAAAATAATGAGAATACATTTTCTAGCGTAGAAGAATTGTATCTTTCAATAAAAAATAAAAAACCATGCCATTTTTAGAAAACGACCTACTTAAAATTGAAATAAAGTCTAAAGGAGCCGAGCTATGTAGTATACGTTCCATAAAAAATAATATCGAGTTTGTTTGGGAAGCAAACCCAAATGTTTGGGGCAGTCATGCGCCAAATTTATTTCCAATCATTGGCGCCATGAAAGACGATAGCTATTTCTACAATGGCAAAAAATATAACATGCCAAAACATGGTTTTGCAAGACATAATGAAGACTTTGAAGTAATTTCTAATTCAAATTCCGAAGTTACATTTCAACTAAAATCAAATGATGAGCTAAGAGCAATTTATCCTTTTGAGTTTGAGTTTTTAATCACTTACGAGCTTAATGACAATGAACTTTTAATACACCATACTGTAAAAAACAGAGATTCTAAGACCATGTATTTTTCTCTTGGAGGACATCCTGCATTTGCATGTCCTTTGTCTAAAGATGAATCTTATACCGATTATTTTTTAGAGTTTGAAAAACAAGAAATCAGCAATTCTTATCTGCTTAATATGGCAACAGGATTGGTTTCTGATAAAACAAAACCTGTTTTTGACAGTCCCAACACTATAAATTTACACGGAGATCTTTTTAACGAAGATGCATTAATTTTTAAAGATTTAACATCGAGACGAGTGGCATTAAAACATAAACAAAACGGTGAAATTCTTAATGTTAAGTTTGAAGGTTTTCCTTTTTTGGGCATTTGGGCAAAACCTAATGCTCCTTACGTTTGTATTGAGCCTTGGATTGGCATTGCTGATTCAGAAAGCAGCAATCAACAAATAAAAGACAAGGAAGGTATTGTGACGTTAGAACCGAAAAAATCATTCAAAGCAACGTATAGTATAACGCTTAATCGCAATTTGTTAAACTGATATAGATTATTAATAGTAGCTTTGCACAAAATCTATGGCTGTGACTTTTCAAGATTTAAATCTAAATACTCCTTTATACAATGCTATTGAAGACTTAGGATTCACAACTCCTACACCAATACAATCTGAAGCATTTAATGTTGTTGCTTCTGGTAAAGATGTGGTTGGTATTGCACAAACTGGTACTGGTAAGACCTTTGCTTATATGCTACCTATTTTACGTCATCTTAAATACTCAAGACAAGACAATCCAAGAGTTTTAGTTTTGGTACCAACACGCGAGCTCGTAGTACAGGTTGTTAGCGAAATAGAAAAAATGTCTAAATACATTAATAACCGTGTTTTAGGTGTTTATGGAGGTACTAATATCAATACGCAAAAACAAGCTGTTGCGCAAGGTTTAGATATTATTGTGGCTACACCAGGACGTTTATACGACCTCGCAGTTAGCCGAGTTTTGCAACTTAAATCTATTCAAAAATTAGTGATAGATGAAGTTGATGTGATGCTAGATTTAGGATTTAGACATCAATTAATGAACATCTTTGATATTCTTCCGGAGCGCAGACAAAACATTATGTTCTCTGCAACGATGACAGCAGATGTTGATGAGTTGATAACAGATTTTTTTATTAATCCTACTAAAATTCAAATTGCAGTCTCTGGTACTCCGCTAGAAAATATTAAACAAGAACGTTACAATGTTCCTAATTTTTATACAAAAGTTAATTTACTAGAATACTTATTAAGTGATAAAGATGAGTTTTCTAGAGTGTTAATCTTTGTGGCCTATAAGAAAATGGCAGACCGATTGTTCGATAAATTAGAAGAGCTTTTCCCTGGTCAAAGCTGTGTGATTCACTCTAACAAAACACAGAACTATAGACTTAGAAGTATAGAACAGTTTAGTGAAGGTGAGCACAGACTAATGGTAGCCACAGATGTTATGGCAAGAGGATTAGATATTGATGATGTTACACACGTTATCAATTTTGACACACCAGATTATCCTGAAAACTATATGCACCGAATCGGTAGAACTGGTCGTGCAGAAAAACAAGGTCATGCGCTATTATTCTCTACCGAAAAAGAGCAAGAAGCCAGAGAACGTATTGAAGCTTTAATGCAACTAGAGATTGAAACTAAGGACATACCAAATGTTGTAGAAATCTCAACTGAACTTATTGAAGAAGAGCGACCTCAAATTAGAGAACGCAATAATCCCACAAAACGCAGCACTGAAGATATACCTGGTCCTGCATTTCACGAAAAGAAAGAGAAGAACAAAAAGGTAAATTTAGGTGGTTCTTACAGAAGAGAAATTTCCAAAAAGTACAAAAAGCCTAAAACAAGAGGAGATAAAAATTATAATAAGCGTAATAAAAAGAAACGCTGATAAAAAGAAAACCTCTTCTTATATTGAAGAGGTTTCTTTTATATACCAAGTACGGCAGGACCGTATTTTATTATAAAAATAAAATCTATAACCCTAACCTTATAGTTGATCCTGCACTTGTACTTGATTATCCATTAAATCGTTTATTGGTACTATTAATCTACCTTTAGAATTTTTCAAAATTACAGATATACTTTTTACCTCATCTACAGTATAATTTTCATTGTTAAAAACAATCTTCTGCCCAACTTCAAACATTTTTCTTGCATAAAATGTATGCATAAGTTTAGATACAACACCTTTTGCCCCAAGACCAAATGCAATTGTAAAAGCCAAAAGAAAAGCTCCCAAAATCATGGTAATGTTACTGGTTATTATTGTTGTATCTATTCCTGCTTGATTTAAAGCTGTAATTGAAATAAATATTAATAATAAAAAGAAAACTATATGGCTAATCATTTTGCCTCCAGATAAATCCATAGATTCAAAAAATGATTTTAATCCATTTTTTACAAAATTGGCAAACAATAAACCCAATGTAAAAATGATTAAGGCCGCAAATAGTTGTGGTAAATATGACAACAATTCACTTATCTGATTGGAGATTATCTCTAATCCTAAAACATCAGACATCATTATTACCAGAATGATATACATTACCCATTTTACGAATTTTGACACAATCTTAATCGTATCAAAATTCAACTTTTTACCTTCTATGATTTCAATGTCATTCAGTCTATCGTCTAATTTATTAGCCTTAGCTAATTTTAAAACTTTCCTTACAGCCTTTACAACAAGTTTTGTCACTATCCACCCTATAATTAAAATAGCTAGCGCAGCTAAAGCTTTAACTAAAAACGCCGAAACTTCTGGCCACATAGAAGACAATGACTGCATTGCTGAATTTTTAAAATCTGTTACTTTTTCCATTCTTATAGTATAATGTTAGGATTACTATGTAATTAATTATTTTTTTCTGTTCTTACTTACAGTATCTATGATATAGCCTAAATTATACGAAAACAGTTCGGCTAATTCCATGAGCAATTTTGCCATAGCAATGTCGCTCATAACTTTGCTTTTTAGCTCTGCTGGCACCTCTTTTAAAGGCTGGTTAATTTGCTTAAATGGATTCTCCATCTTTCGTATAATTATCGTACTTCTGTACGAGTTTTTCTTTTGCTCTTTTTAGACGCATCTTAACTGCGCTCTCACCAATATCTAAAGCTTCAGATAATTCTTTAATGGTTAAATTATCTTCATACTTTAGCAACAATATCATTTTTTCTTCGGGTGAAATTAACTCCATCACTTTCTTTAGTTGATCAACTCGCATATTTTCAAACTCACGCGTAGAGTCAATCTCTTCACCTATATTTTGTATATCTACACTCTCTGGATTAACAGATTGCTTTTCAATTTTTTTCGCTGTGCTTCTTGTTACATAATTTACACAATGATTATATGTAAACGCATAGAGCCAAGTTGAAAATTTGGATTTACCCTTAAAACTGGCCAATTTAATAAACACTCTTAAAAATACATCCTGTGTTAAATCCTTAGCCTCGTCCACACCATTGGCAAATCCATAACATTTATTATATACCATTGTAGCATATCTATCATAAAGCACCTCAAACAACATAGTGTCGTTGGTTTTTATGATTGCTTCCACAAGCGCTTCATCGGTTAGGCTATGAATTGCGTCTTCAGTCAATTTTAGTTGTAAATTCTTTTTTAACTTGATTAGTTATTAGGTATAAGACACATAGTCTTACAAAAAGTCACAACTAAATTTAAAAAAAAATCTAGTTACTTATCTGATCTTCCATATCATTAAGATGATGCTCTAGTGCTAAAGTTGAAATTTGAATTTCTCTAATTAAAAATGCCAACGACATAATTAGTAATAGTAATGCAAATCCAAAGACCCAAACTGCAGCACTATGTATATCTATGTAAATTAAAAACATAGTTAAAACACATAGTAATAGGCTAGAGATACCTAAAATCTGCATCCAACGTGTAAGATTTAACCTTAGCTTTAAGTTGTTGATTTGCCTCATTAATACGGCTTCCTTACGTTCTAAGTATTTATCACTAAGATTTCTAATAATTGCCGCATAAGCTAAAAAACGATTTGTGTATGCTAACATGATTAGGGAAATTGCAGAGAATAAAAGTGCCGGAGTTGTAAGTGTAAGTTCTTCCATATAAAAAACTTTTTACAAAATTACTGAATTTAATTTCTAGGCATAAAAAAAGCGAACTTTAATAAGTTCGCTCGTATATGGTTTCTCTTCTAGAATTAATCTTTGTTTTGCAGTAACCATCTTAATATTAAGATACCTAATCTTGAAATTATAAAGGTGAATAAACCAAATGTTGCTGTTAACAAAGATACTTTAAGTCCACCTGCAAAAATAGCCGGATCTGGATCTCCTAATGCTTCTACAGAATCAAAAGCTGTAATCAATCCGATTACAGAGGCAAAAAAACCAATAACCAAACCTAATAGACTACTATCTACGGTTAGATTTAGCATTTTACGAGCTTTGTTAGAATCCTTTTTTAAATTAATAAAGCCTATTATAAGCAAAGCTAAAGAAAGTAATAAGCAGATTAAAATGAGTGACATAAAAAGTGGTCCGCCTTCGTAAAAACGATCTGCGAATTGAACTGTTAAAAATAAAATTGTTAATTGCATAGTGTGTAAATTTAGTTATAGTTTTAAAACTGTTTGTTTTTTGATTACACTCCAAAACTAAAAACTACATCTTGTCAATTTTTTATTTTGCGACGAATAACCTTTTTGGCATGTGATTTAACTAAATGCTAAATCCAATACTAAATCTGCTATTCGTCTACAAAATTCCTATCACCTCTAAAAATATAGTATTATTGTAAGAGGTTATAACTAAATGTCTTTAAAACGTTTTTTATTACACAAATGTCTTCAAATACTGCTGCATACTTTATTTTGGTTAGCAGTACTAATTTTTTACAGTTATTTCTTTAGTATAGGTAATACGAGTTTTAAAAATTCATTTTCGTTTAGCTTATTCTTAATGCCTATAACTATTGCTACTACTTATGTTTTTATTTATAAACTAATACCAGATTACCTCATTAGCAAACGTTACATAAGATTTGCTCTATATAGTATATACACCCTTATTATTTCTGCTTATTTAGTTGTGGCCAGTGTATTTTTTAGCTTAATTTATTTATCTGGTTTTGAGTATTCTGAAATGAATCCGGCAACAAAGAACATTATTTTAGTTCTTGGTGCTGTCTATCTCATTGTTTTTGTAATTAGTGCTTTTAAGCTTTTAAAATTAAATTTAAAACAAACCAAAATCACCAAAAAACTAGAAACCAAAATTCTAGAAACACAGCTAAAACTAAAAGAGCAAGAATTAAACTATTTGAAAATGCAGATTCATCCTCATTTTCTTTTTAACACATTAAACACCATGTACGGTTCTGCATTAAAAAAGGCAGACGAAACGCCCGAAATGATTTTAAAATTATCTAACCTATTAGACTATTTACTATATCAAGTCGATAAACCCTTTGTAAGTCTCGAAGACGAAATAAATCATATTGAAGATTATATCTCTTTAGAAAAAATGAGATTTAACAACACATTAGCTATTACATTTTATAAAGACATTCAATCAAAAACTATTGATGTAGCACCAATGCTTTTTATTCCCTTTGTAGAAAACAGTTTTAAACACGGCACTTTAAAAGAAGGCGTTTTATCCATTGATCTATCAGTAAAAGCTAATTCAGAAACCATTATTTTTAATATTAGTAACAGCAGCAGTAATCAAAAAACTCACAACGATGGCATTGGTTTACAAAACATTAAAAAACGATTAAATCTATTATACCCTAATCGTTATAAGTTAGACATCACTCACAATGATTCTACATTTAAAGTTGACTTAGAATTGAACATAAAATCCAAACTAGCTCATGACTAAACCTATTTCTTGCATCATAGTTGACGACGAAAGCATGGCTAGAGATATTATAGCGACACATTTATCTCGCATAAAAAATATTGAAGTCGTAGCACATTGTAAAAATGCCATTGAGGCTTTCAATTTTATAAATAATAATGCTGTAGACCTTATTTTCCTGGACATTAATATGCCTGAAATATCAGGAATTGCCTTTGCAAAATCCATCAATAAAAACATCAAAATAATTTTTACCACAGCTTACAGAGATTATGCTGTAGAAGGTTTTGATCTTCAAGCTGTAGATTATTTATTAAAACCTATTCCTTTTGAAAGATTATTGAAAGCTGTGAATCGATATTTTGAAGTCAATGCTAAGCATTTAAAAAATGAATCTAGTCAATTAGATGACAATGATTTTATTTTTGTGAGGTCTGATAGACGCATGCTAAAAATCACCTTTAAAGACATTCTCTATATTGAAAGTTTAAGTGATTACATTAAAATTCATCTTACTGAAACATGTGTAGTTACCAGAGAAACTATAAGTGCCATTGAAGCCAAACTACCACAAAAAGACTTTTTAAGAATCCACCGTTCATACATTGTAAGCATGGCAAAAATTCAATCCTTTACAAACGAAGAGATTACAGTTAATCGAAAAGCACTACCTATTAGTCGAAGTTATAAGAAAGATGTTTTAAATCATCTTGAAAATTTTTAAATTTAGGTAAATAAAAGTCCAAATCTATCGTTATCATAGTCTCTAGACTATGTTATTAACCGCTTAATGAGTGCATACCTTCATAATACCATCCCAAATTTAAAACCGTTTGATTACGATCGTCATCACGATTCTCATTTTATAAATCAGCAGTGGGTTTTGGTTAATGGTATTTCTAAAAAGAAAGCGATTTACACGTTTAGAGACAACAACATTTTAGAGATTGAAAGAAAAGACGCTATCATTACGACGTCTTGGACTTTGAGTATACAGAATATTTTTACTATTGAAACCGAAGATGGTATAATAACCGTTAAAGCTTACTTTAAGGATGATGATATTTTAGTTTTAAATCATCAGGATAAAGAAGAGTTTGCTATGTACATTAACACGACTAATTATTCTGAAGACTTGAATTCCATTGAAGATATTCAAGACTATCTAAAAGACAAATACAAGAAGAAGGTTAACAAGGTTATACATAAGCACGAATTCTATTACATCTCAAAATCTGAAGAATTTGGACCTTGCACTGTTGAAGAGCTTAAAGATAAGGTAGAAAAAGATGACATTAGTGCGTATTGCTTTGTACGAGATGTCAATGAAGACAATTATGCCAAGCGATTACGGATTATTGATTTAATGCAAGAGTTATAAATATTACTTTACTCTATAATCGTTTACTTGACAGCAGTTGCTTTGCTTTGTTTCTAACCTCTTTACTTACACCAATCTCTACTAATTTTTCTACAATAGGTCTTGAAATATCCTCATGGTCTAACATCAAATTCTGAAGTACTTTATGATTTGAATCTAAAATTTTTGAAACTATTTTTTCTGTCAAACCTTTAGATAAAAATTCTTGCCTTATAACTTCATTAGGTTCGTCTACGACGCCAGGTTTTAATAAAATACGTGTATCTGTGTATGGCTTTAAGTAAAACAGTAAATTATTTAATTTATCAACTAACTCTAATCTATTTTTAGTTTTAAATTCTAACTCTGGTGTTTCCCAAACGCCTTCATACTCTATTGTATTGGTTTTACGATTGAATTTTGGCAACAAATAAATAACCTGCAATTGGTATGCACCATTAATATCGCCTTCTGGTCGCCATGATACATCAATAGCTTTTAGTCGTGTTGGTGAGTTTATAAGCAATAACGAACTACCTGTAAATTCGTGTATGGTGTCTTCTGTTGGATCTGTATCTGTTAACAAATTCCAATCAACTAACCATCCTGCTGGTATTTTTAAGGGTTGAAGGTTCATTAAATTACTTAAAATAGATTTTACTTAGTCTTCAAACCAAATGGCTTGTTTGTAATAAGGGTAAGGCAAATCATCTGTGGTTTCATATTTAAACTCTGATTTTTCTTCGCCAGTCAACCAATCAATCCATCCCCATTTTCCATCTTTTTTTACAGCAAGTTTTGGTATACCATCTGCATTATATTTTTTATAATCTTCATAAATGCAATGTACGGACTGTTTTGCTTTATCATTATAACTCCAATGTGATAAGTACATACCTACTTTACCTTTGTTGTAAACTGCTGTGTATTTTGAGTTGTATCCAAAAAACCGAATACTATCGTATTTTGCAGGTATAAGAGTTGTTAGATCCTTTTCGCCTAATGATTGATACATCCCCCATTTTTTAGTGGCTTTTTTTCTTGCTTTAAAAACACCATCACCGTTACCTTCATCAAAAACAAGTATATCGGCTTTTAATTTTTTCTTGGATGACACAAACATATCCACAGCCCAAGATTCTATCCAAACTAATGGTACATCTTCTGGATTATCAAAAGTGGGATCTACTAAAACAACATCTTCAAACCAATCCACCAATCCCCATTTTTCGTTTTGCTTTATAAGGGCATAAAACCTACCATCTACTTCCTTTAATTTTATAGCATCATAAATGCAATTAGCTCTCTCAGCTGCATCGTGTATTTCATAAGGATTTAAAAGAATACCGTATTGTTTTTTGATTTTAACAACCGTAAAAGGCTCCATATTTTTAAACCAGCCAATAGAATCGAATTTTGGTGCTACTACTTCATCTAAATCAATAATTGCTTCATCTAAATCATAATAGGCATCTATATTGTAAACTCCCCATTTTTTGGTTGATTTCATTTTTACTTTTGCCAAATTATTTTCACCTGAAATCCATTCTATCCCTTTTCCTTTAATGTGTTTTAGAATTTGTTTGTCTGATATCTCCTGAGCTTTAATGATATTAGAAATTAAAAAGAATGAGATAAATAGAGCTATACTTTTTGCATTACAAGAGATTAGTTTGTTCATGATATTAAATTGTTGGTGTTTATAAAACAATCAAAAGTATTTATTATTGTTTACACCTTTCTATAACATTATTTTTTTAGATTAAGTCTTCAATTTATATATAAAAAGCGAACCTTTTGGGGTTCGCTTTTTATATTTTGAACTACTGAAACAAGTTCAGAATAAAACGATTTTTAAAAATCTAAACGTGTAACGCTCTATCATCTGTTGCTGCCAATGCCGCTTCTTTTACAGCTTCTGCAAAGGTTGGATGTGCGTGAGAATACCTAGATATATCTTCTGCAGATGCTCTAAACTCCATTGCTGTTACGGCCTCTGCGATTAAATCTGCGCAACGTGCACCAATCATGTGTACACCTAAAACTTCGTCTGTAGTTTTATCTGCTAATATTTTCACAAAGCCATCAATATCTCCACTTGCTCTAGCTCTTCCTAAGGCTCTAAATGGAAACTGGCCTACTTTATATTCGGTACCAGCTTCTTTAAGCTCTTCTTCTGTTTTACCAACTGCTGCAACTTCTGGCCAAGTGTAAACTACTCCTGGAATTAAGTTGTAATCGATATGTGGTTTCTGACCTGCTAAAGTTTCAGCAACAAAAACTCCTTCTTCTTCAGCCTTATGCGCTAACATTGCTCCTTTGATAACATCACCAATAGCGTAGATGTTAGACACATTGGTTTGCAAGTGCTCGTTCACCTCTACTTGTCCTCTATCGTTAAGTTTTACACCAGCAGCTTCAGCATTTAATCCATCTGTATAAGGACGACGACCGACTGATACTAAACAGTAATCTCCTTTAAATTCTACAACTTCGCCTTTTTTGTTTTCTGCCTTAACGACAACCTCATCTCCATTGCGCTCTACAGACTGAACTTTATGAGAAACCATCATACTACATTTTGCCTTTTTAAAGACTTTATTAAGCTCTTTAGACAAACCTGCATCCATGGTAGGTAAAATTCTATCCATATATTCAATTACTGTAACCTCAGCACCAAGACGACGATATACTTGTCCTAGCTCTAAACCAATTACTCCACCTCCGATAATCATTAAGTGTTTAGGCACTTCTTTAAGCTTTAAAGCTTCAGTAGAAGTAATAATTCGTTCTTTATCTATAGAAATGAAAGGCAGATTAGATGGCTTAGAACCTGTTGCTATAATTGTGTTTTTAGCTTCTATCTCGCCTGCGTCTTTACCTTCAATTTTTATATGAGTGGCATCTTTAAAAGATCCTATACCTTCGTAAACATCAATCTTATTTTTCTTCATTAAGAAATCTATACCTCCTGTCGTTTGGTCAACAACAGATTGCTTACGCGCTATCATCTTTTCCAGATTTACTTTAATTTCTCCTGGTATTTCTATACCGTGTTCTTCAAAGTGCTTTGTAGCTTCTTCGTAATGATGTGAAGAACTTAATAAGGCTTTACTTGGAATACAGCCTACATTAAGACATGTACCACCTAGTGTAGAATATTTTTCAATAATTGCAGTTTTCATACCTAGTTGTGCACAACGTATTGCTGCTACATATCCACCAGGACCAGAACCTATTATTGCTACATCGTAAGAATTCATATGTTTTATTTTATTTTAAATTGTAATGCTAATTGAAATGCTCTATTTTGATTTTTGGTTTCTACTCTACTTACATCTGTTAAACCAAGATAATAGCGTAAAGATGTACTAACTTTATTAGAAATTGCATAACTAAAGCCAAAGTTAACCCCAAAATCTCTATCAAAAAAATCTGTTTTTACATCTGCTAAAGAACCTGTTCCATTTTTTGCTGTAACCAACAAACCTACTTGAGGACCAGCATCTACACTAAAAGAATTTGATAAAAAATACTTTGCCATTACTGGCAAAGCGACATAATTTAACCTAACACTTTTATTATCTCCTTCACTTAACTCAAAGCCATAAACTGTAAACAACAATTCTGGCTGAATTTTTAAATCTTTAGTAATATCAATCTCCATAAAAAACCCTGCATGAAAATTAACTAAAGACGATAATCCTGATGTGCCATCACCTGCAAGACTTGCAATATTACCTCCTATTTTTATACCAATTGGATGCTCTTGCGCATTTAGGCTACAGCAAACAAAAAATAACGCAACAAAAAGTACTCTCATCTATTTTATAGTGAAATACAAAAATACAATATAGATTAATGATTTACGAAAAGTAAAGGACTAATTTTTATAATGAAGTTACTAATAAAAAAGCCCATTATTAAAAGATCAAAATCTAATTAAAATGGACTCTTTATTCCCTAAAAGTTAATAGCATTCAAAATTGAACAATAACTATTACACCTACAATACTCAAATTGAGTATTTTTTATAACCAATGTGGATTTAGCTTTAAAATTCCAACTAATTCGCCCGTAGATGTTATATCTAACTTCTTTAAAATATTACGTCTATGCGTATCTACCGTATGAGAACTAATATTTAGTCTTTCTGAAATTTCTTTACTGGTTTTATCTAAAATTAACAAACGAATAATGTCACGCTCTCGATTTGTAATTCCATCATGAAGTAATTTCTGGGAAAAGCTGTTAAAGTAAACAGTTTCATACTCTTGTTTGTCATTCAATAATTTTGCAGATGCAGTTATATCTAACTTTATATCTGGATTCATAACTGTATAATGCGCTAACCCAATGATAGGTTTGTTTTCTGAATCGAAAATTAAAGGTGTTGTGTTTTGAATAATATTAACATAAGTACCTTGTGCATTTTTGAACCTAAAATTCCATGTATAGCTCGCATCCTGTCTTTTTTCTTTTGGTATTTCGCCTAGTGTAAACTCCATCAACTGGTTTAAAGCTCTTAGCCATGATTCTATATCATCAGGATGGATTCTACTCCAGAAGTAACGCATTCCTTTATCCTTAAGTTCGTTTGGATCTAGACCTAAAGAGGTTTTATAATTTTTACTGATATATTCAAAGGTTAAATCTTGTGTATTGGTAATACAAAAAAAGGTTGAGCTATAAGGCAAATATTGATCCATCTCAATGATTTTTCCAATATGCTTCTGCAAAGATGGCTTGTCGTAAGACTCAAATATAAAGCTGTACAACTCTTTTATTTTTGAATATTTCATAAAGTATTAACTCATTTTAATTTGGGAAACCCAACATCTCACCCATACCCACCGTAAATAACCAACAACCATAAATTGCATGTTCTATGGAAACCAAGAGTGTTGACTTTGTTTTTTTAAATGTTAATGCAAATAAAACACCTCCTATAAACGTTAAAATCATGACCAAAGTATTCTTAAAAAGAATATGTGCTAAAGAAAATAAAGCCGCATTTACAATTATAAACAATGTATTACTTCTAAATAAGGATTCGTATCGTTGAAAGAAAAACGTTCTGTAAACTAATTCTTGCGGATATACCGAAAATACAGAATAAACAAACAATATTGCTACCCATAACATAGGATTAGATTTTACAACCACAAACAGATTATCATAATCCAAAATGTACATATAGCCGACAGTAATCATAGCTGTTGCCAAAAATTTAATAGTGGTCCGTTGCCAAAATTGAGTCCAATTAATATGCTGTCTAATTTTAAACTTATTATTTTCAACCTTAAGAAGTACATAGATCACATAAATAAAGCCTGATATACCGATAGCTAGTTTAACCCATAATTGAAAGCTAAGCACAAAACTTATCGGTATTAAAATAAATACGATAAAAAACTCAACAAGCCTATACTTTACGCTTTGCATATTATAACGTTATTGCCGTAGTATGCTTTACTTCGCTAATCATAAACATACTATGTGTACTCCCTATATGGTTTATATTGGTTAGCTTTTTAACCATAAATTCTCTAAACGCTTCCATATCCTCCACCAATACTTTCAACAAGTAATCGTAGTCTCCACTAATGTGATAACACTCCAGTACTTCGTCTAATTTACGAACTTCTCTTTCAAATTTCATAACATAGTCCTGAGAATGCTGTATCAACTTAACGTGACAAAAGGCTACAAAAGCTTTAGCCACCTTCTTTTTATCTATGAGTGCAACATATTTACTTATTATACCATTTTTTTCTAACTTTCTAATACGCTCATATACAGCTGTAACAGATAGTCCTAATTCATATGAAAGGGCTTTATTTGTTTGCTTACTATCTTTTTGAAGAAGCTTCAGTAATTCTTTATCTATATCGTCTAACATTGGCTTAATATTTTTCGGTATGTATCATACTATAATTACAAGAATAGATTATTATTCTTTTAAATTATAAATATACAGAACAATATTCAGTAAAATAAACATACTATTGTTTTTTATTCTAAAAGAGTTCAACTTTGTAAAAACAAAGTAAACTATATTAAAATGAAATTCAAACCTGCAAATAACATACAAGACTTACAGTACTTTGGCGAATTTGGTGGTGTAAATCCATCTATTTCAGATTCTTCAACATATACATTCTTATCTGCAAAAACTATGTTTGATACGTTTGAAGGTAATGCTGATGGTTGTTATCTTTACTCAAGACACTCATCACCTTCAAATTTATATTTAGGTGAAGCACTAGCTGCTATGGAAGGCACAGAAACAGCAACAGTAACAGCCTCTGGAATGGGAGCCATTACACCTGTTTTAATGCAATTATGCCAAGCCGGCGAACATATTGTAAGTAGTAGAACAATATACGGCGGAACGTATGCTTTCTTAAAAAACTTTGCACCAAGGTTAGGCATTTCAACTTCATTTGTAGACATTACTAAACTAGACGTTGTAGAAGCTGCCATTACATCAAAAACTAAAGTTCTGTATTGCGAATCTGTAAGTAATCCATTGCTAGAAGTTGCAGATATTAAAGGTTTAGCAGAATTAGCAAAAAAACACAACTTAAAACTAGTTGTAGACAATACCTTTTCGCCATTATCCGTATCACCTGCAAATTTAGGAGCAGATGTGGTAATTCATAGTTTAACAAAATTTATTAACGGTTCTTCAGATACTGTTGGTGGAGTTGTCTGTGGTACGCAAGAATTTATAGATCAATTAAGAAACGTAAATGACGGTGCTGCTATGTTATTAGGTTCTACAATGGATAGTCTTCGTTCTGCTTCTGTACTAAAGAACTTGAGAACACTTCATATTAGAATGCAACAGCATAGTCATAATGCAAGTTATCTTGCTGAAAGGTTTGAAAAAGATGGCCTTAAAACCGTTTACCCTGGTTTAGACTCACATCCGTCTCATGAGTTATTTAAATCTATGATGAATGATAAGTACGGTTTTGGTGGGATGCTAACTATTGACGTAGGTTCTCTAGACAAAGCAAATACGCTAATGGAGTTAATGCAAGAGCGTAACTTAGGTTATCTTGCCGTTAGTTTAGGTTTCTATAAAACACTATTTAGTGCTCCTGGAAGCTCTACATCATCAGAAATACCTGAGGACGAACAATTAGAAATGGGATTAAGCGATGGACTTATTCGTTTTTCAATTGGTTTAGATGCTGATATTGAACGTACATACGAAATGATGAAGACTTGTATGATTGAGCTGAACATCCTTGAAAAAGAATTAGCCTAATTGAGATTAATCATCTCCTATCTGCTTTTGAATTTTTTCTAATAATTTTTGTTGAAGCTCTAATTGTCTTTTTAGAGCTTCAATTTCTTTATTTTGATTTTCAATAATTTCTTGTTGTTCTTGCATACCTTTAACTATATAAGGCACAAATTCGGAGTAACTTAAGGTGTGTAAATCAGATAGTCCATCGCCCTTTGTATCATCCTGAACAATCTTCACTAGCTCGGGAAAAACCTCCTTAACCTCTTGGGCAATAAAACCAGGATTTTTACTATCACTATTATCTTGGGTTTTATAATGATATAATTTAGGTTTTAATTCTAATAATTTACTTAATGACCCTTCTAAATCTATGATGTTTTTCTTTAATCTGAGATCAGAAGTTGCTGTGTAAACTCCGGTAGCACTATCTATATATCCCATATAGACATTATTATAGTAAAATGTTAAGTTATCAGAAGATTGGGATGTATAAATTATCCAAGAATTGCCTGTGTATGACTGTTCTAACTCTAAACCTCCATAACCGCCTGCTCCCGTATACCTATCCAAATACAAATGAAGATTACTTTGAGTTGTACCTGTTTTAATGCCAATATTACCCAAACCAGCATCTACAAAAAACATGGTAGGCGACAAATCGCTTTCTATTCTAAAATTTCGATCTAAACCTTGCTCATTAAATATAAACTGGGTATTAGCATCGAGGTCTACAGATGCATTTCCATCTTCATAAATCAAAAACCTCCCATCATCACCGTCATCTAATAATCGTGCTAAATCTGTTCCAGCTGTAGAACCATCTCGCCAATATGTATCATCCCCAAAGTATGTCATACCACTATTAGCAACCTGGAAATGAGAAACACCGTTGTCATGAATTGAAAAATCTCCAGAGTTAGACAAATCAAAAATCATATTGAAAGTACCCTGAGTTATCGTTGTATTCTCAATTAAAGGACCACCCAGTTGTATAGCATCTGCAGAAGTATCAATTGTAAGTCCATTATTAGCATTTGCAGTAACAGTTACTGTTCCTGTTGAACCTCCTCCTGTTAAACCACTACCAGCTACAACACCTGAAATATCACCAGTAACCAAGGTACTTGGGTCTTGCCATGACGCATTACCTGTTGCATCAGAAGTTAAAACTCTACCAACTCCTGGGTTTCCTCCTTGGATTTGTATTCTCCTCCGTAACTCTAAACCTCCCGCTTCTAACTTTGAGTTTGCTAATGTACCATCACCATAAAATCGTGTTACACCGCCATAAATTTCTCCATTCCATGTTGGATTAGCATCATCTAGTTGAATATTTTGATCTCCATCTTGTATTTCTATATTTCTAGGTCCACCTGTTAGTAATATATCACCTACAACATGAAGTGTTTCTTGAGGTACAAGAACACCAATTCCTACTCTATTATTAGCCGCATTTACAGATAAAGTGTTACCATCAACATACAAATCACCATTATTATCAGCTTGTAAATTTAATGGAGTATTAGCGTTCGTAATTATTTCATCACCATCTATTCGTAAACTACCTCCAACCTGAAATGCACCAGAATTAGCTATATTTGTAGCATCTGCTGTATTTGGAATACTCAAATAGTTTTTTAGAGTCATTCTCCCATTAGTAGTAAGTGACATGGCACCATCACTTTGTGCATCAGAAACATCTCTAAAAACCCATCCTCTATCATCATCAGGATTCATTGTAAATGTAGTTGCCCAATCATTTAAAAAACCATAGGTCATAGCAGAATGCATTCCTATTGTATTATAACTAGAATTATATACTCTTAATTTATCATAATCACTAACACCAACTGTTGATAATCTTTGAACGTTTGAAATTACATAGTTGTTCATGTTTAATGAAGTCGTTGCGATGTGATTTCCCAAATCATCACCAACAGCATCGGAAGTTGTAGTTAGTCTTTCCCATGTCGAACCATTAAACATGTAAAAACCTACTCCGCTCCCACCAGTTACTGAAACATTTGTATTATAAACAAGTAGTCCTGTAGCAGCTGTATTAATACCATCAATCATCGTATCAGTAACATTCCCTAAAGAAACTCTAGGCACTAAAACACCCTTATCAGTGGCAGAGATATCTAATACTGACGAAGCATCAGGTGTTGTTGTACCAATACCAACTTGAGAAAACGAAATAATAGAAAATAAAAACGTAAAAAGTAAAATTACCTTTTTCATTAGAGAATTTTTAAGGTTAGTTAAAGCCAAACTAGCTTATCATATGCGTAAACCATAAAAAAATATATAAACGGACTAAAAAATTGTTAAATGGTTATAAATCATTTTATTGTAACCTTCAATCAAGTTCTTATTAGACCAAACCTAATTAGAAAGTTTTCTATCAAATAGTTCTAACAACAAATAGTATTGATAAAACAAGAGTATGCTAATCGTAACATTTGCAAATCGCTTAACAAAATCGTAACATTACGGAACTAAACTAATACATATGCAAGACGAAGACTTATCAAAAATTGATATAAACGATCAAAGAATAATTGAGAATAAACAACTTAATCTTTTTGAAGCTTTTATTCCTGTTGTAATTTTAATGGGATTGCTGGCTTATAATATCTTTTTTGTTGATGGTCAGGAATTGTTTGGTACATATACCAATCAAATAATATTACTTATTGGAGCTGGTGTTGCACTAATTGATGGGTTATTTAATAAAGTACCCATCACTTTAATGATTAAAGAAGTTTGGGAAAATTTAAAAAGTGTTTTTGTTCCTGTTTTAATATTATTATTAGTTGGTGCCTTAGCTGGTACTTGGTTGGTAAGTGGTGTTATTCCAGCCATGGTATATTATGGCTTACAAGTTTTGAGTCCGGAAGTATTTCTTCCTGCTTCTGTAATAATTTCCGCAATTATTTCTATTGCTACCGGAAGCTCATGGACCACTTCCGCAACTGTTGGTATTGCTTTAATTGGTATCGGAACAGCTTTAGGCATTAATCCTGGAATGATAGCTGGAGCTGTAATCTCAGGTGCGTACTTCGGAGATAAAATGTCACCCCTTAGTGACACCACTAATTTAGCGCCAGCTATGGCGGGAACAGATTTATTTACCCACATTAAGTATATGACAATTACTACTGTTCCTACAATCTTAATAACTTTAATAGTTTTTGGAGTTATTGGCGCCTATATTGATCCTAGTGGAAGTTCGGACACAACTTTTATACTTGAACAGATTGATAAATATTTTAATATTACTCCATGGTTGTTTTTAGTTCCTCTGGCCGTAATTGGACTTATTTTACTGAAAACAAAACCTTTAATTGCCTTAGGCTCTGGAGTTCTATTAGCAGCTGTATTTGCCTTTATTTTTCAATCAGATTTAACAAATAAATTATCCGATTCTTCATCTAGTACAGTAGTCAACTCTATTTTAACAGATACCAATATTGAAATTGACAACAAAGAATATCTAGATGTTTTTACAAATGATGATTTAAAGAAAATTGATGAGGATGGTAAACTACAAAATTTGTTTTCGGATAATGACCTAGAAGGTGTTTTTACTCTACAGTCCTTAGAAACGTTTTTTTCGTCTAACTATAAAGACACTAATACAATTACAAATAAGGCTGAAAATTTAGAGAAGTTAATTACTATAAAAAGACTAAAAAAATTATTTAGCTCTGGTGGTATGGCTGGCATGCTTTGGACAATCTTTCTGATTACTTGTGCCATGGTTTTTGGTGGAGTTATGGATGGTATTGGAGCTTTAGCAAGAATAACAACAGCACTTTTATCTGTAGCATCAACTATATTTGGGCTTTTTGCCAGTACCGTATTAAGCTGTCTTGGTCTCAACGCTATTGCTTCTGACCAATATTTAGCAATAGTTATTCCTGGCAAAATGTTTAAAAAAGCTTATGAAGATAAAGGTCTTGCACCAGAAAACCTCAGTAGAACTTTAGAAGATTCTGGTACAGTAACCTCTGTTTTGATTCCTTGGAATACTTGCGGTGCTTATCAAAGTGGCGTTTTGGGTGTTGGTGTCAGTGAATATTTCTTCTATGCTATTTTTAATTGGCTCAGTCCATTTACAACATTACTTTTTGCTGCATTCAGAATTAAGATTAAATATTTATTGAAAAAGTAAAAATTTATTTTTCAAGTAAAATCGACCTATTTTAATAGGTTCGTATTTTATACTGTTCTATTTTATCATTATCATAAATTTAAAGGTACTTTTTTGAAGCCATATGCTTACACTATAATCCCATTGATTTATAATAAATAATTGCTATAAAAACATACTCGCCTATTAGGTACTTTTGTGGTATATCATTAATAAATTAAAAAAATATACAATGGCATTTGTAGGAAAACAATTCCCAGATTTAAACGTAAACGCAATGAACGAAATGGGCGACACTTTTAAGCTTAACGTTCTTGAAGAAGCAAAAAACAACAACAAAAAAGTAGTATTATTCTGGTATCCAAAAGATTTTACTTTTGTTTGCCCAACTGAATTACATGCCTTTCAAGCTGCTTTAGGTGAGTTTGAAAAACGTAATACAATTGTTATTGGTGCATCTTGTGATACTGCTGAAGTTCATTTCGCTTGGTTAAGTACTGCAAAAGATAATGGTGGAATTGAAGGTGTTACTTACCCACTTTTAGCAGACTCTAACAGAAACCTAGCTTCTACTCTTGGTATTTTAGATATCTCTAACGAAACTTACAACGAAGAAACTGGAGTTGTAACTGTAGATGGGGACAATGTTACTTACAGAGCTACTTACATTATTGATGAAGAAGGTGTTGTACAACACGAAAGCATTAACAACATGCCTCTTGGTAGAAATGTAAATGAGTACTTAAGAATTATAGATGCTTTAACGCACGTACAAGAAAAAGGGGAAGTTTGTCCTGCAAACTGGGAAGAAGGAAAAGAAGCAATGCAAGCTAATGCTCAAGGTACAAAAGAGTATTTAAAAGCACACTTAAACTAATTATTGGTTATGATTCAAGAATTAGATCAAGACAATTTACAAAGTTTAGTTTCTGACAATGATACTGTTGTTGTACAATATTCGGCAACATGGTGCGGAAACTGTCGTATAATGAAGCCAAAGTTCAAGAAATTAGCAACAGAAAACGAAAACATAAAATTTGTTATCGCTGACGCCGAAAAATTTCCTGAAAGTAGAAAATTAGCAACTGTAGATAATTTACCTACGTTTGCTACTTTCAAAAATGGTGAGTTCAAAAACCAAGTACAAACAAACAAGTTTGATGTTTTAAAAGAACTTGTTTCTGAAGTAATTTAAATATGAAATTACCTGTAATAAAACAATTAACTCAATTTATCGAAGATAACGATGAAGACTATGTAGTAGAGACTATTGAAACCTTAGAAAATCTAACGGAAGTTCCTTCTTTAAAGGATGAAGAGTTAGATGTTATAGGTGAATTAATTTCTAATATGTACGGAGCAATTGAAGTACATAAAATGGTAAAAGACGGCGCACCAAAAAAGGAAGCTTTAAATACATTTATGTCTCGTGTTCTTGGATCTATTGATAAGTAATAGCACTAATTGAAAAAGAAGAATAAAAAAACCACTTCATATTTAGAAGTGGTTTTTTGCTTTTATTTTAGTAGCTCAATTAGTTCTCTTAAGTTTTTCTCTTCAGCATAATCAATTGCCTTTTTCCCTTCTGTATCTTCAAGAGTTTTATCTGCACTATGTTTTAATAAAGTTTCAACAATGTCCTTCTGGTTGTATTGCGTAGCAAACATTAAAGCCGTAGTTCCTTTATTATTTTGTAAGTCTACATCTGCATTATTTAATAATAGCATTTTTACTAAATCTTTATTACCCTTAAAACTAACTCCTATAAGAGCTGTATTTCCCGATGCATCTTTAGCGTTTAAATCTGCACCTTTTTCAATTAATAATTTTCCGATATCTGCTTGACCAAAATAAGTCGCAAAAATTAAAGGTGTAAAACCTCTTCCATCTTTAATATTAGCCAAATTAGGATTTCTCTCTAACTGAAGTCTTAAATTTTTAATGTTACCCGTTTGTATTGTTCTAAAGAAAAGTTCGTTTTCGTTCATTCTTGTTTTTATATTAAAAAAAGGAACATGTTAAAATTAACACATTCCTTCATTGAGTTGATTTTGCTATTAACCAATTATTATTTTAAATCAAATCTATCAGCATTCATTACTTTAGTCCAAGTTGCAACAAAGTCGTTTACAAATTTTTCTTCTGCATCATCAGCCGCATAAACTTCACAAACAGCTCTTAATTCTGTATTGGAACCAAATATTAGGTCTGCACGAGTTCCTGTGAATTTCACTTCACCTGTTCTACGGTCTCTGCCCTCAAAGTGTGTTTCATCTTCTGATGTTGCATTCCAAGTATAAGTCATATCTACAAGGTTTTTAAAGAAATCATTAGTTAAATGACCTACATTATCAGTAAATACACCATGTTTTGAACTATCATAGTTAGCTCCTAACACACGCATACCTCCAACAAGAACGGTCATTTCCGGTATTGAAAGTGCCATTAAGTTTGCTTTATCAATTAATAAATCTTCTGCTTTTACTTTAAGATTCGGGTTCATATAGTTTCTGAATCCATCACCAAGCGGCTTTAAATAATTGAATTGCTCAATATCTGTTTGTTCTTGTGTAGCATCACCTCTACCTTGAGCAAATGGTATTATTATATTATGACCTGCATTACTAGCAGCTTCTTCAATTGCAGCATTACCAGCTAAAACAATTAAATCTGCCATAGAAATTGTACCACTAAACTCTTTCTTAATACCTTCAAGTACATTAAATACCTTATCCAATTCTTCAGGATTATTCACTTTCCAACTTCTTTGTGGCTCTAATCTTAAACGTGCTCCATTTGCACCACCACGCTTATCAGAATCTCTATATGTTGAAGCCGATGCCCAAGCAGTTCTTACCAACTCAGGTATAGTTAATCCTGAAGCTAAAATCATTTTCTTTAATGATTCGATATCAGAATCACTTAATGTGTAGTCTACTTTTGGAATTGGATCTTGCCAAATTAGATCTTCTTTCGGCACTTCTGGACCTAAATAACGGTCTTTCGGACCTAAGTCTCTATGTGTTAATTTGTACCAAGCACGCGCAAAGGCATCTTCAAAGGCTTTAAAATCTTTATGAAACTTTTGAGAGATTTTTAAGTACTCTGGATCTGTCTTTAATGCGATATCTGCCGTAGTCATCATTAAAGCTTGTTTTCCATTTGGGTCACCAGCTTTTGGTGCCATACGCGCTTTAGATTCTGCTGTTGGTGTCCACTGATGAGCGCCTGCTGGACTCTTAGTTAATTCCCAATCGTAATTCAATAGCACATCAAAATAATCGGCATCCCACTTTGTTGGGTTAGGTGTCCAAGCTCCTTCAATACCACTTGTAATGGTATCATCTAATACACCACTCTTATAAGTGTTCTTCCAACCAGTACTCATTTCTGCCATTGGTGCACCATGTGGTTCAGCACCAACATATTTTCCAGGGTCTGCTGCTCCATGCGCCTTACCAAAAGTATGGCCACCTGCAACTAAGGCTACAGTTTCTTCATCATTCATAGCCATACGTCCAAATGTTTCTCTAACATCATGAGCAGAACCTATCGGATCTGGCTTACCATCTGGACCTTCAGGATTTACGTATATCCATCCCATCATTACCGCAGCTAGAGGGTCTTCTAAGTCACGTTCAGCATAATTATCGCTGTTGCCATAACGTTCTTCATTTGCACCCCATTCTGTTTCGCTTCCCCAATATACATCTTGCTCTGGCTCCCAAATATCTTCTCTACCACCTGCAAAACCAAATGTTGGGAAGCCCATAGATTCTAAAGCTACATTACCAGCCAAAATCATTAAATCTGCCCAGGAAATTTTATTTCCGTACTTCTTTTTTATCGGCCACAATAACAATCTTGCTTTATCTAAGTTACCATTATCTGGCCAGCTATTAATTGGCGCAAAACGTTGGTTACCTGTACCTGCACCACCTCGTCCATCTCCAACTCTATATGTACCTGCACTGTGCCATGCCATACGAATCATAAAACCACCATAATGTCCATAATCTGCAGGCCACCAATCTTGAGAATCTGTCATTAACTTTGTTAAGTCTTGTTTTAACTCGTCATAATTGATACTGTTAAATGCTTTAGCATAATCAAAATCTTCACCGAGTGGATTAGATTTAGTGGCATGTTGTCTTAAAATGTTAAGCTTTAGTTCGTTTGGCCACCAATCTCTATTCTTAACACCGCCTCCTCCGACAGTTGTTTGCTTACCACTTAAGAAAGGGCATTTGTTTGCATCACTTTCATTAAGCTCAAATGTGTCTGTGTTGTTATTGTCCATTATTTTAGTTTTTGATTATAATTTTAACAGTTTAAAGTTAATAAATTATAGAATCAATAATAAGTCTAATTATTTTTTAAAATTATTTTAATATAGATTTTATTAATGCTTTTTCAATTTTAAATAATTAAAAATTATTTTAAGAATTTTCAGTAGCTTTTTAATCAAAAAAATCGTAACTTATATTAGTTTTTAAATCCTACAGATATGAGCACATCAGAATACACAAAAGTTTACTCAGGTAATTTCATTCTTGTAACAAGAATTAAGGATGAATTAGGAGCAAAAGGTATTGTACCTATAGTTAAGGACGAAGGTGAATCTCAGAGATTAGCAGGTTATGGTTCTATGAATCAAGGCTTTCAAGAAGTTTTTGTGCATAACGATGAACTGAAAGATGCTCTTGAAATTATTGACCAAGTTAAAGCCGAGATGGAAGCATGAGGTTGAGAATCTATAGATACGCTATAATTTTTCCATTATTTTTTAATTGCAATCATGACAGTAAACACTTAATTACAGAAAGCACATTTAAGAACAAGACTTTTGTCTCTTATTATGAAACAGAGAAAGATTCGTTAATAATTGAATTTACTGACACAACTTACCAATATATAAATTACAGTAAAGAAAAACGTAACTGGCGCATTACAAATTATAATGATTCAGATTTTTTAATTCTAGATAAAATTGCAATTGGAATTGAACAACTAAATGATTCAGTTTTTAAATGTCATAATGTGAGTCATAATGATATGAAATTTGAAATGATATTAAAAAATCCAAAATGGAGTGAAGAAAAGCTATATGGTAAATGGGTTGAGGATATATATTTAGAAAAGTCTGAAGATTTCTTTCCACCTTCACCACCTCCTATTCCTGAAAAATACGATTGGCCACCTTATTATGAAATTTCAGAAGATAAAATAACGAATAATCATTATAATATTAATGAATCAAAGTACGAGTTAAATAATTCAAATGAATATCTATTTACCAACTTGAGAAGTCACATTTATAACAAAGAAATCAAATGGCGAATTAAAAGTGTTAACGATTCAGTAATGATTATAAATCGAATGATTGAAAAATCAAACTATAAATTTGAATTTCAAAACACTTTCTCTAAAGATGTAAAACTAATTCGAATAAATAATTAAGCATTCACATCATACATCTTCTTACGCTGCTCCTTAATCTTCTTATCACTCATATATTCGTCAAATGTCATGTAACGATCTATAACCCCATTTGGTGTTAACTCTATAATTCTATTACCAACGGTTTGTGCAAATTCATGATCGTGGGTAGTTAGCATCACTGTACCTTTAAAGTTTTTCAGTGCATTGTTAAATGCCGTAATACTTTCCAGATCTAAGTGGTTTGTTGGTTCGTCTACCATGACAACGTTAGCCCTCATCATCATCATTCGACTAAGCATACAGCGCACTTTTTCTCCTCCTGATAATACATCTGAAGTTTTTAAGGCCTCTTCACCACTAAATATCATTTTTCCTAGGAAACCTCTAATGTATACTTCTTCGCGCTCTTCTTCGGTAGTTGCCCATTGGCGCAACCAGTCTACAAGACTTAACTTATTATCAAAATATTCTGAGTTATCTAAAGGAAGATAAGATTGGTTTGTTGTAACTCCCCATTCAAATTTACCCGAATCGGCTTTCTCTTTACCGTTTATAATTTGATAAAACGCAGTTGATGCTCTTGAGTCTTTTGAATAAATAACTACTTTATCTCCTTTTGCAAGGTTAATATCTATTCCTTTAAATAGTACATCTCCATCTATACTTGCAGCCAAACCTTCAACATTTAAAATTTGATCTCCTGCTTCGCGCTCGCGCTCAAAAATAATAGCAGGATAACGACGACTACTTGGTTTTATATCTGCAATATTAAGCTTATCTATCATTTTCTTTCTACTTGTTGCCTGTTTAGACTTTGCAACGTTAGCAGAGAAACGACGAATAAACTCTTCTAATTCTTTTTTCTTCTCTTCGGCTTTTTTGTTTTGTTGAGCTCTTTGTTTTGCTGCTAATTGCGAAGACTCATACCAAAATGTATAGTTACCAGAATAATGGTTTATTTTTCCAAAATCTATATCTGAAATATGTGTACAAACAGCATCTAGAAAGTGACGGTCGTGAGATACGACTATGACACAGTTATCGTAATTTGCTAAGAAATTCTCTAACCAAGAAATAGTTTCGTAATCCAAATCATTCGTTGGCTCATCCATAATTAAGACATCTGGACTACCAAATAAAGCTTGTGCCAGTAATACACGTACTTTTTGCTTACCATCTAAATCTCCCATTAAGGAATAATGCAAATCTTCCTTAATACCTAAGTTAGACAGCATTGCTGCAGCATCGCTATCGGCATTCCAACCATTCATTTCTTCAAACTCTACTTGAAGCTCACCTATTTTCTCAGCATTTTCATCTGTATAATCAGCATACAAAGCATCTATTTGAGATTTCAATTTGTATAATGGCTTGTTACCCTTAAGCACAGTTTCTAAGACGGTATCTTCATCGTGCTTATTGTGGTTCTGCTCTAACACAGACATACGCTTACCTGGTTCTAAATGTACATGTCCTGAGGTTGGATCCATTTTTCCAGCTAGAATCTTTAAAAAAGTAGATTTTCCCGCACCATTAGCACCTATAATTCCATAACAATTTCCATTATTAAATGTGGTGTTTACTTCATCAAAAAGGACGCGTTTTCCAAATTGAACTGAAAGATTAGAAACTGATAACATAGCTTATAATTTTAGTCTTTATTGCGATTTGAATTTTAAGAGTGCAAAAGTAGAAAAATTAAGCGATTGAGCGAAATAAATGACCAGTATAACAAGATTTAACTAGGTATTAACAAGACTTCATGTTTTCATCATATATTTTTGTTTGCAAACTATAGTTAAATCCGAATGTTTTCTAGATACTTTATACTTTCATTATTACTCACATCCATATCATTTGGATGTAAAGTAAATACCGATAACAGCAATTATGCTTATGTGGGTGGTGAAATTGTAAATCCTAAGAACAATAGTGTTATTCTATACAATACAAAAGGAAAGGTTGTCGATTCCGTAACACTAGACAGTAACAATAGATTTATTTATAAAGTCAAGGATTTAAATCCTGGCCTATATTCCTTTACACACGGAGGAGAATATCAATTAGTCCTGTTAGAACCCAATGACAGTGTTATGTTTAGACTAAATACTTACGATTTTGATGAGTCTTTAGTATTTACAGGAGAGGGTGCTAGAAAAAATAATTACCTAATTGAGACCTACCTGGCTAATGAGCAACAAGCTAAAAAACTAGTTCATTACTCAAAAATGGATCCTGAAGAGTTTAACAAATTTGTGGAAGAAAGACGTAATAATGAATTAACTAAGTTTCACAACTTTTTGCAAGACAAGGAAGAATCTGAGCTCTTTAAAACTATTATTGAAACCAACATTAACTACAATTCGTATGCAGATAAAGAGATATACCCTTTTGCATACTTTGGAAATAATAAGTTAATACACATTAAGGATTTACCCGAAGACTTCTATACGCATAGAAAAGCTATTGATTACAATGCTGTGCACTTAAGTCACTTGTATGCTTATAATCGTTTCTTATTTTCTCACATTGATAATCTTGCTGCTGAGAATTATTATCAAAATCATGATTTCCATAGTGCTTTTGATAGACATTCTATAGATTACAATAAATCTAAATTAGATTTAATTGATAGCATCATTTCTGATGAAACAATAAAAAATAATCTTTTAAAATACAAAACGAGAGATTACGTAAGCTATAATCATACTGAGGCCGAAGCTGAGGAGATGTTGAACTACTATTTACCAAAAAGCACAAACGACGAGGATAAAGAAAGTATTAAAGAATTGGTATGCTCACTTAAATTGTTGAGACAAGGCAATTCTATACCAAATCTAGAAATGGTAAATTATGATAATACCGAGCACGACTTGAATTCAATTATAGAAAAACCAACAATAATTTATTTTTGGTCTTCTAATTCTAAAATGCAATATAGAAACAGCCACTATAAAGTTAAAAGTTTAAAGTATGCATTCCCTCAGGTAGAATTTGTTTCCATCAATCTTAATTCTGACGACGACAAATCATGGAAAAGTATTATCAATAACTATGATTTCCCAACAGAGAACGAATACAAATTTAAATATCCTGCAAAAGCAAGAAAAGTACTCGCTGTAAATTACCTTAACAAAGCTATTATAGTAAATGAAAATGGAATGATTTTGCATCCTAATGTAAACATCTTTAAATCTGATTTTACTGAAATGCTTGGCGGTATGCTACAAAAAAAACACCTTATCGCTAAACAATAAGGTGTCCTAATTTTTTCTCTTTAAATTTTATTCCTAGTTCCCTTTCTTATAATCAGCTAAGAATTTTTCTAAACCTATGTCTGTTAATGGATGTTTCAATAATCCTGTAATAGAACTTAAAGGTCCTGTCATAACATCTGCTCCTAGTTTTGCACAATCTATAACATGCATTGTATGACGTACAGATGCTGCTAAAATCTCTGTTTCAAAGGCATAATTATCAAAAATATGACGGATTTCTGCGATAAGATTTAAACCATCTGTAGAAATATCATCCAATCGACCAATAAATGGAGACACATAAGTAGCACCTGCTTTTGCTGCTAATAATGCTTGTCCTGGAGAGAATACTAATGTTACGTTAGTTTTAATTCCTCTGTCAGAAAAATATTTACAAGCTTTCACTCCATCCTTTATCATAGGAAGCTTAACAACAATCTGGTCGTGTAACTCAGCCAAGGCCTCACCTTCTCTAACCATACCTTCAAAATCTGTAGAAATAACTTCTGCAGATACATCTCCTTCTACAATATTACAGATATCTATATAGTGTTTCATAATATTGTCTACACCTGTGATACCTTCTTTTGCCATTAGTGACGGGTTTGTTGTAACACCATCTAAAATACCCATATCCTGAGCTTCCTTAATCTGGTCTAAATTGGCTGTGTCAATAAAAAATTTCATCTAAAATAAATTTGATTTGTTGTGTTTTTAGTTGGCGCGAATTTACAACTATTAGCAATGAAGACTTTAAAGAATTCAATAAAATATATTAACAAAGTACTAAAAATAAAAACACATACTACTCTATGATAAGCGTATATGTTTTTGATGTACCGTAATTACATAATACATCAGAATCATCGTCATAATCATTTCTGAATGGTCCTTCAACTTCAAGATAAATAATAACATCAAAAATACCAGAGATTACTGGAGTTCCCTCCAAACTAATAGTTCTGTAATTTACAAAATAATCCATTCCCTCAGGAAGGCCTACAACATCAAAATAATAATCATAGTCATTATCTCTAGGTTCATTATTAATTTCGGCATCGAGATCTACATAATAATAACTTTCTGTGTTACCAATAGGAAATTGTTTATTGGGAAGTTCTGGTTCTTTAGGAAAGATGCATAACGGCTCATCGCAACTAAATACAAAAGCCAAAAATAATAATGTAATGAGTAGAGGTTTTTTCATAATAGCTAATTTAAAATTCAAACCTCAAATAACGTACCAAAATGATTTACAGCTTATAATGATTCATCAGTAGCTTTTCGTACATCTTGTCTGGAAGCACACGCTTAAGCACAATAGAAAACTTCTGCATAAAGGCGCCAACTTTATAATGAATCTTAGGAGATTTAGTTTCTATTATTTTATAAATAGCCTCTGCCATTTCTTTAGGATCACCACCTTCATCAACATGTTCATCCATTGTTTTTAAAGAATGTCCATACTTTTCTTTGTATGGAGAATCTTCTAAAACAGGTGCGTGATATCTACCAGCAGCAATATTAGTTGCAAAATCACCAGGAGCAATATTGGTCATTTCAATATTAAAATCTTTGAGCTCCATTCTAAAGGCTTCGGTTATAATTTCTAATGCTCCTTTACTAGCACTATAAACGCCTCTAAATGGTAAACCCATATAACCTGCAATCGAAGTTATGTTAATAACTAAACCAGAGTTTTGAGCTCTCATTATTGGTAAAGTTGCCTTTATTACATTGATGGGTCCAAAAAAATTAGTTTCAAAATTTCGTTTTATCTCAGCATCTGGAATTTCTTCGATTGGACCAGTAATACCTGCTCCAGCATTGTTTATAAGTACATCTATTCGGTTTTCTTGTTTTAAAACTTCAGTAATACAAGTCGAAATCGTCTCGGGCTTTGTAACGTCTAAAGCTACTATTGGAAACTTACTGTTTGGATAATTTTTAGGATTTCTACTGGTTCCGTAGACTTTATAACCTTTGTCTTGCAAAAATTCTCCAACCGATTTACCTATTCCTGAAGATCCTCCGGTTATTAAAACAACTTTAGACATAATAATAAAATGTGTGTTTTGAAGCTAAAAGTACAAAGTTTAAGAATATGTTATGTTTTGTACTTAAAAGAGCTTTCACTTTAGCGCATAAAAAAAGGCAAGCTACCTACATCACACCGCTACGACCGCGTACCTTTGCTACGTTCCCGTCCTGGAGGATTAAGCAGGAGCTGGTTGTGTAGGACTTGCCCGACTGCAAAGATACAACCTTTTAATACTTTCGCAATGATTTTTAAACTGAATTTTATTTAATACCTTTCCTGAAAATTCTAAGACATTCATGCAATTTTACAAATACCTCATTATCTTTTGCTTAAGCCTAGTTTTAATTAACTGTGGAGAAAAAAATACGGCTAATCAAACAGGTTTATCCATTGATTTAAATACAAAATCAATTTTATTAGGCGATACATTAAACCTTACTATTAGCAATCCTAAAAAGTTAAATATTACTAATGTTAGTTACCAATTAGATGGTAAAGCTATTGCAAAAGATGCAGTATTAAAAGATTTAGCCTTAGGCGAAAAAACTTTAGTTGCTACAATTAAATATGATGATAAAACCGAAACGGTTAGTAAAACCATTACTATTTACAACAATAGCATTCCATCTATTTATACTTACGAAATTGTAAACACTTACCCACACGATATCACTTCTTATACACAAGGACTAGAATTTTATAATGGAGAATTGTATGAAAGTACAGGGCAATACAAAGAATCTAAACTTAGAAAAGTAAATTTTGAAACTGGCGAAATTTTGAAAAATGTTGACCTTGATGACAACTTTTTTGGTGAAGGTTTAACAATTTTAAATGAAAAAATATACCAACTTACATGGAGAGCCAAACGTGGTTTTGTTTACAACGTTAATACGTTTGAAAAGCTAAAAACCTTCAATTACGGCACAAGCGAAGAAGGTTGGGGAATTTGTAACGATAGTAAACAACTGTATAAATCTGATGGTACAGAAAAAATCTGGATTCTTAATCCTGATAATCTTTCTGAAGGTAGTCACATTGAAGTCTATACTGAAAAAGGAAAAATCCCAGCTTTGAATGAGCTCGAATGGATTGATGGGAAAATATTTGCCAATATCTATCAAAAAAACGGTGTGGTAATTATTAACCCTAAAACAGGTGGTGTAGAAGGTGTTATCAACTTTAAGCCTCTCAGAAAATTAGTAACACAGCACAACGAGCTTGATGTTTTAAACGGTATTGCCTATCATCCTGAGCGCAAAACCATTTTTGTTACTGGTAAAAACTGGGACAAACTTTTTGAAGTAAAAATTAAAAAGCAATAAACATACTTTGCAAACTTTTGAAAAAACCATCATCGTTTCTAAAGACGACTTAGACCAACTCAACCACGTTAATAATGTGCGTTATGTGCAATGGGTACAAGATATTGCGGAAGCACATTGGTTAAAAAATGCACCTAAAACCATTTTAGACAACTACTTCTGGGTAATGCTAAGTCATAATATCCAGTATAAAGGTGAAGCATTATTAGAAGATGAGTTAACTGTAAAAACCTTTGTTTCAAAATCAGAGGGCCTCACTTCTATTCGTCATGTAGAAATTACTAATAACACTAATGATAAGCTCATAGTTATATCTGAAACCAAATGGTGTTTTATGAATACTGCAACCAAAAAGCCTGCGAGAATCCCAGCAGAAGTAACTAAACTATTTGATTAACATTTCTTTAGGTTAAAGTTTTTTTAATCTTAACTTCGGTTTAACTGATAAAGTGTTTCTTTAAAGCACTAATCAATCAATAATGCGCTTTTCACTAATCTTTTTGTTCTTCTTGTCTTTCAATTTCAACCTACCTGCACAAACCTTGTCTGGTAAAGTTTACGATACTAAAACGGTTGTAAAGGATATGAAAGTCATTAACAAAACAAAGAACATCCTAACTATAACAAATAAAGACGGAGATTTTAGTATAGAAGCCAAAGTCAATGACACCATCTCGTTTCAATCCATTTTCTATCATCCTTTAGAAGTTGTACTAAAGCAATCTCATTTTGATGATACTAATGTTTTTGAAGTTGAAGAAATTGTAAGCGAGCTTGATGAAGTAGAAATTCAATCAGAACCTGAGCAACCCATTTTTGAAGAGGAAACTTACAATCAAAACCTTCACAACCTTATCAAGGAAGACATAAAACGTAATCCAGGCTTATACCAATCTCCAAATGCACAATATGGTGTTGACTTTATTTATCTAATAGGTCAGGTTGTAAAACTCTTCAAAAAGAAAAATAAACATAAAGAACCAATTTACAAACCCATTTCATACCAACAAATAGATTCTTTATTTTCAAAAAGTTCATTTTTCAACAAAAGTTTGATGACCGAAAATCTCATGATACCCGAAGATAAAGCCAAACTCTTTTATGATTTTTGTTCTGCAAAAGGGATTAGTTCAGAATTATTAAAGAAGGAAAACAAAATGATGCTGTTAGAAGAGTTGGTAACTAACAGCCAATTGTTCCTTATCCTGATTGAAGAATATGGTGAAGAAAAAGTATCAAAAGACTAAATTACAATAGAGAATTCCTATAATTCATAATAAATCATAACTTCAAAAGTTATATTTTTAAGCCAAATTATATTTATCTCTTATGAAGCGATTATTGTCCTTCCTTATTTGTTTTATTGTTCTATTATTCTGGAGTTCTTGCCGTAAAGATTTCGAATTCTCTCCAAGCACAGGAAATCTGGATTTTGCAAAAGATACCGTTTACTTAGACACTGTTTTTACAAACATCGGATCTAGCACATACAACCTAAAAGTATACAACAGAAGTGACGATGATATTGTAATACCAACCATTCAATTAGAAAATGGCGTCAACTCATTCTACCGAATGAATGTAGATGGCACCACCGGATTAGAAGGCGCTCAGGAAGGAAAGTTCTTTGAAAATGTAGAACTTTTGGCAAACGATAGTTTATTTATTTTTATTGAAACAACCATTGATATTTCAACGCTATCGACTTTGGAAAATCAATTTTTATACACAGATAAAATATTATTCGATTCTGGAAGTAATCAACAAGATGTTGACTTAGTAACTTTGGTAAAAGATGCTGTGTTTATCTATGCCAACAGGGATGAAGACACAGGTATTGTGGAAACATTAACCTTTGACGTCGATGGAGATGGCACACCAGACGAAACCACATTACAAGGACGCTATTTAGAAAATGACGAACTCACTTTTACAAACGAAAAGCCTTATGTTATTTACGGCTATGCTGGTGTTGGCACCGGACAAACCTTAACAATGGAGCCTGGTGCTCGTGTGCATTTTCATGCAGATTCTGGTATCATTGTTACTGAAGGAGGAACGTTAAATATCAATGGAGAACTCAGTACAGACCAAGAAGTTTTAGAAAATGAAGTTATCCTTGAAGGTGATCGTTTAGAACCACTTTTTGAAGATGTACCTGGCCAATGGGGAACAATTTGGCTATTTAACGGCAGTGAAAACAATACAGTTAATTACGCTACAATCAAAAACGCAACAATCGGCATTCTATCAGAGTTTGGACAGACTGACACTAACGATAAACTAACTATTACTAATAGCCAAATTTATAATTCTAGCGCTTTTGGTTTGTTAGGACGGGCAACGTCTATTACGGCTGAAAATGTAGTGATAAACAACTCTGGTCAATCATCCTTTGCCGGCACTTTGGGTGGAAAATATAATTTTACACACTGTACCATTGCTAATTACTGGAATAGCAGTTTTAGACAGTATCCATCACTTCTACTTAATGATTTTACAGTGGACGCAAACAACACTATTTTCACTAATACTACAGAAGCAGACTTTACCAATTGTATCATTTATGGTAATGACAACCCAGAATTACTTTTAGAAAATGAAGGAGCTGATTTTAATTTTAAATTTACCAATTGCCTTATAAGATTCAACAACTCTAATTTAGAGGGCACTGGAAATTATATATTTAGCGACACAATGCGCTACGATGGCATTATCTTAAATGTAGATCCAGATTTTGAAGATCCCTTTGAAAACTTAATGCGCATAGGTGAAGACTCTGGCGCAAATGGACTTGCAGATCCTTTTTTTAGCAATTTGATTGGTAATGATATCGTAGGTGAATCTCGAAATATCCCTGAACCTGATGCTGGAGCTTATGAAAGTGTGGTTTTTGAGGATTAATCTATCATAAATTTTTATCTATATGAAAAACCAACTCATTGCCCTACTATTAGTCTTTGTAACATATAACTCTTATGCGCAAAGTAAATACGAAAAAGAAATTAACGCAGAAATAGGTTTAGGATTAACTTCACCTTATGAAAGCACCACCGATATTGTTAGTACAGGATTCTTTATACAAGGCGAGTATGTTGTAAAAATTAAATCATGGCTAGAATTAAAACCATACGCTGGGTTCATTACAACAAGTTCTAATGGAAAAGACATAGATAATAATCCAACCAATGAAAAAGTTGAAACCACAGCTTTTTTACTAGGTGGTAAAGCTAGGTTAAGAGCACCTATTCCCTGGGTTGCACCTTACCTTGAGGTAGGTATAGGTGGTTCTGTTGGTAAATTTGAAACTTTTACAGATTTTACCAATATCGAAAAAAGTGGATTTACTTATCACATTCCTATTGCATTTGGGCTAGAATTAGGCAAAAATAATGGTGTTGATATTGGTTTTAGATATTTTTTCCTCCCTTCTGCCGAACAATTTGCAGGTGCATTTGCTGTTGGTATTTCTTTTCCTTTAAAATCTTAAAGAATAATAAAAAGCCCTTCATTAATGAAAGGCTTTTTATTATTGTACTGCTGAACTTGATTCAGCATCTCATTTACATTATTTAGATTCTGAATCAAGTTCAGAATGACACAGTTTCTATTAAGCATTAAACAAAGGTCTGCCTCCCATCAATTCATTTACCTTTTCAGCAACACCTTCTAATACGGTTTCATTTTCATAGTTATTGATGACCTCATCAATTAAATCCACAACATAAGCCATATCGTCTTCTTTTAAACCTCTAGTAGTAATAGCTGGTGTGCCTACTCTAATACCAGAAGTTACAAAAGGTGATTCTGTATCAAATGGCACCATGTTTTTGTTAACCGTAATATCTGCTTTTACTAAAGCGTTTTCAGCATCCTTACCTGTAATATTTTTGTTTCTAAGATCTATGAGCATCATGTGGTTATCGGTTCCACCAGAAATTAAGTTATAATCTTTAGCTACAAAAGCTTGTGCCATAGCATCAGCATTCTTTTTAACTTGTAGCATATAGTGTAAAAACTCGTCTTTAAGCGCTTCTCCAAAAGCAATCGCCTTAGCAGCAATAATATGCTCTAATGGCCCACCTTGATTTCCTGGGAACACACCAGAATCTAACAAGCCAGACATCTTACGAAGCTTTCCATTTTTCAAAGTAATTCCAAATGGATTATCAATATTTTCTCCCATCATTATCATTCCTCCTCTTGGTCCTCTTAATGTTTTATGTGTAGTCGTAGTTACAACATGGCAATGCGGCATTGGATCATTCAAAATACCCTTAGCAATTAAGCCAGCAGGATGCGAAATATCTGCTAAAAGCACTGCACCAACACTGTCAGCAACCTCTCTAAACTTTGCAAAATCTATATCTCTAGAATATGCCGAAGCACCTGCTATAATAAGCTTTGGTTGCTCTTTTTGTGCTTGGTCAGCCAACATATCATAATCTATATAACCTGTATCTTTCTTTACACCATAAAATGTAGGTCTGTATAATTTACCTGAAAAGTTTACAGGCGAACCATGCGTTAAATGACCTCCATGAGATAAATCGAAACCTAAAATAGTGTCACCAGGATTTAAACACGCATGAAAAACAGCGGTGTTAGCTTGACTACCAGAATGAGGCTGAACGTTAGCATAAGCAGCACCAAATAACGTTTTGGCTCTATCTATTGCAATCTGCTCTACTTCATCTACAACTTCACAGCCACCATAATAACGCTTACCTGGATAACCCTCAGCATACTTGTTAGTTAGTACAGAACCTGCAGCTTCCATAACTTGGTCGCTAACAAAATTTTCTGAGGCAATAAGTTCTATTCCTTCTGTTTGGCGTTCTTTTTCAGCCTGTATAAGTTCAAATATTTGTTCGTCGCGTTGCATAAATAAAGTCTTTGTTAAAACAAAACAAAAATAAGCAATACATTAGTTTTAATATCAAAAATTATGTAGGTTTGAATAGAAAATAATGAACATTTAATCAACAAAATATATTATGCCAATTTCAGCCAACGACCCAAATAGAACATCGTGGTTATACGTTAATAAGTACTCTGACTTCCCTATTCAGAATATCCCATTTGGTGTGTTTTTAACCAGAGAAGACATTATTACCATAGGGACTCGTATTGGAGACACAGCTATAGACCTTGGTGCTTTACATCAGTTGGGGTATTTTGATGGTATTCCTCTTACAGATGATATTTTCCTTCAAGATTCTTTAAACGATTTCATAGCGGATGGCCGAAAAACATGGCGTGCTGTACGTAATCGTGTTGCTGAAATTTTTGATTCTAATAACGAAACACTAAAAAATAATACAAAGCACAAAGAGATTATTTGTTTCAGGCTAGATGAAATTGAAATGCAAATGCCTGTGCATGTTGGTGATTATACAGATTTTTATTCAAGCAAAGAACATGCTACAAATGTAGGTTCTATGTTTAGAGATCCAGATAATGCACTTTTACCTAATTGGCTACATATTCCTGTTGGGTATCATGGTCGTAGTTCATCTATTGTTACAACCCATATACCAATACACAGACCACAAGGGCAAACAATGCCAGAAGGTGCAGACAAACCTGTTTTTGGACCAAGTAAATTGGTAGATTTTGAATTAGAAATGGCCTTTATTACTACAGATGCTAATGATCTTGGTGAGCCAATTCCAATTGAGGAAGCTGAAGAATATATCTTTGGATTAGTCGTTTTTAATGATTGGTCAGCGAGAGATATTCAAAAATGGGAGTATGTACCCTTAGGACCTTTCTTAGCTAAGAATTTTGCATCGTCCATGTCACCATGGATTGTAACACTCGACGCTTTAGAACCTTTTAGAGTGGCAAGTCCAAAGCAAAACCCTGAACCATTACCTTATTTAAAAACAAAAGGAAAGCATAGTTTTGATATTAATTTAGAAGCCAGTATTATTCCTAAAGGCGGAAAAGAAACTACAGTTTGTAAAACAAACTTTAAATACATGTACTGGAACATGGCGCAACAATTAGCACATCATACAATTAATGGTTGTCCAGTAAATGCTGGTGATATGATGGGTAGTGGTACAATTTCAGGCCCAACAGAAGACTCTTACGGTTCCATGCTAGAGTTAACATGGAAAGGTACTAAGCCTGTGAAATTAAAAGATGGTACTGAGCGTAAATTTATAAACGATTACGACACAGTGGTAATGCGAGGCTATTGCGAAAACGAAGATGTACGCATTGGTTTTGGTCAAGTAAAAACACAATTACTTCCTGTTTTTAATCCTAAAAAGAAAAAATAAGATTTAATCACATACACACTACCATAAAGCGCTATTAATTAGCGCTTTATTTTTTTTGGCACGAAGATTGGTTTATACTTTGTATAACCAATAAAATACAAGATTATGAAACGATTTTTACTATGTACAGTTCTTGTTTCGGTACTCGTATCTTGTAGTGCCAAAAAACAAATTGAAGAAGCCATCAGTCATGGCAATTATGACCAAGCCATTTCTGAAGCGTTAAGAAAATTAGAAAACAATAAAGACAAAAAGCGTAAGCAAGATTATGTAATCATGCTAAAAGAAGCTTACGATAAAGTCTTAAAAGAAGATTTGGCACAAATTGAACATCTAAAAAAAGATGGCAATCCTGAGTTATACAAAACTATTTATGAAAGGTATGCTGATTTAGAAGCTAGGCAAAATGCCATAAAGCATGTAATGCCTCTAAAAATAAATGGTAAAACTATAAGCTTTACATTTAACGATTATAGTAACGAGCTGGTTGAATACAGATATAAAACCTCAGACTATTTGATGGATAAAGGTTTGGATTTGTTAGATACTGAAGACAAGTTCAATGCACGTGAAGCGTATACCCTTTTTGACTATATAGATAGCATTAACCCAAATTTTGAAGATGTTAGAGACTTAATGCAGGAAGCACATATTAAAGGTATGGATTATGTACATGTGTCTATTTTAAATGAAACACATCAAATTATCCCACAACGTTTAGAAGCTAAGCTTTTAGATTTTAACACCTATGGTCTAAACCAATTCTGGACAACGTACCATGTTGTTGCAGATAATACTATAGATTATGATTTTGCGATGGAACTGCAATTAAAAAGAATCAACATATCTCCAGAACGTGTTAATGAGAGACAGTTATTAAGAGAAAAGCAAATTGTTGATGGTTGGGAATACCTTTTGGATGATAACGGTAATGTAGCCAAAGACAGCTTAGGCAATGACATTAAAGTTGATAAGATTGTAAATGTTAGAGCTAGATTCTTTGAAGTATTACAAACCAAATCATCTCAGGTTATTGCAGATGTGGTGTACAAAGATTTAAAACAGAATCAGGTTATTGATGCCTTTACCATAGATAGCGGATATACATTTGAAAATGTCTTTGGTCGTTTTAAAGGAGATAGAAGAGCGCTTAACAGAGACGATATCAACTTATTAAGACAAAGACAATTAAGTTTTCCAAGTGATGAGCAAATGGTCTATGACTCTGGCGAAGACTTAAAACTTAAACTAAAAAATATTATTAGTTCTTATAGATTGAATAGTTAAAAAAAGAAAACCTCTCAAAATTTGAGAGGTTTTCTTTTTCTAGGCTTATCGTTAAATAATGATTAGAACAAATTTTTCCTTAATCCATAGCAAAGTTTTGAATATAAGTGTACATACTGTTTCCTTCGTACCCATAACAACCAACATATTCCCAATTTGGATTTAGCATATTATAACGATGACCTCTGCTACTAATTCCTGCATCTATCAATAATTGAATTACCAAAACCCTTGCATTTTTTCTTCCTCCCACAATGTTTTCGTTTCCGCTTAAATTCGGGCAAAATTTTGATATCCTAGAAAAAGGACTCGATCCATCAGAACCTGTGTGACCTGTAAACCCTCTGTTTTTACAATCTTCACCATGTTTTTTTGCAGCTTCATATACACATGTATTATGTATAATAATTGCGAAGGACTCAATTCTTTAAGCTCTTCTATTAGCTCCATACCAGCGTTATATTCGGCTTTGCTCAACCCTACCCTTGATTTAGATTTATCTGCCAAATGTTTTGCTACGACAGAGGCATAAACTTTCGGATATTGCCTAACAAAATTAATTTCTTTAATCATTTCTTTATCCATAGTGTTAAGCCCAACCTCACTATTAGCTGTTTTAAGCTTTGTAAAATCTACATTAGAACTATCAATAGCCTCGTTAAATTCAAAAACATATTTTTTGGTTTTACATGATTTTCCCCACTTATACGCATGTCCTTTTTAATCGATGTAAAAACCAAAATATTTATCATCTTCGTTCAACACATGTGTGTATGAATCGCAAACAAAATACAAAGCTTCTCGATTAGAAAAACCACTACCACTACCCGATGAAGAACCACACATGCTGTTATCCCCTTCGTAACCAGGATTTAAGTTTCCGTAAACACTTTGTTTGCAATTTTTTGCTAATTCGTCATCCCATATAACTTCCTCAATTGGTGATGCGTTTTCTAACAATGAAATAAACTTTGGCTCATATGTTTCAATCTTTGTTTTATACTTTGCTAAAAAAGTTTTGGGATTTGTTCTTGCCTCATTAATAAGATTAAAAATATCATTTGCCTCCCCTTTTGCTTGGGCAACACTTATCAATGGGTATATAAACAATATCAGCTGTACTAATCTCATGTTCTTAATTTTCATTCTGGCTAAGTATATTTTAGAATTATATTACTTTCTGAATTTACCACTAAAAACAAAAAAATTAATATGTAATCTTACTTATTTCTCGAATAAGTTAGTAAAAAATCTGAGAAATTTAATTCCATATTAATGTCTAGGTATGGGATATAAATCCGTTTTAATAATATATGCCCACAATAAACGCAGTAGCAGATTTAAGACACTTAATTAAAAGCCAAAACGGTTCAAGTTTGCACTCAAACCGTTATTGCGTATAAATATATTTAGTTGCTTGCTTATTTAGCTGCTTAAAACCTATTTTTTATTTTAAGTGTGCTTCAAAGAAAGATTCTAATTTGTCAAACGGAATGACATCAATCTTATCATACAAGTCGGTATGCACTTTATTTGGAATAATCATCAATTCCTTTGGTTTAGCTGCTGCATTATAGGCATCTTCGCTGAAATATTTTGAATGTGCATTTTCACCTGCAATAATTAACATTGGTCTTGGCGAAATTTCCTTAATGTACGTCAACAAAGGCATATTCATAAAAGACAAACTGTTGGTTGCTGTCCAAGCACCATTAGAATTTAATGAACGCTCATGAAAGCCTCTTTCGGTTTTGTAATAATCGTAATACTCCTTTACAAATTGTGGTGAGTCTTCATTGGTTTGCCCCAATCCATTTTCAGGATATTTCGGTGTACCGTTTCTGATATCTTCCCAACGCTGCAAGCTCATTTGAGTCAATTGTTCCGTGCGCTGCTCTGGTGTTGTAGAACCAAAGTATCCTTCTGCATTAACCCTTGACATGTCATACATACTGGTTGTTGCTACTGCTTTCACACGTTTGTCAACTGCTGTTGCGTTCAATGCAAAACCACCAAAACCACAGATGCCAATGATTCCTATTTTTTCACGATCTACGTTTTCAAGCAATCCAATAAAATCAACAGCTGCGCTAAAATCTTCCGTGTTAATGTCTGGTGAAGCCACATTTCTAGGTTCTCCACCACTCTCGCCTGTGTAAGAAGGATCGAAAGCTAAAGATACAAAACCGCGCTCTGCCATTTGGTTAGCATACAAACCTGATGATTGTTCTTTTACCGCACCAAATGGTCCGCTAATAGCCAATGCCGCTAAATTATTACCCCCTTTTTTAGGAAGATATAAATCCCCTGTAAGCTCAATACCATATCGGTTTTTAAAGGTTACTTTTTTACGCTTTACGTTTTCGCTTAATTTAAAAGTATAATGTTCTTCTGTAGTATTCATTTTATCTGCTTTTTGTATTTGTTCTTCTTGTTGGACTTCTGTTGTTTGCCGACAAGATCCGAGTATAAACAAGGAAAAAGTCATGGCTATTAATTGTACTTTCATTTTCTTACTTTTTTATATTCTTCATCGGTTACAGCTTCTTGCCAATCAACAATTCCTTTTTCGATATTGGGAACAATGTAAAGCTGCTGTAAACCAACATCAGGACTTGCTCCGTGCCAATGGCGAACATTGGGAGGACACTTTACCACATCGCCTTTTTTGATAATCTCAATAGGTTGCCCTTCAATTTGATGATAGCCCACACCATCGGTGATGACTAAAATTTGACCCGCAGGATGTGAATGCCAATTGCTTCTTGCTCCTGGTTCAAAATACACGTTGCCCACAGCTGTGGTAAATGTAGAGTCAGGCGCTACCAAGCCAATGTTGTAAGCATTTCCTGTAAATAAATCTGCTGAACCTATTTCGCCTTTTGGAAAAATAGCGTTCAATTCGTTGTTGTCTTTTTTCATAATATCTTGTTTTTCTTCATTATTTGAATTGCATGCTGTTACTAGAAATAAACTTCCTATAAGTAGTGCAATTGCTTTGATGTGTGTGTTCATAATTTTAATGTTTGAGTTATAGTTCCAAATCAATGGTTCTAATAATCTTTGCAGGGATTCCGGCCACAATGGTATTATCAGGAACATCTTTAGATACCACTGCACCTGCCGCAACAACAGAATTTTCGCCAATAGTTACGCCTTGCAAAATGGTAGCGTTAGCACCAATCCAAGCGTTTCTTTTAATATGAATGGGTTTAGAAACAAGTGCGTGTCTTTCGGTTGGACTTAGTGGATGCGCTTCGGTAAGTAGGCTCACATTGGGTGCAATCAATACATCATAATCAATGGTAATTCCACCTAAATCCAAAAACGTACAATTAAAATTGATAAATACATTCTTTCCAATTTTGGTGTGCTTTCCATAATTGATATACAAAGGCGTAAAAATAGCTGTGCTCTGGTCTATCTCAGACCCAATAATTTGTCCCAACAATTCTCTTACCTCGCTAGGATTGCTTGCGTTGTTCATTTTACCAAGCAACGTAATGGTAGCAAAAGAAGCATCTCTCAACTCTTTGCGTTGTAGGTCGTTGGCGGAAATGGGTTCTCCGTTCTTTAGCCGATTGAAAATTGTTGAATGTTCCATTTCTTATTAAATCTATATTTTAATATTTTGGTATAATCCTAACCGTTGCAGCTTTAGTTGCCTTGCTTAACATTGGTGATAAATATGGACTCCCATTGTATTTTGCTTTGTAGGCCTCATCAATTTGGTCATTCAAATCGTGATTAGCAGCTTCAAAAATCACTTGTTTTTCCATTCCTGCTGCTTGTATTTTACCTGCTTTTTGCTGCATTGCAGATTGGTACCATCTTGATGTTCTTCCGTTATAGGCGCGCACATATAAATCACCATCCACTGCCACTGCCCAAATCCAAGTAGGCGTTCCGTAGGTTTTTCCATCGGCACGAAAAGGTGCTATCTTTAAATCATCGGCTATGATAATATTGCTTAATTCTTCGGTTGAAAACTTACGATTGTTCATTGTGCGCTTCTTTCATTCTGATTATTAATGCAAAAGTAGTATGTCAATCGTTCTTGTATGTTACACTTTTATCTACAATAATGTCAAATATTACCTATCTTTGTAATAAACATCGCGTTTTGGCTGAAAGCACCATTAAACCCATCATCGTTTTACGGGAAATCAATAACGAGAGTGATTTTCCAAATCACTTCTTAAAGCATTATCATACGCATTTGTTTTGCCATAAAGGGAGTGTGAAGTTTTTGTTCAATGATCAAAAGATGGAATGCAGAGCTCAAGATTTTTTGTTTTGGTTTGCTGAAAGTAGATTATCTGGTTTACAATTTTCAAAAGGGTTCAAAGCCACAATTTTATTAGTAGAAAAGCAATTTTTAAATGATAATGTTCCTGACCAAGCCTGGTCTATTAACGCTACTTTACATTCTAGAGTCTATCCCGTAAAAACTATTCGAGACAAAAACAACAGGGAAAAAATACTCTCCAATTTTCATCAAATACACCAACGGTTTATAGATATTAAACACCGTTTTTATAAAGAAATGCTCCGTTTGCAGATGCAACAGTTTATCTTAGAAATGTGGCACACTTTCGCCGATGAATATGAAAAACGTAGGCATACATTGCAAACAGGAACCCATTACGAACGCTTTATGCAATTAGCCCAAGAACATTGTATGACGCAGCGAGAAGTTCGGTTTTATGCCAATGAACTCAACATTACACCAAAATATTTGAACCAAGTTAGCAAGACCAATTCTGGTGTAACGGCTTCAGAATGGATACAACGCTACACCAAGGAACGCATAATCATTCTGTTACAGAACAAAAACCTAAACATAACAGAAATTGCTGATGAAATGGACTTTAGCAGTCGGTCATTTTTTACGAGATACGTTAAAAAATTGTTGGGCGTAACACCTAAGGAATATCGAGAACGGTTACAGTAGTCATATGTGATAAATGTAATAACGAATTTATGCACTAATTCTTCTGTTGGTTCTTGTAAATACCAGTATACGCAGTATTATTCTTTACTTTCTGAAGTTTTTATCACTTCTAGTATCACATTCAAAGCCTTGTCATTTCCATTAAAATAATCGGTTGATGACATGCTTACTGGAATATGAGGAGCAATCCATTTACGATGGTCCTCTGCTTTTGATGTCTGGTGAAACTGAGTTGAAATAAGTCCCATTAACCCTGAATAAGGTAACTTAAACCATCCGGCTTCCCCTATGTGATTTGGTTTTGAACCACTAGGTTCGCCAACAAGTATGGCATTAGTATATTTTGTAATGTCTGTTAGTAAGTTTTGAGCCGCTGAAAAAGTTTCTCGTCCCATTAACACAAAGACATTTCCGTCTGGGTTCATCAATTCAAAATTGATAACGGTTTTTAGCATTGGTGGCAATGTAGAACCATTTCCTCCGTGATTATGTCTCAAATCTAAAATTAAATATTGAACCTTGCTTTTGGATATCTGACGACGCAATTCAATATTAAAAGCTTCTAAAGACTGTGTCTCCTTTTGTGTAACAACATTAAACTGAACATACACACTCTTACTTTCCGGAATCAATGTATACCAATAGGGATCTTCCGTTTTAGACAAGAATAAAGGCTGTTCTTTGTCTTTTAGTTTTGGTATTCTGGGGAAGTCAGAAAAATTCCAGGAAACAGGATGCATTATTACTTTTTGAGACTTTTCAGTGCTGTCTTTCAAAGTAAGTATAACTTCATTGGAGCTCTCTGCAATGCCTACAACTTTTAGCACATCTGGCAGTGCCAAATAATAAGGAGCCAACCAAAGGGTTTGCATATCATTATCTCTGGCATTTACAACATTTGTTTTTTGCAACGCTTCTTCTGCAGTTGTATTTTCAATAAATTCCACTTCATAACCTATCCATTTTTCAAAGCCAGTATCCGCGCTTACAATAAACAAACCGTCACTAAACTTATAAAATTGAACAGGAAGTTTCTTTAAAGCTCCCTTGCTGGGTGATGTAGGTATAATTAAATTGTGACCATTGCCCAGACTTCCTATAATCTTCATGAGCTCTACTACAATTTCATTATCTGTCAATGAGTTTATTTCAGATTTTAAACTCAATATTTTTTGATCTAAATCAGTTTTAGACATGGAGTGATACGGGTTATAGTGCAGTTCCTGCATACGCTCCTTTAAATAATCTATATCACTAACCCAAGATGCTTCTCTGCTCAAACTTATTTGACTTTGATAACCATATAATTGTTGAAATTCTTGACGCTCATTAATAGCTTTAAAAGCAGGGTCGCCCTTTAAGAATGGCTTTTCATCATAACGATTGGCAAATCCTTTTTGCAACCAGAGTAACGCATTCTCATTATCACCATTTTTAGCATAGGCTTTGGCAATTTTTATCATTACATCATTTGAAGGTGCAGAACCAGTAGGAATATCCGTTAATATAGTACCTCCAGATTCCAGCGCTTTTTTTAATTCAATAATTGCAGTTTTAAACTGCCCTGTCTCATAATAAGCCAACCCTAATAAATAAAATAGATCTGCATCGTTTTTATAGTCTAGTGTTAGACTTTCTAGAATAGGAATAGCCTCTTGCCATTTTTTAGTCTTTACTAAACTTAAAGCCTCGTTTCTATGTTTAAAGTATTCAATTGCATTTTCTACTTCAACATTTTTGGTTTGAGAAAAAACATAAGAAATACACAGAAAAACCAACAAAATTGTAATTGTACTTTTTACACCTTTCATTTTTAACAATTAGAGTTATTTGTTAAGTAGACGAAACAAGAGTTGAGTTGTTACGTTAAATTTCTTTAACTAGGGCATAATCTTTTGGACATAAAACTATCTTAATGAGGTATATCCACCAATAAACGAAGTTCGTTATTTTAAACCAAAAAGTCAATACATAAGCTTACTTATAGCCTTTATTGCTTTACCTAAGTTATTTTAATTTCACTTCGTAATTAAGATTCCAACCTTTGTCGGTTTCTCTCTGTAAGACTTTAAATATTTCTATTTGATTTTCCGATTCAAACTCATAACTCCAATCACTTCTAAGTTGAATTTTGTTTCTTAAAATTGGGAATATTTGTTTTGTAATCGAATCTATTGCAGCATACTCCATATTCTCTTGGTTTAAGTCAAAATACCAACTTGCCGAAACATTAAAAATCCGTTTTGTTTTTCTGTCAGTTGAAAAGAATACTATTCCGTTTAGTGAAGAATAATTGCCGAGATCAATTGATAAATCACTATCAATAGTTAAATAATCCGTGATCAAACTTTCATAGCCTCGATAGTCTAGATTTGGATCCATCCGATATGAAAGTGTTGAATCCAAATCAGATGTTTTTTGACCAATTCTCAAAATCGGTTTCCCTTTAAAATTTAAACTTAACGGCCTATAATTCCTAAGGCTATCAAATTTTTCAGCACTATAAATTGAATCTAAAACAATTTGATTTCGATCTGTTTTAATTTCAGTAGTTCTTCCGTCATTTTGTTTGCAACAAACAACCAAAATTAAAATTATCAAATATGTTATTATACGCGGTTTAATATTGAAGTAAACGGTTTGGTTTATGGCTTTGTTACTTAAAAATCCTTTCATATTTTCCTAAGTAAACCGAAGATAAAAATTGCAATGACACAACCACGAAATGCGAACTGGTGAAGCCACTTTGTGCAATAAGCGATATAACGTATTGTACACGGTTAATGTTTATGATTTATATGGTGGGTTCTTAAAAGGTCTTCACCAAAATCATTATCCTTTTCCCTCCAAATAGAATGTATATGATTCCCTGTATTATCATATTCAATTATGAAGTTAGGACCATTAATTATGTAGTAATTTGGTTCTTGTTTTTTATAACTTCCTATCCAAGCAAAGTATATCTCATCTAATCCTTTTTCCTCGATTTCTCGCAAATATTTATTAGATTTTTCATCCTCAAGATTATTAATAAATTCCTTAATAAGTAGCATTAATAAAGCTTTCTGATCTGTAGTAAGCGTGTTGGCCTTGATACCTTGATACTCAGAAATTCTTTGGCTATTTGATGGATTAGTGATTATATCTCTTGGAACGTCTTGACTTAATGTCGCAATCTTTTGTTGAGATTCATCAAGCGAGTTTATTAGCTTAATTCCATAATCCTCTTCTTTACTTAAAACTCGCAGGCCGACATGCTTTGTTGAAGGCATTAACGCCGGATCAGCACCTAAAAACATGGGTGTAAAAGAAATTTCTTCTTTTATGATGGTAAGATTAATAGAAAGGTGGTGTCCTTCAAACTTTAAACTCCAAGGGGTTTGTAAGCTGGGATTGCCCCAAATAGATATAAAATAATTGTTATAGTCCCAATCTAGTGCTTTAATTCTAGAAATATTCTCTTCTTTAATTAATTTCTTTTCAATTGCTTCATCAACTCTGGCGTTTAACATATCGTCCAGTTGCATAATACTGGTGGTTTTCAAATAGCCTTGAGAACTAAATACAGTTGTTAAAACCTCATGAAATTTAATTTTTGATTCATCAGATAAATCACCATATTTTTTACCAGGTCGTTTTGCTAACCCTACCGGTAAATTGGTCCATTTAGTTCTTAAAGAGTCATTGAAATCCCGTAATATTTCACTCTTGGTTTTTTCGCTTAATGTCGAAAGGAATTCGTTACTTATATTCACGATTTCTTCAGAGGTTTGAGAAAAACCAATCAAAAAATAAAAGACGAAAAGGATACTAGACAGAGTTTTCATAATGGGTTGGTTTTAATTATGCGCAACGGACTCTTACAGCCTTCATTTACAGATAAATATACTAAGTTTTAGGTTAAAAACTGCTATTAGTAAACCTTTAGGTTCAACGCAGTTAAATCGAACTTGTGAGATTCATGAGCACTTGAGCATTTATAATTATAGAAATAGATACAGTTATACCTCCTTCGCTGCAGTTATTCTCAGAATTTCAATTTTCAAATTTCTTCAACTCTAGTCTTATGTCATCTAAAATTTCAGAAATGCGCATGTTTATTCTTTCACTGTACTGAAAGTTTAATTCTGCGTCTACACCTATCAGCGTGCTAACGTGGTATTTGGAGTTGGAATCATTTTTAAAGCCTTCAATGTCTGTTTTAAAATGCTCCAAATCTTTATTTGAAATTATTCTATTTTCTCTATTATAATATTTCCACAAGTGCGCCATTATTTCTGCATCAAAGTACTTGTATAGATGAGCATTATACTTCTCTTTATGCTTATGAGCTTCCGTAAATAAAAATGAATTGGCAGCCCTAATACTACTCTTGTAATTTGAAATTTTTGTTTTTAAATTTTCACTTTTAATAAGACTCAAATTTCCTGAAGAAATAATTTCATCATACGTTGGTGTACTACTATTAAAGAGCAAGGCTTTACTGTTATAGAACAAGAGGCTTACTAAAGAATCAGCTTGGAGGTTGTTCTTTCCTTCTAAAAATAGTCTTATTCTCTTCCCATCCTGCATTTTTAAGTTAGTCAACCAAGCCTGAGTTTCAATATGGCTACTATCCTTTTCAAATTCCTTTTGCAATTGTTGTAATAGATAATATTCTTTCTTGGTATTCTTTTTTCGTTCATTCCAAGTGTTGATTTGAAGGGCAATCAAAATGCCTATAACTACAAGTATAATTTCTCCTATTGCGTAAATTAGATACTTACTGAATTTATTTTCAGACAGAAGTTTTAGTCTAAATTTTCTAAAGAATTTTATCATTAGAGGTTAGTTTCTCTAAAGATATGATTTTTAATCTATTGAAATTCTGGAAATGGTGAAGCAATTCCGATTAGGTAGATTTTAGTTCCATTTCTTTTAATCTTCTATTTTTTGTTTTATTATTTCATTAAGTGTTTTAACATCGGTAATATGTTTTAAATCTAATTGAGATAAAAATTTATCTATTGTTGGTCTGCAATAATCTATTGTATCGCTACCAAAGCAATTGAGTAAACACAATGAAGTATTTAAAAAGATGAATTTTTTATTTATTACCATAGTTCCTCCAACATATGGTTCAGAGCAACTTGAATATAATTTTGTATTCAAAATCATTTCACTGCAAAATTCCACATTAGATGCGTCATAAATTGTGTAACTGATGGATGGTAACAAAGGCTTTTCATAAATATCTTTTCTTAGTTTGTCATTAATAGGTTTTTGAAGTTCAAAATCAATTATGCCTAGAGGTTTAATAGAGTCTGCTGTACTTATATCATAGGTTATTTTATAAGACCAATCTTTTATTGTAATCTTATTAGGCTCTTGGTTGCAACCTAAAATTAAAATTGTACATATTATTAAAAGAAATTTATTCATTCGTTACTATTTGTTTTCAGACCCTCAATTTTTGATACTATTATATTCTGTTCTACAATACTTTCAGACACATTCTTTTTTTGGTTATCGATACAAGAATTAAATAAAAAAAGTATTAGTATAAATTGTATTGATTTTCTCATAGTGTAGGTAACAATTTAGCCATAGTTTGTTACGTGCTGTTTATGCTTTTTTAGTTTCAATAATTTTAATTCCTTTTTTAGCTATTCGGTTTTTAGAATTCATTCTTAAAACGTGCTCATATAACTTTCTTGCCTCATCATCATTCCCTTTTGTATATTTTATATAAGCCTGATTTAGTAAAGCCGATTCTCTATAAGTATAATCAGACATGTTTAATAAAAAAATGAATCCGTATTCATCAAAAAAACTATACTTGCTAAAAAACCGATAGCTTTCTTCAAAGTAATCTAAAGCTATTTCATAGTCCTTACTAAACGTTTTATTTACTCCTTTAACATGCCTTTTTGGGATAACTCTATAAAAAACAAGTGTTATTATTAAATAACAAAATAGAGCTATAGCCCATGGATAGCGATATATATAAATAGAATAATTAATAGAGTAAGTAATCTTAAGCAAACAAAATGCTATTCCAAAATGGATTAAAAGAGTTATTAATTTTTTCAATATTCCTTGCATTTTTTATTTTAATTACTCACAACGTTAAGATATAGTGGCAAAAACAAGAAATGACGCATAGCTATCGTTGTATGGCGTTTTTTTATTCTTTAAGAATTATGGAGTCAACAATTTTCCATTCTCCATCAACTCTATTCAGCATGAAATTAATAGTAATTCCTTCAGCAGTATAATCAATTTGAAGCCTTAAAGTATTTCCTACATATGTCCAATCACCAATATTCAAATAAGCTTCAATCCCCTTTTCTTTAATTGTCTTTTCATTAATGACCTTAATTGGAAGTCCAAATTTTTTAAGTCCATCTAAGTTCTTAGAATTGACTATTCCAAATTCTTTAATTATCAAAGGTGCTCTTGATGGTTTTTCATCAATATGAAAATACTGTTGAAGCTCTGGTAGTTCAATCGCGAGTTCAATTATTTCCTTTATTTCTGACTCGGGTATACGCTCTCGTTCTTGACCAAATGCCAAAGAACTTATCGAGATTAAAGCTAAAATTAATATTTTTTTAATTTGTTTCATTTTTCTTAATGATGCACCACTGCGGTAACGTATAAGCCTAGTGAGGGATTAAAAGCACCTCCCTTTCGGTTTAACGTTTATGTTTATAAATACTCAATTCGTTTAATTTATCACCTAAGCCAGCATTACCCTTATACAATGTCGGCACCTACAGGCTTTTCTGTTTGATTTCTTTTATTTCTTACAATGAAGTAAGCAACAATTATATTTGGAACCCAACATAACCATGCAACTATTCTGTAAGCACTGTTGAACTCACCCATTGCGAAGGTTAATAAAGGAAGCCAAACCCTTAAAGTTACAGCTGCAAAACAAGCTGCATAACTAAAAATCATCAATTTTTCGTGTAGTGCAACATTTCCTTTTTTTACAGCTTTAAAGCTTAAAATAGTTGTAGTCAACCAAATTAATCCTAATAAAAAGAATCCTAGTATGCTGATAATTCCTCCAGTAGCGTACAAAGCAATAAAAAGACCACAGACTCCACTTATAAAAACAGAAATCACGTAAGTTTTCCCAATCCTTCTATGCTGTCCAGTATTTTTTATTCTCAGCTTATTGCTAAATTGTAACCATCCAATTAACAAAGCTAGTCCACCAAAAGTTATATGTCCATAAAAAGCAATATTCCATAAATTATCATTTAAAAGTTCAAATGGCTTTGATGACAATAACCCAAATTGTCTGTCTATCAAAAAGTAGATAATTGGATACAGGCCAATGACCGTGGATAAAATTCCTATTGTAATCCAAGAAGCTTTTTTCATTTTATGGCAGTATTGTTTATCTATATACATTGTTTGTAGCAGCCTTTTTTATTATCAAATTGTATAATATTGGCTCAACCCATATAAGAATCAGTAACCAATCGCTAATTTTTGTCCCTCTACTTTCCACTGTTTCTGAAATTGCAATTGTAAGCGGTATTGTCCAAATCAAAATTGGAAGATAGAATGCGATTAAATTATTTTGTCTTTTCAAATAGCTGAAATTTAAAGCATTGATTAGTCCATTCAATAGAGAGTATATGAATCCTCCTACAAATGACATTATTAAAAGCCGTCCTTTTGAAAAATCGTCAATCTGATTAAGTATACCCATTAAGTTAATTGTCAGGACAGTGAAAACAAGTCCGACTAACAATTGGGTGATATAATATTTCTTAATCAACTTTGTCATTTTAATTGCTAAACGGTCTCGTACAACCGTCAGTTACGGTTTTAAAGTTAATGATTTTCGGTTTAGCAGTAAGACACACCTTTAGGTGCAACGCAGTTAAATCGAACTTGCGAGATTCATGAGTACTTCGGCATTTGTAACTATGCGAATAAATTGCGGTTATACATTGTTGTAAAACGTTTTTTTGTTTTCTTTTAAAGTATCGGATTTTCTCTCCATTGAGATTATTCGACCATTCCTAATTTCGGTTCTAATTGCAATATTTTTCTTGAAAATTCCAAAATATTTATGCTCCTTTTCACAAATTAAAACAGTATCAAAGTCCTTATTACAATCTATAATCTTAACTACACTTAATCTCAATTTTATTTCATTAAGCTTATCGGCTTTCTTTATTTCAAAATTTGAGTAAGTCCTTTTAATGTATTCACTAATTTTAGTCAAATGTCCATTCAAGTTTTCATTTAGTTCATTATAAGCTTCTATTTGCTTTTCTGTAATGCCAATTCCATTTTTCGGAAAATACAAGTCAAAAAAACGACCATCTTCGTCATAATTGATTTCTGAAAAGTAGAAGGATTTAATTAATTGAAATTCTCTCTCAACTTTTCCACGATTCAGTTTTTCAGATATGTCAATTCTTTTTCCCAATTATTATTAAATGTGTTGCAACGGTCTCGGCTATGATTTCGTTGCGGTTGAGTTTGTCAGAAAGTTAGCAAACAAATCAGAATCCATTGAAGTTGTCCAATGATTTTTCTACCAGAAAAATCAGCCAGCAATGAATTATACGCGTTGTTGTTTAACATTTTTTATAACTCCTTCTTTAATAACTTCAGTTTCTTCGTAAAACGCATTATATGAATCAGCTATCCATCTTTCATCTCTATATATGAAAGAAGAATATTCATATTCTAATTTTTTATTTAATCTTTTTCCCCATTTGTTAAATAGCCAACCTATTTCAAAAATTAAATTGTCTCCATCATTAGGTTTGTAATCGAAATCAAAACAATTCGTTTTGTTAAGTTCTTTAAGTATATATTTTTCGGATAATTCTTGAGTCAGATTTTCTGAGGGCATAATCATTAATCCATCCATTTCACTCGATTTATGCCCAACATATTTTTTTAATTTCCACCGAATAACTTTAAGAATCTCTCTTCTATTCAAAAGTTTAATTTCTTCAGAATATAATTGCTGAATTCTATTAACTGACATATCACTACAGCTACATAATTCCAATTTACTTGTTCGATTACACATGTTTCTCAAATGTTACACAACGTTAATACATACAAACCTAGCCAAAAAAGTACGCATACACAACCCTAATTATTTGTTATTCAGCACCTTTTAGCACATTATGGCATAACCATATAAAAGTGAGTTATAGTACACCTTAGCATATTCAAAACCGTACACAGTTTTAGATATATGGCTCCAAATCAATATCATTTATCCCACTATGGCTCGCATGCGTCACCACTACTCCATCTCTTATCACCAAAAGTAGAACTACAATAAATTATAGCCCGTTAGCATATACCTTTTCTTATGAACTACTGACAACCTTTTAATATCATTCCCCATTTATTTGGAACTATTATTTCACCGTTATCAAAAACATTTTCACTTAATAAGTCTACCATGCAATGAGTTCTCAACTCAGGAATATCTAAAATGAATTCTTCATCTCCATTGTTGATGGCAACAACTATGCTTTCACCTTCATATTGGCGTTCAAAAACAAAAATACCTTTAGCATCATTCGTAAATAATGTTTTATACGTACCCTGTTGTAATGAAGGGTGTTTTTTTCGTATAGAAATGAGCTTTTTGTAGTGATTAAATAAAGATGTATTAGTTTCAACCTTATCTGGTTTGTGAGTAGAACCATCTGCATTAAAAACTTCATCTTCATACACAATATCATCCCAAATCATCGGTTTTCTACAATCCGGATCATTGCCTCCCCACATTCCAACTTCATCACCATAATAAATCATAGGAGCTCCTACGTAGGTCATTTGCATAATGGCAAACAGTTTTTGCAAATCAATATCTTCTTTTTGTGGTTTCCTTGTGGAATAATTAGGATTATTTCCTGCTACCGAAGCATTAAAATAGTTTCCCCAGTTTCTAAAATTCCCAATTCCCCTATCACGATTTACAATGTGTGAACCAATTCTATTAGAGTCATGACTACCAAAAAGGTTTTGAGAAACATAAGCCACACCTTGAGGATATAAGTCTCTAAGAGCTTTTAATTTTTGATCATATGTACTCGCATTAATTTTAGTAGAATCCGTATTGAAAAAGAATTCTGCCGAGGCAAATGCAAAATTATAGTTCATTTCACCATCAAACTCATCTCCTTGCATGTATGGTGTAACTTTCTCTGGGTCATCCACAATTTCAGCAGTCATATAAGCTTCAGGGTTAATTGATCTAACATGTTTTCTCCATTTTTTCCAAAATGGATGCCCTATACAATAAGCAACATCTAGTCGCCATCCGTCTATGCCGTGTTCAATACCTTTATTTTGAGGATTCATCCAGCGTTGGGTAGCATTGAAAATATATTTTTTAGGACCTTCTACAATTCCTGTACTATCTTCTTTAAATTCTGGAAGCGATTTTACTCCAAACCAGCCTTCATAATCAAATTCAGTTCCTTTTTCTTCATCATCCCAAGACTTAATCATAAACCAATCCTTGTATGGCGAATTCTGTTGGTTTTTTATCACATCCTGAAAAGCAAAACTATTGTAACCTAAATGGTTGAACACACCATCAAAAATAATTTTCATATCACGGCTATGCGCTTCATCAATTAATTGTAAGGCTAGTTTATCAGCACTCGTCCAAACCCAAGTAGATGGATCCAAAGGATTTTCAGATGCTATTAATGCCCTATCACCTTCTGGATCAGGACCAAAATTAGGATCTATATGATGGTAACTTTCACCATCATATTTATGTAACGAGGGCGACTGAAAAACGGGATTTAAATAAATAGCTGTTATTCCCAAATCTTGTAAGTAATCTAACTTATTTATCACTCCCTGTAAGTCGCCACCATAGCGTCTTCTTAAAATATGCTTCCACAATTCAGGCTCTCCGTTTGCCTTCTCATAGTCTTGTAACGCATACCAATCGCTTCCCCATGGATGAACCTCCCACTCTTTAGGCAGCTCTTTAGGATCTGCTCCTTTTAAATCGTTTATTGTCGGGTTATTAGTTGGGTCCCCATCTCTGAATCGCTCTGGAAAAATTTGATACCATACCACGTTTTTAGCCCATTGAGGAACAAATTCTTTATTTACTTTAGACTCTGGTGGATTATTACATGCCGATAAAAAAAGTATTGATAATAGAATACATATCTGGTTGTAGGTGTATTTCATGGTTTTAGTTTAAATTGTATACATCGCTAAGATATAGTTACGTTTTAATGAACTATATTACTAAATAAGCGAAGTTCGCCATTTTAAACCAAAAGGCAATACACAACCGTAAGTAGTTGTTGACATATTACCCCAAAACTATAGCAATAATCTCACAATAATAGAATATCAACTGTGCGCTAGCAAATTTTCAGAAGTAGGCGATAACAAGCAATGACGCATAGCCATCGTTGTGCAGCGATTTTTAATTCGTTTCTTTTTTAATCAATATTTTATTGTTCAAATACCAAGATTTTCCATTAGCACCAGTTCCGAAGAAAAAATCAGGATGTCCATTATAATTCGGTCTGCTATTTTCTAGCTCTTTTTTCACATTTAGAGTTAGCCAATCAAAGTCAAATTCTTCTCTTTTATGATTTTGCTCTATCCATTCTAAATTTTTTTCAAAATCATTCATCTCCACGAAAGTTATTGAATCAAACTCTAAAAGAGCTTCTAAATAATGGTCAGAAGGTCCAGGTATTGACATTCTTTCGTTTTTACCTGAATTGTCTATGAAAACATATTTGAACTTAACTTTTATCGGTCTATATTTTTTAAAGTTTAATATTTTTCCAAGTTTTTCAATATCAGTTGAAATCGTTTCGGTTAAATTCTTATTTAGCTCAATATTTTCAATTGATTTTCCATTCATTTTATCCGTCGAATTTTTACAAGAAATAAGAAATAGAAAAATCAATAGAAATATCTGTATGTACTTTGAATTTATCATTTCATTGATTTATAAATCCACAGGAAATCTCCCATTTCCTTTTTTTCCGGTCGTTCTAAAATAGCTTCCACCATAAAAATACCAATCCAAGGATTCAATATATTCAACACTATTCTCAGGTGTTATCTCTTTTATATCATTTTCTTTTTTAATAATTCCGGTAAACCAACGTCCTGATTTAGAAAAAGATTCGTATTCCACAAAGTATCTTATCCAAAATGAGTTACAACTTTTACACTGTTGAATAGTTACTTCACCAAATCTCCCATTAGTCTCATCAATTCCAACAAAATTTTCAGAGTAAAAATTCGAGTAATCAATAGGAAGGTTTAGACATTTACATTTTTCTAAATTCATTTTTATTTAGTTGGTTTAAATAACACATAACGGTTTCGACTATGAGTAGTTGCGTGGGTTAGCGTTTAACTTTGCAAGCACACACCAAACTGACACGAGCATAGCGAACTGGCGCTAGCAATTCAGCCGCAATAAGCTATACAAGTTGTTGTACGTTCGTTTTTTTTTTATTAGTAACAACCAATTTTCGGAAGGCAAAGCATTGGTGGCAAACCTCCTAATATTGATATTCCTATCTTTTCAGATTCAAGAGTAAAATATAAAACATTATCCTCAATTTTTTCAGGTAATTCATCAGGTAAAGCCATTCGATAAACTATTGCCTTATCTAAATTTTCATCTAAAAAAGCGATATAACTTTCTCCTCGTGGCGATTCCATTTCTCCAATTCCGATTATTTTGAAATTTGTAATTACGTGGTATAAATTCTGATTGTTTAAATCGTTTAATATTCCTAAGTATGTAATTTCGGTTTTTGTGTGCTCTTCTGTCAATATTTGTTTTTCTGCGATTTTATTTTCAGATACAAACTGTTTATAAAACTTTAATTCAGATAATCCTGAAGCATACTTTTCTGTCAATAATTCACCGTTCATATTTTTGTAAAAAACCAAAGTGTCCAAAACTACTTTTGAGTCATTATTTTCAGTCACAATTTTTGCAATATTTTTGTCAGACCCCAATTCCTGCGAACTGTTGTTCTGTTCAGATTTACAACTTAAAAATGCCAAAATCAAAACTATTGATATTTTATTCATTGTTCTTTCGGTCGTTTTATGGGTTTTTTAAATGACGTATAGCCATCGTCGTATTGCTTTTTTAATCGTGATAAAATATTTTACGACTTCTGGTATGGGAAAGCTTATAATTTTTATTTGAATCTAAAAAAAACTCTTTTCTTTTAATCCAATTCCCTTTTGAGTCATACTCATATTCATATTTATAAATATCAGTATTTACACGATTGCTTTTTTTGTCAGGATAGTACATATATTTAACAGAAGTCGGGTGTCCCGCTGAATTATATGTTATAATTTTATCAGTCTTATCAGCGTAATGATTATCAATCGTAATTTTCACTTGCAAATCATTCCCTACTTTCTCGTACGTGTATTTAGTAGTGCTATAACCATTAGCTTCTCCATTTGGTCTTTTTTTAGTTGTATGCTTTTTTGTTATTCTCATTTGATCATCATATGTATAGCTGGTAATTGTTGAAAGATAAAACTTACCATCCTTCACCTTGGTGATGTAGCCAAAGCTATCCACTTTACCAGTTATTTTATGGTAACGTCTTTCTCTAAACAACTTACCTTCTTTAGTAAATACTCTTTGTATTTTCAAATTTTCACCCACATAAATCATTAGCTCTAATAAATCGCCATTTGTATAGCTTGTCTTCCCATCTTCATTGGTATAACGGTATTCAAATTCAATCTTTGGCCCTTCTTGCTTTAACCTAGTGGAAGTTTTTTCTTTCACTTTTTTGTTAATGGATAAAATCTTACCATTTACAATGGCTTCGTTACCATAAACGTACTCGGTTTTTTCTACTACCTCGGAAGCATAATTTAATTTTTGCCTTTTAAGGTACTTGCTCGAAATAAAGCCATTTTCAAAAAATGAAACAGCTTTAGCAAATTTGTATTTATTTTCCTCACCTTTAGTCTGGTAGCCTGCTTTAAATTCATTTTCAACTGCGAGCACATTCCCTTTTAAACCATAGTCTTTGGCAGTACGAGGTATTATTTCGTATTCTTCATTTGGTTCATCGTCTGCAAAATAAAAGGGTTCATAATTCAAGTATTTGATCCATTTACTTTCTTGGGCTTTTAAGGATAGAAAAAAGCAATTAAAAATTAATACAATCATTATAAAAACTCCTTTGTTTATCATGGTAATATTTTTGTTTTATGCAATACAACGGTCTCGTATAACCGTCAGTTACGGGATTAAAGTTAGCTATTTTCGGTTTGGCAGGAAAATTAGTAATTCCGAGTGGATTCGAAAGCCTGTCCTGAGCCCTGTCGAAGGGTAGTCGAATCCGCCGACCCGAGCATAGCGAACAGGCGTAAGCAAATTGCGGTTATACATTGTTGTACGCAGTGTTTATTTCCGTTCATAAATCAATACGTATTTTTCTCTGTCAGCAATTGTCATAGAGTCTGTTCCGAATATTAAAATTTTTATCTTAACGGCTTTTTGATAATAAAACCCATCTTCCCTTTTAGTTACAATTTTAGCTTTCTTTAAAGAAGGTAGATAAGGGCTGTCAGGTTCAATTCGCAATTCCAGATTTATTTCGTTAGTTTTTTCGTCCAAAAACCAAGTTCCGTATGAAGTATTCAAGGGGTTGAAACTTTTATAAGTTCCGTCGTCATTGAAAATATAGCTATCTCGATTTACCTTTTCTATTCCCATATCACGACCAAACCTTGTCAGAGGAATTTTTGTCTGTTTCTCTCCGTTCTCATCTTGCAATTCTATAAATGTCCATTCTCCAATTAAATCAGATTCAGTCACTTCTTGAGAAATTCCAATTTGAAAAATCAGCAAAGTTAGTATTGTATATATCGTTTTTCTCATATTGTGAGCAACGTGTTTGTATGATTAGTGGCATGTTTAAACACCTAATTTAGCAAATACAAACCAAATAGAAAATCCGCGAGACACAAGCACGCAGTGCAAACTGTACACTAGCAAATTTTCAGAAGTAAGCGATAACAAGCAATAACGCATAGCCATTGTTAGTCACCGTATTTTTTACTTATTTTAAATGGTTTTTTATCTGAAGTAGCCATTTTATAGTGTTCCAAAGCCTTTTCCATGGTAAGATCTGTTGGCAAATTTTCAACGAATGTCATAACTGATGTAAATATGAACGGTATGTTACTTCTTGAAAGAAAATCAGATTTTGTTGCAATGTCATCTAATTCATCAGCATTCCATTTTTTTCTTATTTCATTAGCACGCTCATATTCTTGCTTATTCAAATTTACAAGCCATATTGTGTTATTTAGAGAATCTGGCAACAAGTGATGTCTATATTGCCAAGTTGAGTAAACCTCAAAATCTCTTTTATCCTTATCATTTTGGAAATTGAGGTAAGAGACGGCTTGTTCAGGATCAAATCGTCCCTCATTTACTGCCTTACAAAGAATTGGTTCAAGATCAATTATGTTTTTATTGCCGCTTCTTCTTTGAGATGTATGAACTAAAACCACATCATGATCTTGCCCTCTTAAGGATTTTCTATATCCGAGCTCTATCTGAGAAGGGAAGCCAATAGAATCAGTTATTGAAAGTATCCTGTTCATATTTAGTATTCGATTAGCTTGAATAGTGTCATCATGGGTAGTGTACATTGGTCTGAACAATTGATCTCTTTCCCAAATTGATTTGAATTCATTTCTTAATCTTGAGTCATAGTCAGTCGTTCTTTTCTCTATAAAAGAATTCCAAAGGTTTTCATCGATATATGTGTTGACAAAAATTGACTTTAGCAGACTTAAATCATCAGAATTATTTATAAGTAGTTGAAGATTTAAATTTCTTTCATCTAAATTATTAGAAAGTTGATTTGAAAGTGCGGCATTATAAACATCATGACCAAAAGGTTTTTTGATTTCTTTAAATGCCAATGAATAATTTTTTGATGCTCTCTCGAAATCACCCTCACAAATTGCGATTTCAGCTTTATTAGTTAGAATGTAATATTTAGTAATTGCTTCATTATTGTAGTTGCATTTCGTTAATTCAGTGATGGCAGAATTTTCAGACGTAATATTCGTCTCATTACGGTTTTTGCAACTTACTTGAATCGTCAGAATAATTATAATGATTGCAATTCTCATTTTAAAATTTATGGTGCCTAACGGTCTCGTATAACCGTCAGTTACGGGTTTAAGGTTAATATTTTTTGGTTAAGAACTGGCGTTAGCAACTGGCTTTTATTTGTTCAATTATTTTATTTAATTCCAAAATATAAGGTTCTCCAGCTTCTTTATTTTCATTATTCAGTTTAATTGATTCCCAGATTATAGTTTCAAGACTCAAGTCCAATGATTTTAGTACATCAGTCCAGAAATTTTTTCTTTCTAAATCCGAATGACAAGGTCCGTCAATATTGTTTTTAAATCTATCTGGATTAATTATTAGTAAATCGTCGTAATTAATTCCAAGAGATTTTGCTTTTTGTTCAATTTGGTCTCTTTCATCCCAATTATCGAACCAATGTTCGCCATAATCATTGTCCAAAGTAAAAAAGCGTCCAATCCATACAACTTCATTCCATTCAGTCAATCCAAGTCGGTCAGCTATCGTTTTGTATTCAGGATTTACAACAAAACAGTCAAGTTCAGAAATGTATTTGAATATTCGCATTGTTTGGTTCAACTTATGCCTAACGGTCTCGTATAACCATTAGTTAGGGGATTAAAGTTAATAATTTTCGGTTAAGCACTGATATTAGCAACTCCGAGTGGATTCGGACATAGTCGAATACGCAGACCCGAGCATAGCGAACAAGCGTCAACAAATTGTGGTTATATATTGTTGGCAATAGTTATTTCTTGTAACAGTTTTCATTATAATGTAAATTGACTTTTAATAAAATTCCGTTTATAAATTCAGTAACTCTTTCTTCATATCCTTTCCCATCGTCATTATCATAAATGTACTTTTTTAAAGTAGTTTCCAAATGTGGAATAATTTTTGTCATTGGTTCGGTTAAGCAAGAATCAAAAACTTGTTTATAATTGATTTTATCAAATTCTTTGTCCGACATACAATTGCAGAAATCATCTTTAATTGAGTTAGAGAAAAATTCCGAATGTTCCTCTAATTTAAAAGTTGGCCATTTCACGTTATAGGCATTCCTGTTTATTTGTACTATCAAAATCTTTTCTACTTCAGGAAGCTTATGTATAGAAAAACGATTTACTATAAATTGACTTCCTGTGTGTTTATAAGGATAAGTGTCCAAAAAAACGTTTAGGGTATCATTTAAAAGTTCTTTAAAACCTGAACTGATATTTACTCCAATATCTAACAACGTGTTTTCATTTTTCAGCAATAAGGTGTCCGAATTCAGTTTTAGCTTGATAAAACTCAATTTAGATTTTTTTAGATGCTTTAGTTTTATTTTTCTTATTTTATGATTTTTTACTTTCCTGGTTTGTTTATAACCATCTTTGTACTCAATTATCAACTCTTTTTTGGCAATACTATCAGCTCCTTTTACATTCAGATAAAAGTTTTGGGCTTTTAAAAAATTTGATGAAAGCAAAAAGATAAAAAGTAAGTAAGTTAGTTTCTTCATAATTATTGCTAACGGTCTCGTATAACCGTCAGTTACGGGTTAATAGGCGTTAATTTTTGATTAAGCATGTTTTTAACAACTCCGAGTGGATTCGCTTGAGCCTGCCCTAAGCATGGTCATAGAGAGTCGAATCCGCCGACCCGAGCCTAGCGAACAAGCGTCAACAAATTGTGGTTATACATTGTTAGCACAAGTTATTTTATCCGTCAACAATCATATATTTTGGTTTCATTCCCTCAAAGTCAATTGAAACATAGTGTCTCATTGGTTTCGAATCATATGTTATTGACCATTCAGTTTTATCATTTTTAATCCGACCGATTGAAATTCCATCAAAATCAAATTCGTTATCAAAGTCATTAAGTCCAGCATCCTCAATATTATCTTCTAACTCTTTTTTTAAGAATGGAAGTATTATACTTTCTTTAATTTTATCATATTCTTTGTCCAACTTTCTAAAGAAATCTTTTTGTTCATCTGTTGGTCCATTTTCATCAGCGTCTAAATTAATTCCAATTAGTTTTCCCTGAAAGTGTACTTCTCCGTCGTAAAAGTTCTTTGAAGAATCTTTGAATTTTGTATAGCCCATTTCTCCAAATAAGTCATCAACAAACTTCGGTTTTTTCTTAAAAATATCAAATATGCCCATAGTTGGTTTTTAATTTGTGCTAACGGTTTTGGCTATGGTTTCGTTGCGTGAAAATCCGCGAGGATTTTCCGCTGAGACCGAAAGATAGCAAATTGCAATGAATTCCGATTAGGAATTCAGCCGCAATGAGCTATACACGTTGTTGTACTTTCGTTATTTTTTATTATAATTTTCTATCGCTATTAATAATTCATTTCCAAAGGTTACTTGTTCTTCATAAAAGCCAGTGAGTTCAGCTGTGAACAAAAAACCTCTATATAAAATTGATAATACTATATCATTTCCTTTGTGTTCGGTTAACGTATCCGTATAATTGCCTAATGCTTCTCGCAATTTTTGGTTTGGTCGCTTTTCGAGTTCTAACCACTTTGAAAAGAAACCACTTTTATGCAATTCCAAATCCAAATCATTAGCCCATACTTGTAAACTTGTTTCTTCAAATATTACTTTGTCAACTGAATTGTAATAATTATATATCAATTCTTCTATTTCAGAGTCGTCAAGGTGTTGTAAATATCCAGAGTTTTTTAAAGATTCAAACCCACTACGATTAAAATTCAAAGGTTGCTCTATTATCATTGCAAATAAAGCGTTGGTGATTTTTAGTTGGTTACTCCAATCTTTTTTGGAAATCAATTCTGTAGCCTGTGCACACAATAATGATTGTTGCGTTCTTGTCTCTATCATAAATTCCGCAACTTTAATATCACTTTTTACATTTATTGCGATTTTTTCCAAGTAACTCTTGAGGGCTTTTTTTTCGTTTTTGATTTGATTTTGGTTGTTGACTTGAAGTGCAATTAAAATTCCGATAACAACCAAAATTATTTCCCCAACCGCATAAATCAGATACTTACTGAATTTGTTTTCAGATAGAAGTTTTTGTCGAATTTTTCTAAAGAATTTAATCATTGGTTAGCGGTTTCTGATAATGAAGCACAACGGTATTGTGTATGGCTCGTTGCGGAAAATGTCCAACGGACTTTTCCTCCGTAACCGAAAGATAGCAAATTGCAAGGAATTCCGATTAGGAATTCAGCCGCAATGAGCTATACACGGTGTTGTGCTTTCGTTATTTCTAATTTTTTCGACATTTTTTCACTAATAAGTCATAAGGTGAATTCATTAAATTACTTATTGTTGTTAAATGCTGTTTCTCTCTATCTGTCATTGAAATATTGAACAATAATTCCATTTGAAATTTTTCGTAATATTCGTTGTCTTTGTCCTTTGTCCAATCAACTTGCTTTAAAGTATGAAGAATCTCTGGTCCAATGATTTGATTCACGTATTCCAATTCTTGTGTACCACCAAATTCGATTGAACTGTTGAACAATCCAAATATGTTTTTTAGATTTTCATCTCTATTTTGTTTCATTTGAGTCTGTACGTTTTCCAATTCACTATAATATTGAATTAGGCTATTTTTAATTTTGATGTCATTAAGCAACTTAATGTTTCCTGATGAGATTAAATCTTTGAATGTAACATCGCGAACCACAAAAACATCACCTCTGATAGCTATTAAAAATTTGTTCAAAAGATATTTCTTGCTCTTTGTTCCTGAATCTAATTCCAACAAAAGCTCTTTACTTGTTTCAATCCTTTTATCGGCTTTTTCTAAAGATTGGACAATTAGTTGCTTGTCCATTTCTAAATCGTCCAAGATTCTGTTATAATAATTAAGTTCCGCTTTTATGTTCTTTCTATTGTCATTCCAATTGTTAATAGACAAAGCAATCAAAATTCCTATAACCACAAGTACAATCTCACCAATAGCATATTTCAAATACTTTCCAGTTTTCCCCTCGGAAAGTAAGTTCTGTCTAATTTTTCTAAAGAATTTTATCATCAGAGGTTAGTTTCTCTAAAGATATGATTTTAAATTAATTGAGATTCTTAAATAATGAAACACAACAGTCTCTCATAACCAACAGTTACCGATTTAAAGTTAATAGTTTTCGGTTTAGCACTGACGTTAGACAAACCTTTAGGTTCGGCGTAGCCAACTCCGAGTGGATTCGAAAGCCTGTCCTGAGCCCTGTCGAAGGGTAGTCAAATCCGCCGACACGAGCGTAGCGAACAGGCGTAAGCAAATTGCGGTTATACATTGTTGTATACAGTTATTTTTCTATTAGTCCGATTAATTCGTTCTGTCTTTTCTTTAATCTGGTAAATGATTTGTCTATATATTCTTTTACCTCAACTGCAGGAAAATTAATAGTTGATGTATGTTCAGAAAAATCTTTTTGCTCCCACTTATGCATAACAGTTTTGTAAGCGGCTACGTGAGCACAAACTAACTTTAAACTGTCTGGCATTTCATCTTCAATTAATAGGTCTAACCTTGAGTTAATTATTTCGAACATTTTATTGTTGTTGGGCATAAAGACTATAGTCATCCATAGCCTCCAAGCTTTTAATTCTTCTTCATTAGGCATTTCCTTATTTGAAAAGAAATGAGGTGTATGTGAACGATATTTTTTTCTAAAATCCGACCAAGCAATTCGTGAAGATTCATTTAATGCTTTTAAGGGTCCGTAAAACTCTTCTAGTTGTTCATTAACACGGTTCAATTCCGAATTCAATTTATCTTTTTCAGAATCAATTTTAGCTTTTTTAGTCGTAATTCTTACATCATTCAAATACTTGACAAAGTATCCGACTATTGCTAAAATAATAGCGACTAATGTTTTTATTTCAAATTCGCTCATTCTTTATAATTGTATACAACGGTCTGGTGTATTGCTTGTTGCGTGGGTTAGCACTTAACTTTGCAAGTACACACCAAACTGACACGAGCGCAGCGAACTGGCGCAAGCAAAATCCGCGAGACACGAGCACGCAGTGCGAACTGTGCGCTAGCAAATTTTCAGAAGTAGGCGAGAACAAGCAATTACTTATAGCCATTGTTACCTGCTGGCTTTATTCTTCTTCTTCAAATATATCAAAATCAATTATTTTATACTTTGGTTTTTGAAAATATGGATAGGAAACACTTATAAACTTTTGGTGTTCTTCTTCATCTATAAGTAGATTGAAAGTATGGTCAATAAATTGATTTTTCACCAAATCTTCTAATGATTTTAATGTGTATAATCTAAATTGATTATTGTGCATTATGAAAGTAGGCGTATTTATTATGAAAATGGCTTCCAAGTTAAACGAGTTAATAGATAGTTTTCTATTATTTTTAATTACTTGAAAATGTTCTTCAACATTGCTTATATTTTTAGTTAAATATTTTAGTTTTCGCTCAATGGTTTTATTATAAGCTTTTTTACCAAATTCGAAGTATGAATAATCATTCTTAAAATTATTCATATCATATCGAGCAAGTTGATGTTTACTATCCGCAATATAAATTATGTTCTTGTGAAGGAATATAAAATCTATTTCTCCACATTCTTCATTTTCAATATTTATATGTTGTCCATTCCATTTTTTAAGATGGGTCAAATTTCTATCGTAAACTATTGAGTTTTCTTTAAAAATAGTTTCTGCTTCATCCTCCAAAATTTTATCATTAAACTCAACTTTCTTTTTAATGAAGTTTTTAAAACAATTATTCTTCCATTCAGGTGGAAATTTATTCCAGCCAAAAGCATTTGTAGATAATGACATAATGCTCTCAACAAATGAACGGTCACCAACAAAGGTCATATCTTTTCCATCAACATTCCATATTAAAAAAGGTCTGTATAAATACTTATTTATGTTATGCGGTCTGTACACAGCTTCTTCTAATGACATTTTATTGTCTTTAGATAGCGTTAAACCTTTAAAAAATATTTCTCCTTTTTCGTATGGGATACCATATAAATTTTCAAGATTTTTGGGATAAATAAACCATTCATCTAACGCAAATTTACCTGCTTCAAAATGATTGTGAATTGCCTGAATAGTTCCTACAACCGCTCCGTATTCAATACCAAAACATTCTTTTGTAGCTTTTGTAAAGTCTTCAAAATCATTTTTACCAGTTATAGCTCGGTCAATGTGACCTTTATATGATTTCATTAATTCATTAATAACAAAACCATACTGATGTTTGTGGTCAAAGTAAAATTGATTTTCATTTGTAAATTTTAAATCAACACAATCCTCAATCATACTTTGTTCTGCTATTAAATTAGAACAAGCAAAAATAAAATCTCCAAGATAAAGTAGATTATCTATTATATCTTCTTTGGACTTTAAATATTCAGCTGATGCAGTTTCTTTAGAAACTAACTTTAAATCACAAGCTTGTTCTAAACATAACTTCAATATTCTTCTGTAAACAGCAAACTCTTTAACATCAAGTTCTTTTACTGGTGAGGTGTTCGGTCTTTCTTGATGGAAAACACAAGAAAATTCGTGTAATAGAAATAGTCCTTGATAGAATGTTAATTCACTTTCTCTCTGTAGAATTTTAAGAAATTCAGTTTGATACCATTTTAATGTAAAAAACAAAATTTCGGTCATTTCCTTTTCCGAAAAGGGTCCTTTAGAATATTTTTCAACCAATAAATTCGATATAATCGGACGGTATTTTTTTATAGTATTGTCTTGATACCAAGCAATAAGTTTTCCGTCAGGTGTATAATAAATTGGCATATTAAGTTAGTTGGTTCAGCTTGCAGGTAACGTTAGTATATACAAACCTAGCCAAAAAAGTACGCATATACAACCCTAATTATGTGTTATTCAGCACCTTTTAGCAAATTATGGCATAACCATATAAAAGTGAGTTATGTCACACCTTAGCACACTCAAAACCGTACACAGTTTTAGATATATGGCCCCAAATCCATGTCATTTATCCCGCCATGGCTCGCATGCGCCACCACTACTCCATTGCGTATCACCAAAAGTTGTGGAGACTCGTGCATTACTTCAAACTTGTAACCCACCTCATTAGACACCTCCCTGTAACTCAGCAAATCCAAATAATACAAATCAGCATTTAAGTCCAAATCATAAGCAGTAACAAACTGGTTCATCACCATTCTGCTAATACCACAACGCGTAGAGTGCTTAAAAATAAGCTGCGTTTTCCCTTTAGATCGCTCAACAATAGCATCCAATTGGTCAATACCGTTCAGAGCAATCCAAGGCAGTATCTTTTTCTCTTCATCCTCTGTAGCTTTAGCGTAAGAGGGCTTTCCAAACAATTTTTTAAACATTATAAATCTATTTTTAACGTCAGTTCGAGTGTCCCGACCGTGAGCGTCGGGATGTATCGAGAACCTTTGAAACTAAAATCTTCGTCAGTTCGAGTGAAATGCACCAGCATTTTGTATCGAGAACCATATCCTAAAACCAAAACAACAACAAACCGTCACTGCGAGGCACGAAGCAGTCTCAAAAATATCAAGAATCACCAAACCTCTATCCTACGTCAGTTCCAGTGA
>Ga0189275_100078_pt1 | contig 174439 bp, 146 predicted proteins | sample N19A6minimetaG_FD_130329 | JGI IMG/M metagenome (GOLD analysis project Ga0189275, IMG submission 130329) | Marine microbial communities from the Costa Rica Dome - N19 A6 mini metaG | ecosystem: Environmental > Aquatic > Marine > Oceanic > Photic zone | place: Costa Rica: the Eastern Pacific...
GAAAGAAAGAGAAGCGATAGCAAGAAGAGTAAAAAGAGATTTAAATGATTTCATGATGCAAATAATTATGTGATAGATTTATAGTTAATAACAAGAGAGTGTTGAAACTCATTTGTTACAAATTCTTATGATTTAGTTCTTTATTTTTTAACAAATTTATAGTCCACTCCAAGAGTGTTTAGCCATTAATTTGTTACAAGAATAATCTAGGGCTAATATATTTTTACATCCAAAAAAATATTAGAAAAAATTAATAAAGCTATTATAATCGCCCTGTAAATAGTCAAAAAAAGGTTTTTGATGTCAGTCACATAGTTTTATATTCTATGACATTCAGCTAATTGAATTCTAAATTAGCTCAACTATTAACAATCATAGTCTATCATTGACAAAATCCAGAGTTGATTATTCGGAGTTGGTTAAGGCTCTAAAAACAGGGAACGATACAAAGGCAAACGAACTAGTTTCAGAGGTAGTTGGAAGACTAGAAGATTATCTAGTTGTAACTATGAGTGCAGACCTTAACGATGCCAAAGAATGTGTTCAGCAGGCATTTGTTGATGTATTTGAACAAGTTCGTAAAGACAAGATAAAAGAGCCTAAGTATTTTTTTAGTTACTTAATAAAATCATGTAGACATGAATATCTGCGTTACATTAAGAAGCAGCATAGATTCAAATATGAAGAAGAAGCGTTGAACAGTCAGTTTATTCCAGAACAACAGTATCAGCGGTTAATAGATAAAGAGCGACAGCAGATTTTAAAAAAATGTCTCGAAGAATTACAAGAGAAGTCCCGAATATTTATTGAACACTTTATTGATAAGCCTGATACCACAACAGAAGAAGCCAGTGAGGAGTTTGATCTCTCTGCTTCAAATGTTAGAACGAAGAAACACAGAATCCTGAGTAGATTGCATCACTGTTTTAAGCGGAAGTCTAACCAGTAGCTAAAATGATATAACTAAACTGGTTCCATTGAATTGAAGGTTCTCAGAGATTTGAAGGAGACTTTGAGTACGCTTTTGATGAATTAAGTATAAGGCTGCATCAAAGACCAAAAGAAATCCGCCTTGTAATACTAAGGATTTCCCATAACCGATTTGGCGATCTGAACTTTTATTTAAACCTCTTTTCCATAGCCAGGCACCCGTTCCTACATAAGCGAGATCAAGCACAGTATTTATAAACAATATTCGCTCAAAACTTTGTAATTCTTTTAAAGCTGAATTGTAATCCACGCTCAGGTCAAGCCGAGTGGCGCCTCGATATCCAAAACCAGCGATGCCAAGATTAACAAGATTCCATGCTGAATTCATTTGATGAAAGTATTTTACATTACCAGAAGAGTTGAAAAAACCAATTGATCCGGAAAAAATATTCAAAGTTGCCCAACTGCCCAGCACAATCATCCCGGATTTTTGGATGTTTTGTGATTCTTTCAATGCGTTTTGAGAATGAATTTCTCTGTTTTGTGCGTGTAGCAGATTTTGAGAAAGGGCTAAAAAACTGATCAACCTAAGCCAAAGAATTAATTTATTTATTTTGTAACAAAAATGATATTGTGTCATTGATCTAATATCTAATTACATGATTTTCAGTAAATGGAAGAATTTTCGGAGAGAGGTTGAGTCCCGAATGTCCATTCCAAGGGAATTTGTTAATCTCATCTACCAAGGCTATGAATGCAAAATCAATATCCCTAGTCCAGAGCTTTAAATGGCGTGATGCACAAAATTCTGATATTTTTTTTACCAAGTGAAGAATGCTTTAATATTTTTTTCAATATTTATGCTTGATTATCCGCCAAAAAAGCGTCAACATCAAAGTCTAATGATAATCTAATTTACGTGTAGAATGTGGCTGAATATTAAATCGTTCGATGAGTACAAAGAAACCTTTCAGGAAAGTGAAAAAGATCGCTTAGCTTTTTGGGAGCATGAAGCAGGAACTTTTTATTGGCGTAAAAGATGGGATAAAGTACAGTCGGGTGGATTTGAAACAGCCGATATAAAATGGTTTGAAGGCGGAAAGCTCAATATTACAGAAAATGCACTTGATCGACATTTAAACACAATCGGTAATAAAACGGCTTTTATTTTTGAGCCAAATCACCCAGATTCTTTCCGAAGAACCATAACGTTTAAACAGCTACATGAAGATGTATGCCGATTCAGCAATGTGTTGGAAAGCAAAGGCGTTACAAAAGGGGACAGAGTTTGTATCTACATGGCGATGACTCCTGAGTTGGTAATCGCAGCTCTTGCTTGCGCTCGAATCGGAGCTGTTCATTCTATCGTATTTGCAGGATTTTCAGCTCAATCTTTGAGTGACCGTATCAATGACTGTGATGCGAAAATGTTGATCACAAACGATGGATTGAGAAGAGGAGATAAGCACGTTCCGCTTAAAGATATTTCTGATGAAGCACTAAAATCCAGTCCATCTGTGGAAAGCGTGATCGTTTGTCAGCGTACAAACAGAGACATTGATTGGGTAGAAGGACGTGATGAATGGTGGCATAATTTGATCAGAAATGCTTCCAAAAAACATGAAGCGGTAGAAATGGATGCTGAAGATCCATTATTCATTTTGTATACATCCGGTTCTACAGGAAAACCAAAAGGAGTGGTTCACACATGTGGCGGATATATGGTTTATACGAGCTATTCGTTCCGAAACGTATTTCAGGTTGGGGCTGATGATGTATATTGGTGTACTGCGGATGCCGGTTGGATAACAGGTCACAGCTACATTATTTATGGCCCACTTTTTACCGGAACTACAGGAATTATTTTTGAAGGAACGCCAACTTATCCTGATGCAGGTCGATTCTGGGAAGTAGTCGAAAAGTATAAAGTAACTCATTTTTATACTGCACCAACGGCAATTAGGGCATTAATGAGTTATGATCTGGATTTTGTGAAGAAATATGATCTGAGTTCCCTCAAAATCCTTGGGTCTGTGGGTGAGCCTATTAATGAAGAAGCTTGGCATTGGTATGACGAGAATATCGGAAATGGGAATTGTTCTATAGTAGATACTTGGTGGCAGACAGAAACGGGTGGAATCATGATCTCTCCACTGGGCGGTATTACTCCTACAAAACCAGGCTTTGCAACTCTTCCGCTACCGGGAGTTTTTCCGGTATTGATGGATGAGAATGGAAATGAAATTGAAGGAAATGATGTAGAAGGAAATCTATGTATTAAACATCCATGGCCTTCTGTTGCTAGAACCGTATATGGTGATCATGAACGCTACAAGCAAACCTATTTTTCAACGTACAAAGGGTATTATTTTACAGGTGATGGTTGTCGTAGAGATGAAGATGGTTTTTACAGAATTACCGGTCGTGTAGATGATGTTTTGAATGTTTCAGGTCACCGTTTGGGAACTGCTGAAATTGAAAATGCACTTGACGAACATGATAAAGTGGTAGAAACAGCTGTTGTTGGATATCCCCATGATATAAAAGGGCAGGGCGTATATGCATTTATGATCTGCGACGATGAAATTAAAGACACTGATACATTCAAGAAAGAATTATTGGACCTAGTTGTTAAGATTATCGGACCAATTGCTAAACCTGATCAAATCCAGATCGTTTCGGGATTACCGAAAACACGTTCAGGAAAAATCATGAGAAGAATTCTTCGAAAAATTGCTTCCAAGGATATGGACAATTTAGGAGATACTTCGACTTTACTTGATCCGAGTGTGGTGGAGGAAATTAAAGAAGGGAAGGCGATTTAGAAATTAAGATCGAATTTTTTATGCAAGTGGGACTAAAGTCCCTTCTTGATTATGATCTTGCTAGAATGAAGAACTGAATCCTTAATTTTGTCTATATTTTGCTCGATTGTAAAGTTGAGGCTTGTCTAATTAGAATTGGTCATAAACAAGAAAGGGTTTTAACCCTTGGATGAATGCTGAGAAGTAATGTTGTTTCAGATTATTTGGAGCAGGAGCTCCTCGCGAGAATTCCCAAGCAGGAGCTTGGGAACTAGGTTTAGAGGGGAAGGTTTCTGGTTCAGTAGGATTTTTAATTTTTGACATAGAAAAGTTGATTCATAGTCCCAATAAATACCCAACCGGTAAAAACGCCAGACTAATTACCAACAAGATCATTCTGAACCGGGTAGAAACCAGAAACGGAAAGAAAAACAGACCGAATGAAAACGAATGTTCATGCAACCAGTCGTAATAATGCTGACGATGTGCCGAGCCTAAAGCCATAGTTACATGTCCGTGCAAAATGGTAATCATAAAAGGGAGTGCAAACATAAAAGCTCCTAAATACCGGAAACTTTCATCCATACCGACTAGTTTTGTAGCGTAATAATACGGCCAAGCAAAAAGAACCATCATAGGTACACTCAACAACCAGTTTATAATGACGATGCGTTTATAATTGGATTCGGAAAGTTCGGACAAAACAGTTTAAAGTTATTGGGAATTGATTTTGGGTTCGTTTGTCACATCGAGCGGAGCGAGATATCTAAAGTTTGCCATCAAAGAAATTTTAAGATTTCTCACATTCGTTTGAAATGACAGTATTATATTTTTGATGCAATCAGCATTTCAATTTCACGGTAATCCATGTCAAACATTTTAGCTAAAGATTTTTTTGTAAGATGTTTTTTGTACGAATAAGTTCCGCTTCTTAAAGCAGTATTATCCCAGAGACATTCTTTCACGCCGCCGGCATCACCGATAGCCAGAATGTAAGGCACCAACACATTGTTTAGTGCATAAGTAGCTGTTCGGGCAACGTCAGATGGCATATTGGGAACGCAGTAATGAGTTACATCAAAAGCCTTATAAATTGGGTTTGAATGCGTGGTTGCCCGGCTTGTGGCGATACAGCCTCCCTGATCAATGACGGTATCCACTATCACACTTCCGGGTTTCATTCCCATCACCATGTCTTCTGTAACCCAACATGGAGAGCGATCTCCTTCTGCCATCGCAGCGCCAATAATTACATCAGCGAATTTTAACGCGGAACTTAAATACTGTTCATTTGCTACAGCAGTAATTATTCTTCTGTCCAAAGCATTTTCGAGACGTCGGAGTGCATTGAGATTGGTGTCCATAACGAAAACCTGAGCCCCATACCCCAAAGCTGTTCGTGCAGCATATTCTCCGGTTATTCCAGCACCAAGAATTACAACGGTGGCTGGAGGAACTCCGGAAATGCCTCCGAGCATAATTCCCTGTCCTAAGCCTTGATTTTCTAGATAATGTGCTGCCTTTTGTACTGCCAAAGATCCTGTTATTTCATGCATCATTCTTACAATAGGAAACTCTTTGTCACTATCGCAGATAAATTCATAGGCTATTCCTGTTACAGATTTTTTTAGTAACTCATCAAAGTAATTTTCTCTTTGAGTGCCAATGTGTAAGGCAGAAATAATAGATTGGTCTTGATCCAGATAATCAAGTTCCTCATCATTAAGAGGTGCAACTTTAAGTATCAATTCAGATTTTTTAAAGACGTCTTCAGCGGTAAATGCGATTTCGGCCCCGGCATCTGCATAGTCACGATCAGAAAAATTGGCTTCTTCGCCGGCTCCTTTTTCTATAAAAATTTCATGTCCGTTTCCTCTCAAAATAGATACACCACCAGGTGTAAGTGAAACTCTATGTTCATCGTTAGACATTTCTTTTGGAAGCCCGATTCGAAGTGAAACTTCACTTTTAGAACGAATGAGGTGCTTTTCAAGCGTTTTTAAACCAATCTGTTCGGTATCCAGAGGATTGAGTTCCATTAGCGAGAGGGTTTATTTTTTTAGGAAGATAATAAATCAGACAATTAGGAATATGTAAATATGAAATTAGGAATAAAAAGTATTTTCAGGTTTTTATTCCTAATTCAGGTATTCCTAATTTATCATTCTTAAAAATTGTTCTTCATCCAGAATCTCAACTCCCAGATCCTGAGCTTTTGTAAGCTTGCTTCCTGCAGATTCTCCGGCAAGCACAAAGTCCGTATTTTTACTAACTGATGAAGCCGTTTTACCTCCGTGTTTTTCGATAAGTTCTTTGGCTTCATTTCTGGAGAGGTTGGGAAGAGATCCGGTCATAACGATTTTCTTCCCTTCTAACTTTCTTGATGTTAGCTCTTTCTCTTCAGCTTCAAACTGTAATCCGGCTTCAATTAAACGGGTTACTATTTTGTTGTTGATATCGTTTGAAAAAAACTCAATCACTGACTCTGCAATTCTTGGTCCGATTGAATCGACAGCTAGCAGTTCTTCTTCTGAAGCAGAACGGAGGTTTTCTACATTTTTAAAAGCTTCGGCTAAATCTTTTGCTACTGTTTTGCCTACAAATCGAATTCCGAGTGCGTACAATACTTTTTGGAATGGTTGATTTTTGCTGGATGCTATACCATTAATCAGATTTTGCGCACTCTTTTCAGCCATTCTTTCTAAAGGAATGATCTGCTCGATGGTAAGACTATAAAGGTCAGCATAATTGGAAATTAGGTTCTCGGAAACCAATTGATCTACTACAGATTCACCTAATCCCTCGATGTCCAAAGCATCACGAGCAGCAAAGTGTTCTATTTTAATTCTAACTTGTGGAGGGCACTCAGGATTAACACATCTCCACGCTACTTCTCCTTCATATTTTATGAGTTCTGCATCACATGCCGGGCAAGTTTTAGGAAACTCAAATTCCTTCGAACGATGTTTTCTATTCGGATTTACAACGCTTATTACCTGAGGAATAATTTCACCTGCTTTTTCAACTACAACGGTATCTCCAATGCGGATATCTTTACGGTGAATTTCATCTTCATTATGAAGAGAAGCGCGCTTTACTGTTGTTCCCGCTAAGCTAACAGGTTCCAGTTCCGCAACAGGAGTAATGGTTCCAAGTCGACCAACCTGAAGAGAAATATTATTAACGATGGTGGTAGCTTGTTCCGCTTCAAATTTATAGGCAATTGCCCATCTAGGAAATTTAGAGGTTGAACCTAGCTGATCTCTTAAATGTGTTTGATTAATTTTAATCACAACGCCATCTGTTTCATATGGAAGCGTATGACGAAGTTCATCCCATTCTTTTATCACTTTATGGACATCTGAAATGGTATCGCAGAGTTTAGGGTACTTATTAACAGGTAACCCGAATTCTTGCATTAAGTCATTTTTTCTCCACTGAGTAAGTGACGCATCTTCTTCATCAAACAACAAATCAAAAGCAAAGAAACGAATTGGCCGCTGAGAAACAGCCTTAGGGTCTTGCATTTTTAGAGAGCCCGCAGTGGAATTTCTGGGATTTGCAAAAATCGATAATCCTTCTTCTTCTCTTTTCTGATTTAAACGTGCAAAAGCTTCCCGCTCCATAAAAGCTTCACCACGAACTTCAACTACATCGGGGAAATTTCCTTTTAACCGGAGTGGAATAGTGCGAATAGTGCGCACATTTTTTGTGATGTCATCACCTTTTTGTCCATCACCTCTTGTAGCACCAAGTACAAGTTCACCATTTTCGTATCGAAGTCTTAAAGACGCTCCATCAAATTTTAATTCAACTAGATATTCAAAGTTGTCGTGTTCTAATATCTTTTGAACTCTTTTATCAAAGTCGTTGAGTTCCTCTTCGTTATAAGTATTATCAAGACTTAATAGCGGTACAGGGTGTTGAACGGTCTCGAAAGAAGAAGAAGTTCCACCACCCACTCTTTTTGTAGGAGAGTTAGGGTCATGGATATTGAATTCAGTTTCAAGGTCATATAATTCCTTAAGCTTTTCATCAAAATCTTTGTCGCTCATAAATGGTTGAGCGTCATTATAATAAGCTTTATTAGCTTGTTGGAGCAGATTCTTCAGCTCCTCAATTCGCTGTTGAGCCTGGTCTTTATTCATGAATTTCTAAAATCGAATTCGATATACAATGCTATCAGGTGCTGTAACACCTAGATTTGGAGGAAATGAGTTTTGTGTATTTTCTTCATATTCAGGGTTACTTAAAATTTCTCGTGTTAACACAATGGCATCCAATTCAGGATCAAAATGGCTTTGTCTCGGGTTATTAATCACATTTCCATTATACATTAACAAAAATCTGGAATATTGACCTCTGATTTGTAAGCTGTCTTGAAAATCGAAATAGTAAGCTTCTCCTTGATCCATCCAAAAAGGGTTAGTTCTATTGTTAAAATCACTAGTTACCCGAACAGGTTCAAGTTTGTCGTAAGCAGCGTATAACACCACAGTTAAAGTTTCTGGTAAAATAGTGACGTTTTCGGTTGGAATATTTGTTTCAGGAAGTTGGGTTTCCGTGGCAGAAGAGTCACTTGTTATGGCAGCAATATCTTGTTGAGCTGCATCCGGAGTGTTATCAGCAGGAACAGAATTTGTTGTTTCATCCGAGGAAAATAGACCTAAAATGTTCCCGCCGTAAAAATAACCAGCGGTTGCTAAACCACCTAAAATAAGAACCAGAATTAATACTAAACCAAGTTTAGAGTTAGCAGGAGAAGCATATACTTTTTTGCTCATGTCCGCCCAATTGATAGAATCTACGGTAGGTTTATTTGACGATGACTCAATTGTTGATTTTTGCTCGCGAGAATAATTATTTTCGGAAGCTTCAATTTCTTCCTGATAAGTATCTGCTTTCAAGCTATCAGGATCTATCGTTTTGGGAGTATCAACTTCTACTTTGTCTTTATTAACGCTGTATTCTTCAGAAATAGAGTCTGGGTTTCTAAGTTTAATAAGATCATTGTCATAAATACTTGCTTCTGTTGACTCTAAAGCGGCTAAAATATGTTCATCAGAAATCTTAAGTGCTTTTGCGTAAGATCGTACAAAACTTCTTAAATAGGTTTTACTTTCACTTGAACTACTTAAAAGTGTGTCATTCTCGATCGATTTTAAGGTATGAACCGGAATTTTAGTTACTTCAAAAATATCCTCAAGAGTGAGGTTTTTTTCCTTCCGAATGGCTGACAGATCGTTACCCAGAGACATGGCTAATCAGGTTTATTAATTCCTTTTGTAATTGTTGAAGCAAACTAAGTAATTAAAGTAGACTGGAAAAGCAATAATTGTTAATTAAAATGAAATTTCTTGAAGCAGCCTTTTAACTACATTAGAAGTTCAATTTCTGAGTTAATGTTCCCCAAGGTTTGTACAATTTGTGGGATGTCGTTGTTTAAAACTCAGAGATTTATATGCACTGAATGCGCAGTTAAGCGATTCGAAAGTGCAGTTAATAGTAAAGCAGATCGTATTAATTTACCTGCGTCTGTGATAGGAAGGTTTGCACTTTGGCAGTTTGATAAGGGTGGATATCTACAAGAATTACTGCACAAGTTAAAATATCATCGTCTTACAGGTGTAGGTGAAGATTTAGGTACAATTTTAGGAAATCAGCTTAAAATAAATTCGGTTTTAGAGAATTTCGATTGCACACAGACGCTCATTTTACCAGTGCCTTTGCATCAGAAAAAAAGGAGAATACGAGGATTTAACCAAGCTTTTTATATTTCAAAAGGGATGGCGGAGGTATTAGAATATCCAATCGTTAAGAAAGGTGTTGTTGAAAGGACAAAGAATACAAAAACTCAAACAGGATTTTCTCTGGGAAAACGAAGAGAAAATATTGCCAATGCATTTCGAGTTGCGATACCGAAAGAGATAACAGGGAAGAATATCATTATAGTTGACGACGTATTTACGACCGGAGCAACTGCTTTTGAGTTAGTTTCGGAACTGAATAGTGCAAATGTGGGTAAAATTTTTATAGCAACGGTAGCTCAGGCATGAAATCGGTTTAAGTTTAGGGTATATTCAAGAATGAGCAGAAAAGTAGGAAAATTCGAATGGAATATGGTGGAGCTCCCCGATGGGATTACCACTTCTAATGGAAATTGGTATCACACTACCGCAGATAATATTGAAAAATATATTTCGGGATTATTAAAAAGACATTCCATAGAAAAGATTATAAAAAGTGCGGATCATTGGGTTAGCTCTCCGAATGGTTTTTCTTTTATTCTGTATCTGATTTTAATTCTTGTCGGAGTGAATGCCTTTTTATCGGCGGGAATTTCTTTGTTTATTTTTTTTGGATTCTATTTTAATACCAGCGCTTTTGTAGCTATTTGGCTAAATCCTGTAGCGCGGTTGTTTGATTTTGATGGATTTTTATATGTAGCAGCTGCTTCAGCTTTAATTTATGTTTCTATGCAAGGAGAGCAATCGGCAATGTGGGTGGGACTGTTTCTTTTCTTTTTATTTAAAGTTGGGTTACTAAAAATGCTGGTGAAGTGGATTCAGTCTAAAAGAAAAAACTCAAAAACTTCTCGTGAAGATAAGATATTAAACATGCTTTTAATCAAGTATGGAATGAAAGAAGGATTGTATTCCGGAAATATAAAGCAGATGCAGGATTCGCTGTTAAATACAGTGAATTATCATAAAACCCGGAAGAAGAAAAAATGAGATTATTTCTAATAGCTGTATTCATTCTTGTTTTCAGTGGTTGTAAATCTACTTCTCCGTTTACGAATAATAGTGATTCTATTGAGACGGTGAATATAGATACAGATAATAAAAACCTTGGGAAAGCCTCGAAATGGTTTAGCGAGGAATCCCGAGAACGGATCGAATCTATTGGTTTGATTCATGACGAAGGCGAAGAAATTCTTAGCCAAATTCTAATTGGCTATAAAAGCCAGATTGGAAATATTGAATTTATAGAATCAGGTGAAGCGGCTGATTTAACTTTTAAAATCAAAAGTATAACTGTTAATCGCGGTAGATTCACATTCAATTTTCTGAAACCAGGTCCTATTTATGTAATGGGGTTAAACGCTGATATTATCTACGATGAAGAAGTTATTCAAACAATTACAAAAAAGACGGTGGTAAATATGGGGGTTGTGGCATTCCCGGATGAGTCGGTAAAGTGGATGAAACCGTCGGAAAAAAGGATTGTTGATAATCAACTGGTTACTTTTAAGAAGGGGCTAAGAAAATTGTATCAAGATCTATACTTTGATGCCCTTGATATTTCTTTAAGTTTATGAAAAATATCTATGTAATTCGTCATGGACAAACGGAGTTTAATAAGTTACGTTTGATGCAAGGAAGAGGAATTAATGCATCTCTTAATGATACGGGAAGAGAGCAGGCAAACCGAATTGCTGAATTTCTAAAGCCAAGTTCAATTACAAAGGTAATTACAAGTAGTTTAAACAGATCAAAAGAATCCGCTGAGCCGGTTTGCTCCTATTTTAGCATAAAAGCAGAAGATTACTCTGATTTGGATGAAATGAATTTTGGAGTTTTAGAAGGAAAAGAAATTGAAGCGGTAAAAGAGGATTTAAAATTCCTTCATGATAATTGGTGCAATGGTAACTTAAAAATAGCGCCTGAAAATGGAGAGCACCCTACCGAAGTTTTTGAAAGAGCAAATAGAAAGATTATTGAAATTCTTAGAGATAGCGAGGATCAGCATATAGTGTTTATTCTACATGGAAGGTTGATCAGGATTTTGCTTTCCAAGTGGCTGGGATTAGGTCTTCATAACATGCATAAAATCGAGCATCAAAATGGAGCTATTAATCATCTAATGTGGGATAATGGAGTTTTCGAACCCATTGAACTCAACATCATAAATCATTTGGGTAAATAAAGGGCAAATTTTGGTCGCGAATTGCTATGGAATGCTTAAAGAATATCATTTCTCTCCTTATTCTTCCGTATCTTCAAAAGCTTGAAACCATTGGGATGTAATCTTGGTTTTACAGGAAAACCCGCAATTATCATCGATAGAAATTATGAGTGAAAAAGTAAGGTCCATGTTTGCTGATATCGCCAACGATTATGATCGTGTAAACACGGTATTGTCTTTTGGGGTACATCATGCCTGGAGGAAGAAAACTATTCTGGAAAGTGAAGCAAAAGAAGGCGACCATGTGCTGGATTGTGCAACCGGAACCGGTGATCTTGCTATAGAGTTTAAAAAAGCAGTAGGATCCACAGGCTATGTGATGGGGACTGATTTTTGTGCTCCTATGATTGAGCCTGCTCCTGCAAAAGCTAAAGAAAAAGGACTGGAAATTGATTTTGAAGTAGCTGATGCTATGGATTTACCATATGAAAACGATCGTTTTGACATTTCCAGCATAGCATTTGGTATCAGAAATGTAGATGAGCCTGTAACTGCACTTAAAGAATTAGCACGAGTAGTAAAGCCAGGTGGCAGAGTTGTAGTATTAGAATTTGGACAACCTAAAGGGTTATTGAAATTGCCTTATAACTTGTACAGCCAGCATATTATGCCTGCAGTGGGAGGTTTGTTGAGTGGAAATAGAGAAGCGTACACTTATTTGCCTCGAACAAGTGCTACATTCCCTGCCGGAGATAAATTTTTAAAGTTGATGGAAAATTCGGAATCGTTTTCATCAATTAAAGCAGTAAAACTAACGGGTGGAATTGCTTACGTTTATGTAGGAGTTGTTCAATAATAGTATATTCATTCGTACAATCAAATAAGATCACACATGCAAATAGAAGACATTAAAAAAATACTACCACATCGCTACCCATTTTTACTGGTAGACAGAGTGCTGGAAACTACTGATGAAAAGATCACAGCTTTAAAAAATGTGACAGCTAACGAAGAATTTTTTAACGGGCATTTTCCTGGGAAGCCAATTATGCCAGGAGTTTTACAAGTTGAAGCACTTGCTCAGGCAGGAGCAATTCTTTTAATGACACAAAAAGTAGAAGATGCTGAAAACTCGATTATGGTTTTTACAGGAATCAAAAATGCTAAATTTCGGAGACAAGTAGTACCGGGCGATCAATTGAAACTGGAAGTTACTGTCGGACAAATGAGAAGAAACTTTGCTACCATGACAGGAGTAGCTACTGTTGATGGTGAAATCGCTTGTGAGTTAGAAGCTTCCGCAGCAATAGTTCCAAAGCAATAGATTATTATGAGTACAAATACTTCAGAACGACCATCTAAAATAACAACTCAAACTGTAGTAGATATGAAACAACAAGGAGAGAAAATCTCCATGTTGACAGCCTACGATTTTACAATGGCACAAATTGTAGATCAGGCGGGTATTGAAATTATCTTAGTTGGGGATTCTGCAAGTAATGTGATGGCAGGGTTTGAGACTACGGTTCCCATGACTTTGGACCATATGATTTATCACACTTCTTGCGTAGTTCGAGGAGTTGATAGAGCGCTTGTTATCGCCGATATGCCATTTATGAGTTATCAGGTGACGGCTAAAGAAGCATTAATTAATGCTGGTAGAATGATGAAAGAAGCCGGAGCTCATGCAATTAAAATGGAAGGTGGGAAACCAATCATCGATACAGTTAAAAAAATTGTAGATGCTGGAATTCCTGTTATGGGGCATCTTGGTTTAACTCCGCAAAGCATTTATAAGTTTGGAACGTATAAAGTTCGCGCAACGGATGAAGAAGAAGCTCAGGATCTTATTAATGATGCAAAATTGTTGCAAGAAGCGGGCTGTTTTTCATTAGTACTTGAAAAAATCCCTGCAAAATTAGCTGAACGTGTTTCAAAAGAACTGGATATCCCAACAATTGGAATCGGTGCTGGTGGAGGTTGTGATGGGCAAGTATTAGTGCTCCACGATATGCTGGGATTGAACAAAGGATTTAATCCTCGATTTTTGCGTCGCTACGCAGATATGCATTCTACAATGACGAATGCTGTTGAGCAATACATATCTGATGTAAAATCAAAAGATTTCCCTAACGAAGAAGAGCAATATGGAGGCTCATGAGTAATTCCAAACCTTTAATTTTAGTTTGTAACGACGATGGAATTTTCTCACCCGGAATTAAAGCACTTGCAGAAGTAGCTTCAGAATTTGGAGAAGTTATAGTTGTAGCACCTGATCGCCAACAAAGTGCTGTTGGGCATGCCATAACAATGTCAGTACCATTACGGGCAAACGAGATGATTGTAGCTAAAAAATATAAAGGCTTTGCAGTAAACGGAACACCAGCCGATTGCGTAAAATTGGCTCATGGAAATTTATTGAATAGAAAACCGGATCTGGTAGTTAGTGGAATCAATCACGGTAGTAATGCAGGAATTAACATCTTGTATTCTGGAACAGTGAGCGCAGCAACTGAAGGAACAATTTTAGGTTATCCCTCGATAGCCGTTAGTTGTACCGCATATCCAGAACAAGCAGATTTAGCCGGAGCTCAAGAAGCGGCGCGAAGAGTTGTGAAATTTGTTCTAGATAAAGGCCTGCCGAAAGGAGTTACGCTCAATGTAAACGCTCCTGAGGGAGAATTTAACGGGATTGAGTGGAGCCGAATGGCAGACAGCCGTTATGTGGAAGAATATGAAGATCGAGTAGATCCATTTAACCGTGCGTACTATTGGCTTACGGGACAGTTTGAGTTGCTAGATGAAGGAAAGGATTCTGATATTCATATTTTGAATGAAGGGAACGCTACAGTTACTCCGATACAATACGATCTGACAGATTATTCACTACTGAAAAAGTTTGAAGATCACGATTTAGATTAAGTTGGAAGTATCTCATTTCTTAGAATGAGAGTTAATTCAAAAATTGTCATCATTTAATCAAGTTAGGCTTTTGTAAATCTTCTTGATGTATATAAATTCCCAAATGACAAAAACGAAAAAATCTCTTCTAAGCACATTAATAACTCTTTGTGTTTTATACATCGGGGTGTGTGTTTACTTTTATAATATTCAAAATTCCATCTTGTTTGCTCCTCGACCCCTACCCGAAAATCATAGTTTTACCTATGATTTTAATTTTGAGGAGCGCCGTTTTGGTGTAACCGATGACGCGACTATCCATGCCATTCATGCAAAGGTTTCTGATTCATCTAAAGGATTAGTAATCTACTTTCATGGAAATGCAGGTAATAATGATACAAGCCCTGCCAAGTTCAATCTTTTTATGAATGAAGGATACGACGTACTATATCCTGATTACCGTGGATTTGGAAAGAGCACCGGAAATTTGAAAAATGAAGAAGATCTGGTTGGGGATATGAAGATCGTGTACTCAGAAATGACAAAAGAATATGAAGAATCGGAGATTTTTATAGTTGGTTATTCGATGGGTTCAGGAGTTGCAGCCCAGGTTACCGCAGCTAACAATCCAAAAGGATTGATGATTTGGACACCTTATTACAGCATGATTGATATGAAGAATGCTTCGTATCCCTTTTTGCCATCTTTTTTAGTTAGATATCCGTTACGAACAGATTTGGCACTGCAAAAAATAAAAGAACCGATCACAATTTTCTATGCCGAAAACGATCAAGTGTTACCGGTAGAAAGAGCCATAAAATTAAATCAATTTTTAGATGAAAATGATCAACATTATATGTTAAAAGGACAAGGGCATAATGGGGTTTTTTTAAATAACGAAGTGAGACAAAGAGTACCGAGAATTTTAAATAACAAATAAACAAGATGTCAGCACTTAATATTCCGGAATCAAATTTAAAGAGGATAGTGGTAATAGGAGGGGGATTTGGCGGATTGAAAATTCTGAATCAAATTTCTTCTAAATATTACCAAGTGGTACTAATAGACAAAAATAATTACCATAATTTTCAGCCATTATTATATCAAGTTGCAACATCAGGTCTTGAACCGGACTCCATAGCATATCCTCTTCGAAAAATCCTCTGGAAAAAATCAGAATTCTATTTTAGAAATACCAAGGCACTTAGAATTGAATCAGAAAATAAAAGACTTGTCACTGAAGCTGGTCCAATTGATTATGATTTCCTGATTATAGCCACAGGGAGCAAAACAAACTATTTTGGAAATAAAGTGATTGAAGAGAAAAGCATGGCACTAAAGTCAGTTTCGGATGCTTTGAATCTTAGAAGCCTGATTCTTGAAAATTGTGAAGCTTCTCTTTTAACAAGTGACCTGCATGAAAGAGAACGATTAATGAACTATGTAGTGGTTGGAGGAGGTCCAACCGGAGTGGAACTTTCAGGAGCTTTGGCAGAATTGAAAAAACATGTTTTACCTAAAGACTATCCTGATCTTGATTTGAGAAGAATGAATGTTCATTTGATTGAGGCGACAGATAGCCTACTTGGAACAATGAATCAGAAAGCCGGAGAAAAAGCAATAGAGTATTTGACTGAAATGGGCGTTAAAGTTTGGCTAAATACTAAAGTTGAAGACTTTGATGGTTCGACCGTAAAAACGGATAATAAAGAACTGCCTTCAAAAACATTAGTTTGGGCTGCGGGAGTTTCAGGAAATTTAATAGATGGAATAGATTCAAAATCTATTGAACGGGGAAGAGTCCTTGTTGATCAATACAATAGAGTTGAAGGTTATGATGACATTTATTGTATTGGAGATGTATGCCTGATGAAATCTGAAGAAAATCCAAATGGCGATCCTATGGTAGCACAAACGGCTATACAGCAGGGAGGTTTGTTAGCCAAAAATCTGAATAGCTTAGCGAGAGGAGAAGAAATAGAACCATTTTCGTATTCTGATAAAGGTTCGATGGCTACGATAGGGAGAAACAAAGCTGTGGCAGAAGTCGGCAAGTTTTTCTTTGATGGAGTATTAGCATGGTTGGTTTGGATGTTTGTACACTTGATGGCACTTGTGGGATTCAGAAATAGAGTTGTTGCTTTAATTAACTGGACTCAGAATTATATAACTTACGATAAAGGGATTCGCTTGATAATTCGCCCTTTTAAAAACAGAGAAAAAGATTAATGGATTACATTTTAGCAATTATAGCAATTATAGCATTAGTAGCAGGAGCAACAGCAGGGTTTTTTATCGCTCATTTTAAATCGAAATCGGAGAGTTCGAGATTAGAAGAACGGAACGCTAATCTTGATGAACAACTGACAGAAACTGAACAGAAACTGGAACAAGTTCAGCAAGAAAAAGAATCTCAACTTAAAGAAGAGAGAGAACGAAGTGCAGAGCTGGATCGTCAGTTGGCAGGACTGAAATCTGAATACAATGCTCTTCAGGAAAAACTAACAGAACAAAAAAGCGAGCTCGCAGAGATGCAGGAAAGGCTTAAAGATCAGTTCGAAAATCTTGCGAATAAAATACTGGATGAGAAATCCGAGAAGTTCACCAAGCAAAACAAAGAAAGTTTGGATCAGTTATTAAATCCACTGGGATTGAAGTTAGAAGAGTTCAAAAAGAAAGTGGAGGAAACCTACGAGAAGGGAACTCAAGAACGGTCCGGTTTACGCGAACAGATTAAGAATATGGTTCAGCTCAATCAGCAAATGAGCGAAGATGCCAAGAATTTGACCAAAGCGTTAAAAGGAGATTCCAAAGCTCAGGGAAACTGGGGCGAAGTTGTGCTGGCCAGTATTTTGGAGAAATCCGGTTTACGAAAAGACGAAGAGTATTTTACTCAACAAAGCGAAACAACTGAAGATGGTCGGAGGCTTCAACCTGATGTTGTAGTTAAACTTCCAGACGAGAAATTCCTGATTGTGGATTCTAAAGTTTCATTAACAGCATTTGAACGATTTACTTCAGCTGATGAAGAAACTGAAGCTCAATCGGCGCTTAAGCAACATGTGTTGTCGGTGAAATCGCACGTAAAAGGATTGAGTGAGAAAAACTATCCTCAAATTTATGCTGATAAAACGCCGGATTTTGTGTTGTTATTTATTCCGGTTGAACCGGCTTTTGCTGCTGCTTTGCAAAGCGAACCGAATTTATATAACGAAGCTTTTGAAAAGAATATCGTGATTGTAAGCCCTTCAACATTGCTTGCGACACTCTTTACCATTAATACCATTTGGAAGCGTGACAGGCAGAATAAGTACGCCTTAGAGATAGCTGATCGGGGAGGAGCGTTGTATGACAAGTTTGTTGGTTTTGTAGAGAGCATGGATGAAATCGGAACAAGAATCAGGCAAACGCAAGATAGTTACGACACGGCTATGAATCGTCTTTCAAAAGGAGCAGGAAATCTTGTAGGCCAAGTTGAGAAATTGAGAAAACTTGGAGTTAAAGCCACTAAGAAGTTACCTGATAGTTTTAAAAAACAAGATTGATGTCCCCAAAAAACAATTTTAAATATTTTTCGATTCTTTTGCTCATCGTGTTTTGCTCGTGTAAGAAAGACAAAACTCAATTCTATAATTTGAATCTGGATATAGTTCCTGATAATTCGGGAACGCTCAATATTTCAGCAGATACTTTGATAAAAGCTAACTCAGAAATTGAGATTAGAGCTAAATCCAACAATGAATATATTTTTGCTAATTGGGAAGGAAGTATCAACTCTTCTGAAAACCCATTAACAATTTTAATGGAGCAAGATGAAAGCTTGATAGCAAACTTTACGAAGCGAATTTATCCATTGAATATTACTACGGAAGGAAATGGAAGTGTTTCTGAATCTATAATAAAATCAAAAACAGACTATGAATCCGGAACTATTGTAAGATTGGTAGCAACTCCGGAGGAAGGATGGGCATTTCAAAATTGGAGTGGAGAGGTAAATTCTGAAAATGATACGTTAGAAATTTTAGTAGATAAAGAGATAAATCTGACTGCTAATTTTGTTGAACTTGAGACGTTCTGTGTGCCCATATCAATTGAATCCTATAATATTAAAAGTGACGGGGATTCTATCAAGTTTTTGGATTATGATTTTAAATATGATGGAAGGTTTATAACGGAGTATAGAAAAGAAATTGATTATTTAAAGAATGGGGAATATCCGCCTACGGTTTTTGACGGTACTATAGAATATGAAAATGGTAACATGATAAGTTTAGATTACTTAGTTGATTCCGGTGTTACAGGAGAGTACTCATTTACGTGGAATGGCAATAAATTGGAAGAGTATCAATTTCTTCACACTCAGTTTAACGGAACCGAACGTTTTGTTACGGATAAGATTGAATATGAATCTGAATGTGGGCTATCCTATTATGAAGGGAGAAATTTTCAAGATTATGATGGAGCTAGAGATACTAGTTATTATTATATAGACTACTCTCACGAAAATGATTGCCTAACCTATGGTACGGGAATTAATTTGCAGAAAACTACCTATGAAAATACTCCATCTATATTTACAGACGTGAAAGGCATGAATGGTTTAATTGGTGGATCATATGAAGCTTTGATTAGTGAATCAGGAACTATTCTAATTTATAATCCTGAAAATTTAAAAATCGAGAAAATTCAAATTTTTAAGAGTCGGAATAGTAATGAACTAAGAAGTGAAGAAATTTACACTTACTATGACTTCTTAGATGGTGATAAATACCCGCAATATTTTATTAAAGATAAGAGTATCAGTAGCGGAGGTTCTGAAAAGAATAGTTTTGTAATTGGTTATAAGTGTTTCCAAATACCTAGATATTAGATTGATAGTATTATCTCGTTAAATAAAGAATTTTAGATGTTCTGGCTCTATTTCTTGGACATAATATTTTTTAGAGACCAACATTAAATCTTAGAACAAAATCCTGATTCAAGTCTATAAAAGACTATGGAAAATGTAGATTTTGAATATTCGGAAGAAACCGGGAAAAAGATCGAAGTACAAGAAATTACTTCTAAGGTCTGGCTATATACAAAAAAGACAATGAAATGGGCTTCAATAAGCTTTGTAGTAGTTGTCGTGATGAGCTTTGTAATGCTATTGTCTTTGAAATGGGTAAACCCTTCATTTACAGCTTTTACTCTTCAAGAAGACTGGGAAGAGCTAGGCAAAGAACGATATAGCTTAACTGAAAAATGGGTTCCATACAATGACATTCCACAGAATATAAAGTGGGCGGTTGTGGCGTCTGAAGATCAAAAATTTTGGAATCACCCGGGAATTGATTTAGTAGCTATTGCCGAAGCATATCAGGAAATGGAAAGCGGAGAACGAGTTCGTGGAGCTAGTACAATCACTCAACAAGTGGCTAAAAATCTATTTTTGAGTAGTGATAAGAACTTTTTCAGAAAAGGTGTTGAAGCCGGATTAGCAATAACCATTGATGCACTTTGGGGCAAAGAGCGAGTGATGGAAATGTATTTGAACATTGCGGAATTTGGTCCGGGTGTATATGGAATTGGAGAAGCTTCTGATCATTTCTTTTCAAAGAATGCTAAATCTTTGAAAGATGATGAATCGGCGCGTATGGCTGCGGTTCTTCCAAATCCGAAAAGAATGAGAGTTGAGCCAGCTTCACCTTATGTGAAACAGCGCAAAGACTGGATTTTGAAAAATATGATGAATTTGAGCGGTATTGCATATTATGATTATCCTGAACCTGAGACAAAGCAGGATTCGGTAGAGTCGATAGAGAATGATTCCTCATTTTTTGATGACACATTTATAAACAGAGTCCAGATTTCTAGAGTAGGTCTTGCATTAAGTGATGTGAGCACTACAACAAACTCAAAAATCGATAGTACAAATTCTGATTCTACCAAGAGCAATGACCAGAATCTCTGAATCTTACTTTTTTCCTTCCAAGATATAGAACCCTTTTAGCACGGGAAGATTAATACCCATTTTAGGAATGAGTTCTTTTTCGATTTCAGAATAGCTTATTTCCGATTCGGTACTTATTTCATATTCACTCAATAAAGCTATAAACTCTTTTTTGTTTAGAGGGAGTTTCAAAGTCTCACCGACCATTGCAACACCACTGGTGAACATGAAGCGATGAAAGAAATTAAGTTCACCAAGATCAAAGAAAGTACTAATCAATTTAAAATTACTATTGAAACTCGAAATATTCTCAAGTACAGAACGAGTACTTTCTAGAGAAAGATAATCGAAAAACCCTTCGGCTAGAAACACAGTTTTCTTATTGAAATCAAATGTTCCGGTTTGAAGTAAAACCTGTTTTATATTCTGATTAGAAGGGTCAATAGCGCATAAATGAAGGTTCTTAGATTCGTATCCAGATTGATTAAGCATGTTCTGTTTGTGGTTGATCATGGAAGGAGTGTCAATCTCAAAAGAACGAAACCCTTTTTGGGTAGATAAATAAGCATTATGATCAAAACCTGAACCAAGTACTACTAATTGTTCATAGCCATCTTCAAATGCCATTTGTATGCTTCTTTCTACATAATATTTTCTGGAGATAATATGCATCAGGTCTCCCGGTAGTAGTAACTCCTCCCACCAGACAAAGAAATTTCTCCAAAACGGGGAACGAAGTGCCTTGTGATTCCAACTCAGTTTTTTGGGCAAATACGTAACTCCATCTTCATAAAAAGAGAGAGTCTCAGCACTAAAATAAGCTGCAATTTTAGGATTAAGAGTAAGTCCGTAGAATTTAACTGCGATATAAGAAGCGGTAAGAGAAAGTTTGTTAGCCATGGTTTAAGCTAACGATATTAATATTTAATCACTACGAATAGCATTTACAGGATTAATCATTGCCGCTTTAACCGCATGATATCCCACTGTTAGCATAGCGGTTAGAAGAATAATGAAGGCAGAGCTAATAAAAATTAACGGTAATTTAGTAAGCAAATCGAATTTGTAGGTGAAGTTTTGCAACCAGTTTGTGGCAAAGAAATAGGTAACAGGCCATGCTATTAAATTTGCATAAATAACTAGCTTTAAGAAGTCTTTAGAAAGTAGCTTGACGATATCTATCACCGAGGCACCAAGACTTTTTCGGATTCCAATTTCCTGCTTCTTTAACTGAGCCGAATACGAGGCTAATCCCAATAAACCAAGACAGGCAATTAAAATACATAGACCAGAGAAAGCAGTAGATAATGAACTCATAGTGCTTTCAGTTTTATAGATTTCGGCTAAACGATCGTCCAAAAACTGATATTCAAAAGGATCAATAGGATTGATTTTTTTCCAAACGGCTTCTAAATGATCTAAGGCAGCTCTAGGATTCCCGGGTGATATTTCTACCGCAGTATGCTCAATAACTCCCAATAGTGAGTAGGTATCTTCAACTAGTGAAATAACCAATGGCTCAATTTCATGTTTCAAAGAGCTGTAGTTAAAGTCTTCTAGTACGCCAATTACCTGATAGGTTTCTTTGCCTCCTGTTTTTGGGAAGAAATAGAAAATCTTACCTAATGCTTCATCAGGATTCTGTAATCCTAATTTATTAATCATTTTACGATTAATTAAAACGGCATTGTCTTCATCGGTACTAAAATCTCGAGAGAAAGACCTTCCGGCAACTACTTCAAGATCAAAAGTTTGAACCAAATCATAAGTAACATGCAAAGCAGGGTTTAATGCGTCTTGATTATCAACATTTCCTTCGGCAACAAAGCGATAGAATTCCTGCTCCTCTGAGCCTAGAATTTTTCCTAGACCGGTCAAACTTTCTATTTGAGTATGTTCTAAAGCTTGTTCCCGAAACGTAGCAAATTCCCAGGCAATTAAATTTTGTTTAGTAGGAAGTAGGATGATCGAACTTTCATCAAAGCCGAGGTCTTTTTGTTGAATGTACTGAAGCTGGGTGAAAATTACAGTTGTACTGATAATAAGGACTACTGAAAGTGTAAATTGAAAAGTAACCAATACTTTTCTTAGCAATGAGCTACTTTTACCTTGAATAGAAGTGCCTTTCAGAACCTTAACAGGTTCAAAAGAAGACAAATATAAAGCGGGGTAAGATCCTGCAAAAAGTCCAACCAAGATAGATAAAAGTAGTAATCCCAGAATAAAAACAGGGCTGAGAAAAACACTAAACGAAATATCTTTATTGACCAATTCATTAAAGAAAGGAAGAGCGATAATTACTAAAATAATGCCGGTTAATACGGCCATAAAGCAAACAAGAAAAGACTCTCCAATGAATTGATAGAACAATTGTTTTTTATGTCCACCCAAGACTTTTCGCATTCCTATTTCCCGGCTGCGTTCCAGCGATCTTGCCGTAGAAAGATTCATGAAGTTAATACAAGCTATTATAAGCACGAAGCCTGCAATCAAAAGTAATATATACAGATATATCACATAGCCGTTGGAATTCATTTCTTGGTCACGGTGTGAATTCAGGTATATGTCAGTAATAGGTTGTAGCGAAATTGACAAAGATTCATCAGTAGGCCAACCAGAGAATGCACGATAGTATTTTTCTTCAAGCGTATATAACTGTGACTCAAGAGCTGTGTAAGACACATTCTCTTTGAGTTTAACATATGTCCAAATAGGATTCCATAACCAGCTTTCATCATAAGTTTGGTCAGAAGCGTAAATGTTATCCAGTGTTGAAAAGGAAGCAATCAGATCGATCTTCATATGTGATTGTTTCGGCCATTCTTGCATAATTCCTGTTACAGTAAGATCAGATACTCCTTTAAAATTGAGGGTTTTGCCTATTGGATCTTCGTCTCCGAAATATTTCTCAGCTAGTTTCTGGGTTAAAACCAAAGAGGCAGGATTTTTCAGAACTTCTTCAGGGTTTCCAACTATCAATTCGCTCGTAAATACTTCAAAAAAAGTAGGGTCGACGAAGTAGAAGTTTTCTTCTTTAAAGGAAATATTCCTTTCTTTATTACGGAATGTATGTGAGCTTTCCATCAGGTTGTAGAAGCGAACGGTACTTTCAATAAAATCGGGAAATTCGGCTTCAGCAACGGGACCTAACAAAAATGGAGTAGTTGCTTGTTCTTCAGTTCTTTCTTCAGATGACATTGTTTGCACAATTCGAAATAAACGATCAGAATCTCGATTAAATTTATCGTAACTCCATTCGTCGACTACATAAAATACAATTAAAAGACTAGTTGCTAAACCTATGGCGAGTCCAAGAATATTGATAAGAGAATACACCTTATTTTTCAGGAGATTCCTTACAGCAATTTTCACATAGTTTTTAAACATTTATTGTTCCCACCAATACCGATTATTTATTGTACTGTGATAAGTATCTTTTTTGAAGACTTTACCTACGAAGAGATCTAGCTTGTATTTATTGTACCATTATAAAAGAGTAGGTAAGAGCATGAATGTTACAAAATTGTATAAAATTCAATCTATTAGACTTAAAAAGAGTTTACAACTAGTCTTCTAAACGGATTGAAATGTATTTATTTGTGAGTAGTTAAAAATTCGACTTAAAAAATATAAGAAATAATAGTAAAGCACTAAAAATCCTCATCCTTTAAAAAAGGAATAATCTGTTCTTCTAACAGTGGGAAAATTGTGTTTTTATAACTTCTTCTGGGAGTAGTATTAAGAGTAGATGAAGTAATAACAACAACAGCTTCAATTTCTGGAATTACGAATATGTATTGGCCGCCATTACCCCAAGCAAAAAATGTTTGGTAACCTCCAATTTTTTGATTCCACCATTGGTAGCCATATCCATACGGGTTGTAGTTGCTGTAAGTATAAGTTCCAAAAGATTCTTCAATCCAGTTTTTTGATACAATTTGCTCGTCGTTATAAACTCCCTCATCCAGCATGAGTTGCCCGATTTTCAATAAATCTCTGGGTTTCAGCGCCATGTTATTTCCTCCCATATAATTGCCTTGTGGATCTTTATCCCAACCGCCAACTCGAATTTTCAGCGGTCCAAAAAAGTATTTTTCTGCAAACTCTTTAGTCGACATTTCGGCTGCTTTGGAAATAATGACAGATAGCAAATGCGATGTGCCGGTGCTGTAAACCATTCTTCCTCCGATTTCAGATACAAAATCCTGTTCAAGAGCATATTCAACCCAGTTATCGCTAATCACCCATGCACCATAGTTTCTGGAACTGGTAGAACGAAGTCCTGTCTTCATGGTCAGAAGATTTCTAATGGTGATGGACTCCTTGAGAGAGTCAGGATTAGATTCGAAATATTCGGGAAAATATGTGTTGATAGGTTCATCAACAGAGGGTATAAAACCCTTTTCAATAGCGATACCTGTAAGCAAGCCTAAAATGCTTTTTGAAGCTGATTTGATATTGTACGGACGGTCTAAATTTCTACCATCAAAGGACCCTGCTTTGATCAATTTTCCTTGACGTTGAATTAGGAGTGTTCTAACAGATGATATTTGATCTGCAGACTGGAAAATTGTAGACAAAGCGAGTGAATCTGCGGATTGAGCTTTAGCAAGCTTTGAAAAAGAAAGAAGAGTAATGAATAATAGAAACAAGCAGAGTTTCTTAAACATTAAATAAAAACTGGTGGAATAAAGCGTGGAACGATTCAAAAGGGAACTAATTGATGAGGAAAACAAACCTTCAATTTTTAAATTTAAACGTAACAGGAATGCTGTTTTCCTGAGGGGTTCCGATATGATAAATTTCCCAGTTTGAGTCATAGGTTAATATTCGATTTCTGAGAATATTAATCAAATCTTCGGAACTTCCGTTGTTGGAATCCCAATCGAAGGTTTCTACTCTGAATTTAAGGTTCCTTTGTTCTCCATTTACATGGATATCTAAGTTGGCAATTTTTTCAACATTAGGTATAGTGAATTGAACGTGTACGTTGTGCATGATAATTACTTCTCATAAGGATTGGTTTCTTTTATTACTCCATCCTGAAGATTGATTACGCGATCTCCGTATGAAGCCATTTCGTCTGAGTGTGTAACTTGGATGATTGTAACTCCGTCTTCTTTATTTAATTTCCGAAAAATTTCCATGATTTCTTTACTTTGATCGGAATGGAGATTTCCGGTAGGCTCATCAGCAAGAATGAGTTTTGGACTTCCTATCAAAGCTCTAGCAACACCAACTAATTGTTGTTGTCCGCCGGAAAGCTGATTCGGAAAAAGATCTTTCTTAGCAACGATGTTAAAGCGATCAAGCATGTCAGCGACCATACTCTTACGCTGATTTCCTTTCACCTTCCGATAGAGTAGGGGCATTTCAATATTTTCATAGACTGTTAGTTCATCGATGAGATGATAAGCCTGGAATACGAAACCAATATAAGTTCTATGATACTCTGACTTCTGTTTTTCATTCAGATTGTGCACAGGGTTGTCTAAGAAAAAATATTCGCCTTCATTGGCATCATCCAGAAATCCTATGATATTTAGTAAAGTAGATTTACCTGCGCCACTTGGCCCCATTATACTGATGAAATCTCCCTCTGAAATATCCAGATCAATTCCTTTAAGAATGAAATTTCTTTGAAGTCGCTTATCAATGTACTTGTCTATGTTTCTGAGTTTGATCATATTTTTTTATTCGCTTTTTAGAGATTTAGCAGGATTTGATAGCGCCGCTTTAATAGATTGCCAGCTAACGGTAAGCAGAGCAATCACAAGTGCTGATATCCCAGCCAATGCAAAAATATCAGGTCCAATTTCGATGCGATAAGCAAAATCTGCTAGCCATTGATTCATAGCATACCAAGCAACAGGAATAGCGATTACGAAACCTAAGAGTACAAGCTTAATAAAATCTTTGGAGAGAAGGGTTGCGATGCTGCCCACAGAAGCTCCTAGAACTTTTCTGATTCCAATTTCCTTGGTTCGTTGCTCCGCTGAGTAGGCTGCTAATCCGAAAAGTCCTAAACAGGCAATGAATAAGGCTAAGAGAGTGAAATAAGTAACAATCTCATTCAACTTTAATTCAGACTTATACTGGTCATCAAAAGCATCATCCAGAAAAGAATAAGAAACTGGATATCCACTGAAATCTGTAAGTGTTTTAGTAACGTGATTTACCGTTTCAGATAAATCACTGGATTGCAGTTTCAATGAAATATAATTGAATTGGTTCGGCGCTAAATATATCGTTAAAGGTTCTATTTGCATATGAAGGGAATGCATATGAAAATCTTTTACTACACCAATAACAGTACCTTTACCACCCCATGCAGCCATAGATTTCCCAATAGCAGAATCTTTGTCCCAACCTAAAGTTTTCGCCGCAGTTTCATTAACCAAGTAAGTTCCTTCGGTTGTATCTGAAGAAATATTTTTTGAAAAATTTCTTCCGCTAAGTATGTCAATGTCATACAAATCTATAAAATCATAATCTACACTTGTGATGTATATTGATTGTTCCTGCTCAGTGTTTTCACTTCCTTCCCAATCTCGTATTGTTGTTTGTGCATCAATGCTATTCGGGAGTTGAAGTGAAGCTGAAATCTCATCAATACGAGGGTGTTGCAAAAGTTCTTGTCTAATGAGATCGAAGTTTTGAGTCATATGCCGACTTTGGATATTGAGAGTAAGGATGCGTTCTCTTTCATATCCCATATCACTTGTTTGTATGTATTGCATTTGTTGATAGATAACAATGCTTCCAACAACAAGTATAATAGAAGTAGCAAATTGACCTACAATCAATAAATTTCTAAGATTAAAATGATTACTCTCTTTTTTCTGGACACCTTTAAGAGCATTGTTAGGTTGTAGACGAGTTATACAAAATGCTGGATAGCTACCCGAAATTAATCCAGAAACTAGAGCACTTCCTAAAAGCATTGCGAGGTATTTTGGGTCTTGAAGAAAGGCTAGACTCAAAGGTCGGTCAACCAATACATCAAATAATGGTAGAGCTAGGTCGGATAAAAGCAGTGCTAAGACTAACGCCAATAAAGCTGAAAGCAAAGATTCACTTAAAAACTGTACCACCAATTGATTACGATGAGCCCCAATCACTTTTCGTAAACCAACTTCTTTAGCTCGCTTAATTGATTGTGCAACTGCAAGATTCATGTAGTTAATAGCAGCAAGTAATAGCACAAGTACTGCAATTCCTGCAAAAATATAAATGTATGTAATATTGTTGTTAGCCGAGATTTCAATATTGATATCTGAGCGTAAATGAATATCTGTTAGTGGCTGTAAATGATACTTATTGTTGGATGAAGAATATTTTGCAATAAAGTCCGGAAATTTAGACTGAAGCTGGCTAGCGTCAGTGCCTTCTTTCAGTACAATGTAAGTATACCATCCACTATTTCTCCATTCGTCAATATTCCGGAAATAACTTTCGTCAGAACTTGCAGCAGTAATGAAATCGAAGGTGAAGTGAGAATTTTCAGGTACTTTCTCAATGATACCCGTAACAGTAAATTCTACGCCATCTTTTCTGGTGACTGTTTTCCCCACTGGAGTATTTTTACCAAACATTTTATTTGCTAAAGCTGAGGTGAGTACAATGGAGTTTGGAGAACTAAGAGCAGTTTGAGGATCTCCTTCCGATAATGGAAAAGTGAACACATTGAAGAAAGATGGAGTTGCAATAATACCACTTTCATTGAATGAACCATCTTCAACTGATAAATAAAGACTACGTTTTCCAATGGTGGTTGCTGTTTCTACTTCTGGGAAATCATTGGAGATAGCTTTTTCTAGAGGAGCTGGCGTAGTAGCATAATGATTAGTACCTAAATAATAGTAATCTGGTTGTTGAACCGTCACACGATATGTTCTATCCGCTTTCTCATGAAATTGATCAAAACTAATTTCATAGTGAATGTAGCCCATGATAACTATAAAGCAGCTTAACCCGATTGCTAAACCAAGTATATTAATACCTGAATAGACAGGATTATTTTTGAAATTCCGAAAAGCTATTTTTATATAATTTTTTAGCATGATTTATTCCTCTATTCGGTTCTGATTTGGTTGATGGGGTTTTGAAGAGATGATCTCAGCCCGATAATTGTGATGGGAATAATTGCAATTAGCAAAGTGATAATACCCCCCATAATAAATAGAGAAGCATCAAGATTTACTTGATAAGAAAAATTCTGTAACCATCTTGATGATGAAATAAAAGCGATAGGGATTCCTACGAGAATTGCTAAACCAATCAGTTTTAAAAAGAAGTAAGATTGAATGGAAATCAGGTCTTTAAAACTGGCTCCAAGTACTTTTCGAATACCAAACTCTTTAGTTCGCATCTCAGCATAAAAGGAGGTGAGGCCGATCAATCCTACAACTGATAGTAATATGGTAACCCAAGCACCTATGGTAAACAATTTACGATAGACTGTATCAGTGGCATAATATTGGTTTATCATAGAATCTAAGAACTGATACTCTAAACCTATTTCTTCATCCAGTTCTATGAATTGTCCGATGATTTGCTCTATATTTGCGATGGTAACTTGAGTGTCATTCCCGCTTAAGCGAATCGCGAAATCATCAATGCCCACAAAAGGATTATCAATATAACCTATAATTAAGGGTTCGATAGGTTCATGCAGTGATTGAAAATGAAAATCCTTAACAACACCTACTATTGTAGCATCTAATTGCTCCTCTGTGCCTAGAGTCAATACCTTGTTTATTGGTGATTCTCCAGGGAATAATTGATTTGCTGCAGATTCATTGATAAGAATAGTACTCGGGTTTAAAGATGCTCCATCATCGGCTAAAAAATTCCTCCCTTGTACCACATCTAAATCCATAACAGGGATTACATCTTCATCAAATCCATAAAATTGAGTAGGTATATTCTTGTCAGGATTATTATCTAGAATAACTTCTATAAAATCGGGATCTCTGTATCCACTGAACATTCTTGTTAAACCAGCGATTCCGACTACATTTTTTGTATTGCTAACTTCTGTTTTTAGATCAGTGATAAAATTTCTGAGCCTACCGTCATTAATTTCCATTACTATAACCTGTTCATCTTCAAACCCAAGTTCTTTATCAAAAATAAAGTTGATTTGTTGGCCTGCAATTAATGTTAGAACAATGATTGAATAGGTAATAGTAAACTGACCAACTACTAAAGACTTTCTGAAAAAAGTACTTTGCACAGAACCGGACGATTTCTGTTTTACTACTTCAGATAGACGATACCTAGTAAGTACAAAAGCTGGATATAAACCTGAAATTATACCAATCAATATTACCGAGGGTAGTGCATACATACCTACTTTAATAAGATTGTGGATAGAAAGAGCTAATTGAATATTGGTAATAGATTCGAAGTATGGAATCATAAATTGAAGTAAAAAAAGAGCCGGAACAATACTTAAGAAAGCCATAATTACTGACTGAGTCATAAACTGTATAACTAACTGGGTCTTTTGGGCGCCCAGAATGTTTCTTAAGCCAACCTCAGCAGTGCGTTTTATTGACCTTGCTGAAGCCAGATTCATATAATTAATACATGCAATTGAAAGAATGAGTACAGCAATCGCAATAAAAATATATAGATATTTAAGGTCGCCGGGTGTTCCGTTTAACTCTTCAAGGTTTGAGTCAATGCCGGAAGAATTGAAATGAACCTCTTGAATGGGTTGTAAACTAAATGAGTAATTAATCTCCGGATTATTTAAGTAAGAAGATGATAACTGCTGAATTTGGGCAGCAACTTGGTCTGGTTTAGCATTTTTTTGCAGCTTAACATAGTTATGAGCGATCCGTCCTCTCCAACCAGTATAGAAATCAATAAACCATTGACGATCGGAATAGTTTTCTAAGTATCTTTCAATATTTGGATGAATTAGTGCACTAAAGCGGAAGCTTGAGTTTTCTGGGATTTTATCTAGTACTCCGGTAACCGTAAACAATCCATATCTGTCTATTTCGAATGATTTCCCAATAGGGTCACTATTCCCAAAGAATCGACGTGCGGTTTCTTTTGTTAATACAACCGACATTTGATTTTGTAGTGCAGTCGTCGGTTCACCGGAAATAAATTCTAAGTCAAATATTCTAAAAAATGAATCATCGGTAGCGATCATGTTATCAAGTCGACCTCGGCTGCTTTCTGTTTGTACAAGCTGTTGAGGCACACCAAACGCTTTACTTATAGCTTGAATTTCTTGTAATTCAGTATCAATTATCTCAGAAAAGGGTAGAGGTAGTTGAGCGTTGTTATCAACTATGGCATCTCTTTCTGTTGTAAGTACAGTACGGTAAATCCGATCAGAATCCGAATAGGAACTGTCATAGTTGAATTCATGATGTATGGTGAGCAGCATTAATCCAAAGAAGGAAAGACCTATTGTTAAACCAATAAAATTGATAAGAGAGTAGTACTTATCTTTTACAATAGTTCGCCAAGCAATTTTTAAGTAATTTTTAAACATATTTACTCACTTTTTAGAGATTCAATGGGGTTTGATAAAGCAGCTCTAAGAGATTTATAGCCAACAGTAAGTAGAGAGATTAGGAGTATTCCAATAAGACTTAATGCAAATATTTCAATTCCGATGTCTATTCTGTAGGCGAAATCTGCGAGCCATTCTCGCATCAAGTACCAAGAAATCGGAGCAGCAATCAGAAAAGAGATACCTGTTAACACCATAAGTTCTGAACCAAATATTTTCAGAATATCGAGTACACTTGCTCCTAAAACTTTGCGCACGCCAATCTCTTTCATTCTGGTGGTCGCCATATAAGAAACAAGACCGAATAAGCCTAGCGAGCCAATCAAGATGGCAATGATAGTAAATGAATTCATGATCTTAGCTGTGTTTTGCTCATCCTCATACATTTCAGCTATATTGTCATCCAGAAAGGTGTATTCAAAGACGGATTCAGGAAAAGCTTGATTATAAGCTCGTTCAATATGAAAAAGAGCATCTTGGGTTTGGGAGGTATTGATCTTGATACCACCCATGAAGTAATTGGTATTAGTTGCAAGAACTACAGGCTCCAGTTTTTCATGTAAAGAAACAGTGTTGAAATCTTTAACCACTCCTACTATAGGAGCTTCGTTACCCCAAAAAAATAAATTGATACCAATCAAATCATCGAGCTTGTCTGCATAACCTACCTGCCTTGCAAAAGTTTCATTAACTAAATACGCGTTAACAGTATCAGACGGAGTGAGATTGTTACCGGCGAGAAGTGTGAGTCCATATGTTTGGATAAAATCCTCATCAACGAATTTGATTTGCCCATCATTTTCAAATCGAGTAGTATCAATTTCTATGATATAATTTCCACCCCAAACACTATTGCTTGTTGTGCCACTATTTGAGAATGATATATCCTGGATTGAAATTTCACCTTCTAACGTATTTTTGAATATGTTCAGGGCTTGTTTACTTCTATCAGGAATAGGTACCTCAACAATTGCTTCTTTTGTAAATCCGAGGTCTTTGTTTTGGAAGAATTGGATTTGAGTTGCTATAACAATGGTGCAAATAATGAGTAATTGCGTGATACTAAACTGTACAACAATTAGGCTCCTGCGTAATGTAATTCCTTTTCCGTAATTCGAATTTATCTTATTTCGTATTGCTTCGATAGGACTAAAACCAGAAAGCTGTTGTGCAGGATACCAACCAGCTAATAAGGTGATTCCAAAGAAAAGTATAATCAAAAAAAGCTGAGCAGAAGTGTTTGTAAGTATATTAAGCTCTGGAGAGATACCTATGACCGGCTCTATTGTTTTTAGAAGGATCTCAGTTAACCCAACACTTATGAGGATAGAGATAGCTACTATAAAAGCTGTTTCGCCAAGAAAGTGGAAAATAAGCTGAGTTCGTGTACCACCTAATGTTTTTCGTAGTCCAACTTCTTTTGATCTGCTTACCGCAATAGCTGTATTTAAGTTTATGAAATTTATGCAAGCTGTTATCAATAGGAATAAACCAATTATTCCGAAAGCCAATAATATTTCTTTTTCAATTACCCGACCACTATATGTCTCAAAACGGCTATCAAAATGTAGCTCGCTCAAAGGTTGTAGAAAAAAGTCCATGACAGACGCTCGGTCTTCACTTCTGTATTTAGTAATGACGTTATCAAATTGGGCATTTACTTCTTCAGGCTGTACACCTTTTTCAAGTTTAACGAATACTTGATATCCACTGGAGTTGCTCCCCCAATTAGGATTTTCTGCAGTTTCTCCGTTTCTGTCCTTCGTTTTAGTGGCGCCTATAAAAACAAAGGGAAAACTAGAGTTCTCAGGCTGGTCTTTAACCAATCCCGTTATTTCAATATCTGCAGGTGAGCCGGCATCCATTACTACAAACTTCCCAATTACATCGGTAGATCGAAATAATTTTTTAGCGAAACTCTCTGTAATAACTGCTGTATTAGGTCTTTGTATAGCTTCATCAGGATTCCCTGCAATCCATTCATAAGTGAGTATATTAAAGAACTCAGTATCAACAAACGCTATTTCTTCTTCTTTTAATCTGTTTTCAAGCTTTCCATTTTCGAAATACGAAATAACAGGATCGTTACCGAAATTATCATTAATCAAAACAGTATGTTGAATCCCTGTCACATCATTTCTAATAGCTTCAGCCAAAGGGTAAGGACCGCCTCTACCAAATTCACTTTTCCCGAATTCTGTTTCATGCCTTACAACTCGGTAAACCCGATCGCTATCTTTATGAGTTCTATCAAAGCTGAGATCAAATTGTATGATTAAAAAAATGATTATTGAGCATACGATTCCTAATGTTAGCCCACCAATGTTTATTAGAGTATGGCTCTTGTTTTTTATAAGATTCCGAAACGCAATTTTGATATAATTTTTAAGCATGATTTTCCATTATTCAGATTTAAGGCTTTTTACAGGATCAACTCGAGCTGCTTTTATTGATTGAATACTGATGGTAGCCCAAGAAATGAAAAGTGCCATTCCTCCGGCAGTTATATACACCCAAAAGCCCATATCAGCTTTGTAGGCAAAATCGTCTAGCCATATTGAAATAGCATACCAAGCCAAGGGCACTGCTAGTGCAATGGATATCATTACAAGCTTGGTAAATTCTTTGTTAACTAAAACAGTGATGTTGGCAGCTGAAGCTCCTAACACTTTTCTAATACCAATTTCTTTAACTCTTCTGGAGATCATGAGTGATACAAGTCCGAACAAACCAAGACAAGCAATAATAATTGCCAATGTTGAACCTGTCATTGCAATTTTTTGAAGTTGTTCTTCTTGTCGGTATTGGCTGTCGATGGAACTATCCAAAAATTGAAAATCAAATGGAGTTCCTGGAGAAACAGTTGCCCAGATTTGTTCGAGTGTTGTTAAGGTCTCGGGAACGTTTTCAGAACTTATTTTTAAAGAAATTCTTGGAGATGGGGAAGAAGCGAAACCAATATTATTTACTCCACTTAGCAAGAGAGAAGGTTGAATCGATATTGCTAATGGTTCAACAGAAGTTCTTAATGATTTATAATTGAAGTTTTCAACTACTCCAATGATTTCATGATCGTCAAAGTTATTTCCCGATAGTTTTTTTCCGATAGCGTTATCCCAACCATAATCATCAACTAATGCTTGATTTACAATAATAGCTCTACGTTTATCAGAGGTGATCTCTTCTGAAAAACCTCTCCCTGCTACTACCTCTATACCCATCATATTCAGGTAATCAGTATCAACAAAATTGATGTTCATTCGTCTCGTTTGCTGATCCGTATCTTTGAAATCAACACCAATCCAGCCTTGTTGAGCAGGAGTAAAAACGGATGAAGCTATGCCTAAGATGTTTGCATTTGTTGAAGTCTGGCTTTCCAGAAGTTCCTTTTTTTGTAGAGCTTCTTGGGTAATTTGAGTTAGACCCATTTGTGGACCAAGTCGTAGATCAGTTTGCAGAATAAGTACTTGCTCCTTTTGGAAACCAAGGTCTTTTGTACGAAGAAAATCTAGTTGTTTATTTACCATCAGCGTACAAGCAATTAGAAAAATGGAAATAGTAAATTGAAAAACAACCATCCCTTTTCTGAACAGACTTTTATCACCTTTTATTTGAAGTTTGCCTTTTAGAACCTCAATTGGTTTAAAATTAGACAGAATAAGAGCAGGATAAATTCCTGCAATTAAACTTATGAAAACTGCTAGTCCTGAATACAGTAAAATATTATCTAAAGTTAGTTTAAGAGAAAGTTCTGTTCCCGAAAGTTGATTGAAAAAGGGTAGAAGAAACTCAGAAACCAAGACGCCTAGACCAACTGAAAATACAGTCATAAGTAGCGCTTCACCCCAAAACTGATACATCAAATGAAGCCGTTCTGCACCTATCGTTTTTCTGATACCAACTTCTTTAGCTCTGGAAGTTGAACGGCTTATTGACAGCGTTATAAAATTGATACATGCAATAATGAGTATTAAAAGAGCGATAGCTCCTAAAATGTAGGAGTAAGTGGGATCACTAACGGAAGCAATTCCAACCGGAAACTGAGTATTTAAATGAATATCAGTGATGGGTTGAAGTCCAACTTCATACTCACCTTCGTTGTAATCCTCTCCCAAAGCTTGTTGCATCATAGAAGGAAACTTCGCTTTCACATTTGTAACATCGGCTTGCTCATTAAGAAGCACATAAGTTTCAGGAGTAACGCTATACCAATCTAGTAGTGAGTTCGGATTCAGAATCGTTTTAGCTTTCTCCATAGAGATGAGAAGTCCGTACTGAATGCTGGAGTTTGTAGGGGCTTCATCAATAATGCCGGTTACGGTAAATGTCTGAAATTCTCCTCCCAACATGATTAAAAGATTTTTTTGTAAAGGCTCTTCATCCCCAAAATATTGATTTGCAAGTTCAGGGGTAAGCACCACTTCATTTAAACTGGAAAAAATTTGATTCGGATCTCCCTTCAATAATTCAAAGTCGAAAATCGAAAAAAATTCAGAATCTACGGCTTGTATAAAGATAGAAAAGGATTTATCAGAGTCAGAGCTTTTTACAAGATCATTAAAGACGTATCGACGTGCTATTTGTTCAACCTCTGGTATATTTTGCTCTAATGTAGGTTTTAGAACAAAAGGTGTAACTGTATTAAAATATACATCGCCCTCACCATAATCTTCTAGCACCCATGCTCGATATAAGCGATCCGATTTTGAGTGAAATTCATCATAGCTCCACTCATTAGTAGTGTAAAGCAGAATTAGGGCGCAACAGGCTACTCCTAAAGCGAGTCCTGAAATGTTTATAAAGGAATACATCCTATTTTTGAAAAGATTTCTGAAAGCGATCTTTAAATAATTATTAAACATAGTTTCATTGTTCGTTTTTTAAGCTTTTTACAGGATTAGCAGATGCTGCTTTGATAGAATGGTAGCTGACTGTTAGTAAGGCAATTAAAACGGCACTGCTTCCTGCTATAAAAAAGATTCCTATGCCGAGATCAATTTTATATGCAAAATCGGTGAGCCATGTATTCATAGCGAACCAGCCAATGGGAATTGCGAATACAAAACCAATAAGTACCAGTTTTAGGAAATCCTTAGATAACAAAGCAATGATATTAGCAATAGAAGCTCCTAGTACTTTTCGAAGACCAATTTCTTTAGCACGTTGATTTGTCGTAAATACTGTTAAACCGAATAAACCTAAGCAAGATATAAGTAACGCCAATGAGGTGAGCCCCCCAAAAACCTTGCCTAGTTTTAATTCAGATTGATATTTGTTATCGAGTTCTTCATCTAAGAAGTAATACCAAAAAGGACTTCCACCGGAAGTTTCATTCCAAACTCTTCTTATTCCTGCTAGTGTAGTTTCAACTTGGTCCGGCTTAACACGAATTACCGCAGAATTCACTTCCCGGCTTAGATGTATAACCAATGGCTCTATCGGATTATGAAGTGATGCATAATTAAAATCATCAACCACTCCAATTACATACCCCTCTTTTGCTACCTCGAAAGAAGTGCCGTCTTCATTAAAATCATACCAATATATTTTCTTACCGATAGGTTCTTCCCATCCCAGATATTTTGCTGCCGATGAGTTTATTATAAATGAATTGGTGAGATCGGTAGATCTTTGCTCGTCAAAACTTCTGCCGGATTCCATGTTAATTCCTAGTGTTTCTAGGAATCCTGCATTAACCCGAAGAGTCCGCATAGTTGGCAGGGAGTCTGTAGGCATTTCTTCGGTTCGAAATGGATAAAAAGGAAAACGCTGACCAGGTACATTATACGCTGCAGATATGTTTTCAACACCCGGTAATTTATTTATCTGATCATGTAGAAGAGGATAATTTTTAGCTTCCATCACCATCACATAATCATCATCAAATCCCAGATCCTTATTTTGCATAAACCGAAGTTGTAGAAAAACTGTTAACGCGGCTACGATCATGAAGGTCGAAATGGCAAACTGAAACGAAACCAACCCTTTTCGAAGGATAACAGAACTACCTATTCCTGAATTAGATTTACCCTTAAAAGCATTTATGGGTTTAAATCCCGAAAGAAAAAAAGCAGGATAACTTCCGGCAATAATACCGACAAATAGAGTTAAACCAATAAGGCTCAATATTGAAGCTAAGTTGTAATTAAGTAGAGCTTCAAGAGGTTTTTCAGTAAAATTGCTAAATAAAGGAATGGATAACTCAACCCAAAAAAGAGCCAGTAAAAGAGCGGTGAAACTGAGTATAAACGCTTCGCTTAAAAATTGAGTAGTAAGCTGAAATTTATCAGCACCCAGTGTTTTTCTCATGCCTACTTCTTTAGTACGAAGGGAAGCGTGAGCTGTAGCAAGATTCATGAAATTGACACATGCTATGATCAATACAAAAACAGCAATGGTCGCTAATATATATACATAGTTAAGGTTACCAAAAGCCAGTCCGATATCCTTATCCTGAGGATTGAAATAAATATCTGAAAGAGGTTGAAGGTGAGCTTCATTATATTCTTCGCCCGTATAATTAGAGTATAGAGAAGGCAAAACCCTTTCTAAATCAGAAGGATTGACTGAAGGGTCAAGTAACACATAAGTATAAAAGCCATTCCAAGACCAATTGTCTAACATACTACCCATAAAGTTTCTCAGAAGATCCAAAGAGACAAGTGCTTCGAACCGGTGATGGGAATTTAAAGGCACATCTTCAAATACTCCGGTAACTTCGAGATCAGTTCCCCACATGTTAATTGTTTTACCCATCGGATCCTTTTCTTTAAAGAACTTTTTTGCAAGAGACTTACTAATCAGAATTGAGTTAGGAGAAGAAAGTGCTGTTTCAGGATTTCCGTCAAGTAAGGGATGCGTAAAAACACTGAATATTGAAGGGTCAGTAAAAGAGATATTACGCTCAGTTAGTACTTGTTCCTGATATACTAAGTCTGATGGAGCTTGAATAGGCCAAAATCTTACTACATCTTCAACAAGGTCAGGATAGTCCGCTTTCAAAGTAGGTGCAAGAGGCGGTTGTGTTGCAGCTGTTGATCCATTTAAAATACGGTAGATGTCATTTGTATGTTCATGATACTTATCATAGCTTAGCTCGTATCTAACCCAAAGTGTAATAACAATACACACTGCTAATCCTACGCTTAAGCCAATCAGGTTTATAGCTGTATAAGTCTTATACTTTTTGAGATGACGGAGGGCTATTTTTATATAATTCTTGAGCATATTTTTGGTAAAGATTGAGTTATTGAATCAGTTGCTTACACGTGAAATCCTTCCTGCATATTTTCGGTAACTACATGTCCGTCAAACAAGTGAATCACTCGCATTGCGAAGTCGGCATCATGAGGGGAGTGAGTTACCATTACGATTGTAGTACCTTGCTCATTAAGCTCTGCAAGTACTTTCATTACTTCATTTCCATGATCTGAATCCAGATTTCCCGTTGGCTCATCGGCAAGGATCAATTTTGCATTTGCTACAACTGCTCGGGCGATTGCCACACGTTGTTGCTGTCCACCTGATAATTGTTGTGGGAAGTGATTTCGGCGATGCATCATGCTCATTCTTTCCAAAGCAGCTTCTGCTTTTTCTTTCCGCTCGGTAGAATCCATCCCTAAATACAAAAGAGGTAATTCTACATTCTCAAAAACAGTAAGCTCATCAATGAGGTTAAAACTTTGGAAAATGAAACCAATATTTCCTTTTCTGAATTGAGCTCTTTCTCTTTCAGTCTTATCAGAAACATCATGACCCAGGAAATGATATTCGCCATCACTTGGGTTATCTAACAATCCCATAATATTGAGCAACGTAGATTTTCCACAACCAGACGGACCCATAATAGCTACAAATTCGCCTTCTTTGATTTCGATATTTACATTATTCAATGCTGTGGTTTCAACTTCTTCGGTTGAGTAGATCTTCTTTAGGTTTTTTGCTTGTATCATTGTTTTCTTAGTTAGTGATTAAAAATTTTGTAAGGAATTTGTTTGAGGTTGTCTTACTTGGTTAAATAAATAGCTATTAGCATTCAGCGGATAGCTAACAGCTTTAACCAATTGATTAAAATGTCTTATGAAGAATTTCAGAGATTTAAAAGTGTGGGGGAAATCACATTCAATAGCTTTGAAGGTATATGGGTTAACAAAATCCTTTCCGAAAGAAGAATTATATGGACTTGTAAGCCAGATGCGTCGCTCATCATCATCCATTCCAACAAATATAGCAGAAGGTTGTGGTAGAGGAAGTGACTCCCAATTTGCATACTTCTTAAATATTGCTCTTGGTTCTGCTTCCGAACTTGAGTACCAACTCATTTTATCAACAGATTTGGAATATGTGTCTAAAGAAAATTCAAAGAAAATCCAGAAAGAGTTAATAGAAGTGAAAAAAATGATGGCAAAATTATACAAAGCAGTAGTAAAACAATGAGCCAAGAAAGCTAACAGCTGATTGCTAACAGCTAATAGCTTTTTGCCCAACGACTTTGAACTTATTTCATGGATATATATAATGGAAGCAAACATCATTTGAGTTCTAATACCTCATTATCTCCAAAAGTATCGTAGCTAGATGTAATAACTTTGTCGCCGGGTTCTAATCCTGAAAGCACTTCGTAGTATTCCGGATTTTGTCTTCCAAGTCGCAAATCCTGTCTTACCGCCTGAGTACCGTCTTCATTCAATTTAAACACCCAGTTCCCACCCGTAGCTTGATAGAAACCTCCTTTAGCTAATAAAGTGGCATCAGAAGCATCGCCAAGTTCTAAACGTATTCTCGCAGTTTGTCCTCTTCTTAATCCTGAAGGAGCTTCATTAACGAACTCCATATCAACCTGAAATTGACCGTTATTAATAACCGGATATACCTTGGTAATGATCAATTCATGGTTTTGTCCGGCAAAATTGAAAGAGCCTTCCAGTCCTGTAGTAATTCTTGATAAGTGAAATTCATCTACCCCCACACGAATCTTGTAATTATCCAAAATATCAACTTGACCAATTCTTTCGCCTCTGTTTATAGATTGACCTTGTTGCAGTTCAACGGTAGTTAATTGACCGTCAATAGGCGCGGTAACAATCAAATTTTCAAGAATAGCCTGAACTCCATCCAAACTCCGAAACATTCGTTTTTCCGACTCATCCAGTTGCCGTAGTTGAGATCTTGTTTGAATTGAATCTCGTGTAAAAGATTGAGAACTAATGTCATATCGCTTTTTTTGATACTCGTAATTCTCTTTAGCTTGCTGAAACTCCTGATCAGAAGTGAGCCCTTTTTCATACAATGATTTCTGTCTCTCAAACTCAGGCCTAGCTAAATTTAATTGATTTTCTACGCTGATTAACTGCTCTTTAAGTCGAAGATTATTTTGTTCAAGATTCAGCCTTGAATTTCTAACATTGTTAATCTGATCATAAAGACTTGCCTCTTGTTGCAGCACGCTTAGCTGAAGCGAAGAGTTCGTTAAAACCGCAATGGTATCTCCGCGTTGCACGTTCGTACCCGACTCGAGATTTACCGTTTTAATTACACCACCTTCCAGTGCATCCAAGAAAATAGTACGAATGGGTTGTACAACTCCGGACACCTGAATGAATTCCTGAAAAGAATCTTCACTTACCGTAGATATAGTCAATTTCTCTTTCTCTACATTAAGTGTTGATCTAAAATCCATGTAAGCAAAACTATAGATCGTAAATCCTACAAATGCTAAACCAACTACAATTAAAGCAATTCTTTTAGGCGTCCATGTTTTCTTTTCTATTTTTTTGTCCATTCCCATATGCTGATAAAGATCTATTAAAGTGATGAATGATTAATTTCCTATATAATGTCAACTACTGTGCCAAAGGTTAAAAAAAGACTTAAATCAATGTTTTATAGGCTTTAGTAGGATTTTACTGTTCATTTTGATACACTTGGTGTACGATATCGAACAGTACAAATTTAACAGGTTTATGCTATTCCGATTTAACGCAAGTTAGCAAGCCTGAATCTAATTTAGGTATAGTATTTGATACAGCAGAATGAACCAATAAAAGTAATGAGTTCAAAAAAAGGAAAAATTTTAGTAGTCGATGACGATGCGGATGTGTTACAAGCAGCGCGTTTATTTCTTAAACAACACGTGAAATCCATCGAAACAGAGAAAGACCCTCGGTCAATTCCAACTTTACTAAAGAATAACAGATACGATCTGATTTTGCTGGACATGAATTTTACCGAAGACGTTAGCAGTGGCAAGGAAGGATTCTTTTGGCTTCAAAAAATACTCGAGATCGATCCATCCATAGCGGTGATCTTAATTACAGCTTACGGAGATGTTGACAAAGCAGTACAAGCTGTTAAAGCTGGAGCTACAGATTTTGTGTTAAAACCCTGGAAAAATGAGAAGCTGTTAACCACAGTGCTATCAGCGATGCAACTAACTGATACAAAACGAGAGATTGCAGATCTTAAAGAAACACAAAAACAAATAAATAGTGATATCGATCATCATTATCGGGATATAATTGGAAGAAGTCCGGCTATGTTGAACGTGTTCAAAACCATTGAGAAAGTAGCATCTACAGATGCAAATGTATTGATTCTTGGTGAGAATGGAACCGGGAAAGAAATGATAGCGAGGGCATTACATCGAAGGTCGGCAAGACATGAAAATGTATTTATGAATGTTGATATGGGAGCGATTACCGAGTCACTATTCGAAAGTGAATTATTCGGATATGTAAAAGGAGCGTTTACAGATGCTAAAGCGGATAAAGCGGGCAGGTTTGAATTGGCTAATGGCGGGACTCTTTTTTTGGACGAAATCGGGAATTTACCACTCGCATTACAATCTAAGTTACTAACAGTTTTACAAAACAGGAAGGTAACACGGGTTGGTTCTGCTTCCCCAAAAGATATTGACATTCGATTAGTTTGTGCGACCAATCAATCTTTAAATGAAATGGTAAACGACTCAACCTTCCGACAAGATCTGTTATTCAGAATAAACACCATTGAGATTCAATTACCACCACTTAGAGAAAGGAAGGAAGACATAAAAGCACTGGTCCAACATTTTATTTCGGTGTATTCTAAAAAGTATAAAAAAGAAGTTACAGACTGTACACCCGAAACAATTTCGAAGTTAGAAAAACACTCATGGCCGGGTAATATTCGTGAGCTTCAGCATTCTGTAGAACGAGCTGTCATTATGAGTGAGAAAGATTTACTTCAGCACAATGATTTTTTGTTGAACAAAGAGGCAGAGAGCACAGAAAATGTTGTTTTTGACGACTATAATCTTGAAGAAGTAGAGAAAATGGTATTGCGGAAAGCCTTAAAAAAACACGAAGGAAATATTTCAAAAGCAGCAGATGAGCTTGGCTTAACAAGAGCTTCTTTATACCGAAGAATGGATAAATATGGGCTTTAATTAAACAAATATGCTTAAAAGTTTTAGGTTAGGAGTAATATTTCGAATATTGTGTTTATTTGCCGCAATTATTGTATTCACTTTTCTAGTTATTAGTACACAATATTATGTGAGCTTGATACTTCTTGGAATAATTCTAGTAGCTCAGGTAGTTAACTTGATTATGTATGTTGAAAGTACAAATAAGGGCTTAAAGAGGTTTTTTGAAGCTATCAGTTACAATGATTTTTCCCAATCCTTCTCAAACAAAGGACAGGGGAAAACTTTCGAATCTCTGAATTCCGTATTCAATAACATAATTGAAAAATTTAAGCAAGAGAGAGCTAAAAGCGAGGAAAGTAATTTATATCTGCAAACAGTTGTACAGCACATCGGAATAGGAATATTTTCTTTTAACAAACAGGGAGATGTTGAACTTCTTAATACTGCTGCAAAGAAAATTCTAGGGACAGCCGTTCTGAGGAATGTGGCTCAGTTAAAGAGAATTAGTGAACCTTTGTTCAATACTGTTAAAGAGTTAAAAAGTGGTGCCAGAACATTGATTCGACTTTCTATTGATAATAGAGATGCCCAGATAGCTATTTCTGCCACAGAATTTAGAGTAAAAGGAGATATTTATAAGATTATTTCATTAAGTAACATTTCTTCAGAATTGGAAGAGAAAGAGATGGAGGCATGGCAAAATCTTACACAAGTATTAGCTCACGAGATTATGAATTCCATTACTCCAATTGCCTCGTTATCAGATACTGTTAATTCCATGCTTTCAAATTCTCTTTTATCAATTGGTTCCGAAGAAGAAATTTCAGAAGAAAATCTTGAAGATGTCCGAGAGGCTCTCGGTACTATTAATAAAAGAAGTCTTGGGCTGATGAGGTTTGTAGATTCGTACAGAAACATCACTCAAATTCCCAGTCCGGTTTTTGAAAAGGTTCATGTTAAAGAAATCATTGACAGAGTAAAAAACTTAATGAAGGGTGAAGCATTAAGCAGATCAATCCTCGTGAAAACAGAGTATGAATCTGACGCAATTGAAGTGGTCGCAGATGCTCAACTTGTTGAACAGTCTTTAATAAATGTGGTTAAAAATGCCTTCAAAGTATTAAATGGAATTGAAGGAGCAACGGTAAAGATAAGTTGTGGAATTGACGAAAGAGGAAATGCCTTTATCGATGTTGAAGACAACGGGCCTGGGGTAAAAAAATCGGCAGTACAAAAGATTTTTGTTCCTTTTTACACTACAAGTAAAAATACAGGCGAAGGCGGCTCTGGAATTGGATTGAGTTTATCACGCCAAATTATGCGCCTTCATAGAGGGAGTTTATTTTTACTAGAGTCAGAAAAAGGGAAAACCATATTCAGGCTCAGGTTTTAAAGATAGAGTTTAATCTTGAAGCTTGGCTGAATTCCTAAATCAAATACTGTAGCCGAGCCTAACACAACTCTATTTTTATTAGTGTGTAACCCTGCTCTGACTTCTGAATACCAAGGATTTTCCCTATTTAAAGCATTATAAATGGAAATCAGGAACTCAACTTTTTCAGATACACTACTTGCATAAATGTATTTTGCAGACAGATCTAAACGGAAATAATTAGCAATTCTTGCTTCTTCGATTTCATCTCTTTGTAGTCGGTTATTTGGAGTTCCAGTGGCGAAGTTCCAGGAAGCATAGAAACTGAATCCAGTCTCAAAATTTATATCTCCAATAATAGAAAATTGATGAGTCCGATCATAAGAAGGATGAAAGGGTATACCATTATTGATCGCTCTGTTTTCAAGTTTAATGGAAGAAAGAGCGTAGGTGGATGCTATATTGAATTTCCGGAAGCTTTTCTTAGCAAGAAATTCCAATCCCTTACCTGTTCCTGAATTATTAAATAGAAATGGAAACGTATCATTTTCATCAAAGAATGATGAGATAAATTGATTACTAAGGCTGTGGATTCTGAGGTTCTCAAATAGTTTGTAATAACCCTCAATTTGAAAATAGATTGAATTCAATGGCTGGAACCGAATATTTGAAGTAAAATAATCTGATGACGAAGGAGGTTGCTCATTGTTAGTCATTACCCAGAAATCAGTGCTGTTTACTGTTTGAAAGTCTAGCTGATGAAGAAATTGATAGTTTTTACTGTAACCTGCTCCAAACGAGACCAAAGATTCCGGGTAAAATTGAACTTTAAATCTTGGCGACCATTTCAGATATTTACCATTGGTGAAATAATATAATCTGCTACCAATATTAAGGTGTGCTTCATAAGAAGTTGAAAAATCAAATTGACTAAATGCTTCAAAAAGTTGACTACTTCTTTTGCTGTTGAAGGATTGATTACGGGGACTTATCTCAGTATAGAGAACTTCAAAATCACTGTAAGTAAATCCATAATTCCAAGATAGAGTAGTAAAGTTTCTAGTAAAATTTTGGTTGAGTTGTATTTCACGAAGCTTATTTTCTAAAAAGAATGGAATAACTTCAATAGATGGATTTTGATTGTTTCCATTATTAGTACGTCGAAATTCACTATCCTCTTTAAAATAGCTAGAGTAATAATCACTAAAGCCGATACTAGTTTCTGAATTAATATTATTTAAGAGAGCTGTATTGTATGCAAGTTGAATCATCTTATTCGACCATTCATTTTCAGTAGTAAAACTTTCTTGGAGTTGCTGGAAACGGCGCTGATAAGTTTGATTTGCTTTATCTTTTCCAAGATAAGAACTTATGATAAATTGAGATCCTTTTGAAGTTTCCAGATACAACTTTCCGTGTAAATCATAGAAAAAAGCTGTTCCGTTTATATCTCTGATCCTTCGGTCTTCTACCTGACGAATAGTATCTGCATCGAATTCATAATGTCTGTCTATATCAAGTCCATATTCAATAACACTTTGATTGTTAAACCAATTTAAGTCATCAATAAAGGAATGGCGACCAGCAAGTAGAAAACTAGATTTTCCTGTTACTATCGGACCTTCTAATGTTCCATTGAATGCTGTATTGCTTAATCCTATAGAGCTATTAAATTTTTGTAGATTACCGGTTTTGGTCGAAAAATTTAATGTTCCACCTAACGGAGCTCTGAATTGGGCTGGAGTAACATCATAGAAAAAACCGCTGCTTCTAAGTACATCTCCATTTAAGCCGTCTAACAAGCCAAAAAGATGACTTTGATTATATAAAGTTAAACCATCAAGTAAAACACGAAATCCATCTGAAGAGCTCCCTCTAACATTAATTCCATCTTCAATGGCAGGTCCGTTTAATACACCCGGAAGGGATTGCAGAGACTTGACGGCATTATTATCACCTAAAGGGCTAAATGAGCCGGCTTCAATTAGACTGCTATAAACAGTGTCTGCTGGAGAGAAAAGGGAAGTTCCATTGATCACTATTTCATTTCCTCCATACAAAGTAGGTTGCAGACGTATAGATACCTCACTTAATGTTGAGGTATCTGAAAAATCGAAGTTTACTTTTTTAGAGGTATAACCAACAAAAGAAAATAAGAGGGAGATGGATTCTTCGGTGGTGTTAACTGTAGCATTGAATGTGCCAGACGTACTTGACGAAATACCTGTAATTTTTCCATTTTCAAACCAAGAAATTGTTGAGTAGGGAAGACGATCTCCGGTTTGGGCGTCTAACACAAATCCTGAAATTTTTGTATTCGAAACAGATGGGGATTCTCCGGTTCTGTATAAAAGAGCTTGATTTCGTTGATAATCGATCTGTAAGCCAATTCTGTGTTTATTTAACTCATCGGATAAATCTTCTAAAGTCTGTTTTGAAGATGAAGAGACGGATACCATTACATCTGAAATTAATGCTTCGCGATATAAAAACCGCATTTCAGAATTCTTTTCAATCTCAGAAATTACGCTTAATAAAGTTCGTTTTGGGCTATTTGATTGACCTACTACAATTGACGAATAAAACCCCGTCATTAAGAGAAGAAATATATTCAACTTTATTTTCATCCACTTAATTTAAAGGAATAAAAAGAAAGGTATCAGAATTTACTTTTCTAAATGCGCCTTCAAGAATCACTTCTAAATCACTTAGAGTAGTGGTTAAATTTTCTAGCGGAATAGTTCCTGAAATTAGTTCGGATTTGTTGTCGATTTGATCCAGATTTATTGTAATTCCGAAATGGTGTTCAATTTCAACAATTACTTTATCAAGCGGAGTACGATTAACAACAATCACGTTACTTAACCAGTCTTTGAATTCCTTAATGTTGGCATCACTTGTTTTAAAGATATCAGAGTCTGTGATGGTTGCCTTTTCTCCGGGATTTAAAATAGCTGAATTATTATTCTCATCATCTAATCGAATACTTCCTTCTTCAAGAAATACTGAAGTTTCATTACCCCAGGTACTTACATTAAATTGAGTTCCTAACACGGTGATTTTACCTTTTGCAACTTGGACTGTAAATGGACGGTCAACATCTTTAGCAATTTCAAAAAAGCCTTCGCCTTCAAGTTTATAAGTTCGTTCTTTTTCGGAAAGTAAAATTTCAAATAAAGAAGAATGAGGTCGAAGGGTTATTTGTGAACCATCTTCTAGAGAAACGTAATCAATTTTGGTTCCGGCTTGAGCAACTAATTTGGGTTGATCTAAGTTGGTAAACCAGAACATTCCTAAAAAGGCTGCAATTAACACAGTTGCTGCTGTAGCCCAAATCCAAACATTAGTTCTACGCTGGGGGAGTGAGGTAATTTTAGCTTTCTTTGATGGTTTAGTTCTTTCATCAATACTTTTCCAAATTTCAGATGTGCTAACTTCAAGTGACTTTATGCTATTTAATTCTTCGTTTTTGAATATGATTAACGAATTAATTAATGAATCTTTTATTACAGATAATTCTCCCTGTGATTCTAGTATAGAATTTAGTTGCTTAGCAAGCTGTAGGTCTATATCATTTTCGGGTAAAAAATCTTGAGTATTCATTTTTAAACATTAAAAGAAAAGCAGGTCACTTCACTAACCTGCAATTCATAACTTTTAGGGTTGGTTCATTCTTGTTCAGAGCCGTCCTTTAATGAAAAACGAACGACCTTTGCGAATTTTTTGAATCGAAGTAGTGCCGTTCCATCACCCGTCATCTCTATTGTTCCTTCAATTACTTTATTGTCATCTTCATCACCAACGGTTTTGTTCAGAACAATGCTGTAAGTGAGGGTACCTGTTACACCTTGTTCAAGATTTCCATTGGCTGAAACTGTATCTTTTTCTATTTCAACATTAATAAATTCAATATTAATTGTATAGTCTCTGGAAGCTTCAACACTATCTCTGGTAAATCCGGAAGCATTTCCTTCTCCATGGTGTGTTCCGTCTATGCTTAGAATACTACTTGTATTGTGCAACCCGGTGATGGCGAATGTATCTAATCTGACAAACTCAGAATTTCTTCTTCTAGACTCAACAAATCCGGATTTGCTTGCAGTGAAATCAATACTTTCGATAGAATCTCTATTGGCTCTTGGTCTGGCAATAAAGGCACCTTCAGGTGATTTATAAACGTAGGTATTAACCAGGGAGACACTTTTACTAAATCGATCGTTAGTTACGCTTCTTTCGTACTGAAGAGTATGAGTTCCTGTGTTCGGATCATATGTGTAGGAATAATTTCTTTCTTGCCCGCGACCACTTCTATCGCTATTCTTAAATTTAGTATTGTCATCTTCGTAAGAAATACGATTGGTATCAACTGTAGAAACGGCATCATAAATACTGCTCATCATTCCGGAATTTTCATCAGAAACAGATTCACTGATAATTTGAGTCGCTAATTCGATGTCTTCATCAGATAAAGAATCGATATCGTTATTGGCTGTAGAACAAGCTAAAAATGTTACCATAAAGCTTAGTCCAAGCAATGTAAGTTTTGATATGTGTTTAAAAGATTTCATAATTATTCTCTTATTTTTGTTAAAAGACATTTTTGTCATTTGCCTTAATACACATGTTAAATTCAATACCCCCAAGAGTTTTTAAATTTTAAATAACAAATATCAAAAACCAGAATAAAATAGTTTAGAACCACTCATCGATATTCTTTTAATGATTCCCTCATATCTTTTAGAGCTAATCCCATATGATTCTCAACTGTCTTTACGGATAATTCCAGCACCTGAGCTGTTTCTTTATAAGTAAACTCTTGAATAAAGCACATTCTAAAAACTTCCTGTCTTTTTGGAGGCATAGAAGATATAGCATATTCAATAGCTTTATTTAATTTAAGATCTGCTTCCGAATCTGATTGTTCATCCTGTTCAAAAGTTAGATTCAATTCGGGATCTGCTTCTTCGTTGTACTTTGAGTGATCTCTAAACAAGTTTAGCATTCTCGTGTAAGCAATTCTGAATAGGTATGCCCGCAACGATTTATTCTCGTCTATTTTGCTTCTCTTTTCCCAAATCATAACAAAAGCTTGTTGAACCAAATCTTTTGCAGCGTCTTTAGCCGTTCCTCTTTTCATTAAGAAGTGTAGAAGGAATGAACTGTATTTATCAAAAAACTTTTTGAAGGCTTCGTGATCTCCTTTTTTTATCTTTAAAGCGAGTTCTGGATCGTTGAGTTCATCATCATCAAATGAAGCCAGTAGTAAAATGAGTTGAAGTAGTTGTAAATTCATAAGAAAGAATATAATTCCAAGAAGTGTTAATCAACAAAGAAAGATTTCATAGAAACGAGATTAAAGTAATAAGCGGGTGTGTGTTATTACTCGCATCACTTTTTACTTTAACAGCCGATGCCCAAGAAGGCACTGTAGTAATACATCAACAGGATATTAAAAATGGAGTAGCTTTATATGGCAAGAATAATAATGTGTACCCTGTGACATTAGAGGTGAACTTTGATGTATCGAATTTGAATTCTACGAAAGGGAATCCGATCATAATTGTAATTTCTGGGGAGTCTCAGGTAAAATTAACAGAGCTTAGAATTGATAAGAAAGATGCTTCCTGGAAGATGAACTACAATTATACTTTTTATCAAGGAAGTATTTTCGCTGAACATAAAAAAGGTTTCGGTTATCGCTTACCCTATAAAAAAGGAACAGCACACAGGCTAGATCAAGGCTACGGGGGAAAGTTTTCTCATAAGGGAGATAGTAGATATTCTTTGGATTTTCATATGGCTGAGGGTACTGGCGTTTATGCGGCTCGAGCGGGAGTAGTGGTGGAAATTCAAGAAGGATATTCAGAAGGAGGAAATGACCGCTCGTTAGTTGATAAAGCTAACTTTGTTTCCATTTTACACGATGATGGTACTTTTGCTCAGTATTCGCATTTACAAAAATCGGGGGTTTTAGTTAAAATAGGCCAAAAAGTTAGAGCCGGAGAAAAAATCGGGCTATCAGGCGCAACCGGCTTTGCAACAGGGCCTCATCTTCATTTCAATGTAGTGAAAGCCAAAAAAGGCGGCGGCTTTCAAACATTGCCGGTTAGGTTCTCAACAAAAGATGGAATTCAAGAACTTGAAGAAGGGCAAAGCTATATAGGGTATTAAACAAGAGTATTTATTAGCAAAATTAAACCTGCGATTCTAGATTTGAAATAAAAAGAAGCATTTCAGTCATTTTTTGCCTCTAGGCACCATATTTAGTACTTTATGGATTATAAACTTCAATAAAACATAGACTTACTATATGGCTAAATGCGAGTTATACCAAGATGTTAAAGATGAATGGAGATGGAGAAGGGTTGCTAAAAACGGGGATATAGAAGCGCATTCTACGCAAGGTTTTGAAACAGAAGAAGAAGCACGAAAAGATGGTAAAGACTGTAAAGAGTGTACCAGCTACCTAAGAAAATTTTATTAATTTCTTTGTTTAGAATCTAAGTACTGTTAATTACTTGATTCCTGTACTTCCAAATCCGCCCTCTCCTCGATCGGTTACATCAAGACTATCAACTTCTTTTATCGGAAATTGAGTTACAGGCGCTATAACCATTTGCGCTATACGATTGCCATGCTCGATTACGAAATCTTCTGCACTATGATTAATTGCAATTACTTTCACTTCTCCTCGATAGTCGGAATCAATAGTTCCGGGTGAGTTCAACATCGTAATTCCATTTCGGATCGCCAGACCACTTCGTGGACGAATTTGAGCCTCAAAGCCTTCCGGGATTTTCATTTGAAGTCCGGTTGGTATTAAGGTTCGTTCACCAGGTTTCAGTGTAAGGGGGGTTTCTAATGCAGCTCGAATATCCATACCTGCAGCCGATGCACTTTCGTACCCCGGTAAAGGTAAATCTTTAGCATGATTTAATTTTCTGAATTCAATTCTTTTCATTCTTTCTACCTCGTTTGTATTCAATTAATCGAATTTTAACTTTCCCTAGAAACACCTTTACACGGGCTTCAACTGGAATTCTTAAATCATCTGTAAGAAACCAAGCTTCAAAATTTCCTGAAAATCCAAAGGGACCATTTATTTTTGCTTGCCCCTTGCTATAGTAGGTATCAAATTCCTTATCATCAAAAGCGATTACCTTTCGTTTTTCTATTTTGGTGAAATTTTCTGCATGTATTTCTCCTTTCTCTTTCGAAACATATACATTCATATTGTAAGGTGTTTGCGTGCCAGCAAACATGCGTGCCCATATAAAAACAATAAGACCAGAAGTAGCGGGGTCGACCAAATCTAGTGTATCACGGGCCCCATTCTCATTGAAGCGGACTTGGTTTAATTCTCGGTCAAAGAAATAATCATGCTCTCGGTATTTTCCCTCATCAACATTGTCTTTCCAATAATTATAAGTTACAGGCTTGTTATTTTCATCTAAATAAAAAAGACTGCTGTAGTTATCTATTTCTTCATCCAAAAATGGAACTCGAGGGTTTGTACGAATAACACTGCGTAAATAAGATAAAGTATCACCGTTAACTACAGTATCTTTGATGGACTCAAGTTCTAGCCAAGCTAGTTTAAAAAAACCATACTTTATCTCGATTTTTAGGTATTCATCAGCTTCAATAATTTGTCTGGCTGTTGGAGGTTCTTTTTTTTCAGAGGTGTTGGTAAACTGAGCAATTGTACTAGATGAGTAGCAAAGAAGAATAGCTAAAAATACAATTTTCATTATTCGAACCTACTAGGTTGCTTAAGAGCTTGTTTATTATCATCAAAAGGTAAAACAGGAAATTTAAGTACCAAATGAGCCGAAGTTAAAGAACTTTGACACTTCTGCACACACAATTGCTTTGTTACGAGCAACCTATTTTTAAAAAAGCTACTCATAATTCTTCTCTATCATATTCGATTAGGCGTACAATAGCATTTCCAAACAAAACCTTAACACGGGCTTCTAGGGGTACACGAAGGTCATCAGCTAAGAACCACGCTCTGAAATCTCCCGAAAAACCAAAAGGCCCATCAATATTTTCGGTAGATCCTTTACTTAAATAAGTTTCGACTTCATCATCAAAAGGGGCATAATTTCTCATTTCAATATTGGAGGAGTTTTCCATATTTATGTATCCCAGTTTCTTAGTTACATACACTGGTAGGCGTGATTTTTTGCCGCTTCCGGCATGAAGTCGGGAAAAATAGAATATTTCTTGCCCTGAAGTTGCTGGTTCAACTAAATCTAGAGTATCACGAGTATCATCCTCTTCTTTGTAACGTACAACTCCTTTTTCCCGGTCAAAATCATAAATGATCTCTTTGTATTTTTTTTCATCAGTGTTGTCTTTCCAATAGTAGGATGATACAGGAACTCCATCATCATTTACATAGAAGAGCGAATGAAAAAGATCGAGTTCAGTGCCGACCAGAGGAATTCTTGAGTTGGATTTGATTTCAGTAACCATGTGTTTTTTTAGCACTCCATCATGTAGAGTATCTGAAAGAAGCTCAACTTCAACCCAGCCTAACTTTAAAAAGCCATACTTAACTTCATATTTGAAAGTCTCTTTAACTGAAAAGATGTCTTCCATAGTTGGTTGTTGGGCTGCATGTGTAGCGTAAGCATCCTGAGCATAAATGTTAGTACTAGCAAGAACCCAAACCAAAAAAGGAATTAAGAATTGTTTCATGAACTAAGTAACGTGTTATTCCTCAGATGATTCTGCTAATCCTACAAAATTTTTGAAAGCTTCTTCATCATATCCGACAAGAACAGCTTCACCTTTAACCAAAACGGGCCGTTTAATCATTGATTGGTTTTCTTTTAAAACCTCTATCATTTTCGCATTAGAAAGTTCTTTATCCTTTAAACCTAAGTTTCTGTAGGTTGTGCCTCTTTTATTTACTAGCACATCTAACCCAACTTTATACTCCAGTTCTTTAATCTCGTCTATGGTAAGAGGCTCTTTTTTTAGATCAATAAATTCGAATTCTACTTCGTTTTCTATTAACCATTTATTTGTTTTTCTGATGGTATCACAGTTTTTTATACCAATTACATGCAACATAGCATTTCAATAATTAAGTTTCGTATTTTAACTAAAGATACGGTTTGCAATTTCAATAACGAACCGATATTCACTTTTCACACAAGCTTTACATGAAATTCATTCCAATAATTTTTTCTCTACTTCTTTTAACTACTTTAGCTTGCTCAAGCAGTGATGAGCAGCGTGAATTTGAATCAGAAGCATATAGAAATCCTTCAGGGATAACTCAAACTTCATCCCAAAATGAAGTTGTAACTACAGATCCTGATGATTGGAGAACAGCACCGTTATTTCAGGGATTAATTGAAATACGCCCCCCGTTTCCAAATCCTGCACAATTAGGAACACTTATAAATTTTGAGGTAAGAGTAACCGGTGTACAAGGAGTTGGGGGCTTGGATGTTAGGGTTCGGTATCCGAATGGGAATTTCAGCAGCATTTTTTTAAGTAATGACAACCCTTTAGATACAGGTGTGTCAACTTTTCGGATTGACCCAAGGGCATTAAGTCAAGATGATTCAGATAATCTTGCACGAGGGCTTCATCGTATATTCTTTTTTGATTTCGATGGAAGGCTGATTTCTTACGGGGATGTTGAGGTAGAATAGAGAGTATAGATTTGCTAAACAATTTGTAAAAAAAAATACGTAACCTTTTACTATTTAGATAGTATTTGTATATAGTTTTTAACAATCAACCAAAAGTTAGTCTATGAAATCCCAAATAATATTTTTATCAACAGCGCTTATTTTGTTAGCTGGTTTTACAATTAACTCAACGCTAAAACTCCATCATGATGAAGAAGATATTAAAGAAGCTTTGGAAACAGGCTATGTGCATGGGGCTTTTAACGAGCTAAATCCTGATGCGATGGCAGAAACTTTTCATGAAGATTTTGCAATATTTTCTCCTGGTAAAGATGGAAAAATCAATAGATATACCATTGCAAATTGGATAGAAGGAACAAAAAAGAGAAAATCAGATCCTAATTTTGATCCTGCTAACAATAAATGGGAGCATACATTTAAAAGAGTGGATGTATCCGGAAAAGCTGCTCATGTTGAGTTAGAACTTCACCGAAACGGAAAGCATGTATATACGGATTATCTATCATTACTTAAGTTTGATGATCAATGGAAAGTGGTGGCAAAAGTTTATCACGAGTATAAAACACCTTGATTTGGGTAAAAAAGTTTGAGTTAAGAACGGTTAACTCAAACTTTTTACTAAAACATCTACAACTTGGTCGATCTCATCTTTTGTGATCACAAGAGGAGGTACAATTCGAATTACATTTCCTCCTGCTGCATTTGAAAGAACTTTGTGCTCAAACATTTTTTCTACGACTGGTCTGGCGGGTTGATTCAGTTCTACGCCGATCATTAATCCAAGTCCACGGATATCAACTACAGAATTCAAGTGTGCGGTTTTATTTCTGATGAGGTTCATCATGTATTCACCTTTTTCTGTAGCCTGTTCACAGACATTATCCATTTCGACAGTTTTAAGGCAAGCATTACCGACTGCACAGGCAAATGGATTTCCACCAAAAGTTGTTCCATGGTTTCCAAAAGAAAGGGCAGAAGCGACTTCTTCTTTCGCCATTACTGCCCCAATTGGAATTCCTCCTGCCAAAGCTTTAGCTGAAGCCACTATATCCGGTTTGATATCGAAATGTTGATAACAGAAGAATTTTCCTGTTCGTCCAACCCCGGTCTGAACTTCATCAATAAGCAGCAGGATATTTTTGTCGTCGCAAAGTTTTCTCACTCTCTTCAGAAACTCTTTATCAATCACATGAACTCCGCTGTTTCCCTGAATCAGTTCAAAAGCAATAGCGATGGTTTGGTCGTCAATAACTTTTTCAAGGGCTTCAAAATCATTGAATGGAGATTGAATAAATCCGGGGGGTAACGGATCAAAATCTTCCTGATAAACCGGTTTACTCATAGTGATGGTTGTTACCGAACGACCATGAAATCCATCACTTAATGAAATAATATTTCCGGATTTCCCATGTTTTTTCCCCCACTTTCTAGCGAGTTTAACACATGCTTCCATTGCTTCAAGCCCACTGTTACACAGAAAAACACGATCTAATCCTGATAGATAAGCAAGTCGTTCAATAAACTCACTTTGTGGTTCTGTGTAATAGAAGTTTGATACATGAAGCAATTTCTCAGCTTGTTCTTTGATAGCCGAGACAATAGCGGGGTGACAATGCCCTAGATTATTTACTGCAATTCCACCAAGAATATCCAGATATATATTTCCATCTGTGTCCCATACTTTGGCGCCAAGTCCACGGTCTATGGTAATGGGATACCGGTTATAAACCTGAAAGTGATGTTTTTTTTCTAATTCTTGTGCGTTCATTTCTTGCGCTTCGTTGGTGGTTTGAGAGTAGTACAGAACTGATAAAACTTTGTAACTTGGATAAGTTACAAAGTGACAGAGTAACAAAGTAGGCTTGAAACCTACTTTGTTACTCTGTCACTAAAAAACATTGTCCCTTCTTAACTAATATTTATCCTTTCTTCTTTGTTCTTGAACAGACCGATATAGCTTTGTTAGTTCTTTTCCTTTCTTCCGTTTCTCAGCAACTGTACGGGAATAGTGAGCCTGTTCACGCAATAGCTTTTGATAATTATCGTATTCATCTTGGGAAAATTCTTCGGCTTCAAGAGCTTTGAGGACAGCGCAGCCAAACTCTTCAGTGTGTGTACAATCATTGAACTTGCAGTTCGTCGCTAGACTTTCAATTATGCTGTAAGTTATTTCTATACCTTCCTTGTTATCTGACATTCCAACTTCACGCATACCCGGAGTATCAATAACAATGCTTTGATTAGGCAGAACAATCAATTCACGATGCGTGGTTGTATGTTTTCCTTTGTTTGTGCTAGAACTTACGGAATTTGTTTTTAGATGATTCTCTCCTTTAAGTCGATTTACAATAGTAGATTTTCCTACACCTGAAGATCCTAGAAAACAATATGTTTTGTACTTTTTTAATAGAAGCTCAAGTTTTTCAAATCCAGTTCCTGATTCACTACTTACTGCGAAAATTTCCACATTTGAAACTCTAACTTTGATCTGTTTAAGTGTCGAATCGACTTCACTATCATCAACTAAATCAATTTTCGATAATAAAATAATGGGGGTAATATTTGATGAGTGACAAATTGCTAGATATCGTTCAATTCTTTTCAGATTGAAATCGTGTCCAACGGCTTGAACAATAAATGCATAATCAATATTTGTAGCTATTAGTTGAGTTTGTGCTTGTTTTGAAACGGCTTTACGTTCTATAACTGATGTTCGTGGAAAAACTTCCAAAATTATAGCTGTTTCTTCATCCATCATGATAAGCTTTACCCAATCACCGACCGCAGGAAAATCTTTTCTGTCTTCAGCAGTAAACCTTAGATTTCCTGTAATCTCGGCCGAGAATGTACCTTCATCAGTTTGAACAACATATCTTTCTTTGTGTTCGATTATCACTCTTCCCAGTACATGTCCGTCTAAATCTTCGGGTGAAATCAGGTTGGTTATTTCACCATCGAATCCAAGTTCCTGCATCATTTTATCAAAAATTTAAAGTTCATCGGAATAATAATGAATTTCCAGATAATTGGAGGTCGGAGCCTCTTCGTCTTTTTTCTTTTTAAGTTCTTTAAGAATTCCTCCAAAAGTCATTCTTTTCTCAGGAAGCTGATCAGATTCTTTGGAATGAGCGATCAAAAAAGCCTCAGAAGAAATATTATCTCTCAATTCATAAATATTATAGTGGTCAATTATTGGTATCATCATAAACGAGGTGACTTTTCCGGTCATAACCGGAACCATAATAAAACCATTGAACTCTGATTTAGATTCTAGATATTTCGGAATCCCTTCAATAATCGAATTCTCAGCTAGAACACCTTTTTCGTTTGCTTCTGATGGTAGCAAATACTGAGCTGAGTATTTCTTGATAGCAGATTTTAAATCCGGAGATAACGTTTTGAGAATCTCTTTCCTTGAATCACCTGACAGTTTAGAAAGCGACAGCTCTAAAAAGAGCACCATTTTCTGTTTATCAGACATTATCCCTGCTACTTTTCCTAGTTCAGCAGAATTGATATTGCCATCATTGGCTTTGGTAATTAGATTATAAAACCGTCCGCCGTTATCTAATTCTTCAAGTGCATTTTTAGGAGTTTTGTAAGGGATAATCTTTTTCATGTCTATAATTTAAAGAGTTAAATTAAAGTTGATCGTGCGGCTCAATATGGATCAATACTTGTTCAAGAACAGGGATTTTTTCTTTGAGTGTATCTTGTAGTTTATGTGCCAATGTATGCCCTTTTGTTACAGAGATCTTTCCGTTTACGATGGCATGAAGATCTACGTGATATTGCATGCCGGCTTTACGAACATAACATTTTTCTGTGTCGATAATCCCATCAACAGTAATAGAAATTTCTCTAATTTCTTCGATGAGGTCATCGTGCAGATGTTCATCCATGATCTCTCCCAATGCAGGCCGAAATATGAGATAACTGTTATAAAGGATAAAGCCGGAAGCCAATAAAGCTGCCCAGTCATCCGCTTCGGCAAAGTCATCTCCAAAAAATAAAGCTACTGAAATTCCTAAGAATGCCATTAGCGAAGTAATGGCATCGCTTCTATGATGCCAAGCATCTGCTTTAAGGGAAGTACTATTTGTCTCATTACTTCTCTTGTTTACTACTCTGTAAGCTGTTTCTTTAAATAAAATAATGATACCTAGAACTATTAAAGTCCAAGATTCAGGTATTTCATGAGGTGTACGTATTTTCTGAATACTTTCATACGCGATGATCGTAGCCGAAATGATAAGAAACCCGACTACAGCAAAAGTTACGAGAGGCTCAATTTTTCCATGTCCATAAGGATGATTTTCATCTGCCGGCTTTTTAGCATATTTCAATCCTAGCAAAACTAAAAAAGAAGAAAGAGTATCTGTTAGGGATTCAATAGCATCGGCAATAAGAGCGTATGAATTCCCAAATAAACCTGCTAAACCTTTTATGACAGCTAAAACCAGATTCCCGGCAATGCTAAAATAGGTGGTTCGAATGGCAGATTTCTCGTTGTTCATTTTTCAACTTAAGATCTATAATGCTGAGATACCAAAGAGAAATTAATCAATTAAAAAGAAGATTAGTTCTTTATGACAATAGATTCTGTTGTGAATTCATATTCATCCATTTCCAATCCATCCTGAAAATATTTAACAGTAAACTGAAATGAATCTGTAGAAAAAGGAGCAGAATTTGGTAATAAAATTATTTGAACCGGTACTTCAGGATCTGATGAAACGAAATCATTTAGGGCAAACCTTTGGTTACCCTTGGCATTATAATAAACTATAATATCAAATAGCTCTGAGATATTTTCATTTGCGGAAAACTCACTATTGTAATCGTTGCTGCTGAATATTTGAATTTCTAGAATAGTTTCGTCTGAGGTGACAAGAGGTGGAGAGCAAGCATAAGCTTTTGACCAAATTGAAAAATTCAGTTCATTATTAGCTTGAGCTGTATAAGAGTCTCCTGTTGAAATCATTTGTATAGAAAACTCATCAAAAGAGATGGTATCAGTTTCTATAGGAGTTAATTGTAGACTATTACGAGATGAATCAGTAATCGCAATTTTTTTTAGAGAGGAATCAAAACCAGTTGTTTTAAAACGATTGCTAAAAGGACCGCAATCATCATTATCAAGAATTCCGCAGGAAATAGTTAGCAGAATGAAGACTCCCAACACTGCGAAATAACTTAAAATTGTTTTCTTGAGCATAGAATCTTGATTTGTCCCTTAAACTTAATATAATTTTGGATTAATCAAAATATAACTCACCAATCTATAGGTCTGTAATCTTTTAAAAATTTACCACACCAGTGTTTGCCGGTATTTATACCATCGAATAACGGATCCAACACTCTGGCTGCTCCGTCAACAATATCAAGAGGAGGTTGGAAGTCGTGCACTTCTTCTTTTCGTTTTGCTAACTCAGCAGGATCTTCATCGGTTACCCAGCCGGTATCAACCGCATTCATGTAAATCCCATATTTAGCGAAATCTGATGCTGAAGTATGCGTCATCATATTCAAAGCTGCTTTCGCCATATTTGTGTGTGGATGGCGATCTTCTTTATGCCAGCGGTGGAATTTTCCTTCCATTGCAGAAACGTTGATGATGTGCTTTTGTCCCGTATCTTCTTTTTTCATCAAGCCAGCCAAGCGATTGCACAAAACAAAAGGCGCTACAGAGTTAACCAGCTGAACTTCCAACATTTCGTTAGTGTGAATTTCTCCGAGTTTTAACCGCCAGCTGTTTGTTTTTCGGAGATCCACTTGTTGTAAATCAGCATCTAATTTTCCTTGTGGAAAGACTTCTTCAGCAGTTAAAGAATTGTCAATACTGTATGGAATTTGAGATAATTTTGCAGAAGCTCGTAAACCAATTCCCAATTGTTTACCATGCCAGGTAACCGGAAGGTTTTTATTCTGACCGTCTTCAAAACCAGAACTCAATGATTGTAATTCTTTCAAACAGGCATCATGATCAGATAACAATTCTTGAGCAAAAGGAGGGAGCTCTGAAATGGGACGTTCTTCATTCGGCATTAAATGCTGATAGAAACCGGCCGGACGTCGAACTGTTTGTGCTGCATTATTGACAAGTACATCCAGTCTATCATATTCCTGTTCGATGAAATTACAGAAGATTTCCACACTTGGGATATGCCGCAGATCTAACCCATGAATTTTAAGTCGATGCCCCCATTTGTGGAAATCATCTTCTTTAGCATAGCGAAGCGCTGAATCGACCGGAAAGCGAGTTGTTGCAATTACGGTCGCTCCGGCGCGTAACATCATCAAAGTGATGTGGTAGCCGATCTTGAGTCGGGAGCCCGTTACAAGCGCAACCTGATCAGTTAAGTCTGCAGTTTGGAATCTTTTGGCGTAATTGAAATCACCACAACCTTTGCACATGGTATCATAAAAATGATGCAAGTTGTGAAACACTTCTTTGCATACATAACAGTTTCTGGGAGACTCTAATGGAATTTCTTTTTCGGATTCCTTTCCGGTTAAACCGATCATTTTGGGAGCTTCAAATACTACCGCTTCACGTGCACTTCTTATTCCTGTAGAGTTACGAGCATGACGATCTTTTTCTTTGATCTTCCGTTTCTTTGCTCGTTTGGCGTCTTTTTTACGCTTTCGAAATTCTTCTCTACTTGGTCGGGATAATTTTCCCGCTGCCATTATAAGCTCAAGTCTTTTACCTTTCTCAATCTCAAAGATCTGATTGGGATCAGTGGTCAGTATTTCCAGCACAGAAATACACTTGTCGATCTCTTCCTGACTTAATTTTTTTACTTCTTCCGATTTATTCTCTTCCATACAAAGTTATGTTAAGAATCAAAGGTACGGAATAGTTGATAGATTAGAGGAAGTGATTTAAATCTATTTTGATCAAATTCTTTTTGAGGAGTATAGATCTTTTAAAAATGGTTTTATCGTTTCTGGCGAAGCAATCTCCATAAAATGGTACAACTTTGGTACGGGAGATTGCTTCACATTCGTTCGCAAATAAAAAAGTTTTGTACTTTGTCAATAGAAGCCTTTGTTACTTCGTTAAACCAACTCCAACCCAATCCTTCCACGTTCAAGGTCCAGTTTTGTAATTTCCACATTGATGATATCACCCACGCCAACTACATCATGGGGATCTTCCACTTTCTTGGTTTTACTCATACTAGAAATGTGAAGAAGTCCATCTTGTTTAACTCCGATATCTACAAACGCACCGAAATCAACCACATTACGAACCGTTCCCTGCAACTTCTGACCTTCTTTCAAGTCTTCCATTTTAACAACGTCTGTTCGTAAAATCGGTTTCTGTAACGATTCTCGTGGATCTCGTCCTGGTTTTTGCAAGTTTTCAATAATCAGTTCTAACGTTGGTTCACCAATTCCCAATTGTTCTGCCACTTGCTTAGTATTCAAGTTTCCAAGTTTGGAAGCAATCTTGTCTTTTTGAGCAGAAAGATTTTCTAAATCGATACCAAAAAGATTACAGAGCTTTTCTGCAGCTTCATAACTTTCAGGGTGAATAGCGGTATTGTCCAACGGGTTTTTAGATTCGGGAATACGCATAAATCCAGCGGCCTGCTGAAAACGAAACTCTCCCACACCTTCAATTTCTTTGATTTCATTTCTGGAGGTAAAGATTCCGGAAGTTTCTCGCTGTTTAACAATCGCCTCTGCCACACGCTTTCCTAAACCTGAAATATGAGTGAGTAACGGAGCGCTTGCCGTATTTAAATTCACACCCACTTCATTCACACAACTTTCAACCACATCATCCAGTTTTCCGGAAAGCTGATTCTGATTCACATCATGTTGATACAATCCAACACCGATAGATTTTGGGTCGATTTTTACCAATTCTGCCAACGGGTCCTGAACTCTTCGAGCGATGGAAATATTTCCACGTTGAGCGGCATCCAGATCAGGAAATTCATCTCTGGCTACCTTCGATGCAGAATACACCGAAGCACCGGCTTCATTTACGATCAAATAACTTACATCAGCACCACTTTTTTGAATATAATCGGCTACAAATTGTTCGGCTTCGCGACTTCCTGTTCCATTGCCGATAGCGATCAATTCCACATTATGCTTAGTAATAAGTTTTCCGAGAACCACTTCTGATTCAGCTATTTTATTCTGTGGAGGAGTTGGATATATAGTTGTGCCGTCCAAATATTTTCCGGTTCCATCAACAACAGCAAGCTTGCAACCGGTTCGATATGCAGGATCAAGCCCAAGAACGATCTTCTTTTCCAAAGGAGGTTGCATCAGCAAATTACCAAGATTGGTTGCAAATGTTTCAATAGCATGTTCATCAGCTTTATCGGTGAGTGCATTTCTAAGTTCACGTTCTAAAGAAGGAGAGAGCAGTCTTTTGAAAGCATCTTCCACAGCGTCTTGAATTCGTTCCGTGAAAATACTCATATCGTTTGTGATAACGATATCATCCATAGTTTCAAGCGTTCGTTCTTCCCAAACTTCCGTACTTACAAACAAAACGTTCTCACGTTCACCACGATTTATTGCTAAAATTTGATACGGTTTCAGTCGATCAACTTTGGAAGCGAATTCATAATAATCTTCAAAATTCGTACGCTCTTTTACCGTTGGATTTTTCTTTGTTTTGATGGTAGAGTACTTCATAAAAATATCACGAAGTTTTTCTCTCACTTCCAGATTTTCGTTAATCCATTCCGCTACAATATCGTTGGCACCTTTCCAGGCATCCTCCAATGTCGCCACTTCTTTTTCTTTGTTGATGTACTCTTTGGCATAATCATCAGGATTACCGGATTCGATTTCCTGATCCCAAACCAACTGAGCCAACGGCTCCAATCCTTTTTCTTTGGCTTTATCACCACGAGTTTTGCGCTTTTGTTTGTACGGCAGATATAAATCTTCTAAAACCGTCAAATCCGTACATGCTTTAATTTGCGCTTCTAATTCCGGTGTAAGTTTCTCTTGTTCTTTGATGGATTTCAGTATGGTTTCTTTTCTGGATGCCAATGTTTTCTGAAATTCCAATGCATCACGCACATCACGAAGTTGTTCTTCATCAAGTCCGCCTGTGGCTTCTTGTCGGTATCTTGCCAAAAAGGGGATGGTAGCGCCTTCATCAATAAATCCGGCTACGGTTTGAATTTGTTTCGCTGAGATTTTAAGGTCTTCAGAAATTCGTGCAAAAATGTGGGTAATGGTCATTCTGTTAAAGAAACTTTTTAGGATTGATGAAAAGCCAAAAATAGAAAGTTTTTTATCCAAATTTTGAATTCTTATTGCATAATTCTGAAAGAATTCTTAATCTAATACAGATATTAGAATATGATTATTAGAATTTAATCAATAATAAATCAGTTCACATAATCTTCATATTCGGTATCTAATTTAAACAACACTTAGATAGATTGATCAATCTTCAATGTGACGTTTTTCAATAAAGAAAACCTTTAACCCAAAAGGAGTTACTAATGAAGATTTTATCCTTAATAATAATCGGGTTTTTAACCAGCTTTTCTGTTAAAGCTCAAGCAGTGTACACTCTTGATTCTGGGAGTAGCACTATTCTAATCAAAGGTACTTCATCCTTGCACGATTGGGAAGCTAATGCCGAAACCTTTGAAGCTAAATTTAATGTACAGTTAAAAGAAGAAAACTCGATTCCTGTAATTAATGATTTCATTCTTAAAGTAGAGGTGAAATCCATCAATAGTGGTAAAGGAGTGATGAATAAGAAAATCTATTCAGCTTTGGATGAAGATAAACATCCGCAAATACTTTTCAATTTGGCAGAAATAACCAAAGTGTCTGAAGACTCTATATCTGCAAAAGGAACATTAAATATTGCCGGAGAAGATCAAGAGATCACTTTAAAGGTAAGCTACTCAATCGCTGTTGATCAAAGTTTAATAATTAGCGGATCTAAGAAACTGCTAATGACAGACTTTGATATCAAGCCTCCAAAAGCCATGCTTGGAACCTTGAAAACCGGAGATGAAGTAGAAATTGTATTTAATGTAATCCTCAATAAAAACTAGTCAAACCATAACAAAATCTAATTTCACAGCCATGAAAGCTTTAACCAAAAACACAACATTTGTAATTGTAATGTCTCTTTTCGCAGGAGTTAGCGTAATGGGTCAAGCAAAGAAGAACCTTCAGAATTTTCGAAGTGTTGATAAATCAGGAATCAATGTATTTGAAGCTCCGAAGACTCCAAACACTGACTTTGATGGTCTTTATGTTTGGGTTGGGGGAGATTTTGCTCTTCAATTCCAAGGCTTAACTCAGGAAAATTCCGGAGATTCTTTAGCAGATATTAGTTCTAATTTCAACTTACCAACTGCCAATTTAAATATAGATGTACAGCTTGAAAAAGGATTGAGAATGCATCTAAGAACATACCTATCCTCACGTCACCACACAGAAGCATATGTAAAAGGCGGATATTTGCAAGTAGATAATCTTGATTTTATTCAGGATGGTTTATTATCAGAGTTGATGGAAAGTGTTCGAATTAAAGTTGGTATGGATCAAATCAATTATGGAGATGCTCAATTTAGAAGAAGCGACAATGCATCAGCGTTATATAATCCTTTTGTAGGAAATTATATTATGGATTCTTTCACTACAGAACCATTCATGGAAGTCACCGTTCTAAATTCAGGCTTCATTGGTGTAGTTGGTGCAACTAATGGTAGATTAAATCAAAGTGTAGCCTCAGATGACGATGGTTTTGTAGTCTTTGGTAAATTAGGGTTTGATATACAGCCACAAGAAGATCTCAGACTTCGATTAACAGGATCACTTTATAACAGTTCCGACAAAGGAACCAGAGATTATATCTACGGTGGTGATCGTGCAGGTTCACGTTACTATGCAGTTGCAGAAGGAAGTGATTTCTCAGGTAGATTCAACCCCAGATATGCTTACCAAACTGCATTCCAAATCAATCCATTTGTTAAATATCAAGGTCTTGAGTTCTTTGGCTTAATAGAACAAGTTAATAATGGTGCTGATGCAGGTGGCGGATTTACTCAACTGGGTGGAGAGTTAATTTACCGATTCGGAGCTGACGAGAACGTTTATTTGGGAGGTAGATATAATACGGTTACAGGAGAACAAACTGATGCCGCTTCAGAAATTGAAATATCAAGAATCAATTTAGGTGGCGGTTGGTTTTTAACCGATAATGTTCTTACAAAATTAGAATATGTGAAACAAAGTTATGATGGTGATGGCTATAACGGGTCACTCTATCAAGGTGCTGAATTTAGCGGAATTATGGTTGAAGCAGTGATTAGCTTCTAAATAATAGCTGATAAACAGATCTAAAGGTGAGTCGTGAAACACTCACCTTTTATTTTATAGTTTTTAGAAGTAATTCAAATTTAATAGTTAATTCATCCCGTACTTTTATCAATCCTAACAGAGCTCTTGGCGGATCAAGATTAAAGTCTGACATTTTTAATTTTTGTTCTCCTTCAATTTTAATAATCTCATTTTCTAAATAAGAAGATGTGAATTCTAATTCGAAGATCTTTTCGGAGCCAGCTAAAGAGATGACTACATTTACTTCTTTTAAAAGTTTATTAGACTGCTTAAAACTAATAAGGCTAATATCTATGGATGGATAGTCATTGCTTTTTAAAGAATTTCGAAAGTCTTTATTGATACCTCTTTTACCACAATCAAAATTCTCTATTTTTAATTTAAGTGAATCGCCCGATACTTTTATTAGTTCTTGATCTAAAGTCAGGGAATGTGAAAGAGTATCAATTCGAAAATCATCGTCATATAAACATTCAAAATCAGTTACATTAGAAGTCCCAAGAATGCTTAACTTACTTTCATTCAAAATTGTTGACTTGACCGGAACAATTTCCTGAGCATTTATTTTCTCAGAAAATGAACAAGCAAGACATAAAAATAGAAATATATTATTTATAAGTTTAGTTGTAATAATATTTTGGATCACATTTTTAAATTCTTCATTCATAAGACAAAAGTACTCACTCAATTAACAGAACTTCAACTCAAATGAATATAAAATCTCTGCTGGAAGCAGCAATTGAAATAGCAACACTTGGTGGCGAGCACACACTCAAATATTTTAAGCAAAATATAGATATAATCAGCAAAGAAGACGATTCTCCCGTTACTATTGCGGATCGGGAAACAGAGCAGTTAATGCGTGATGAAATCGGTAAACGATTCCCCGATCATGGAATTATAGGAGAGGAGTTTGGTAAGACAAATGAGGAAAGCAATATTCAATGGGTATTAGATCCTATAGATGGAACCAAAGCTTTCATCCACGGAATTCCATTTTATACCAATTTAGTTGGCGTATTAATCGATAACGAACCAATTGTAGGTGTTATCAATTGCCCGGCATTAAACGAAATTTGTGCGGCTGCTATTGGACATGGTGTTACTTACAACGGTGAAGCTTGCCACATGAAAGAAACAGCGTCTTTGAATGATTGTACAGTGTTGGTTACAGAGATCAATCGCTTTAACAGAATGGGAATGCAACCGCAATTTCAGGAACTTTTAGATAAAACTAAGATACATCGTACTTGGGGAGATGCTTACGGACATATGATGGTTGCTACCGGTCGTGCTGAAATTATGATAGATCCCATTTTAAGTATTTGGGATGCAGCAGCTTTACTTCCGGTTATGAAAGAAGCAGGAGGTGTATTCAGCGATTTTGATGGAAAAGAAACCATTTATACCGGAAATGGTTTCTCTACAAATAAGTATTTACATCCATTAGTAACAGAAATTTTTGAGGGAAGTAAAAATTAATAAATCACATTACGATATCCCTAACTTATTTCGCGATCTTTTTGAGTTAGGGTTTGAATGTATTTCAACCTTCATCAAAGTTTTAACTTAAATCATAAGATCCTGAAAAAGTTCAGGATAAGTATTTTAGAAAACGATTTTAGATAGATGACCATATTAAAACTAAGTTCATACCTAAGTATAATATTAATGATATTTACCGGAGCGCAAGATTGCTCTGTTAAAGAATGGGATTACGAACAGAATCCGAAACTTCCATACAGCTTCAATCACTTGGATCTGGATATGACTGTTGATCCCGAAAACGAAACAGTGAAAGGTGTTGCTATATACAGCATCAGTGCGAAAATTCCTGTTCAGACTGAGGTTATTTTACACGCAAATGCTCTGGAGATCGACGCCGTTACTTTTGATGGAAAAGAGAAAGAATTTTCGGTTTCGGGAGATTCACTGATCATTGATTTGGCAGATACTTTAAGCATGAGCTCAGAATCAGAACTTGCTATCACTTGGCAAGGCAGATCTATTTACGGAACCCATAAAGATCGCTTCGGAACAATGTGGACGTCATTGAATCCCAAAGCACTTCGACATTGGTTGCCTGTATATGATCATCCAAGAATAGAATTTTCTGTGGATGCTGAAATTACAGTTCCTGCTGATTTGAATGTAGTTTTTAATGGGAATAAAGTTGCTGATGAAGTGACAACCGCTGACCAAAAAACAGTGAGTTGGAATGTAGATACGGCTATACCGGCTACAGGTTTAAATTTTGCCATTGGTAATTTTCAAGAAGTAGAGGCGCAATCAGGAATTCACAAAGTAAGGGTATTTGCGGAGTCAGAAATTATTTCTGATCAAGAAATTCAAGCCCTTTTAAACAAGGCTATTCAAAGCAAAAGAGCTTTAGAGAATGCATTGTCATTTGAATATCCATGGAATGCATTAAGTGTAGTTGTATTGGAAGATAATTTTTGGGATGAAAAACCTGATGCAGCAGGCATGATATACATTGCAAAAAATCGCGGAGAAATAACAACTCAGTTGCAACGGGGATTGGTAGCTCAGTGGTTTGGGCAATATCAACGAACTGAATCTAATTCCTCTCAATTCGAAATTTTTGAGTTGATTCGCAAAGCTGCTTTTAATGTAGCCGGATTTGAAGGAAATGAAATTGCTAATCCCGACAGTTTGTACAGTATTACAAGTTGGAATGAAGTAAACACATGTTGCGAAATTGCAGAACCATTCTTGAAGAAAAATATCGAGCAGTCGTTGGATGAACTGATCAAAAAGAAATCAGGTGTAGTTTCAGGGTCGTTTTATACTGATTATTGGTATGAACAAACCGGAATCCCTTTTCCTGAGATAGAGGTTAATGAGTTTAGTTCATCAAAAAATAACATAGCAAAATCTCTTTATGCCGTGGATTTGGAATTTGATGAAGTAAGTTCAACTGCAATCGTTTATTTCGAGAATATTTCAACGAATGCTGAGGACTTGCAGAGTTTAAATTTAACGGTCGTTTCTTTTGATGATACTACGACTACAGAAGCTACATTTACAGGAGAACGTGATACAGTTAAGATAGCTGTTGCACCTGCGGTAGAATATATTAGATTTAAATCGGGAAGCTTAGATATTAATCAGATAAAGTTTAGAAGGTTTCCGATAATATTCTTGTTAGCTCAGCTACGTAGCGATAGTGTGCAAGACCGCAGAATGGCAGCTTCATTGTTGAGTTACCATACTGATAATCCCGATTTACAACTAGCTTTGAAAGATGCGTTAAGTGCAGAAACAGATACTCAAACTAAGGCAAATCTATTAGCAACACTTGGAGCTTTTACAGCAGGAGCTACCGGAACAGAGCTACAATATATGCAGGAAGTGAACAGCAACGATGAAGAAATTCAGATAGCTGCTTTAAAAGCACTTGCAAATTATACTGAAGATGAAAATGTACCAGGTGTTATTCAGCAAACAATGGAGCGTACTTCTTCTGAGAAAGTTTTTGAGATAGCCAAAGATAGTTTTCTGGAAGTAGCAGACGTAGCTCGAAAAATATCCGCTACCAAAAGACTTATTCAAATTGATACTACGGGGGCGCGATCTCTTTCACTTCTTACAAATGTGATTTCAACAGATACAACATCACAATCAGTAGAAATAGCAGAAAGTTTACTTTCTTTTGAGTTTCCATATTCCACTCGAATTGGGGCTTTGAATCTATTATTAGAACATATTGAGGATGGTGATTTTTGGGGCAATGTAGTAGTTGAGTATTCCAGTGACTTTGATCCAAGGATCAGGCAAAAAGTACTTGATGGATTGAAGTATTTGCTCGAATCAGATGCCCAAAATATTTTAGAAGCGGTATTACTTTCCGAGTTTGATCCCAGAGTGGAGTGGGTAAAGGAATAGACTTTTATTAATTTAGAATTTAAAAATTAAAAGCTCCAATATTCAAAATTGGAGCTTTTAAAGAGGCTTATAGTCGGCAGGTTACAATACGCTGGTACCGTTTTCGAAAACTGCTTAATCTACTTATCCAACGAATTATTTTTCTTCCGATGGATTCACTTTCTGATTAAACCTCGTTCTAATTTCAATAATATCTTTTTCGTCACCAATAAAAGCGACTTCATCAATTTCTTGAATTACAGTATTACCATGAGGAATTATTGTTTTCTCTTTACGTTTAATAATCGCAATAAGGCATTCGCCCGGCAAATCAATTTCTTTAATTTGTTTTCCGATCATGGGATTACCTGCTTCGATTTTTAGTTTAATAAACCGGTCATCACGCAAGAATATTTCCCGTAACTCTGCATCATTTTTAGCGTTATTCCATCTTGAAATAAATCTGGTATCATCAACCACTTCTGCTAAATGAGCAAGAATACGAAGATGTTGACTAGCGTTCTCAGATGAGCTTACCAAGAATATTATGCATCGCAATTTCTTTATTTCATTCTGCTGTTTTTTACTTGAATCTTCATTACCTATCGGAGTTAAAGAATTTGTTTTTGGAATACGAACTAATAAAAGTTTCGAAGAAAAGTCTCCTTTAAGTTTTATATGATTGAACGCAATACCCGGCGCAAAAAGGATAGTGTCTGAATCTTGATTTTCCCAAAAGAGGTTAAAGATTTCTTTAGAATCTGTATCAAATGTAGTAGCAAATTCTTTGGAAACTTTCTGTATGATCTTTTTATAGCTTGTATTTGAGCTGTTTTCATCTATCACAAATGATTGACTAACAACTTTCTCATAAGGATCTTCTTTTCTTAAGCCTTTTTCACGTAGAATATTTTTCATTTCTCTTTCTAATCCATAGTCTTTTCTACGACCTAGTCGTTCATGGATATGAAAAATGGCACCTTCTCTATCAATTTTGTCATGTGCATAGTAAAAGTACCAACCGATTGCGAAAACCGATATTACTGCTGTAAACAGGATAGATAAAAACCCCATTTCAAGAATAAGGACAACTGATAAAATCATCCCTGCAATTTGAAGCCATGGATAAAAAGGAGAGTTAAATCCGGGATCATAGCTTTCAATTTTACTTTCTCTCATCACAATTACACATAAATTAAGTAATCCGAATAGTAATAATTGAAAGGCACTTGCCAGTTTAGCTACTTCAGAAACGTTGAATGCTAAAAGAAATACAATCATTAGCAAGACTGTTGCTATTACCGCATAAATCGGGGTTCCTCTTTTACTAACTTTAGAAAATTTATCAGTTATAAGATGATCTCGCGCCATAGCTAAGGGGTAACGAGACGCTGACATAATACCGGCATTTCCGGTTGATGCAAATGCAGCAACTGCGGCGATAACAACCAAAAGAACTCCCAGTTCATTGGGCAACCAATCCATAAATGCTTTACCGGCGGTAGCTACAGGAGTGAGGTCTTCCCGAAAAGCAGAAGGCTCTAGCAAAGCAACCATGATATATACCCCAATTACATATACAAAAATGGCGGTAATGATCGATAAAAACATTCCATAAGGGATATTTTTATCAGGATTTTTAACCTCCTCAGCTATACTTGCAACTTTGGTTAGTCCGGCATATGAAACAAAGACCATACCTACGGTAGCAAAAAAACCGCCGGCTCCATTTGTAAATAAGGGAGAAAATTGTTGTTTTGTTACTTCTACAACATCCAGAGAAAAAATTGAGAATACACCTTGCAGAATATAGAATATCATAATTGATATTAGCGTTGCAACGAGTATTTTTTGAAGGGTTGTAGTTTCTTTAGCCCCAACAATATTTAATACTCCGAAAACTAAAGTAAGAATTATAGCTACCGGCACGATTGGGATATCAAAGAAAATAGCCAGATAAGCTCCCATACCAATTAGTGCAAATGCACTTTTAAGTACTAACGCAAGCCAAGATCCATATCCGCCAATTGTACCAACGAGGGGACCCAAACTTCTGTCTACAATGTAATAAGTACCACCAGCTTTTGGCATAGCCGTAGCTAATTCTGCAACGCTAAACATAGTAGGTAATACAATTAGACCAGACACTAAGTACGCTAAAAAAACGGAGGGACCAGTTTCGGCAGCGGCCAAGCCGGGTAAGAGAAAAAATCCGGAACTAAACATAGCGCCTGTAGCTATTGCATATACATCCCAAAGACCTAATTCTTTTTTTAATTTTTTATGTTTCATTTGGACAATTTATAATGGTTGTAGTTTTTATTTCTTTTCATTGTTGCTTTCCATTCTTTGTAAAGGGATGTTCTAAATTGAAATAACGCCATATTTTATAGGTGCTTTTCATTAAAAATGCGATAAACACAACAGCAATTAAGCCTTGAACTTTAAATAGAATTACTGGTAACGAGCTTAAAAATAGTATAGCTAAATATTCTGCTATAGCAACCAGTACAAATGCTATAAAAAGTCTTGATAATACTCTTTTTATATTTTTGTTTTTAATGATCATCATGCGCCCTCTTTTGAAGGTTTATAATTTCTAAATCTTGTATTAGATAGCTGAGACTATTCCGTAAAATCTGTTTAGAAACAGACTTATATCTTGCGACAGTGAAATTCTGTCTTTTTTAAAAACGTATTTTAAATGTGTGCGAGTAAATGCTAGTTATTAGCAGCAGGATGGAAAATCATGATGAAACCAAAATATTAGGCGACTTAAATCAGTTTGCGGAACGAAGATATGTTTTGTCATAGCTAGAGGCTGTTAATTTTCAAATTGCAGTTTAGCTAAATAGAGGGTCCAAAAACCTTAAAATGAATCCAAGTTTATATTGGAGGCTCGTACCTAAGACGCACCCTATAATTTAGAATTAGTAATATAGTCGTTTTTATACAGATAAATAAAAAAAAGTGAAAAACTGTAGTTAAGGGTTTTAAACGAGGGTGATATATAAAATAAAAGCTCCAATATTTTCACATCAGAGCTTTTATCATTGATAAATAAATCTGATTTAAGACTGCTTAATCCATTTAGCGAAATCACCAAAGGATGCTTTCTTTCCATACATCAGAATACCAACACGGTAGATTTTTGCACTTATCCACATCACGCCAAAGAAGCTGATGAATAAAGTGAGTAAACTTGCTCCAATTTGCCAAAACGGAACATCAGTGGTAGCAATTCTGGTAATCATGTTAATCGGCGATGTTAACGGAAAGATGGAAGCTACAACGGCTAAAGTAGAATCAGGATCCACCATAATTCTTGTATTAAGGATATAGGCACCCATTAAAGGAACCATCAAGATGGGCATGAATTGTTGTGTATCTTGTTCAGAATCTACTGCAGATCCAACAGCTGCAAACAAGGCTGCGTACATGAAAAAGCCAAGTACAAAGAAAAGAAAGAAGTACACAAATATCATTGGATCAATAGATAGAACTTCTAAAGAAGAAGGATCAAAGCCTGCTTCAGCGGCTACTTGTTCCAAATCTTGAGTATCAGCAACTTGTGCCATTTGATCTTGCATAAGTACGCCTGCTACTGGAACTGCAGCTATCGAAATTCCGATATACATTACTGCCCATACTGTAAACTGAGTGAAACCCAATAAACAAACTCCAGCAACTTTTCCGATTAAAAGTTCAATAGGTTTGAGGGAAGAAGTGATTACTTCAACAATACGATTGGTCTTTTCTTCAATTACGCTTCGCATTAATACTGCGCCATAGCCAAATAACCCTATGAATATCAGTAATCCGAGTACGAATCCAACTCCAGACATAAATCCTGCTTTGTCATCTTCTGCTTCGCCCTCTTCAGTAAGTTTACGGGAATCTAACCCTGGGCGACGGGCGAATAGAGCTTTAACTTCTTCAGACACGTTTGCTCTGGAAAGGCGTTCTTCCTGAATAATTTCGCGAATATCACCACGAACACTTGATGAGAATGCGAGGCCACCACTACCACTATAGATCAATTCCGCATTGTCGTTGGTTTCAATATGTCTTTCTTCAAGAAGAAGATAAGCATCTAGGTCTTCTCGAAGAACCATTGCTTTTACCGTGTCAATAGGTAAATCGGAAACATCAGAATATCTAACACTGTCTATAGCGATTAGGTTTTCAACCAAGACTCCAGTTCGATCATAAACTCCGACACTTTTTTCAGTTTCAGAATCACTAGTCATGATCCAAACCATAAAAGCTCCAAAACCTATAAGCACCAACGGGGTTAATATTGTTGACAAAATAAATGATTTTGATTTTGCCCTAGTAATGTATTCGCGCTTAAGTACTAAAAGTATTTTAGAAAAATCCATTATTGCATCTCCTCTAGTTGTTGAGCTTTTAGATTGTCTTCACCTACGGTTGAAATGAAGATTTCATTTAGAGAAGGTTCAATTCTTTCAAATTTATGGATCTCGGCATGTTCCATAGCAAGTTTTAAAATGTCCTGCATATTCTGTCCGTTTAAAACTCTGATTTCTGCAAAGTTTGTTGAACGATTGTTTAAACGTACACCTTCCAATTTATCTAAGAAGGAACCATCACCATCAAATTCAAGATTGATAGTGTTTTTTCCGAAAGATGCTTTTACTTCCCGAAGTTTTCCCTGAAGAACAGCCTTTCCTTTATTAAAGAGGCAAATATCATCACACATTTGCTCAACTTGTTCCATTCGGTGAGTAGAAAATAATATGGTCTTTCCGTTATTCTTGAGTTCTATAATAATGTCCTTCAGCATATCACTATTAATAGGGTCTAAACCGCTGAATGGCTCATCAAAAATATAGATATCAGGATCGTGAGCAATAGTAGCGATGAACTGAATTTTCTGAGACATCCCTTTGGATAACTCTCCTACTTCTTTTTTTGTCCAGTCAGAAGCGTCAAAACGATCTAACCAATAATGAATGGCTTCTTTCGCAGCTTTGGTTTTCATTCCCTTAAGCTGGGTCAGATACAAAAGTTGCTCCTCAACTTTCATTTTTTTGTAGAGTCCACGCTCTTCCGGCATATAGCCGATCATTTTTTGAGTTAAAGGACTAGCCACTTCGCCGTTGATCGTAATAGAGCCCTCATCTGGAGCTAAAATATTATTGATCATTCTTATGGTGGTAGTTTTTCCGGCTCCGTTTGGTCCGAGCAACCCAAAAATGCGTCCTTTTTCAACATCGAAGCTTACATCATCAACCGCTTTGTTTTTACCAAACGATTTACGGATGTTTTCAACATGAATTATCGTCATTATTATACCGTAGTTTTAAAATTTTAACGTAAAGCAAATCTTAGTGTGGTAATTCTTGATTACCTTATGCCCAAAGATTCTTGTTTTATTAGTCGCAATCAAGTACGCATTTATTACAAATCAGTTACAGGAAAATGAACATAATACATATTAGTGCAGAATGTTATCCCATCGCAAAAGTAGGCGGATTAGCCGATGTAGTTGGTTCACTCCCAAAATATTTAAATGATGAAGGTGAACATGCGGAAGTGATTATGCCAAAATATGAAAATAATTGGGTGAAAGACCACCAGTTCGAAATAATTTATTCAGGGTCGTTCAATTATTGGGGTGAAAAAACCAAGTTTAAAATCGAGCTTTTAAAAGAAGATGAATTGGGGTTTCCCGTTTATATGATCAATATTCCGGATAGGTTTGATCGTCCCGGCGTTTACATAGATCCATGGAGCAGTCAGCCATATTGGGATGAGAAAGAACGGTTTGTGAGTTTCCAAATAGCAGCGCTTGAATGGCTGATAAATAGAAATGAAAAACCGAATGTAATTCATTGTCATGATCATCATACAGGGTTAATACCTTTTATGACTTCTCAATGTAACAGATATCGGGAATTGTCTGAGATTCCAACAGTAATTACAGTGCATAATGCCGAGTATCAAGGCAGATATGATAAAGAGAGTTATAAATTACTTCCTGCATTCAGTTTCGAAAATGTAGGACTTTTGGAGTGGGATGGTGCGATGAATTCTTTAGCAACAGCATTAAAAACAGCCTGGAAAATTACAACGGTATCAAAAAATTATATGCAAGAGTTAAAGCAAGAAAGCAATGGATTAGAGGTTTTATTTACCAGCGAAGAAGATAAATCAACAGGAATAATAAACGGAATTGATACGGAAGTTTGGAATCCCGCTAAAGATGAATTACTTGCTCATAACTTTTCATTCAGAAACAGGAAATCCGGTAAAGCTAAAAATAAAAGTGTTTTATGTGAGGAGTTTGGTTTAAATCCGGCACTTCCAACGGTAGCTTTTATTGGGAGGTTAGTAAGAGAGAAAGGGGCGGACTTGTTACCTGATCTGGTGGCTCGGTTTATGAATAAGGAAAAGGAAGTGAATTTCGTATTGCTTGGAACAGGTGATCCTCAACTACATGCAATTTTTGAGCGAATGTCGAGCGATCATGTTGGATTTTTTGATGCCACACTGGAATACAACGAGAAGTTAGCTCATCAAATTTATGCAGGTTCAGATTTTATATTGATGCCATCCAGGGTTGAGCCATGCGGTTTAAATCAGATGTTTGCGATGCGTTACGGAACTATCCCGGTTGTAAGAACAACCGGAGGATTGAAAGATTCTGTGAAAGATATAAATGAAGAAAATGGATATGGAATTTGTTTCGATGAGTTTAATCTTGAAAATGCAGAATATGCAATAAACAGAGCTATTGATTTATTCGAAAATCAGAGCTTATTTAGTCAGGTCAGATCTAAAGTCATGAAGCTTGATTTTTCATGGAACAGATCAGCTAAAGAATACATTGATGTGTATACACAACTAATAGAAAAGGTGGGTTGATGAAAAATTCAGTTATGGCAGTAATTTTAGGTGGGGGAAGAGGAACGCGCTTGTCTCCGCTAACAGACCAACGATCAAAACCGGCAGTACCGATTGGAGGTAAATATCGATTAGTCGATATTCCGATCTCGAATTGCTTGAATTCAGATATCCGTCGTATTTATGTACTAACACAATTTAACTCAGCATCACTTAATCGTCATATTAAAAATACGTACAATTTCGATGTTTTTAGCAGTGGCTTTGTAGACATTTTAGCGGCTGAACAGACCGTTTCTAATCCCGATTGGTTTCAAGGTACAGCAGATGCTGTTCGTCAGTCGTTGCACCACATGACCAATCACGAGCACGAACATGTGTTGATTCTTTCGGGCGATCAACTGTATCAAATGGATTACAGAAATTTGTTGGAGCGACATAAGGAAAATAATTCTGATGTTACCATAGCAACCATCCCGGTTAATGCCCAAGACGCTACCGGTTTTGGAATCATGAAAACTAACGAAGAAGGTTTAATAGATAGTTTCATAGAAAAACCAGATCTAGACACGTTAAAAGACTGGAAATCAGCAGTTCCGGAAAGGTTTAAATCGGAAGAGAAAGAGTATCTTGCCTCTATGGGGATTTACATCTTCAATAAAGATACCTTAAAGAAATTGTTCGAAGAAAACCCTGATGCAACCGATTTCGGTAAAGAAATTATTCCTCGTGCATTAAAAGAGGGCTTAAGAGTTAGTAGCTATGAGTTTGGGGGATATTGGGAAGATATAGGAACCATAAAATCTTTTTTTGAATCAAATCTAGCTCTGGCTGATACAGTACCAGCTTTCAATCTATATGACAACGAAAACTATATTTACACACGAGCTCGTTTACTTCCGGCTTCGAAATTAATGGGTACAACACTCGAGCACGCGTTAATGGCGGAAGGTTGTATCATTGAAGCAAGTAGAATTGTGAGGTCTGTAATTGGTATTCGCTCCAGAATTGGAAAAGGGACGACCATCGAAAATTCCATAATTATGGGTAACGATTATTTCCAAGATAAAGCTACCATTGAAGCGGCTTCGGCAGAACGTCCTATTTTCGGAATTGGCCAAAGATGTTACCTCAGTAATTGTATTGTCGATAAAAATGCCTGTATTGGAAATGACGTTCGAATAGTGGGAGGCAATCATCTGGAAGAAGGAGATTTTGATAATTACAGTGTAAAAGATGGAGTTGTAATCATCAGAAAAGGAGAATTTATTCCTGACAGAACGGTAATTTGAATTATGAACATCCAACACCGAACAAGGAACGTTCAATGTCCAGTGCAATAAATGAATATCGGATGTTGGTTATTAGAAATTGGAAATAGATTTTTAAATGCGCTTTAAATTAACGATTGAATATAACGGCGCTGGATTTTCGGGATGGCAGATACAACCGGATGCTCGTACAGTTGAAGGAGAATTAGAAAAAGCTTTTTCCAAGATCTTGCAGCGTAATATTGATTTGATTGGGCAGGGTAGGACAGATGCCGGTGTTCACGCTCGCGGACAAACTGCTCACGTTGATATTGAAGATATTCGAGACGTACAAAAGCTGATTTTCGGAGTTAACGGATTGGTCGGTAGCGAAATCCATATTCATAAAATTGAAGAAGTACATGCTGAATTTCATGCACGTTTCGATGCCACTTCTCGCGAATATGCCTATACGATTCTTAAAAAACCATCACCGCTAGAAGATCATTTAGCATGGGCTCAAATTGGTGATATAGACAGTTCAAAATTTTATGAATGCGCAGAATTATTGAAAGGAGAGTTTGATTTCGCGGGATTTTCGAAATACAACGAAGAAAATTTTACCACGCTCTGCACAATTTTTAAATCAGAGTTCGAAGAACTTGATGACAGATGGATATATCGAATTAGTGCGAACCGATTTTTAAGAAACATGGTAAGGCGTATTATAGGTACTATGATGGAGGTTGGGAAGGGTAAAACGACTGTTTCAGAGTTTAAAACTGTGCTCGAAAACCCGGATGCGGATGTGAAAACATTTACTGCTCCGGCAAAAGCATTAGTGCTCGAAAAAGTTTTTTACTAAAAAGTAAAATTAGTATTGATAGTCACCCAATAATCTGTTTATATTTGTCGCCCCTCAAGGGACACATTCCTCGGTAGCTCAGGGGCAGAGCAAGCGACTGTTAATCGCTGGGTCGTAGGTTCAAATCCTACCCGGGGAGCCAAGAGTACCAAACGTGCGAACTTTCGAAAGAGAGTTCGCATTTTTTGTGTCTTTGATTTCCTTCCAATCGCCTTCAAGACGTTTGTCGGCAATGTATTGTATTTCTATTGTTCCATCATTAGTGTCTTGGTTAACGAACGATTCTACATTTTTCACTAAAACTTTTGTTAAGTCACGTTTGATTTCAACATCATTTCCCTGGTATCTGTTAGCAAAATCTTGAAGTACTTTTTTGTATTCCGAGGTGTTAACAGGACTTTGGTTCTTTAGTTTTAACAACTGTTCGTTTAGAAACTCTACTTCATTCTCTCTTTCCTCGATTTCAAGAACGATAGATTCAAGTTGTGATTGATAGGTCTCTTTTAATGAAGTTGAAGCATTATCTGTTAAAAGCTTCAACGTATTAGTTTTATCCTTGTTTTTTGATTTCAAAAGATTTTGACATTGAGTTATGCTTTTCTGAATCTCTTTTATTCTATCAGCACCTTCATACTTTATTCTTTTCTTCATTGCTTTTAGCAATTCAGGTTCTTTTAAAAGCAAAACTAGAGTTCTGTAAACGAAATTATCTAGAGTTTGTACTGGTAGATCTTTAGGGTTATGTCCTTCAGATATACCTTCATTATTTTTTTGGGTACACTTGTAGTAATAGTATTTTTTATTGTGCCGGTTAGTAGTACCAGAGACAGTCATACCATTTCTACAGAAACCACAAGTGCAGATATTGGTAAGAACGGCAGGAGTGTCACTAGAGATATTTGATTTTGGTTTAGCTGAGTTCTGATTAATGAGAGCCTGCACCTGATCAAATAAAGCCTCATCAATAATTTGCTCATGTTTCCCATCATATACTTCTCCATCAAATTCATACTTACCTATATAAATATGATTTTTAAGAATCGTCAATACTGACTTCTTATGAAATTTCCCGCCACCACGTGAATTTCCTTTTTTTGTAATCCATTGCTTATTTCTGAAGTTATCTTTATTCAAGCTTTTTGCTACTTTACTCGCTGATTTAATTTTTAGATATCTGTTGTAGATATTATTTACTAATTCTGCTTCATTCTCATTAAGGATTAATTTTTGATCTTCAAGATCATATCCAAGTATTTGAAAGCCACCAGGCCAAAGACCAGCTTTAATAGTTTCTAGTCGTTTTTCTTTAGTGCGTTCTGAAACCATATCTCTTTCGAACTCTGCAAAAACTAGCAACATACGTTGAAGAGCTTTGCCGGCAGGGGAGGAAGTATCAATTTCTTGAGTTACTACTGCAATGTTGACGTCGTTCTTTTCTAATTCAGCAATCAGACTTAAGAAATCTTGAAGACTCCTAGATACTCTATCAATTTTTGTTACAACAAGCAGATCGATTTTTCCATTTTTGGCATCTTTTATTAGTCGTTCAATTCCAGGTCTATTTAAATCCTTTCCTGATTTGGTATCTTTATAAATTTCATAATTAGCAATCTGCTTCCCATCAATACCACCCAAAATATTCTTTTGATCAATCCATGTTTTACATTGATTTAGTTGTCCATCAAGAGAGCTAAAATCGTTGTCAGATTGTTCAACGGTTGATACCCTAATGTAGATAGCAGCTTTTATTGAGTTTTTCTTTTTTTGAGGCATGAATTCTAAATACTTGGTCAATTTATAATGGTCTCGAGTAATAATAAACTGATTCTAAGTATTAAAATCCTCTTTATTACTAAGTGACTTTATTTAATTACTGACCTATTTAAAACTTGTTTGAGATTGGGTGACAGGATGTGTCATAGACTTGAATTATACTATCACTATGGAAGAATTTATGAACAGTGATGTAATAGAACAATTGAAACAACGGTTTGGTGCAACCATAGAAGAAGAAAGAATTGATCAAGAAGATTTAGACTATTTAAGAAAAAGAGATGAGATCGAAGATGTGTACTCGTGGCATTTTAATGCATTTGTCAAACATTATCAGTTAATTAAAGATTATGGTCTTAAAGAAAAATTGTTAAATGATCTTGCTTGGCGGATTAAACACCATTTAGAAAACCATGAGATTGATGAGTTAAAAAAGTCAGAATTCTATAAACAATTCGGGACACATAAAATAATAGAAGATGCTATAAATGAAGTGGGATTGACATGATTAAAAAAAACAACGTAGAGATTACTAGTATTGAGGATTGGGGAAAACTAGCAGGACCAAAAGATGCAAAGCAATGGAAAGAATTTAGAAGTGCAATGGAGTCTGCTAAATCATGGTTCACAAATAAAGTAGCTCAAACACCGGTAGAAATTGTATCTGCGATTTCAGGTCATGCTGATTTTGAATCTTTTGAGGTTACGGAAGTAGAACCAGAAGCTCTATTAAGCTTTGACTCGTTTTCAGGGCCGTCTAACATGGATGTATTAGTAAAAGCGAAAGACGAGAGGGGTAAATTCATCATTGGTATTGAAGCCAAAGCTGATGAGCCTTTTAGCGATTATGTTATGGATAAATTTTCAGAAGCTTTAGAAGCTAAGATTGAGACTCCAAACTCAAAACGGTTGGACAGAATTGAACTTCTTGTAAGAACTTTTTTTACAAAGAAGAATGGAAGAGCCCCAAAAGTCGGAACATTACGGTACCAACTGATGACTGGGTTAGCAGGTACTATTGCTGAGGCTATTAGACAAAAGTGTGATAGAGCAATATTTCTTATTCATGAGTTTGATACTTCTCTTACAACTAAAGATAAGCATGAAATGAATAAGCAAGATTTAGATTCATTTATGTATCGATTAACTGAGGGTAAGATTAAAAACATTGAGAATGGATTGTTATATGGACCAATTGAGATACCTGGTAACCCATTATTTGAGACGACTCCTGGTATCTATATTGGTAAAGTGAAAAGAACTGTATTGTAATCAGATTAATGGAAATAAAAGACATCATAGCTGATCTAATCCTATCTCCTAAATTATATAAGGATATCAAACAATTTTCTGATTCACCTGGGATATATGCTTTTTTCTATGAAGCAAACAGTAGCGTAACTAGTTTCCCCTGTAAAGATCGGCAGCTAGTTTATATTGGTAAAACGGAATCAAGCCAAAGAAAGAGAGATGCTAATACACATTTTAAAAGCGGAAAAACAGGTAGTTCTACTTTTCGGAAGTCAGTGGGATCGATCCTGATGTATGAGTTAAATTTAAATCCGATTCCACGAAACGATTCTGATTTTATTAAGGGAAGAACTAGTATGTTTAAGTTTGATGAGGTAAGTGAAGAGCAACTTACTTCTTGGATGAAGAAAAATATTTCGATGTCGTTTTATGAGTACAATGGAAGTAAAGAAGATTTAGATGAGTTAGAGACTTTGATTATCAATAAATTAATTCCACCATTAAATATTAGTAAGAATAGCAGAAATCCCTTCAAAAGTGATCTTCAAATACTGCGAAGAAATGCAGCTAATATTGCTCACGCTACTTCAGAGAAGCAAGCGATTAAAGATAATCCAGTTCGGGTAATCAAAAATAAACAAGGGTTAAATACAGGAAGTAAAAAAATGGGAAAATATTCTAAGTATTGGGAGTCACAATTACCTTCAATTCTTCAAGTGCTGAACGGGAATAGTCAGAATCAACAATTAAAATTGTCAAAAAATGATTTTGACCAATTAGGTAACCGGAAACAATATAGTTTCAATATCCAGTTTACGGGGGTAAAGGTAACAAACAATATTAGTGGATCCGCTGTTGCGAGAGATTTAGTGCAAATCATGAAAGATGATTCTGAGACTAGAAAATTGCTAATGGGTGGCAACTATAAAGTAAATATGGATAAGGAATTTATATTGCATATTCAAAGGGTCTGAATTTCTCTAATAAATTAAATAATCAGGAATCTCGACAATAAATGACTCAATACCTTACTAAATCAAAATTTACACATTGTCTAGAATGCCCAACTAAGCTTTTCTATAAAAGTCATCCGAATGATTATTTAAGTTCACAAGATGATAATGATTTTCTTCAGGCTCTTGCTGAAGGAGGTATACAGGTAGGAGAACTTGCTAAGTTGTATTACCCAGGTGGAATAGAGGTGCCGTACTCTAAAGACAAATCTGCTATGTTGTCTCGAACTAAGGAACTGCTGCATCAAGATGAGGTAATTATCTATGAAGCTGCAATCCAATCTGATTTAACCTATGCTCTAGTGGATATCTTAGTAAAGAAAGGAAACAAGGTTGATTTAATTGAGGTGAAGTCTAAGTCATGGGATGAGGAAGAGGGATTCTATCTCAAAAACGGATCAATGAGATCTAAATGGCACAAATACTTATACGATGTTGCTTTTCAGATTAGAGTTATGCAACAAGCGTATCCAAGCTTTATCGTACGCCCACATCTTATGCTGATTGATAAAGAAACTTCAACAAGTATAAACGGACTTCATCAGTATTTTAAGATTGTAGAAAATGAAGAAGGACGAAGTGAGGTGAGACATACAGAAGATACTTCTGATATAGAATTAGGTGATCCTATTATGAAAACTATTGATGTTTTAGAAGAGGTTGAGCTTATTTTTAGGGGAGAGGCGCGTGAACCACAAAGTACGCTCGAAACTCAAGGGTTTGATGCTTGGATAAAGGGATTATCTGAATTAATTGGAAAAGATGAAAAATATCCAGTTAGTATTGGGGCTAAGTGTCGCAGCTGTGAACACAGAGTTCAGGCTGATAAGCTAGATGGAAAGAAAGCTGGGTTCAATGAATGCTGGAGAGAAGCTCTTAATTGGGATAATAAAGAGTTATCAAAACCGCACGCCTTTGATGTGTGGTACGCTAAGTCAAAGGATTATATAGAAGATGAGATTTATCTCATGGAAGAAATTACACCATCCTACTTGGATGTTGAGGAGCACAGCCTTTACCATCAATCCATCTGGGATAGCAGAGGTGAGCGTCAGTTAGCGCAGGTTATGAAGATGACCGGACGACATGACAATAGCGAGGTAATTCTTCCAGGACTTTTTCATGAGATGGATAGCTGGACTTTTCCACTACACTTTATCGACTTTGAGGGCATTGCACCGGCTATTCCATTTCATAAAGGAAGCAAACCATACAAGAAAATTCCTTTTCAGTTCTCCATGCATAATGTATATGAAGATGGTCGTGTTGAACATGCCGCTGAATGGGTAGATAAGAGTAAAGGTGTATATCCGGGATTTGATTTTATACGAGAACTGAAGAAGGTATTAGAAAATGATGAAGGTAGCGTGTTCATGTATCATCATTATGAAAAGACTACTCTAAACGACGTGAAAAGGAAATTACTAAGGTCGGAAGAGACTGATCGAGATGAACTCATTGCATGGATTGATACACTTGTTACCAAGGATGCTCCTCGAGAACTCATTGATCAGCAGCGATTGGTAGTGAAATACTATTATTCAGTGTATATGGGAGGCTCAAATAGCATAAAAGATGTGTTGCCAGCTGTATTAAATGAAAGTGAAGAGCTGAAAAACATCTATTCAAAACCATATTCAGGACTTAGTCTGAAAGACAAAGTGCTGTTCCAAATTGATGAACAAGGAAGAGCCATTAACCCTTATAAACTTCTTGAATCGGTGGGTTATGGAATTCCCAATGAAATAGAAATTGAAGATATTGACTTGGATCTGGATGATCGTATCTCAGAAGGTGGAACGGCTATGATGGCTTGGGCACGTATGCAATTTGAGGATGTTTCCGAAGAAGAAAGAGAGCAGGTTTTCAATGCGTTGCTACGATATTGTGAACTTGATACGCTTGCCATGGTGATGATATATCAACATTGGAGCTCAAAAAAGTAAAACTAAATAACTAAACATGAATGATAAAATTAAATGTCCTAACTGTAGCTTTGAATTTGATGTTGAAGAAGCATTGTCAGGGAAGATAGAAGCCCATTTTAAAAAAGAATATGAAAAGAAAATTCAGGAGCAATCAGAACGGTTTAAGTCAGATCGAGAAAAATTGGAGAAAGAAAAAGAAAAATTTGAATCACTCAAAGAAGACCATGATAAAGCTATAATAAATGCTGTAGAGGATAAACTAGAGAAAGAGAAACTCAAACTAGAGCAGAAGCTTCAGGAAGAACACAAAGACAAACTTGAGGGACTTGAGAGAGAGAACGAAGAAAGGAAGAATGAAAATCGAGAGCTAAAAAAAAAGGAAGTTGAGCTACTTCAAAAAGAAGCTAAGCTCAAAGAACAGCAAGAAGATATGGAGCTAAATCTTAAAAAGAAGATGCTTGAAGAAGAAGGAAAAATTGTAGAGAAAGCTAAACAACAAGAACGAGAAAGTTTTGAATTAGAACGTTTAGAGTTGCAGAAAAAGATTGATGACAATAAAAAGCTTGCAGATGAAATGAGAAGGAAAGCAGAACAAGGGTCTATGCAGCTTCAAGGTGAGATACAAGAGATTGCTATCGAGAATCTGTTAAACAAGGAATTCCCTTTTGATAAAATAGATGAGGTTCCAAAAGGGATTCGGGGCGCAGATTGTATACAAACAGTTGTTAATAAATTTCAGCAAGAATGTGGAAGTATTGTATTTGAAAGTAAAAGAACTAAGAATTTCGCCAGTGACTGGATTGGAAAGATTAAACAAGATCAAGTAGCCTGTAAAGCAGATATTGCCGTAATTGTAACAGAAACTTTTCCTTCCGATATGTCTCGGTTTGGTCAGATTGATGGAGTATGGATTTGTGGTTTTCACGAAGTGAAAAGTGTAGTTCTTGCACTGCGCCAAATTCTAATTCAAGCTCATTCAGTAAAGTCATCTGAGTCTAACAAAGGTGAAAAAATGGAACTACTTTATGAGTATTTAACAAGTAATGAATTTGGGCAAACAGTTCAACGTATCATAGAAAATTACGAAGCGATGGATGATCAGTTGAAAAAAGAAAAACGAGCAATGGAAAAAATCTGGAAAGAACGTGAAAAACAAAACTGGGCAGTCCAAGAAAATGTAGCACAATTATTTGGGGCTATAAAAGGGATAGCAGGAAAATCAATACCAACTATTGAAATATTAGAACTTCCAGAACCTGATTCAGATTAATACCTTGTATAAATTTTAGTATTATAACGGTCAAATTTTATAGGCTTAAAAGAACTCAAATCAATGACCTTCAAAAAAGTATTAGAAAAGTATAGATCAATTTCATTTTCAGAACGTGATAAAGGAGATCGTTTTGAAAGATTAATGCAAGCCTACCTTAAAACAGACCCAAAGTGGACTAATAAATTTTCTGATGTCTGGCTTTGGAATGAGTTTGTTGGTAAAAAAAGTATGGGTGGAAAAGATACTGGAATTGATCTTGTTGCTAAAACAGTTGAAGGTGATTATTGGGCAATTCAATGTAAATGTTATGCTGAAGATGCACATATTGATAAACCATCAGTAGATAGTTTTTTATCCACTTCAAGTCGTGAGTTTAAGAATGAACACATGATTACTTCTCGTTTTTCTCATCGTCTTTGGATTGAGACAACGGGAAAAAAATGGGGAAATAATGCTGAAGAAGCTATTCGCAATCAAACCCCTCCTCTTTCACGAATTAGTTTATTTGATTTAATAGAAGCTCCCGTTGATTGGGGAAAACTAGAAGAAGGCATTCATGGTGAAAAGGCAAGAATTGAGAAATTTACCTTAAGACCTCACCAAAAAGACGCTTTAGATTCTGTACATAACAACTTTTTAGAGAACGACCGTGGTAAGCTCATCATGGCTTGTGGTACGGGAAAGACTTTTACTGCTTTAAGAATTGCAGAACATGAAACAGGAAGTAAAGGAATGGTCCTTTTTCTAGTTCCATCAATAGCGTTATTAGGGCAAACACTAAGAGAATGGAGTGCTCATGCTAATGAAAAACTGAACGCTATTGCAATTTGTTCAGATCCAAAAATTACAAAACAGAAAACCAAAAACCCAGATACTGACAATCTAAGTATTGTTGATTTAGCCTATCCTGCATCCACTGATCCTAAATCCATTTTACGACAGTTTGAAATGATCAGGCAGAAAGGTAATGATGGAATGACTGTAGTATTTTCTACTTATCAATCCATAGATGTAATTGCAAAAGCACAAAAAGAAATACTCAAGAATGGTTTTCCAGAATTTGATTTAATTATTTGTGATGAAGCTCATAGAACAACAGGTGTTTCATTAGCCGGTGAAGATGAATCTGCATTTGTAAAGGTACATGATAATGAGTTTATAAAAGCTCGAAAGAGACTATATATGACTGCTACTCCGCGTCTTTATAGTGATGATTCAAAAAGTAAAGCAGCAGAAGCAGATGCGGTTCTCTGTAGTATGGATGATGAAGAACTTTATGGTGAGGAAGTCTACCGTATTGGCTTTGGAGAAGCTGTTGAACGGAATTTATTGACAGATTATAAAGTGCTCATTCTCACCTTAAATGATAAAGATGTTCCGCCATCTGTACAACGAATGCTAGCCCAAGAACAAACTGAGATAAGCACAGATGATGCAACCAAATTAATAGGAACAGTTAATGCATTATCTAAACAATTCTTAGCTGATGAAGAAGAAACTATAAAATCGGATCCTAATCCGATGAAAAGAGCTGTTGCTTTCTGCCCAAGCATTAAAGCATCCAAGTCAATAAAGTCTACTTATAACGTAGCATCTGAAGCATATTTATCTGCATTACCAGGCGATAAAAAAGAGAAAATGGTAACTGTTGCTGCGAACCATATGGATGGTACTATGGCTGCGCCTGAAAGAGACCAAATGCTTAGTTGGTTAAAAGAAGAATCAGAAGGCAATGAATGCCGAGTAATTACTAACGTAAGAGTGCTTAGTGAAGGGGTGGATGTTCCTTCCTTAGATGCTGTACTCTTTTTATCTGCAAGAAATTCTCAGGTTGATGTTGTGCAATCTGTAGGACGTGTAATGCGTAAGGCTCCCGGAAAAAACTATGGTTATATTATTATCCCTGTAGTTGTGCCTTCGGATGTGGAAGCTGATGTAGCACTTAGTGATAATGAAAGATATAAAGTTGTATGGACAGTATTAAATGCACTCCGAGCTCATGATGATAGATTTAATGCTACTGTTAATAAAATCGAGTTAAACAAGCGAAAACCTACTAATATTTTAGTTGGACGCCCAGAGACAACCTTTGATGAGGAAGGGAATTCCTCGTTAGTAAAAGATGATGGCGTTTCAAATGATTCTACCAGAGGCATTGGGCAACAAATAGCGATTCAATTTGAAGAATTACAGGATGTAATTTTTGCACGAATGGTTCAGAAAGTTGGGAATCGTAGATACTGGGAACAGTGGGCAAAAGATGTTGCTCAAATTGCAGAGCGGCAAATAGAACGTATCCAATATTTAATTACTCAAAAGAAGAATCAACGAGAAGCATTTGACAGTTTTCTAGCCGGCTTACAAAAGAATATAAATCCAAGTATTTCTGAAGCAATGGCTGTTGAAATGCTGGCACAGCATATTATAACCAAGCCAATATTCGAAGCTCTATTTGAAAAATACTCTTTCGTAAAAAGTAATGCGGTTTCAACCGCAATGCAGGGAATGATGGATGCTTTAGAAGATGGAAACAATCTAGCAGAGCAAGATGAAACCTTGCAAAAGTTCTATGATTCTGTTCGAAAAAGAGCGGAAGGGATAGATAATGCTGAAGGCAAGCAAAGAGTTATAGTAGAATTGTATGACAAGTTTTTTAAAACAGCTTTCCCTACAATGGTTGAACAGTTGGGGATTGTGTATACCCCAGTAGAGGTTGTAGATTTTATTATACATTCTGTAAATGATGTATTGAAACAGGAGTTCGATAGAAGCATCACGGATGAAAATGTACATATTCTTGATCCGTTTACAGGAACCGGGACTTTTATAACTCGTCTACTGCAAAGTGGGCTAATAAAAAAAGAGGACTTGGAACGTAAATACCACCATGAAATACATGCTAATGAAATTGTACTTTTAGCCTATTATATAGCTGCTGTAAATGTAGAAAATGTGTTTCATGATTTAATAGGTGAAGAAAAAGCGTATGAACCCTTCGATGGTATTGTACTCACTGATACCTTTCAATTAGGAGAATCTGATGCTCCATTAATCTCAGAAATGTTTCCTAAAAATTCAGAAAGGGTAGAACGCCAAAAGAAAGCTCCATTAAGAGTTATCATGGGAAACCCACCCTATTCAATTGGTCAAAAATCTGCCAATGATAATGCTCAAAACCAAAGCTATGATAAATTAGATTCAAGAATTTCTAATACCTATGCAGACTTATCAAATGCAGGGTTAAGCAAATCTTTATATGATGCTTATATAAAAGCATTCCGTTGGAGTACTGATAGGTTAGACCATGAAAATGGTGGCGTTATTGCTTTTGTTAGCAATGGTGCTTGGTTAGATGGTAATAGTACAGATGGTTTCCGCAAATCATTAGAAAAGGAATTCTCAGCTATTTATGTATTTAATTTAAGAGGTAATCAACGTACTTCTGGAGAATTATCACGTAAAGAAGGTGGTAAAATATTTGGATCAGGTTCACGTACTCCAATTTCAATTACTTTATTAATTAAAAATCCAGATAATAATGAAAAAGCAAAAGTGTATTATCACGATATAGGAGATTATTTAAGTCAAAATGAAAAGTTAGATATCATTGCAAACTTCCAATCAATTAATAAAATAGATTGGAAAAACTTAAAACCTAACGAATACGGTGATTGGATAAACAAACGAAATGATGTATTCGATACTTTTATACCTATTGAGCCTGGTAAAAAATTTAATCTAAAATCTCAATCATATTTTAATGTTAATGGTCCTGGACTATTGACAAGTCGAGATGCTTGGGTGTATAACTATTCTAGAGATAAGAATCAGGAGAATGTCAATTCAATGGTTTCTTTTTACAACTCTCAAGTAGCTAATAATTTGACTTCTAAAAACTTAGATGCTGATAATAAAAAGATTAGTTGGACAAGAGCTCTAAAAAAAGATTTGGATAACGGAAGGAAACATTTAGTCAATATAGATTCTTACCAAGATAGTCTTTATAGACCCTTCGTAAAACAAAATTTGTATTATGATAAGTCATTAGTTGAAAGCCCTGGTTTAAATCAGATATTTTTTCCAGATTTAAAAGAATACAACAAAGTAATTTTAATTCCAGGAAAAGGAGGTTCAAAAGGTTTTGGAAGTTTGATTACTAATCGCCCATCGTGCTATGATACAATGGAAAAAACACAATGTTTCCCCCTTTATTATTTTGAAGAACATAAAAGGGATAATGCGAGCCTTTTTGACTCAGGTAATGAATGCGAATTCATTAGAAAAGATGGGGTTTCGGATTTCATTTTAGAGAGAGCAAGAAAGCAATACTCAGCTAAGAATATTGGCAAAGAAGATATTTTCTATTATGTATATGGTATTCTTCATAGTCCAGATTACATAGAAACCTTTGCTAACGATTTGAAGAAAATGTTGCCACGTATTCCATTAGTGGATGATGTACGGGATTTCTGGAGCTTTAGTAAGGCAGGAAGAGAATTAGCGGATCTTCATATCAACTACGAAAATATAGCGCCTTATGAAGGAGTAGAGGTAAAAGGAGATGAGCATGGAATGTTTAAGGTAACCAAAATGCGTTTTGCCAAAAAGAAAGAAGAAGTAGATGGTAAAACTAAAAATGTAGATGATAAATCAAAGATCAATTACAGCAGTACTATTACTGTATCAAACATACCAGAAAAAGCTTATGAGTATGTGGTTAATGGTAAATCTGCCATCGAATGGATAATGGATAGATATAGAGTTAAAACAGACAAAAAGAGTGGTATCAAAAATGATCCTAACGACTGGGCAGATGAAGTTGGAAACCCTCGTTATATTCTCGATCTATTGCTAAGTATCATAAATGTAAGTGTACAAACTGTAGATGTAGTCAATAGTCTGCCTAAACTGGAGTTTGAGGATGCTGACTAATTCCCAAAAAATTTATTTTAGGGATATTTTCCGAGAAGCGAGATACAAAGCACTTATTGATGCCGAAGATTTTGATTCATTATTTCATGCCATTGAGACATTTGGAGCATTTTTAAGTACAAATTTGAAACATAATTCTCTGAGTTATTATAAAGAATACATTGAAGATTTTGTAAGAGAATCACCTTTTTATAATTCCTTAACAAAAGAGTTCCCTGCTTATCATAGTAGTTTCTCATTTTTATATGAAGAAGTAAGAAAATTCAGAAATGGATCAGCACATCAAGGTGTACACGCTAGGAACAAAATTAGGTATGCTATCGAACTTTGTTTAATTATTGAATCAAAACTAAATCAAATGGATGAGCAAGTTTCAAACTATATGGTTAGATCACCTTTAACGGCATCAGACTGGGAACCATTAAGTCATGTTCGAAAAGAGATGTTAATTCATTCATATAGTTACATACCAATCTTTATAAATGATAATTGGCAGTTGATTTCTGACTATGGTTTATATAAATATTTAAAAGCTGAAAATCAGGAGTCTAAACTAAGAGAAAATATTCAAACGGCAGTAGGTAATGGTCTAGAACTTATTCAGCCCGCTAGAAAAGTTGCTGAAACGGATAGTATAAATAGTATAAATCCTAATTCAACTACTCCCGTACTTGTATTCAGTAATCAGGATGAAGATAGGTTGTTGGGAATCATAACAAGCTTTGATCTGATTTAAAAAAATGGAGATATAGTCATGTACTGTAAATTTTGTGGAACTTCAAAAAGTATACAGGTACACCATATTGATGGAAATCACGACAACAATACACCTTCCAACAGGGTGAGATTATGCCAACGGTGCCATAGTTTAGTTCATAAATATTTAGGGGTAGCTGATCCAGAAGAGATTGAAACTCTGGCTAAAAGAGCTCAGAAAATGAATCCATCAAATCATCCACCATCATTATTTGATTAATATAGATTTACAACATAATGGGCTTCTTTATTATTATATGTTCACGATTATTTTATATTCTCTTAGGGGTAAACAAATAAAATTATATGGAAGCAATAAGATTCATCCCTTACATTTTCATCGGGGCGTGGGGAATTTTTTCAATTATATATATTAGCAGAGCTGTAAGAGATTATAGATCAATAAATTCTATAATTCTAGATCATATACCAAGCGTATTTACAACGTTAGGTGTATTTGGAACCTTTTTAGGAATCGCTTTTGGGTTAATGGATTTCAATGTAGAAGACATTGACGCAAGTATTCCTAATTTATTAGACGGTCTCTTCGTAGCTTTTTGGTCTTCAATTTTAGGGATCGGCTGTTCACTAATTTCTCAATTTATTATTCAGAAGATTCAGAATGGCGCATTATCAGAAGAAGGGGAACTCGTTACAGAAGAACAAATCCTAAAGTCCATAGCAGTTTCTCTTGAAGAAATTAGAAAAGCAATTTCCAGTGACAGTGACGGCAGTATAACTACTCATTTAGTCAAAATGAGGACTTCTATAAATGATAATCTTGAACCTTTGAATTCTAACATTCAGAAACTAACTCAATCAGTTGGTGGTGAAGGTGATACAAGCTTATTAACTCAGATTCAAAATCTGAGATTGGAGAATAAAGAAAATCAAACTGCAATGGTTTCTAATCAGCAAGAACAACTAGCTTATATGAAATCAAATACAGAGTTTGTTGAAAAGAAATTTGATGAATTTACTGAGCTCCTCAAACAGTCAAATACTAATGCATTAGTTGAAGTAATTGAAAAGGTAATAGGAGGGTTTAATGAAAAGCTTAATGATCTGATTGAACGATTAGTAAAGGAAAACTTTGAAGAGCTTAATAAAAGTGTTGAGAATTTAAATAAGTGGCAGCAAGATAATAAGGAGCAAGTCGAGGCTTTACTCACACAGTACAAATCACTTACCGATCAACTAACATTATCTGCAACCTCTATTGAAAGTGTATCTAAATCAACGGAAACCTTAGCTGGAGAGGATAGTAAGTTAATCAAATTGATTGATGAACTTAATACAATTACAAAAGATGGAGATAATGTACTAGTTAAAACAATGGAGCAACTAGAGGGTACATCTAGTAATTATAAAGAAGTTTCAGAAGAACTAAAGACTTGGTTTAAACAGCACTCTGAGTTTTCTGATAAGATCGAAAACCTTGTAGAAAAACTTGATGAGATTGAACAACTAAGAAATAAATCAGAGGGTTTCTTTAATGATGTGAAAACTGAATTTGAAGAAGCCGCTACAATCTTAAAGCAATCAAACTCTAATGTTAAAGAGCAAGTTGATGAAATGAGGACGGCTTTTAATGACGGGATGGACAAAAGCTTTACTGCATTAGATAGCATTCTTAAAAATATGGTGCTAGAGTATGCTGAGCGTATGAATAAGCTGAATAACAATTAATTAGCTGTTTATTATGAGTATTCTGAGTTCTAAAAAAGAAAATTACTGGGTTTCCCTCTCTGATATAATGACAGTTCTCATGGTAATATTTATGTTTATTGCCATTACATATATGAGGCAAATTAAAAAAGATCAAGAGAATCAGAACCGAGTACTAGAAGAGTATCAAGAAACTTATATAGCGTTATTTGATACATTGAATTCTGAATTTGAGGAGGATTTTAAAGAATCAAATTGGCACGCAGAGCTTAGTGAAGACTTATCGATACGATTTTTAAATGAAGAAGTCCTTTTTGATTATAATAGTGTCGAGTTAAAACCTGAATTTCAGCAAATATTAGAAGATTTTTTCCCTAGATATCTTGAAATACTTCTTGATAAACAATTTAGAGATAAAATTGCTGAGGTAAGAATAGAGGGACATACGGATTCGAAAGGTGGTTACATGTTTAATGTTCGGCTTTCTCAGAATAGAACATCAAATGTTTTGGATTTCCTTTTTAATAGGAGAGGGTCTGAATACTTAGACATGGAAGTCATAGATAGAGAATTATTACGTTACTGGTTCACAACCACTGGTTTTTCTTACGGCCGTACCATGGACAGAAATGGTGAACTAACAATTGAGTCTAATAATTCTGAGAACTCAGCAAGATCTCGAAGGGTTGAGTTTAGAATTGTTATGAAATCAGAAGAGGTTCTAAAACAAATGCTAGAGATGATGAATGAGTAATTTTTATACATTTACTAGTCTTCAGAGGTCAGTAGAAGAAGCCTTTGGAATTGATATTGATCCGGAAGGTGGGGAATTTAAAGTACAGGAAAAAATTACCCGTCTGGAGACACATGAAATTGACAAGGTTATTTTCAAAGATGGAGATATTTATTTAAAGGATGGTGATGAAGAGTTTAAAGGATTCATCGTAAAAGAGGAGAATTATAGAAGAGCATATCTTGATAGAGAAATAGACCGTCTATCTCACCTTCCGAAGTTTCATACTACAGAATGTGATACACTCATCGAGATGAAACAAAAAAGAAGGTTTGATGGAGTATACATTTTCGCTAACACACCTTTAGAACGTAAAGAGGCATCTGAGGGAGGGGGGATGATGAGCGATCTAAGAGTCTGTAAAAACTGTGTAAAAGTAGATCCTAAAGTAAATAGTGTAGTATATACAAAAGAATTTGTAGAAGAACATTTGAACTCAGGTGATTCTGCTAGAGGATTTCGAGAATTTGATTTACCTAAACAGTATGAAAAAGATGAGTGGGGGTATGTTCACGGATGGGATGAAATCAGTTTGAAGTATAGAGCAAAAAAGGAGTATATCTGTGAAGAATGTAGCATTAACTTATCAAAAAACAAGTACTATTTGGAAGTCCACCACATGAACTCAAATAAAACAGATAACCGAGAGTCAAATTTGCAATGTTTGTGCACGGAATGTCATTCAAATGTGGATCAATTTCACAGAGATAACTTTTACGGACAAGAAAAGAATCGGAAAAAGTTGATGGATTTTAAAAGATTATTTAGAAAAAAGATGGGATAAAAACAGATTGTAAATATATTTGAATTAACAGGTAATCGAGTAAAACATGATTAAAGAAGTAAAGCTTAAACAAGCATCAGAATTATTCAGCCTTGATAAAGAATTTAAATACCAGATACCCCGATATCAGAGGGAGTATGTTTGGCAAAAATGGAATTGGGAATCTCTATTCGATGATATTTTAGAAAATCAAAATGGCCATTTTTTGGGTTCAATCATTTGTTTGAATATTGAACCAGATGATCTTAAAGATCCCACTTTCGAATTAGTTGACGGTCAACAACGAATGACCACTTTAAGCCTATTATATCTTTCAATATATCAATTCCTGCAAGAGAACAAGCCGGAAGAGCTTAGTGAAGATGAATTATTATTTTTAATAACACTGCGGAATAGAATTAGTATCAATAAAGGAAAGAAGATTAGGTTAACTCCATCTATTACGAATAATAACTTAGATGATTATTCTTACCTATTTTCTCAGGTTGTTACTTCTATTGGAACGGTTCAAAAACCAGGATATTTTGGCATTCGACGTCTGCCAAAAGCATATAATTATTTTTATAGTCGACTAAGTGAAGTTGATGAAGAAGGAAATCCTTTGTTTAATTATAATACTGTGAAAGATTTTTTGAAGAAGGTGAATGATGCTAGGATTGTCAAAATTGATGTTAAAGATTATGATAGTGCATTTACACTGTTTGAAACATTGAATAATCGGGGTGTTCCTCTCTCGGCGATAGATTTGATTAAAAATAAATTACTGGGGCGTCTTCAGGCAATTGATCCGGCACGTTCAATTGATGATGATTTCACCAGATGGAAGGGGATCATTGATAACCTTTTGAATAATGAAAAAGTACAGGAGCGTTTTTTAAGACAGTTTTATAATGCATTCAAGGTTGAAGATGGGATTACCCTTAAGAATGCGAATAAAGCTATTCGATCAAATATTATTAAAATCTATGAGTCGCTTATTGAAAAGGATGTCTACATAATTTTTGATCGGTTAGAGGAAGCAGCAATTAGTTATAATAATTTTATCAACTATAAGAATAAGGATTATTCGGAATCATTTAAAAGGACGTTAGCAAATCTTGAAAATGTAAATGGTGTTGATTCATATATGCTTTTAATGTTCATTGATAAAAGATTTAATCCAGGTGTATCTGAATTAGAAAAACTGTCTGATTTCTTGTGCAAATATGCTATTCGAAGAAATGTAACGGATACCCCCCCAACCAGAGATATAACAAATCGTTTTATTGATATAATCGAAAAACTAAATGGCTTTCCAGAATATAGCTTTGAAGAAGTAAGAAAGACCATACTAGAGTTGGGTAAGCCAGCTTCAGATCTCATATTTAAAGAAAAACTAAATGGTGATTTGTACGATGAAAATGTAGGGGCAACCAGATATATACTATCAAGCATTGAATCAGCAATGTCTTCAACTGACGAGATTTATGTAGATTTTTATGAGAGGAATAAAAAACTATTCAAATGGACGGTTGAGCATATATTTCCCCAAGGGGAGAACATTCCTGATGTATGGGTAGAAATGATAGCTAATGGAGATAAAAAAGAAGCTGCGGAAATTCAGTCACGATGTGTTCATAAGCTTGGTAACTTAACCTTAACAGGCTACAATTCTAGTCTTAGTAATTCATCACTTAGAATAAAACAGGAAAAAGTGAAGGACAGTAAAAATGTCGGGTTTAAGAATGGTCTTTGGTTAAACAATGAACTAAAAGATACTAGTGAATGGACTAGGGAAAAAATTGAGAAAAGAACTGATTTGCTGGTAGAAAAAGCACTAGAAATATTTGAACTATAATCTTCATAAAATATATTAGGCATTAAGTTGCGGTTACTTTTTTTGAGAATATTTTAGTTTGTCAGTAGTTTATTAACTATTGAATCAACCTGACTCAAACTTTCTTTATGTTCTAATGCTTGTAATCTCCATTTATTATGTCTCGAAGAACCGAGAAGGTAATTATAGTACTTATGATTGGAAGAGAAGTACAAATGTAGTGGATTCCTACAATCTAGGTGGCCCAAGAGCACCCTTTTGGGAATGGGTTTGGTCCCTTGAGACACATTGATGACACATCTTACAATAGATATTGCCTTCAACAGGGTATTATTCTGGAGAAGAATTATAATACCGAAATTAGGGATATGTATTTAGTAGTAATACATCCTAACTATTCTGACTATTATAAATTTAGAGTAGATGAGTATATGGAAAAGAAAAAGCACATTTTGAATAATATTTAACGGTAAAAGTTTCAAAAAGATAACTCTTCTAAATCAAAGATCCTGTATTTGAACTAACCAGCTCAAAACAATAATTATTAACGAAATCATTAAGAGAATATTTATGAATCCTGAGAAAATCAGAGAACTCATTAGCAAAAACTTTGAAAGCATTACTAGAGAAATTGATACTGATAATGATGGAAAGCTTGGGAAACTTGCTTACCTCAGTTTAACCAGTAAGCCGGAAGCAATTTTCAGGGATGAGATAGGATGGATGCTTCAAAAGAAACTGCATGAAATCGATAAACGATATGTTGTAGCACGAGAATTTAAAAGATATGATTTGGCTATACTAAAATTGTCTGAGAATCAGGATAAACAGGAGCCTGAAGAACTACTTCACCTAATCGAATTAAAGGTAGTCGCAGCTGGAATATTTCGAGATAATTTGAAGGGAGCAGAAGAATTCGCTCAACTGATTGATGATGATTTTGAAAAGAGAAAAGAAGACAAAGATATTGACGAGACAAAAATCACTTCCTTGGCGATCACCTATGGAGTGAACAATACGATTAAAAATAATCAGTATGCGTTTGTGAAATATGCCGGAAGACATAATAGATTTTTTAAAAAGGGATATAATAAATCTAAAGAGGGTGATATTATTCGAAACAGAATTGATGAACTATTAAAGAAAAAATCAACATCTGACTATAAAATTGAGAAACTTCAGATAGCTGAATCTACTAAATTTATAGGAGTCGGAGTAAATATGTATGCCTATCTTATCAATCAAACCTAATAAATTCAAATAGCCGTCAAAATCCTATTCACAAATTTACTAATCTCCGGTAGTGCCTCTTTCATATGCTCAAAACGATGACTTCCTCCCTCAAAGGTTATTACCGGATTCTTTGTAAACCAAGACTTAATTGCAGTTGGATTCAGTACATCATCACCTTGATCAACTAAGATCAGAAACATACCTACTTTCGGGGCATCAGGATAAGAGGCTGGTAGCTCTTCACTGAGCGTGTTTAGTTGACCATCTTTGAAATTTTTAATTTCAACCCCAACATGCTTTTTTAATGTTTGCTGAGGCTGAATAGCAGGATTTATAAGAACCGCCGGAATTCCCAATCTTTTACCAATCACAGAGGCCCAGTATCCTCCTAATGATGTTCCTACTAGTACTACAAAATGGTCATCCTGAGATAAATAGATTTGTTCAATTTCATCAGAAAGTTTTGAATGTATGGAATCAAATGAGCTGAATGTGTTGTAATCAATCGTCATAGTATCGCCCAGTTTTTCCAGAGCTTTTAGCTTCCGGTTGTTAGGGTCGCCTTTAGAGTTAAATCCGTGGAGATATATAAAGAGCAGCGGAAAATCGGGATCTTTATTTGGGACAAAGTCGGTATCAGGCATGGAGCGTTACTTTAGGAGTTAAAAATGGGTTCCCAATCTTGTTGGGTGTACACCGGAACATCCAGTTCTTCACAAATTTTTATCGTATGACCGGTTCCACCAGCATATTTGTCAGCCGGATCAATATAGAAGAAAGCAACGACAGGAGGCTTGAAATCCCCGGTAGCTGAGCCAGTCACTTTAAGAGTATCGCGTAGCAAATACTTTGATTTTGCAGCCATCCTGCCTTTAGGATTCTTCTTTGCATAATCGATCATGTTGGCGGTGGACTTGGATTGTTGAGAGGTCAGATATTCCACCTTTTCTTCCTCCACTTTATCAATCTGATCCAGCGATAATACCTTCGCGCCTTTCTCTCGATTTCTCTTTTTCATACTGGGATAGGGAACCACATACTCAATACGAGTGGAATCAACTGCAGCAACGCCTTTGGCAAAAAGAGTATCGGAACCATCCGCATTTCCCGTGCGAAAGATTACATTAGGGAAAGCTTTAGCCATGTTTTTGGCAAATGTTACTAGCTTAGTTTCATCCTCAGGTTTCACTTTTCGTCGCCCCTCAAGAAGAACTACGGGATTAGTATTTGAATCGAGTATTTCTTGTAAAGCGGAAAAAGTCATATAAAAATCAATTGTGTTAGTGAAAGCTGGAATAGCTAGTACGTTTCCAATATAAAGGGAGAGGGTGACAGTTGATGACAGGGATATTGAGAATAGATATTTTAATTGAAGAAGTTGACTTGTTAGGTGAGATTAAGCAGGCTAACAAAAGAAATCTATATCCAAAAAGCTATCTAATTAATATTCAATAGGTACTCGATTTTTCCAATTAAACCGTGTTCTTTATTAGATTGAGTTAGATAAGAATTAAGTAGTTCAGCAATTTCTTCCATTCGACCGTTCACGTATTCCTGACGCTCTTGATCGTTTAGTTTCTTCGCGTTGTTTACAAGCTCTCTTATACTTTTAGACATCCAATTTTTAGCCTCTAACCGATATGCATGGTGAATCTCCCATTTCTTGAGGGCAATCAATACTAAGGTAGAATCTAACGCTTCACCACCAATTCTGATTTGGCTAATAGGCATACTGTATTCTAAATTGCTAGGTGTATAGGCCTCAAAGAAAAGGAATGCTTTCATGGAGTGAGTTAATTGCTCAAATATATTATCCTTCATCTATAGTGTTTCATTCCGAATGTTTGTGTAACAATAATTAAGCTAGCTTTTAGTGTTAGGCGGCAAATTTTCCATGCTGATTTAGAAATCGTTGACCAATCTCATCAATGTTAGACTTATTTTTAAAGTAAATTAAATCAGCTTCTGTCATATTTAGTAGGTACAAAGCAAATTCATGTAATCTTGGTTTAATTTTTTTATTGATAACCATTCCAGCGACTGCCCCACCGATTCCTCCGAATATAGTACCAACACCTGGAAATATCGCTGAGCCACTAGCAGCCCCAATAGCTGTTACTACTGCGGTTACTCCAAATCTAGAAAGTAACATAATTGCTCTCAATCCTTTTATTCTTCTTTGATCATCAATTTTAATTTCATTAAAGTCTTTTTTAACTTGTGATAGTTCATAAAGTAATCTTAGTCCAATTATGATCTCTCCAACTATGGGAACTATATCACCGATTTCATCCGGTACATCTATACCGGCATTTTCTAATAATTGGTCTAATCCACTTTCAACCTGCTCCGTGAACTCTAAATTACCATAATCAACTGGAACAAACTGATTGGCTAGTTCTGGTGCCTGCTCTAGAATTTTTTCTCTTACTTCATTACTTGCAGCAAAAAGAACATCGGGATTTTCAACCATTCTCTCATATACATCAGATGCGGAACCTTCGCCGACCATTTTAGCTTGTACTAATATTTCTTTTCCATCAGGTCCTTTACCTATTAGATCCCAAATAGGTTGATTAGCTTTCTCAGCAATTGAAAAGTCAAATCCCGGATACATTGACTCTAGTTGTCCCTCTAATTCAACTTCAAATAATTTACCTTTCAAGTTACTTACTAAACCATCTAATCCATCAGTACCTTGCTCTTCTAGAGTTTTCTGATATAAGCTTTTATCTATGCTCAAATTTGGATTAGCGAGATTGTATGCCTCAAAAAGATCATTTTCTACATTAAAATCATGTTTTATAAAAAGACCTGCGCCTACCGACGCTCCAATCATTGCATCTAAGAATCCATTTTCAGATTTCATCTTTGTACTTTTATCAACCAGTGCTTTTAAATTGGTCTTTATGCCCTTTCCAGGTAGGGAATCTAATTTATTAAGATATCTAAGGGATTTCATTATACTACTAGTGAGATAATAGAAATTACAAAAGCTAGACCAGCGATCACAAGGGCGTAGTTATTATTTTTGCCAGAATCATTGCTTGTAATATTGGTATTACCTGGTGAAGTTTCTTTAACATTAGATGAACTAACATTTTGGCTACCTAAACTTTCAATAATTCGATGAAATTCTTGGAACTTAGTTTTTATACTATTGCTAAGCTCTATTATATCTTGAGTTGTAGACTTATGAGCTTTTGATAGTTCATCAATAGAATACTTAAAATCACCAAATCTTGTCTCGTGTAGGTTTTGAGCTGATCCTATTTTTTTAATCTTAATCTGGATGTCAATCAAGCTCTCATTATTATCAACATGATTCTTGGAAAGTGTCTTCAATGTATTATGCATTTCTAAAACCCTAGGTATTAAAGCTTCGTTAATTTTATCTTGCTCTTCCCAAAACTTCACTTTTTCAATGATCTCAGTTCTACTCATTACTACCCCGTAATTACTTATTAGATTGTGTTGCTTCAATTAGCATAGATAAATATAAATAATCAACCTAAAAGAGAAAGCAGAACTTCCTCTTCCGAAGCTTACGCTCCATTCAAAGCAAACTCCTCGGGAGTCTTATAATCGGGGCGTTCGCAAACACGAGTGTATTCTCCGTTTGGCTTTAGGCCGTAGTACGAAATCTCTCCTGTATCTGGTGCCTTATATGGAAGTATACTTTCTACATTCGCATAGGTTCGTTCCTCAGTTTCATTTCTTACAATGAACAGAGTAGCGCTCATGCCCACATAATCCTCAAGATTTATCCCTTCTTGGAGATCTTGTGGCGTGTACTTGCTCCCTTTCCATTTCTCAAGGAACTTTCTCAGAGTAGCCTTTTCGTTTAAACTACGAGTGAAGCGTTTCCCAACTAGGAACGGCTTACCGTCTTCATCGGTAGATTGTAGCTCAAACATGAGGCTTACTTTTTCCTTAGCTCCCCAAGGGGTTTCAACTGTACCAATGGAAATTGCGTCTACACACACTCCATGATGAAGTCCTTCCTCTGGGATTGGGTAATTTGCAGGGTCTTCGGTTATAATTAAATCAGACATCATAGTCTCCTTATTTAATGGACGGTGAACCGTCGGGTTTTGGTTTGATTGGTAAAGCTTTTACACAGCTCTGGGTGTGCCTTTCTAATGGATGTTGTATCTAGCCGGTTCTGCGAAGTAGACTTCCATTTTATTAAGGGCTTTCCACCACAAGAAAGCAATTCGGACTCGCCAATTCTTTCTTTGAGCTTGGTTTTTAGGTACTCCTCCATGTTCTCAACATCCTCTTTACGCTCTCTAATTTGTAGGAGTTCGTTGTAGAGTGCATAATCGCCGGGGGTCGCTTCTTTGTTTGTTCCGTCAGAAGAATCAGGGTACAGGATTAAGCAATCCTCGCCGTTAATAGGTTCGGGACGTTTCCCTCCAATCATATGAACATTCCACCACTTAATAAGCTTGCTCATGTTCTCTATGATCAGATCATCGGCTCGGTCAATAAGCATGGGCTCATGGAAGGTGCATGTATCTCGCTCATAGATTTGTAGGTACGCTTTTTCATATCCTGTGATTCCAAGATAGTGCTGCACTTGCAGAAACCATTCTTTCGCGATGCCTCCATCCAAGGACTTAAGCCTTTGGGAGGTCGTCGTCTTTAGCTCTAATACTGCCGTAGGTTCCGAACCTTGGGCAAGCACCATGCGATCAATATTAGCCCTCAGGAAACTGTGCGTCTTGTCCTGATAGGTTTTATTAACCTGTCGAGTTTTGAGGCCTGTAACCTCTTCGAAATGAGCGGCAAGTATTGGCTCGAAATAATGTCCAAAGTCCATAATCGGCGAGCTATCAATGGGAGCAAGTAATCCTTTCTTTCTCATCCACACTTGAAGTGGGGTTGAGTAGGGATTTTCTTGTAGAATGGAGCTTACATCAGATCCTCCAATATAGTCTTTTCTGTTATCCACCCATTCTTGGGTAGGTAGTTGGTCTTTTAAATTCATAGTAATGTGATGATTTAGATTAATGGCAATAAAAAAGCCCTCAGAGGTTAGTCTGAAGGCTTACTTTGCTGATCTTCATTAGAAGCGTCTTGCTTATCAGGAAGTAGCACTACGTTCAAGATCTCTCGAAAGAGAGCAGAAGCGGCATTGATTAACTCTTTCATGATTTCTTACCTCCGGTTATAATTATGATTACAATTTTAATAATGATCTTTGGTAGGTTCATATTAATTCAGATAAAGTCCTTTAGTAAGGCTATGAAGCCCGCTATGGCGTTGAACGATCTGGTGAACCGGCGAGCTTTTAAGGGCTTCGGTTGCACAATTGTATCCAGCCCAGAGAGTGTCAACTTGGAATTCCTCATGAGAGGGTTTCCAAAGCTCTTTGAAAGCAGTTGTGGACTGTGTAGCTGAGAGAACACCTTCTCCAGTAAGCATCCCTATGTATTCATATTTCTGGTGCTGATTCATCGGCTTTTGCTTCATAAGTTCGACATCATGGCAAATCTGCTGAAAATTATGCTGGCTTTTATAGATCGCAGTCACAATCTGATCGTGGAGATCTTCATGCATATCGACGCCTGAATGCTTCCGCATTACTTTGATGTCCCCTGAGAAAACGAGGTTATCACATACAAGCACTGTACTCCCTAAAACGAGCCCAGCGGACATCGTTTTATTGTATGAATTACGCAATCCGATGGCGACTTTGAGCTCTTCATTTTGTTGGCTGTTAATCTTTCGATAAGTGATCACACCGAACATCTTTTGTCCATCTGAGCTGAGGGCATAACTGTCTCCATCAAAGCGGTAGCCTTTGAGTAAGTCAGAGGCAATCGTAAGAACGCTTACTGCAAAATCATAATGATTAAGAGGAGTATAGGACTTAGTTTTCTGGGGTTCTGGAATAGCAAGAAGCTGTTCAAGCGAACAGCGTTGTGATCCACATTGGGTTAATAGTTGGGTGTTCATTTGAGTTGGATTAAGAATTGATAAGCGTAATTGCTCATCATTCTTATACCAAAAACTAGCTCAAAATGGCATTAAATGAGGTATAAGAACAGAGAAGGGCTTTACGCCTTCGCTAACCTTAACTAACCTTATTAGCCATGCATACTGTCTCTGAAGTCTCCCTCAAATACCAAACTCAAACATCTTTCGAAGAAAAGCCCAAAATAAGTTCACCGGAACAAGCTCATCGGTTTCTTAAGAAAATCTGGGATTCAGATACCATTGAGCTCCGAGAAGAATTTATTATTGTCTTATTGAACCATTCCAAAAAAGTGATTGGTTGGAGTAAAGTTTCTACAGGAGGGCCATTTGCTACTATCGTACATCCAACTACGGTATTCCAACTCATACTCTTAGGTAATGCAGCAAGTGTGATTTTGGCTCACAATCACCCATCTGGAACTTTAAAACCGAGCCTAGCTGATATTGAGCTAACTAAACGATTGTCGAAGGCTGGGAAGCTGTTTTCAATTGGCGTAGACGATCACATAATTCTGACCCGCGATAGTTATCTTTCCTTTCGGGAAGAGGGGCTCATGAAAGAGGGGTAACTCTCTTTTTAGATTATAAATCGCTTATAGGGAGACGAAAAAAATTTCGAAAAAAAATTTACGAACACGAATTTCAAGCCAAAACGGTCTTTTTCTGAATGAGGGTTTAATTGCTTTGCATCTGGGTAGATTGCCGGGGGTATGGGACCCGGCAATTACCGCAAGAATGGGATTAATTCGAATTTAGTGTCCCACCAGAAAGTGTTTAATCCGATTGATTAGCTAGCCATTGGTCTGTTCTTTCAGGTACAGGTTGTAGGCTTCTTCAACTTTTCGGTAGTGGCGCTCAACATACCTTCCGGTTTTATCTTCCTTCAAAACTTGTTTAAGCTCCTCTGGTGTAGTGACCCAATCTTTTGTTTTTTCATTATCAACCCAGTTAAAGATCTCCCGGCAGTACATACGATCCGCATTTTCAATGACTCACCCCATAAAAGTCCCTTTTTTTCTCATTATATAGATTCCTTTTCTGATTTCACGAGGGGTGGAGGAGCCAGGTTGAAGTCCGAAATCTAACGTTGGGTAGTTTCAAGGCGAAGTTCTTCCACGCAACACGGCCTCCATAATATTTGGGCAGCTTGTTGCCGGACGTTTTCAATCATTTCATTCTGCAATACGCCGAATCAGTATGATTGTAGTGTTAAATTTCCCCGCAGTTGCACGATGGCCGTGTTTCATTCAATATGCTTTGATGTCTTTCTCTTTGTGTTCCTTAAAAAGATCTGCTTTTCTGTTGATCTTTTTCATTATTCATTCTCCTTTTAAATTAATGGGGTGGGGGAAACCCGATTTTCGTCCCAAAACATTTGAATTTTGTTCTGAGAAGAATTTCAACTCTTTTGAAGCGATTTTGCCTCTCCTCCACCCCGGTTGTTGTTATTATTAACCAAACAAAGGTTTATCCTGTGTGTCTGGTGGGTATGAAAGCTTACGTTCTACTTTATAGCGGTACATTCCCTTGAGCAATCTCCTTGGAAATCCATGTTTTACTAGGAGTTTGCCTAAATACGCAGCGTTTGTTCCTTTTTGAACCCAATTTCGATCACGCATATCTTGTAATAGTTCAGAACTAGTCATTTCTTGCGTGCTTGCTCCACCCCGGTGCCCAGGTGTATAATGAAGTAAAAGCATTTCCTCCACCCCGCTTATATGAGCGTACCTGATATTATGGGCATTAATTCGTTGAATTTCTTCACCTTCGAACCAGTACTGAAAACCGGAACGATAGAGTCCATACACCTGTGCCCAAAATAGTGTTCAGTCGATAGGAGTTTTGTAATCAATTTCGGTTACTGTATAAATGAGCATTCTTCGGCTTCCACTCACATCAGAAATAAGCTGTTCCATATTTGTGGAGCTTGCAAAACTAGCCCTCCGAACCATGGTTTGAGCAAACCGACCATACGGTCTGCGCACCTTAATGCTTTGTAGGGTAATAAGTTCTTTTAACTCCGCTTCTTTTGTCCTATTAATTCCGTCTAATTCATTGATGATTACTAGAATATTTTCTGCTAAGTTAATGATAGAATCCTTGTCTAATGGGTTCACCACCGTTGACACCACATACTCCGAAAGAGGCTGAAGCAGGTTGTATAGAAACGTACTTTTACCAATGCCTTGGCCGCCGACCAACACTAGCATCGTTTGGTTTACCACCTTAGGGTTAACTGCTCCCGCTACCAGGCCAACAATTCACTTCATAAATGTGAAGCGGAAATAATCCGGATCATCGGAAGTTACTGTAGCTATAAGTTTATCAATTTCCGAAGTGCCGTCCTCCTTTGGAAGACTTTCAAAAAAGTGTACAAAAGGATCAAAGGAAGGGCAAAAGTCAGAAGTTATCAAACTGTGTAAGGCTCCCTCTCCCAGTTTGCCTCTTTGGTTTCGAAGATGGCGTAGAATAGTAGCAAAGCCCCGATCATCGAGTAGCTGCCAGTCAGAGACTCCTCGTTTGCGCCATTCCACCATTCCTCGCACTTCATTGTAGCGAAATCCATAATGAAACTGCAGAAACCCTTCCGTTTCTCCTTTATGTCGTACAAACCTGGTAAGTAAGACTTTTTCAATCGTCATTTGTCCATAGGTTGCTCCATCATGTCGATGCCCAGTATCCCATTTTTTTCGGAATAACTTAGAAGCGCGAATGATGCGATCTATAGCAGCCTCATCAAATCCCACAACATTAGCCACTAAAGTAGTCAACCGTAAATCGGCCTTAGACTGATCTCCACCATATCGGCCAAGATCTCCATAATGGAACAATGCCCGGAATTCAGCACCATGTTTTTCATCGCGTTCTAAACGTTCAATATTTCGTTCGTCTTTCTTTGTAAGTATGGCGGTAGTGGGTTTGCAGCCTTGAGCAGTCTTGCTACCTGAATGGCCCAACATAGGAAGTATGGTTAACCACTTATCATTTTCAAATTTACGAAGTGGGGTAGATGTTTCACTCCAAATCTCTCCTGTGATGGTTACGTACCGGCTATGTGCATAAATTTCGACCCCTTTTGTTCCTTTCATACTGAAACGATTACTCATGCCTAGAGGCATTTGCCCCTTGATCATAATACGGATCCCTTGGCCGCTGGGTGAAATTTCTGTATAGGAATCAAACGTTTTTATGAGTTGCTGGGTAGCATCTGAAATGTGGCCATCTTGAATGCATCCATCAATGTCAATAGCTACAAAAGGATCTGCATTGGTAAGTACAAACCCAACTCCGCTAAAGAACGAAGGTTGTTGGTTGTAGGCCTCGATTACATTGGTAAATGTAGTTCAGGTCGCTGGATTGGTTACACTTGCATATGATCTGTTTGTCTGACGGGGCACTTTTGTTGCTTTGCCGTCTCTTTGTTCCAGTGTTCAGTTCACCCACTGGTCGGTGTTCGTTAGTTCATTAGGAATATGGTTTTCTGTCATCTTCTCTTAACCTCTATATTTTGATTTTAAATTTTGGACGTGTACATGTATAACATCCCTTTATTAATTCTATTAATTGTTAGAGGATTTGTCAAATTCTAGGTGGAAAAATTTCAATCTTTTGTTAACATAAGGTATGAGTAATCCATATCAAGACTTTTTTAGCCGGAATAATCTCCAAATGAACAAGTCCGGTAAAACATTAGTTGATGTGTTAGACTGGCTGGAAGCGTCTGATCTTATGAGGGAGGGAGCATTGGATACTATTCAGTCGATGCTGCATGAGGTACACCAGTTTTCTTTTAAAACACCGGCAGAGTTTGTTGGGATGATCCGGATTTATCTACATGTGTTCCATCGTTTTCCACTTCATACAGGGCTGCGTATAAGTTACTTTAGCCTATGGCAGGATTTTTTGGATAGGTATTATACCGAGTTATCCATAACCTCTTTAAAGGCAGCACAATATATATTGGAGCATCAAGTGAGGTATCTTCAAGTGTATTGTGATGGATACGATGCACTTCGTGTTACTTGTGAAGGGCTAGTCTACCGGATTCAAGCCCTCACTGATCCAGTGCGAAAAACGATTCCCGAAGTAGATAAGATAGATGTTCAGTCGATAAAAGAAGTTTACCAAGTTAATCTTTCCGATCAGGAAGCTCTGGATGTGGCAAGCCAGCATATTCTATACAACCTTCGAAAATAGGCGAACATATTTAGATGGGTTAGAGAGTTAGATTCAGTGCATACGTGTTATAAGACTACTTTTTGGTAAACCAGTATCTAAATGGTTGATGCATTATAGTTAGATTTAGAGGAATTCCTACTCCACTCATACTTTGTTTACCTTTTTCGTCTTTCGGTAAATGGGGGAAATGATGGCTTTCACTCTTAATGGTACCTAATGTTCTAAACCACTTATATAATTGGGTGTTATTTGGATAATATTCCTGCAATGGGGTATTTTTCCAAATATCTTTTGGAAACCAGCAGAAATTGCCGTCAATTACATAAGCATCAAAAGTAGAGTCATGAGACCAGTCCTGAAGCATTTTAGCAAAAGCTCGTTGCTCTTTCATATTGTGTGCTAAAGAGTAGTTCCAAATACTATCCAACCCTTCCAAAATGGTTTGTTCAACTTGTGAAGGAGCCTCTGCATTCTGATCTACGAGTTGACCAATCACGAGTAAGGGTTTTGCTAATTGAAACTGACGATTTCCTAGTTTCTTACGGGAAAAGGGGAGTCGTAGATCAGGAGAAATCGCATCGATGGCCAAAAAAAGCTCCTTTGAGTGTAACAGGGGCAAAGCAAGGGCGGCTGTTCGTGTGTGTTCTTGTTGTTGAAGCACTACTGGATCAAATTCCATAAACCCTTCTAGGGATACCGAGCTTGGTTTTTCAATGGTAGGTATAGGTATGGTTCGTGATGAAAGAGTATCTAAATTAATAGAGCCTGTACCTCCAAACGCTTTTGGCGAGTAGGTATGAAGAGTACGAGTTTGTTTACCAACTTTTTTGGTGTAGGTCCCTTTGTAATTGTACCCTCCATTTAAGAATCGAGAAAGTTCATCATGCGTGTTTTTAGTTGAAGAGAAATCCTCAAATTCGTCTACACACAAGGTTGCACACTGCTCGTCCACAAGCTCGGTCATTGCCGCCACTGTCGCCTTCGTTTTTACCTCCCCATTAAAACTAAGTGCTGCGATAAGATCGAGCATCGTTGTCTTACCGCTTCCTCTTTCTCCTTCAAAATGCAAGTAAGGGTAGGCCGGAAAGGCTTTGTAGAAATAAGTGCCTAGTATCCAAGCCGCTAATACATAGTACCAAGAATCCTCTTTGAGGTAAATATATCGCTTAATAAACGCCACTGTGGAGTTAAATATACTGTCCCATCCCATATATGAGCCATTTTCAATGCGTTGAATTATCTCTGGAGTAACGACAGTTTTCAAGGGAACCCATTGTCTGGCCTTTACATCTTCGTAGGAGGTGAGTGAGCCCATTGGGACAATACGAAATGGACTAGAAACCACGATGTCACCAACTGATTCTATCATAAAGAAAAACCGGGTTCCTACTACGTCCTGAGCAAGATCAATTGAAGGGGTACGCCGGGTACGAGATTGATTATATGATCTTTTAGAAGGAATATCGCTTGGGTAAATAGGCTTGGAAAAAAGCCTTATTCTTTCCTCAAATGCTTTAATTCCTTTTGATGCCAAATAGTCCGTAGCCGAAGACTGTTTGAATGCTTCCATAGCATTTACCCGAAAGACCGAAAGGTTGTATTTCAGGCACAATTCGGTAAAAGGGTAGATCGAATATTCAAAGTTCAGCCCGTCATGCTCATCTACTATATAGATATCGGCTCCTCCAAGGAGTTCATGATATTTATAAAAGCCTAATTCTTGGTGGGAGGGTAGAGGTATTGCGGGAATGTCATGTTCGCAAAAAAAATCAGCTGCCAATGGATTCCAGGTAACCAATACCGCTTTTTTGGGACTTAAAAATGTCCGAGGGTGGATACGTAGTACCCCGTGGGACTCCCAGCGTATGCCTGCATCGGACATAATGATATCCCGAGTTGCAACGGGGTATCCAGCTGGCGAAACACTATGAAAACGGAGTCTCTCCCCCCCTAAAGTGTTCTCCATAGCGACGAAGTTGGAGCGATATCCACTAGCAAATCCAGAGTTTACCAAATCTCCAGGATCCAGAAAATTAGCCACTTTTGTAAACCCAGTTTCATAGGCTTCAGCTACTCGAAGACCTTCAGGAGTATTGATACCATAGATCATTCTTATGATCACCGACAATGGAGTTGGACGACCATCTAACTCAATGTAATCGTTCTGATAACGAAGCTGATGAGAAATCCCGAATCGGTCGGTGAATGTAAGCTCTAGGGGATTGAGTTCATTGAAATAAGCCTCTTGGTCTACTCCGGGAATGGAAATGCGAATAAACTCTCCCAACCGCTGATTAAATAGCTGATCTTTTAGGGCTTTCTTGAAATTAATGGCCATGGGGCTCCTCCAACAATTGATTAATCATTGCATCTGTGGCAGGTTCTCCATCTTTGGTGTGTACACGCAAGTAGCGGAGTAGTCGCTGGAAAAACCGTTCCACATCCGCTTGGGAATAGGGATTCGATTCTTTTGAAAAGGTATCTGCTAACTGAGTAATCATATCCTCACTGATTTCATGGGAAATGGTGGATAGATATCCTCGGAGCTGGGCTAGATATCCATCGGGGGAAGGATATGGCACTTCAATATGTAAACCGAATCGGCCGGCTCGTTTCAAAGCTGGGTCGAGCTGGTCAAAAAGATTAGTGGCAGCTATACATAACACTCCTTGGTTGTCATTGCCTCCACTGAGTTGGGTCAAAATAGTATTAATGGCATCGTTATGATGTGCCTCGCTGCTGTTTTCACGGTTTCCAATGCTATCAATTTCATCAAAAAAAAGTAGTATCGGTCGAAAAAGGCGGGCTTTTTCGAACAAGGAAGCAATATTTTTTACCGTATCTCCGACGTACTTAGATTTCAGTTCTGCCAGATTAACGTTCATAAACAGTACATTGAGTTCATGCGCGATAGCATGAGCCAAGGAAGATTTTCCGGTTCCGGGCTTTCCATGGAGTAATATACCATCGGCCTGAATGGGGGGTAAATCCTGACGGTATTGTTCGGGTTGAACCGAAAATAGTAGCTCTTCTTTCAGTTGTTTATAGATGGGGTCAGCCCCATATAATTGATTGATTGATATAGAAGGCTTAGTGATGTTCAGTTCCAACTCACACAAAGGAGTAATAGCCTCTATGGCTGCTTCAAAATCTTCAATGACTATTGCTTTTGACCCGTTAGTTGTAGATTGACGTAAACGTTGTCGATGCTGTGCAACTACTTTTTCGATGTAGGTGTTAATATCAGCTCCTACAAAGCCAATCAAACGTTTCCCAAGTTTTTTCAAATAGGCGTGGGTAATCTTGGAATCTGTGTGCAGATTTTTAACGCGGTGAGCTAAAAGTTCAAAGCGGCCTGTAGCGTCTGGAGGTGGGACTGCAATTTTGGTGTCAAAACGCCCAGATCGTAGCACCGCTGTATCCAGCTCTGATATATAATTGGTAGCTGCAACCACTAACACATGAGGAGGTCGTTTTTTGGGATCCAGCTCCTGAAGCAGCGCGTTTACATTTTCTTTGTCGTGGGTATTCATCCCTGAACGGTGCCCGGCAATGGCGTCTATTTCATCGATAAATAAGAGAGCTCCGCCGGTATGGGAGGCGGCTTCCGAAAATTTCTTGGCAATATTCATCGCAGTTTCATGTGCATAACGAGAGCCAATGCTTTCAAGATCCAATCGAACAAAAGGAATATTAAGGTCATCAGCCATTGCATGGGCAATCTCAGTTTTACCAGTGCCTGATGGCCCATATAAAAGTACACCACCGATTGGTTTTTGGTCTATATAGGAAGGTGAATCCAAAATATCATGAAATGGGTAGATCACTTCAACTCGTAAGCGTTCAATCACTGAGTTAATGCCTTTGAGTTGACTTAGAACCCTTTTTGAAAAAGGTTTACGTCTTTTGATTGAGGCAGAATTGTTTTTTTTCTGCCCATACGATAGATCCAAAAAGTCTTCTAAGGAATCTGAATGGTTATCATCCTGTTCTTTTTTCTCTTTCTCTTCCTGACTTTTTTTCTTAGGAGCTGGTTTCGGCAGATAAGTAGCGTTTATTATTGTATTGAAGGTTATGATTCCTGCTTCCATTTCAGGATTGAAACCAGTAACCTCGAATACTTTTCCATCTTTGTAAATTTTCTGACCGATGAACAAGATTACTTTATCATCGAGTTGGTGGGTGATGAGTGGCAAAGAAGGGGCTTCAGTTTCATCCTCTTCGTCTTCCACTTCCTCATCTTCTTCATTCGAATCCACTTTTATTTCCTGAAGTTGGAGTGTTTCGATAAAGGAAAGTTTCGGATAGGAAAGAAATCCGTACTCCTTTTCTTGGCAGTATAAGCCCTTCCAGGTTTCATCCAGTAGAATCACCTCTTGTTGATGATAGTCCGCTGGGATGGGTGTGATTCGTGCTTCAATATGCTGCTCACCTTCCCATTCTACCCGGCATTCCCGTCCGTACCTAGCACTTGCTTTTTCAATGAGTCTTGGGCTTACCCCGATACCTTCAAAACCGGGAACATAAATGATTTGGACTTTCTGCATGGTTTCAACCTATATGACTTCACAAGGATTTGTGCAGACTATATGGGAAAAATCGTGCCAGTAATTAAATTAGGTACCTTTTAAGCAAGAATGGACTGTTAATATTCAATAATAACATGGAATAATGCTTATTGATTTAATCCTGTCATTTCATCAGGCTATAATAAATACAGTACAAAACTTGGGCATCTTACCGAAGGACTAGAATCTTCGTTTAAAAGATTTATATAAGTAACTTTTTTTGCTACCAACGCTAACATACAGAAATCAGCTAATGAAAAATGCCAAATACGAAAACAGTCTACACTAACCCAAGAGATATAATTGCTCAGATTTACAAGATTCTCTTCACCCAGTCTAATTGGAGTGAAAAAGAAAAGAAAGCTTTTCAACGTTGGAAAAGTCGAACTAGCCTTGATGAAAAAGATAATGAGTGGTTCCAGAGACTATTTCGAGAAATATTGATGGGTATATCTAATCAGTTTCCTATCGAAACTAACGATGGAGTCAATTTTATAGCCAGGGAAGCGGATTTATATTCAGGGCAACTATTTGCTTTTACAATCTCGCATCCACTATGGCATAAAGTTCAGCCTTTTTTTGCAAGCTGGATTATTGAATATCGCAAGAAGAGTGTGGATAAACAGGAATTGGCGATTAACACCCTAAGTAACCTACTACATAATTGGAAAGACTTTGAGGATCGTCAAGAGGAATCTATAACTTTTGAGAAAAAACTGAAGGATTTATTTGGGGAGTACTGGTATTTACCATCTCAGGCAAATAGCGAAGATGAGCAACGTATTATTTTACCAATAGAAAAACTTATGACACGAATCGAACTAATCATTCAAGCTGACAGTACGCATGATTTAATCGAAAGAGTCTCAGAGGCAGATAAGGATTACAATGGAGTAAAAAAAGCTGTGTACAAACTAAAGAAAGGCAAACCTATTTCAATTGAACAGCTTAGAAAACTAAGGAAACTACAAATAGGGCAGTACTTGGGTATGGAACAACATTATAAAGATTCAGCTAATGGTTTTTATATCATCGCTCTCATCGTTTCGTCATTAATAAGTGAAGCCATTTCTGAGCTCTCTAAGTATGATCTCACATTAAAGGATACTCTTTGTAGACTTGAACATGGATAGTGTCCATTACATGGTCTAAAGTTTTAGCGCGTTTGAAAGTATTATTAGCTCAACCACATTAAATGGCAGATAAACTGAAACTAAACCTATCACTATGTTACGTTCAAATAACATCAAACAAGCTAAAAATGACCGGCAATCAGACCACCCAGATCCAGGTGGAAACTGGCCAAGCACTACTGGAAATCCTTCCGGTTCTGGACGAGGAAACGGTACTAAATAATGCTAGTAAAAGGATGTGTAAGTTTTTTCACATCCTTTTCTATTTCAGCACCTTAGTCACCCAAGCCCGGCTCACTCCAAACTTTCGAGCGAGTGTGGCCTTGTTTTTCACCTTACCTGAATCCAATAACTTCCGGTATAGTTTGGCTTGTTCATCAGGGGATACTTTCTTCTTTTTAGCTGGCTTTTGGTTAACAGAATCAGCTGGTTTACAAAGGTTCGCATGATTCAAAAAAGGGTAAATTTCGAGCAATTTTTGCCAGTCAATTTCGAAGCGATATCCTTTCGGACCTCTGTTTAAAGCCCTAAGGGGCCATTTTATAGAGAACAAAATTCGCAAGTCCGTAACTTCCGGGGAGCACAAAAGCCTCCAATCATCGATTGGAGGCTTTTTTTATGCTTGTAAGTAAAACAATAGTGAAACATTTTGGATAATCAGCCTTTCTAAATATTCAATAAAATTGTTTCTGTTTTACCAATTAGCCCTCTGATGTAATGTAATTTGTTGACAACTCTAATAAAGCCAGGTCATAGCGAAATAAATTCCGGAAATGCCTAAACCGCCACTCATGAACAATAACTGGTTTGTATATATAATTCGTTGCCACGATGACAGCTTATATACTGGTTCAACAAATAATGTGATACGCCGTTGGGGGCAACACAAGAGGGGAGAGGGCGCTAAATATTTAAAAGCAAACTCCCCCAAAGAAGTGGTGTATGTTGAAAGTCTTGAAAATCGCTCGTTGGCTTGTAAAAGGGAGTATGAAATCAAAAAGCTCTCTAAAAAGCAGAAGGAATTGTTGATTAAATTTGATAATACTTAGAAGGATTGAAATAGGTTCTTGTTATTTCGAACGTATGTGAGAAATCTACCTGATGCGTTAAGGCTTATTTTCAGATGTCTAGTTCCACTCGAAATGACAGTATTCAGTATCTGTGTTATTCAACATTCGTAAGGAAGAGGGGCATCCATGAGGCGCTTGAACTAAAGTGAGATTTAAGAAACTCCGATAGAATATAAATGAGGTCGTTTCACGGCGAATGCAGGAGATCTGAATATAAATCACGCACTAGAAATTATATGTACAGATATATTTTTGTGTGGAACAGTGTCTGAAGTTGTGTTACCTAGTCAAAACCTAATGCCTATATCTGTTAAGCAATATAAAAAGGAAAGCGAATAGCGAAACGATTTTATTTTAGAGCAAACGTGTGAACATATAATCGATAAAAATCCTTAGTTAAAAAATCCTAGAAAAATTTAACTACAGAAATCCTTAGTTAAAAAATGTGGAAAGAATTTTACTAAGAGGGTGATTTATAAGTAATGTAAAAGATTAGGTGAAAGTGACTGATTATTATATATTCCGTAAGCTAATTTTCGGAAATGACAAGTAAAAAAGACCTTACAGAACAGGATATAAGATCCAAGTATATTTCGCCAGCCATTGAGGGATCAGGATGGGATCGTATGAAGCAAATCAGGGAAGAGAAATACTTCACCGATGGTCGGATAAGAGTTCGTGGATCCGTAGCAAAACGCTCAAAAGGTAAAAAAGCGGATTACATTTTATACTACAAACGTGGAATTCCTCTCGCTGTAGTAGAAGCAAAGGATAATAAACATTCTGTTAGTGATGGTTTGCAGCAAGCACTGGATTATGGAGAAATACTCGATATTCCGTTTGTTTACAGTTCTAATGGAGACGGTTTTGTAGAGCACGACCGAACCAAATCAGAAGGTGAAATCACTCGGGAAATACCTCTTGCTCAGTTTCCATCACCTGAGGAATTATGGCAACGGTATCGGCAAGCTAAAGGATTTGATGACGAACAAGAAAAATTGGTTAAACAACCATATCACTTTGTTCAAGGTGGGCGGTCTTTAAGGTATTATCAGGAAATTGCCGTAAACCGTACGGTAGAAGCTATTGCAAAAGGTCTGAATCGCATTTTGTTAGTGATGGCCACCGGAACAGGCAAAACTTTAACGGCTTTTCAGATTATCTGGCGGATTTGGAAATCGGGCGAAAACAAACGGATTTTGTTTCTAGCGGATCGCAACATTTTGGTGGACGATCCCATCCGTAAGTATTTCGGACCGGTTAAGGATGTGGTTCATAAAATTCAGCGAGGTAATGTTAGTAAAGCTCATCAACTCTACTTTGCTCTTTATCAAGCGGTAACCGGAAATGAAGGTTTTGATGATGTATTCAGGGAATATTCGAGAGACTTTTTTGACCTAATCATTATTGATGAGTGTCACAGAGGATCTGCGGCTGCCGATTCTGCCTGGAGAGAAATTTTAGAATATTTTGATAGCGCTACTCATATTGGTTTAACGGCAACACCCAAAGAAACGAATACGGTTTCTAACATAGATTATTTCGGAGAACCAGTATATACCTATTCTTTGAAACAAGGAATTGAGGATGGATTTCTGGCACCATACAAGGTAGTTCGGTTTACACTCGATAAAGATGCGGAAGGATGGAGGCCTACTGAGGGATTTACTGACAAACATGGGAATGTTATTCCTGATCGAGAGTACAATCAAAAAGACTATGATGGTGAGTTAATTCTCGAAAAGCGAACTAAATTGGTAGCAAGGAAAGTTTCTGAATTTTTAAAAGAAACCGATCGATATGCAAAGTCTATTGTTTTCTGCCGTGATATTGATCATGCCGAAAGGATGCGACAAGCCTTAGTGAATGAAAATGCTGATCTGGTAGCCAAAGACTCCCGATATGTGATGCGAATTACGGGCGATGAAAAAGCTGGTAAGATGGAGCTCGATAATTTTATGGATGAAGAAGAATCCTATCCGGTAGTTGCAACAACATCTAAACTATTGACAACCGGGGTTGATATTCCCACTTGTAAATTTATCGTACTGGATGCCAACATTGGTTCAATGACTGAATTTAAACAGATTATTGGGAGGGGAACCCGAATCAGTGAAGATTATGGCAAACTGTTCTTTACCATCATGGATTTCAGGAATGTAACCCGTCATTTTGCTGATCCTGATTTTGATGGTGCTCCTATCCAGGTAACTACATTCGGCCCGAATGATACCCCGGTTCCTGAAGAACCGGAAGATGATGAGGATATAATTCGTGAACCGGTTATTACTGATGGAGATAATTGGCCACCAAATGATGGCGACGGTGGGGAGATTATAGACGAACCTCCCCGAAAGTTCTATGTAAACAATGTAGAAGTGGTGCTTCTAAACCAACGGGTACAGTTTTATGATGATGATGGAAAATTAGTTACTGAGTCATTGAAGGATTATTCCCGCAAGAAAATTAATGAAAAGTTTAATTCGCTGGATGAATTCCTTCGAATTTGGAAAGAAACAGACAGAAAGCAGGCCATTGTAAGTGAACTTGAAGAGCTTGGGATTGTATTTAATGATTTAAAGAAAGAAGTAGATAAAGACCTCGATCCCTTTGATCTGATCTGTCATATCGCTTTTGAGCAACCACCACTCACACGACAGGAACGTGCAAACAACGTCTTAAAAAGAAACTATTTCGGGAAATATTCCGGCACGGCAAAAGAAGTATTGCAAAGCTTATTAGATAAGTATGCGGACGAAGGTCTAGCCAATCTGGAAGATGTAAACATCCTCCGACTCGATCCTTTTAGTAACATGGGAACTCCCATTGAAATTATTCAGGAATTTGGCGGAAAAGAGGAGTATCTGAAAGCTATTCATGAGATAGAGAGTGAGTTATATAAAACTGCTTAAATATGATTGATCAGAATATAGAGAGTAATGAAAGTTATTATAATGAAGTCCATGATAGGATTGATAAAGCAAATACTAGGTATGGTTTATTAATTATAATCTTTGGAATAATTATTACACAATTTTCCGAATCAGGTTTGGCGATTTTAACAGATGAAAGCCTTGCCTGGTACTCTTTTTTGAATATAACGGTCGTTTTAGGACTGATACTTTTTTGTTGGGCAACAATAAAGTTTCTTAATTTCATTTGGCCAAGAGAAGTTGCTCATAAAGGGTTGCCCAAAAAGATCTATGATATTACTTACAATAAATACGTTAATGAAAATGGAAAGAGTCACGAAGAGACATCTATCTTAATCAAATATACTGAACTAGATTTACTAGAAAGTGCTAACGAATCTAATTACAATTTATACAAAAAAAAGAGAGCACATTATTATCACACTCTTGTTAGCTCTATAATCTGTGTGTTTTTATTAATGCCTAGTTATGTTAGCAAACAAATTGAAGATTTTAAGATTAATCATAATGAAGAATTAAAAGAGGTTACAAATATGTCTAACGATGAACAAAAAAGACCTGATCCAAATGAAATATTAAGAGTAGAACCAGAGATGATAAAAGAAGGAGCAGAGAAGCCTTCAAATAAGGTGTCAACTGACTCAACTAAAAAGAGCGAGTAGCAACAAATGTCCATATCCAACACCATTAAATCCATTCAAGACATCATGCGTAAAGATGCCGGCGTTGACGGCGATGCGCAGCGAATCTCTCAACTTGGATGGATGCTGTTCCTGAAGGTTTTTGATGACTACGAAACCGAGCAGGAATTAATGACCGATGATTACCAATCGCCCATTCCCGAGAAATTCCGATACCGAAGCTGGGCACTGGACGAAGAAGGCATCACCGGAGAGGCGTTGCTGGAGTTCATCGACGAGTTGTTTAAGGCGCTGAAGGAAATGGAGCTGACCGAACAAAGCTCCCGATTGGCTTTTGTGGTGCAATCCATCTTTGAGGATTCGTATAACTACATGAAATCGGGGACGCTACTCCGACAGGTGATCAACAAGCTGAACGAGATCAACTTCAACAAGAAAGACGATCGGCATCAGTTCAACGATATTTACGAGAAGATCTTAAAAGATCTGCAAAGCGCGGGTAATTCCGGGGAATATTACACGCCTCGTGCGGTCACCAAATTCATGACACAGATGGTGAATCCTCAGTTGGGAGAAACCGTGTTTGACCCGGCTTGTGGAACGGGTGGATTTCTGGTGGATGCCATCGAGCACATGAAAGAGCAATCGTCCTCTATCGACGATTTAAAAGCTTTTCAAAGCAATGTGATGGGCGTGGAGAAAAAGCCGATGCCGCACATGCTGTGTACCACCAATTTAATTTTACACGGCATAGATGTGCCGAATGTGCGTCGGGATAATACCCTGAATAAGCCGTATAACGAGTATAAAGCCAAAGACCGCGTGGATGTGGTGCTTACCAATCCACCGTTTGGCGGACAGGAAGAAGACGGCATTGAAAAGAACTTTCCGGCTCAGTTTCAGACTCGGGAAACCGCCGATTTATTTCTGGTGCTTATCCTGCGATTGTTGAAAGAAGGAGGTCGGTGTGCGTTGGTACTTCCCGATGGATTTCTGTTTGGTGAAGGCGTTAAAACCCGCATCAAAGAGCGATTATTGAAAGAAAACACTTTGCATACTATTGTGCGCTTGCCCAAAGGTGTATTCGCTCCCTACACCAGTATCAATACCAATTTGCTGTTTTTTGAGAAAGGCGGAAATACTAAAGAAGTGTGGTATTATGAACACGTGTATCCTGAAGGATATAAAAGCTACTCTAAAACCAAACCCATTCGCATTGAGGAATTTGATGTGGAGAAAGAGTGGTGGAACGATCGTAAAGAAACTGATCAGGCATGGAAAATATCGGTTGAAGAGATTGAGAAACGGCATTACAATCTGGATATCAAGAATCCGAATTCGGAGGAAAATCAGAGTTACGATGTGGAAGCCTTGCTGGCTAAACGAAATAGTTTAAATGAAGAAATTCAAAAGTTGAGCAGTTCGTTGCTGGGTGAATTGAAGGAGACGCTTACGTGACACCTCACCCAACCCTCTCCTCGAGGAGAGGGCTTTGAATTTTGTTTTAAATTAAATGTATGAATCAGCAACAAAAATATTCTAAACTAACACCTTCCTCTTCTCGAGGAGAGGACCGAGGTGAGATAAAGAAAAGGCTTGGAAGCTCTGACATAGATAAAAACCAAAATAAACTCCCTCTCCATGCCGGAGCGAATCCGAAATTATTCACCAATGCCAAACACCTCCGACTCGATGCCACTAAAGCCGAGGGAATTTTGTGGGAAAAGCTTCGAAACCGCAGATTTTTAAATCTAAAATTTCGACGACAGCACCCATTGCATGCCTTTATAGTAGATTTTTATTGTCATGAATTAGCGTTAATAGTGGAAGCCGATGGCGGATACCATAATGAGCTTGAACAGCACAAACTTGATAAGTCTCGCACGGACGAACTGGAAAACCTTGGCTTTAAAGTTGTACGATTTACTAACAAGAATATCATTGACAACATAGAAGCAGTCTTGGAACGGTTGAAAGGCGTAGTAACGGAGATTAAACAGTCATGATTTACCTCACCCAACCCTCTCTTTGGGGAGAGGTTTTTAGATTTTGGTAAGCCAAAATGTTTATTGTTTTTAACTTGAATACATGAATCAGCAACAAAAATATTACAAACCAACCCCTTCCTCTCCTTGAGGAGAGGACCGAGGTGAGGTGAATAACAAAGCCCTTAATTACCAAACATGACCCTAACCGACTTACTAAAAGAATTTAACGTAGTAATAGACACCGCCGAAGGACTCACCGAACTCCGGTCACTGATACTAGGCTTAGCCGTTCGGGGAAAACTCATGCCCCAGAATCCAGAAGATGAACTGGCTTCGGAATTGTTGAAGAAGATCGAAGCGGAAAAGCAGCGTTTATTTGAGCAAGGGGAGATTAAAAAGCCTAAGAAACTAAAGCCAGTTAATGGAAGCGAAATACCTTTTGAAATTCCTGATTCTTGGGTATGGAGTCGATTAGGAGATATTTATGGTGATATTGGGACAATTAACCCAGAGTCTATTTTCTCTTACCTAGACGTTGGTTCTATAAATAATAGTCGTTATGAAATTGATTACTCTAAAGTTGAAAATGTTGAAGCAGAAAATGCTCCATCGAGGGCTCGCCGAAAAGTAAAAGAAGGATCTGTTATTTATTCAACAGTCCGTCCTTACTTAAAAAATGTAGCAATAGTTACTGACAGCTTCGAGTATCAACCTATTGCTAGTACAGCTTTTGAAGTGATGAGTGTATTTAAAGGTATTTTAAATACATATTTATATAGATTTTTATTAAGTAATCCATTTTTAGATTATGTTAATTTTAAAATGGTAGGGGTTGCATATCCGGCAATCAATAAAAATGATATGCAAACTGCTATTATTCCTCTTCCTCCAAGTGCCGAACAACACCGGATAGTAGCCAAGATTGAAGCCTTATTTGCGGAAGTAGATGAGCTGGAAGAAAAGCTAAACCGGCAAACGAAACTGGATGAGAAGCTGCAATTGGCGGTGAATGCCGAAGTGCAGCAAGCCCCGGATGCCGAAGCCTCCCAATCCGCCTGGAACTTCATCACTAATAACTTTGAGACGCTGTACCACACGCCGGAGACCATCGACAACCTGAAGAAAAATATCCTCAACGAAGCCGTTCGTGGAAGGCTTGTTTCTCAAAATCCCAACGACGAACCCGCATCGGAGCTCCTCAAAAAAATCGAAGCCGAAAAACAGAGATTATATAAGGAAGGCGAAATTCGAAAGCCTAAAGAATTACCACCTGTAAAAGAAGATGAAATTCCCTTTGAGATTCCAGAAAGTTGGGAGTGGGTGCACTTCAATGAAATGGCTGAATTTATAAATGGAGACCGAAGTAAAAATTATCCAAATAAAGAAGAGTACGTAGAGGTCGGAGTTCCTTGGATTAATACGGGGCATATTGAACCTAATGGTACACTTTCAAAATTTAATATGAATTTCATAACCGAGGATAAATTTAAATCACTTAGAAGTGGTAAAATTAAACTCGGTGATCTAGTTTATTGTTTAAGAGGGGCAACTTTCGGTAAAACTGCATTTATAACACCTTACGATCGAGGGGCAATTGCTTCATCATTAATGATTGTTAGACCAGTAATTGTTGAAATGGGTAACTATATCTACCATTTCTTAGTTGGACCATTTGGTAGAAAACAGCTCTTTAGATTTGATAATGGTTCTGCTCAGCCAAATTTATCTGCTAATTCTGTAAGAATGTATCATTTCCCTCTCCCCCCACTCGAAGAACAACACCGCATCGTTCAGCGCATCGAAGAACTCTTTGCCATTTGTGATCGGTTCAAAGCTCAACTGGGGCAAAGTCAGGCCGTAAACGAAAAACTGGTTAAGGGGTTGGTGGGAGAGGTTTTGGAGGGGAGTTGACATGGTTGAAGAAAAAGAAATTAATATTGACCCACAACAAAACGAAAAATTTCTAAAAATTTGGAATCAGATCAATGACTCGATCGGAAGGTTGAATGAATTGACAAAGTCCGTACCTACAATAGATGAAGTAATGGATACTTCAAACACAAAAAATTAGACCTACATGGCATACTTAGAAAACGGCGATAAAACCTATTCTTCTCTCTTAAATGATATTGAAACAGGAGCAACAAAAATCCCCCAATTTCAGCGCCAATTTGTTTGGAGTATTAAAGACTCAGCCAAGCTGATAGATAGTATCATTAAAGGGTATCCTATTGGTATGTTTATTTATTGGAGGACTTCGGAAAGATTACGTTCAATCCGAAATATTGGAGATATAGATCTTCCGGAACCAGCAGAAGGCGAATTCGTTAACTATGTACTTGATGGACAGCAGAGAATAACGTCTATTTTTGCGGCTTTGAAAGGAGAAAAAGTAATTAGAGAGAACGGAAAGACCGAAGATTTTTCAGAGATCTATGTAAACCTAAATTCTAGTGGCAGTGATGAGGAAATTGTTACGGTGGATATTTCAAAGCTTGCTGAGCTAAGTTATATCAAACTAACAGATTTAATGTATGGAAGAATGAGAGATTTGAATAAATATCCTGAGGAGTATCACGATGCAATAGAGTCGTATAAAGGTATACTCCAGTCTTATACATTTACAGGTATAAATTTAAAAGACGCAGAAATTGATACTGCTACCGAGGTATTTACTAGGTTAAACGTGGGAGGAAAATCATTATCTCTATTTGAAATAATGGTGGCAAAAACATACGATACTACCAGAGGTTTTGATCTGTATGAAAAATTTGAAGAATTGAAATTGGAATTATCAGAAGTAAAGTTCGATACTATCTCCTCATCGAATATTCTTCAGTTAATTTCTCTCATCTTATCTAGAGAATGTCAAAGAAAGGCTATTCTTAAATTAGAAAGAAGTGAATTTATAGATACTTGGGATGATGTTGTTATTGCTATAAAGCGAGCTGTTGATTTCTTTACTAGTTATGGAGTTCCAGTTTCAAGACTCCTTCCATATAATGCTTTAGTAGTTCCATTTGGCTATTTCTTCTACAAACATCCTGAAAACCCTACGGGCAAACAGTTCAAGCTTTTAGAAGATTTTTTCTGGAGAATATCCATAGGTTTCAGATACTCATCGGCAGTTGAAGGAAAGTTGGTGCAAGACGCAGATAAAATTGATAAAATAATTAAATCTGAAAAACCTCGGTATGAATGGAGTGTAGATTATTCAACTGAATTCATTAAAGAGAACGGCGTTTTCAGTACTGGTAAGTCAATTATTAAGGCGATTTTATGCCTCATGGCGAAACAGCAACCTAAGAAATTCGATTCCAATGAATTGAAAGTAATAATCGATAATAGTTGGTTGCTAAGAGCAAATAGTAAGAATTATCATCATTTCTTTCCTAAGTCTTATATGAGAAAGAACCATCCAAAACATCCGGATTGGTTGGTTAATCATATTGTAAATATTGTAATTGTAGATGACTTTGCTAATAAGTACAAGATTAAAGCTAAAGCTCCAGCAAAATACATGAAGGAATTTAGTATCAAGAATGACAATCTTGATGAGACTATGGAAACGCATCTAATTGAAGACCTTGATGAATACGGCATTTGGGAAAATGATTATTCAAAATTCTTCAATAATCGGATTCAAAAAATAAGTGAATTACTATCTAACAAGATTATTCCTCAAGATTCAGTTGAAAGTGAACTTGAAAAGTATGAGGATTTAGATCAGGAAGAGATGGAGAATTAAAATGCACCTTTCTTCGGGTTACATACTAAGTGCATTTGATGAGTATCTGAAAGAAAATGATACGTCAAAAAAATTATTACGAACACTCAGCAATTTTGAATTAAAGACTGAACTTTTTGACTTTAAAACGCCCGAGATAGATTTAAGGTTAGCTACTTTTGGTGTACTCAATAATATAATTACACGGGGTTTCCCTACCTACGGAAGCGAATATCTGGAAGAACAGATCGCAGACCTTTCAGAGCAGTTACAATATGGCGAATCAACAAACTCATCCCTTGTTGGTGTTGGTTCATTTCTAAATGAAATTAATCCGGGACAAGTCTTTTCAAAGCTTCAGCTGAGCCAGGTTGATCCCGATATTCTGGCCTCTACTCATAGTAGCAAAACCGATAGTAAGTTTGAGCATACATTAATTGGGATCCTTGAACAACTTTATGGCAAATGGATACAGGGGATATTATGCCAGCAGGTGCCATTTGATGAATTACTTAGCAAACCCGGTGAATTCACTCATCAGCATGTCGATTATCTGATTCCATTTCCTTGCGAGATTCATAGTATTAAAGGTTTCATTATTGAAATGGATGGCGGTCAACACCAAGAATATGCTGAAGCAGATTTGGATCAGCGGAGAGATAACGAGAATTTGCTAAACGGGTTTGCAACCATCCGAATTTCAAGTAACGATAGTACTGATACAGTAAAAAGAAAACTCAAACAACTCGATAAGTATTTCTCACACAGTATCTTTGATCCATTCAAAAATTTAGAAAAAGATCACTCCTATGCTGAAGCTGACGATCTGATTTTATTACCACTTGCCTGTTCACGAATTCAGTTGAGCATTGTACGGGCAATACTTAAAAACAAAGAGTGGCTAAATAGTCCAAGTATCAAGTTAGTTATCATTGAGAGAGATATTCAAAACACCCAAATAGCAGTTGAAGATTTAAATTACTGGCTGTCTCATTTCTCAGTTTTAACAGGCAACGACACATTACCACTGATCGAATGTGAGGTAGTAGAGGATTCAAAACAAATAAGTGACTTTGATCGTTACCATGTGATCATAGATCTTGCTATGAAGGCAAGATCAGGTGAGGTAGCTGAGATAGCTTTTCCTAATCGAGTGGTCATACGTAATGCTTCAAATCATATCACTAAATTCCGGAAAGTATTTACCGGTCCTCACTTAGATTATAAAGCGTTTGGTACTTTCGAAAACTCTAAGTGGGAGCCGCAAGACCATGACATCATAGAATCCCTGAAATACTTTCTGAGAAGTATCTTTAAGAAGAAAGATTTTAGGGAAGGTCAGCTACCAATTTTAAATCGTGCACTATCAGGACAGTCTGTAATTGGATTACTTCCTACCGGTGGGGGTAAATCACTTACCTATCAGCTTTCCGCCTTAATGCAGCCTGGAGTTTGTATGGTTATAGATCCTATTAAATCACTAATGCGGGATCAAGTGACAGGATTAAAAAAGCATTGGGTGGATTCTTGTGAGTTTATGAATTCATCGATCAAAACAAGAGAAGAAAGAATTAGAATACAGAAAGTAATCGGAGAAGGTAGAGCTATATTCTTTTTTATATCTCCGGAAAGGTTGTTAATACAAGAATTCAGGGACTATTTACAAACAATGACTTCACGTACGCCTCCAATTTATTTCAGTTATTGCGTTATTGATGAGGCTCATTGTGTGTCTGAATGGGGACATGATTTCAGGACATCCTATTTAAGTGTTGCCGAAAATGGTATCCGCTTCTGCACAACGCATCCTGAATCATTGTCCAGTATTCCAATATTCGCCCTCACAGCCACGGCCTCTTATGATGTGCTTACGGACATACAAAGAGAGCTCTCGGGCAATGATATGAATTTCAAAATTGGTGAAGAGGCAATTATTGAGCTGGAAGAGTATAAACGAAAAGAGCTTTTTTTTCACATCAAAGAAATCAAGAGTAAAAAGCTTAATGGTTTAACGGAATTTAAACTAAAAGAAAAACTCGCTGAATTGAAAAATAAAGCTCTTGTTGATCTAATTGAATCTCATAGAGAAGACCTGAAAAATGAGGCCGGATTAATTTTTTGCCCTCACCGAAATCATTTCTTTGGTGTAACTGATCAGTTTGCATATAGAAAGAATGGTGATGTTGGAGTAATGGATAATATTTTAAGGAAATTACCTGACCTGCGATCCAAGACCGGCTTTTTTATGGGTTCAGGTGACAAGACCGATGATGATATTGAAGATTATACGCTCGAAAATCAGGATAAATTTCTGGATGGTGAACTTAATTTGCTAGTGGCAACAAAGGCCTTTGGCATGGGTATTGATAAGGATAACATCAGATTTACAGTCCATTATAATTATCCTTCATCAATCGAAAGTTTTTTGCAGGAAGCAGGAAGAGCGGGTCGGGATAAAGAAAACTCTCACTGTTATCTGCTATTCACCAGCACTGAAGATTTAATTGAAGATGTTGAGTTTGGAGTCAACCAGTATTTCCATAATAATGCCTACAAGGGAGCTGAAAAGGAAAAAGAGATCATTGGTGAACTTTTATATAAGATATTTGAGCCAGACCGCACCTACTCACTTACAGTAGATATCCAAAGCGAATTCGATATTGAAGCCCACGTGACAATGAGGGAAAGTCAAACGGGCAATAAATATGTAAGTGTTCAGGAATCTTTCAACGAAAGAGTTGGGAGCCTGATGATTCGGAATGATTTCCCCATCTATTTATCCGATGAAGTAAAAGAAGAAAAAAGTTCCTATTCGAATAAATTTGCTTATCAAATACTGTCATACCTAAAGGATAAAATTACCACAAAAGGTAATCCTTCAGAGATCTGGAATTGGTTGAATTCTACAGGGGAAACACGAGAAGGCATTATTGATGCAATACAAACTAAAAGTAGCAATGAAAAATATTCTGGACATTTAGAAATAGCCTGGGAAAATAACATTCAGGAACGGGTTAAACTCATACAGCAATTTGTGTTGTATTCATTGCAAAATGAAGGTGTGCGGTATGATGACAATAAAATTATTAATGCAGTAAAAAGTGCTGCAATGGGGAAAGGAAGTGCTGTAAATTTTGATGATTTTGTTGATAAAATTAACACTTCAGTTTCAAGGTCAATTAAGGATTACACCTATGATTTAGTTGATCAAGCAATGCAAAGAGACAGGGATTCAAATAAGGATTTGGGGACTACACTAAATACAATACAACGTCATTACCATAAACTGAGAGATAAAGCAGATACCGAAAAGGCTTTCTACAGACTTCGTTTATTAGGGGTTATAGATGATTACATCGTTGATTACAGAACCCAAATGTTTACTGTGTTTTTGAGCCAAAAACCTAGTGACTTTTATTTGCAAAGGCTCTCACATTATTTATCAAAATTTTATTCTGATGATCGTGTTACAAAAGAAATCACCAAGGCCAAAGAAACGCCCGGTAAAGATCTTATTCATAGACTGTTAAACTATTTAGTAGATTTTGGCTATCAACAGATAGCAGAAAAACGAGCTCGTTCTATTGTAGACATGAAAGAAGCTTGTAAATATGGTGCTGAAAAAGGTAAAACTCCTGATGATTTAGCTGAATTTCTTAATCTGTACCTGAACTCAAAATACTCAAGAGAAGAATATTTGGTTGATGATATTAATGAATCTTTAACACATCATTTAGAAAATGGTAAAATTACAGATGAACAATTCATTTGGCATTACATTGACTTGATGGAAAGGGATGGAAACAGTGAAGTCAATAACTTAAAGCATTTGCGAGGAGCTACACTCAGAATGCTCCGTGTATCTACAGACAATCCGGTACTACTCACTTTAGCTGCTTATGCTACATTTATACTGGAGTATTCTACTCCAAAATTATTAGATGAAGCGGAGCTGAATTTGATGGCAGCCTTAGATTATTATGAAGACCTGAAAGGCTGGGAAGAGGAAGAGCTGGAGGCATTATTTAATAAGCTCATAGATATTATAAAAACCAAACGCCCCGAAATTACAGATCATTACCAATTTGAATTTGAGAACTTCAGACTTACTGCAATTAATAAGAGTCTGAAATCAATCAACAGTAATTTAGATTACCTGAATAAAAAATTAATTAGTCATGGCTGAGAACATCAGAAAAAAAATCGAAAAAGAACTAAATAGCTTAAAAGAAAAAGCTGATTCTTTTGGCACTGCAGTTGAAATAGTGGATGAGGCCAGATCAATGGCAGCTTCCGCGGATAATGCTATTAAGAAAACCTCTGATTCCCTTTCAGAATTAGTACAAAAACAGGAAAGTCAACTCAGTAAACTCAATGAAGATCTAACTAAGCTCTCAAGTCTTCAGGAAAAGCTTAGTGAAACTGATATCCCTGAAAAGCTAAATGAACTTAGCTCCAGTCTAACAGATATAAACAAGGGAATTAGCGAAAAGATTAAGTCACTCAATTCCAACGATGAGAAGATCAAAGAGCTCTTAACAAATCTTACCACTGCGCTTCAAACGTCTCACAAAAAGAGTGAAGAGAATAAAAAAGCTTTAACGGATCGAATTGAAAAAGTTCAAAGTATAGCGTCTAAATTAAGCAGTGATCTAAGTTCCAATCACAAAGAGATTAAAAACCTACATCTTAACAGTAGCAGTGAATTATCTAAGATTGTTAAATCTGAAAACCAGAATCTAACCAAAGAAGTCAAAACCAATAGAATAGCCCTAATTGCCTTGGCAACCCTGATCATAATCGTGCAGGTAGTACTGTTTTTTATTGGGCAATAACTACCTAAGATATTCTATATCAACCCCAATGATATCTTAACTCTGTGACACGCATTAAGGGTGGCCTTTTATAATGACAAGAACAATTATGATGCAATATAATGGCTTAAAATCGAAGTCTGGAGACTTCCTAAAATTGAAAGATCATGGAAGAAAAGATATCGAACTTCTTACTAAAAGAGGTGAGCAACTTACTCGATGATTAGTGAGCCATTATCAGTCTGATATTTAATGTATTTAAACATGCAATTATAATTGTATTATTATACTGTGGTAAATTATAAGGACTATTTTAACTAAATTATAGTATTAAACAGTATTCGACAATCGGTGTTATTTGCCTTCCGAACTTAATAGTCCCATTCTCATGGTAAGTAATTCCTGATATTCACCCTTCAACTCTTCCGAAAGAAATGATTGCTGAATTATAACTTCAAATTTCTCTTTCTGCCCCAACATTTTATTGATAATATTTTGTATTTGTTTCGAACTCATTCCCATGGTTTCACCGAAACTAATAAAGGTTTTGAGCTTAAAGTGGCTCTTTTTCCCTGCTTTAGCAAGCGATAATTCTTCTGGATCTTTGGATTCCGGTATTACTAGACGAGTTGATAGAAGGTCATAGGCAGGAGCTAATTTCCAACCTAGTTTCGGATCTTTAAACAGAGAAAAATTCTTAAGGTGCATATCACCATTTCCAGTGATATAAGAAAATAATACTAACTCATAAAAACGGGTTATATCGAAAAAAGGATTAGCAGAGTGTTGTTTTATGACTTTTGCGATCTGTTCATGTGAGCCTTTGTATTTATCTTCGGTTAAACGGAGTGTAAGCTGACACATGTCTTCCATGGCAAATTTATTGCCTTCCTTATCTCGGTCAATCCTTTTAGTGATGTAAGCTTTTTCTCCGGAGGACAGATGAATAAGACCAAAAGGCACAGTTTCAATGCCAGCAGCTTTTGCCATTAACATCGTACAATGTTCATTTTCCGGTAACTCACCCCATGTATTCGATGGAGGCTTGAGAATATATCTTCCCCAAAGTCCAACAATTGTGAGTTTATCAGTTTCTTTCGTTTTATGATCAATATCTAAAGAAAGTTTAGATTGTACACCAGGAATAGTGACGCGTTGTGTAACCGACTTTTTAGCTAATTCATCTAGTTGGTCAAGACTTACCTCAAGAATAGGAGCGCTTTTTGAGTCGAACAATTCTCGAAGACATGTTGCATGATAAAGTTCGTCAGTATCGATATGTTCGGTACATATTAAACATTTACTCATGATTCCCTCACACTGATATTTCCAATGGTGTCTTTACAACTTACCAATAGCAACCCCATTCGATCTTTGGGATTTACCTTCCAGGTGTCTTCTACCACTTCTAGGAGCCAACCTTCTGGGATCAGTCCATCAAAGAATGGAAAGAGTACGTTTGATTCGTAAGGTTCTTTTTGTAAGGGTAAAGTAAGGCTTATAGGTTCTGCATCTGAAAGAGCTAAATACTCACTTTCATAGGTTAAGCGATAGCCTATATCGGTTTCTTCTAATAGTGCCGCGTTTATTTCATCAACATAGATGCCGGCTTTTCTATAGCTCATCTCTATCCTTAATTGGAATTGGTCCCATGGTGTACCCAAATAGTAACAAGACTTGATTCACTTTGTCTAACTGAAGGCTTTTTTTACCTTGCTCCAAATCTCGAATAAATCGTAGTCCAACTCCAGCTCGTTCAGCGAGTTGTTCTTGGGTGAGCCCAAGCTGTGTGCGTCGGGTTTTCACAAAAGATATAAGTGGTTTATTTGGATTCATTATATACCTGTTCGGGTATAGATATTATTAATTTGATGATATTATACCTGTTCGGGTATAAAAATGCAAGAAGCATTTAATTTATATCCGTACGGGTATACTATTGCTTTTAGTAAGCACTTCTGTTTTAATGTAGAAAAAGAGCAAATCAGTATAATTACCCATTGAACCTAATAGTTGGTTACAAAAAGTGAGCCTACATCAGGAATGATTTGATTTAACTCAAACAATTAATCCGTTCTACCCAAAACCATATCTAATTCTTTTCTTATCAATGGAGTAGTTCTAAGGCGTTTCGCTCAAAGTTTTGTTACGCCCAAAAAAAGGAGTTCAAAATGACCATTCTTTCGATAATGTCTATTAATAATAAGTGTACTTAGTTATCAAAATCATAGGTATTTAAAGTGAGTTTCCTTCTTAAAGGTTGTAGCATTCTTAGATTCTTTTGGTAAGGTAAGTACTTCCAATTTCTATTGAGCAATAAGAGGAGGGGGTGGTGCGGGCGCCATACTATAGTTGGTTATGGGAAGACCTTTTTCTAGTCTATTTAGATTCATTTCTATAAGGGATAAATCGGCATGGTCGGTATTTTTTGCTAGTTCGTAAGCTTCTTTATAGCTTCTTAAAGCTTCATCCTGTCTCCCTGCTAAAATCAATGCCTCCACATAGCTAAAATAGGTGTTGATTGATTGAGGATATAAAGTATTAGCTAACCCAAATATGTTAAGTGCATCATTTACTCTATTATCATTTAGATAATTATTACCCATACCAATTAAATAATTTTCATCCGGTTTATAATCACTACCTACTAGCTTACTGTACTGATTATAATGATCTAGGGTCGCTTGAACATAGCCAAATTTGACAATGTTAGATTCAAAAGTTTGCATCATCAAATCTAAAATTTTAAGATCTGTTTCATTTTGGAAATGTTCTCTTGAAAAATTAAAGTGTTTATATACGGTGATATTACCATCAGATTTTGAGTAACCTGTTATCTTGTCATCGTTTAAGCTAAATTGTAAGGTAGAACGCATAGTTCTTAGACTGTCATATATGGTAACTTCTAGTCGATCTTCATAAATCACTGAGTTTTCTATTCTCATTTGATCTTTTCTATCCACAGAATAGAAAGATAAGGTCACCCCGAGTTTGCCCTCTGCATTTTCTACATTCAAAATTTGCCCGATATAGTTAGATCCGTATGTCGAAGTTCCATACCACTTACCAAGGATATTGTTTAGTTCGATATTTTCACCCTCAATCAATGTTGGTAAAGTATAACTCAATTTTGGTTTTTCAATTATAGGATAGGTGCCTTCTTTATTAGATGCTTTCAAAGTCATCCAAACTGATTTTTGAATAGCATTAGCATCAACTTTAGAAATATTAATTAATGGCTGATTATCTGATGATGGCTCACCAGTATTAGATAACATCTTACCGTCGATTTTTCCAGAGAGACCTTTCGGATTATCGCCAAACAATGTTGTATATATTGTAGTCGCTGCTAAGTATGAACCAGCTGGAGAAGGATGTGTGCCATCCATATCATATAAATTAATACTTTCATTGGTTCGTATATTATTCCATACCAAACCAACAGGGGCTAATATTGCATCGAGTTCGTTGGCGATTGTTGAGTACGCATGTGTAAGGATCGCTTGTTCTTCAGGTTTATTTTTTTCAGACCATGTCATAAAAAAAACAGTCTTAGCACCTGATTTTTTTATTTCAGCATCAAATTTCCTTGCATATTCAAAAAATAAGTCAGTTCTACCAAAATGGATATCGTCGTCAATTATCAGTGCCATTCCTAATTTACTCTGTTCTTGCAGTACTACATAATCCCAATTTCCAGACTTGATGGTGTTTATTGTTTCCTCAACTTCCCAATGTTCTTCTAAGGTCATTCCTCCCTGACTAATCAAACGTGTTTCTATATTTTGGTCAGGAAACCTCTCAAGAATTAAGGCTTTAAATAACTCTGGGGAACTGTTGTAGTAGGTATAACTGTTCCCGATAAAAAGAACTCTAAGTTGGTCTGTCTGTTTGAGTTGTGAGCAAGAACATATCACAAATATCAGCAAAAACAGATGTGCAAACTTTTTTTTAAATAACATTTTGTAGTAAGAATTGGACATGACCACTGATCAATTGGGTTTTGAGTATTCGATTAACTCTTCTACATAGTTAAAGTCACCTTGAGACTGTGTAAGTTTGATAAAGGTTTTTACTTCCGGAGCATATAACCAGATTTCTTCTTCATCCGCATTATACCCTCTGGAATTTGTGGTTTTACCAGTGTATTTGATAGTATAAGCCATGAATGTTCCGGCTTCTACCGTCTCTTCCTGATAGGACAAAACTTCCGCATCTTGACTTTGAGTTCCCGTTGTACCGTCTTGACTGGTCCAATTGTTTTCGTATTTCCATGTTTTACCAACTTCCAATGGCCAGTCGTACTTAGGGGTTTCGCTTTCATCGACTTTTACAATGTCAGTGAGTGGAATGGTGTCATTGCCTATGGTCATACCCAAACCTTCATCTATTTGTACGATTATCCGTTTATCGGTACCATCTGAACGTATTTCACCTGCTGTGGTTACTCCTTTATATTTCCATATCCATTTTTCACCCAGTTGATAGTCATCAAGTGTAGGTTGTTCGGTAAGGTTAGATGTTTTCGGGCTACTACAAGCACCTAATATAATCAAGGATAGGAGTATTGTAAGTTGACTTTTCATGGTTTGTAAATGTTAAGTAGGTAAATATTTTTATTGTTGTGATTTAAGTGCATTAATGAATTGAGCATCTACCCAGAATATATCTCCTGTGTCGCCACCGTAAGATCTATGAAAGAAAAAGTACTTTCCATCGGGAGTAACACTTCCATATGCTTCTGGGACATTTGTATTTATCTTATCTCCTAAATTAATTGCTTTACCCCATGAACCATCTTTCTGTCGGAAACTAATATATAGGTCAGAATCACCATACCCATTGTCTCTTTCGCTATCCCATATTATGTAAGATTCATCTGGTGCAATAAAGGGATGTGCTGTCCATTTTCCTGTGTTGATCAATGGTCCCATCTTTTCCGGTGCTTGGCACTTGCCGTCTTTGAGCGTTGAAATACGGATTACATCATTACTTTTATAGTCGTCAAAAACATAGGTACCCTTGGCCGATGCTGAAAGGCGCATAATTCCCCAATCTTCTCTGTCAAACATCGAACCAAGACTCTTCACGTTTGACCAGCCGGCGTTGGTTCGCTCTCTATATTTACTTCCTAAGTGCAGTGTCTTACCGTCAGGAGAAATAAATGGTTCCCCCGCTCTGGGTGGCACAACGGACTCAGTCCATCCACCATCTTTGTATTGAATAACAACTAATGTATTAGATCTATATTCTCCTCCTCTTCTACGGAAATAGAACTCTTTTAAATCGGGAGAAAAGGCAGCTTCAGCTTCCCTATGGTCCGTTTTAATAATATCAGGGGCAAATAACTCTGGAGTTAAACCCGGCGGTTTTTGACCCAGGTAGATCTCTGACGAGTGTTGTGGATTAGTAGGCTTTTCTTTACTCTGGCTTTTGGCGCATGAGTTGAATACAAATGCAATCAGTAGTGTAGTGATAAAATATTTCATTTTTGGAACCTTAAATCGGTATATAATTTTCCATTTCTTTCTAATTATTCTGCTGTTCTAACCATTCTATAATTAAGCGGTTTGTTTCATCAGGTTTCTCTTGCTGAATCCAATGGCCACAATCTAAACTTGCAACTTCCACATTGGGCACAAACTCTGATAGTCTTTCAGATTTTGGAATCATATCACGATCGCCATAAATCATCAGTGTAGGGTGTTGAATGACCGGATTTACATCTGCTAAGAGATGCCAATTGCGATCTAGGTTTCTGTACCAATTTATGCTACTTGTAAACCCTGATGATTGGAAAGAAGAGACGAATACGTCTAATTCCTGTTCACTCATGATAGGTTCTCCCAGTGGATCTTTAGTTTCGGCGAGATTAATCATCAACATTCCGGGCTCAGGAGGAATTGGAGGTACGTTCTTCCGGAAAAGATTGCGTAGAAATTGTTCTGTGTGATCATTTAGAATTGTATCGGCAACACCTGGCTTTCTATTGAAGTGAACAAAATAGTTATCACTCCCCATATACTTTTCCATAAGTTCAATCCAGGGAATTTCACCTCTTTCCTGATATGGTAAAGCAAGATTGATAATTTTATTTACCCGCTTTGGATATAACTGTGCCAGACTCCAAACCACATTTGCGCCCCAGTCATGGCCCATAAATGTTGCATTTTGGTATCCAAAATGATCGAGTAGTGCAATAAGATCACCAGTCAGGTGTACAATATCATAATCGGTAACATCAGCTGGTTGAGATGAGTTACCGTAACCTCTTTGGTTTGGAATGATGACATGATAGCCTGCTTCAATAAGTACGGGAATTTGATAGCGCCATGTAAATGCATGTTCGGGCCAGCCGTGACAGAGAACAATTGGTTTTCCAACATTTTGTTGACCTGCTTCGAAAACTTCCAGTTCTATCTCATTTACAGGGATAATAGTCGGCTTTGGAAATCCAATTGTCTTTAAAATTGAATTCATAGCGTTTTTATAAGTATTCATTTTATTGATTTAATTAACCCGGATAACCAATACAACTTCTTTAAGACTATATTGGAATTGCTTTCGAACGGTTACCATACTAAAGAGTTACAAAGTTTTTGTTGAACGTTTTAAGGACTCCTTATCTCGTGATCTCCTGTTCAATCATTTCATTTTGTTCTCGGTTCTGAACATGCTTCGAATGTTCCAAAAGCATACTTTTTCTAAGGGACGGAAATATCTTTTCTGCCCGTTTTATCATTTTATTTCCGGGAAACATAATGTCGTTTCCAGCTGCGAAAATGGTAATAGGAGTTGTGATTTCCTTGGCTTTCTTAGCATGGATGACAGGAACGGGAGTAAAATCCATTTCAAATTCTAAAAAAACTTTGGAAAGAAATTTGATGGCAAACTCATCCCGATCGGTGAATAAGTGGGACAGAAACTTCTCGACATACTTTACTTTTTTAGTCTTCATATATTTTTTCATAGGAATGAATACTTTGAATAATGCCTGTAATGGATTTCCATTTACTATATAAGCAGGTGCTGATAGGAACACTTCTTTGATCTTGCTCTCATCGTATTCCAGAGTTTTCAGAATGATTAATCCCCCAAATGAAAATCCAGCCATGGTTACTGATTCAATCTTTAGGTCAGCTATGATTTCATTCATCCATTTTCCATAGGAGTCATCTTTCATACTCAGGCGTGTCTCGGCGCTTTTGTTAGGTTGAGCCAATACATCTACGGCGTACACTCTGTAGGTTTTATGTAGATTGGCATAGGTTTCGAGAGCAATAGGGGCGCATCCATTGGACCCATGAACAAGAATGATCGGAGGATTTCTCTGATCACCGGTAACGATGACATTGGTTTTTCCAAAACTGGTTTGAACGGTTAAATACTCAAAACCGAGATTGAGACATTCCAGCTTTTTGTCGTAGAGTTGGAGTATTTCGTCCTTTCCTTTTTTTGATTTAAACATAGTATCAGTTTAAGAGTTTTTCTTAGTAGAATTACTTTTTTTGCGTCTCCTAATTGTTGCCCCAGGCAACTATATTTAAAAATTAAACCCAAAGTAAATATTCGGTTCAAAAAAGAACACGTTTCCATATTTATCATCAAATTCTTTGAACCCTTTAGGTGAGTTGTTGTCGAAGAACCATTGATTTATATGAACTTGTGGTTCTATGAAAAATCGTTTTTTCTTCCCGATTGTGAAATGGTAACCTAAGTGATATGAGTTATAAAGTTTGAAGCCATTTTTGATTTTATTACCGTCTAGATCGGTGTAGGTTTGAATTTGTGGTAGTACTTCAACAGTTGCAAAAAGCCCTTTCCACAACATACGTTGATAAGAAATACCAATTCCTGTTTCCCTTAAATATCCATCGTAATAGTCACTACCAGACTCTATCTTATCGACAACACCATCCCACCAGGTGATTCCCATAGGTTGAAATAACCGCCATGTAGCGAACTTCACTCCAATGATGTTCTTTTCATCTAAGTTGCGTTTTACATGAAATTCAACCATTTGAATACTTGTACGCTTGCCATAACCATAGATAATTTCATCTGGAACGATATAAGGTATACTTACCCTCCATTTTTGGGTGACTTCAGTTTCTGTACCCTCCAGTGAGCTAGTTTGAGCAAAAGCACTAATTGAGACAAGTGTAAAAACAATAATTAATAGGTTTTTCATTGTTCTAAATTTTAAATGATTAATGAAAGATTTGATATTTGTCGATAGATTCAGTTTTAAAAATCCACTTAATCGAATCGACAGATCAATGATCGTGAGAAATAGTAGGTCAAACGTCCTGAAATGAAAATGCGGACGTATTGGTGAGATTTTGGACTTTAAAGACGCTTATGGAAAAAAATTCAGACCGTTGGTTTTATTTTATACCCGTTCCTTTATTCCAACGATTTTATATATTCTTTCTGTATAAGTGAATAACGGGTAGTACTGAAACACCTAATTTATTTTTGATTGATAATAAATCCATAGCTATTCTGCCATTTCTGAACCTCAGTTCAGATCCTGAAAATGAATATTTCAGTGATGGCATCACCGAAGATATCATTAATGCATTGACCCGAATTAATGGTTTAAAGGTGACTGCGAGAACTTCTTCATTTGCTTTCAAGGGCAGACAGATGGATGTGCGTCATATTGGTAATCAATTAGGGGTTTCAACGGTATTGGAGGGAAGTGTACGTAAGTCAAAGAAGAGAGTGCGTATCTCTGCTCAGCTGATACAAACGACAGATGGATTTCAGATTTGGTCGGGTCGTTTTGATCGTAACATTGAAGATATTTTTGAACTTCAGGATGAAATCAGTTTAGAAATTGCGGAACAGATTAGAGAAAATTTTGGGCATCTGGAGATTGGTGAACATTTGGTAGATGTACCTACTCAGAATATTCAGGCTTATAATCTGTATTTAAAGGCGCGTTATAATCACTTGCGATGGGATAGTGAGGGCATCGGAAATGCGATGAAGTTTTATCCGCAATGTATTGAAATGGACCCAGATTTTTCCTGGCCTTATTTTGGAGCAGGTTACTGCCATTCTATGTTTGGATCATGGACTCCAAATATAAGCTCTCTTGATTTGGCATCAGATTATATAGATCGGGGATTTGAGCTCGACGACCAGTCATTTCTGGGATACTATAGCAAAGCGACGCTTGAATTTTGGGGACATTGGAATTACCGGGAAGCAGAAAAACTATATCAAAAGTCAATGGCTTTAAATCCCTCTTATACGGAAGCCGAGGAAGGGTTAGCTGAATTATATACGGCTATTGGTTGGTTCGATGAAGCCATGGATCATACCAAACATATCCTTCAACTGGATCCACTTTCGCCCAACCATCATTTTACCAAAGCAAATATTCATTATTTGCAGAAAGAGTATGAATCAGCTCTGGCAAGTACTGAAGAAGCTCTAAGGATCAATCCCGACTTTACCCATGCTATTAGCATAAAGCAACTTACCCTGATTAAATTAAAGCGTAAGGAAGCCTTGAAGGATTATTTAAGAAATACGTCACTGGCTGAATCAGCGAAATCATGTGGTATTCTATATATGCTGACTCATCAGCCCAACGATCATGGCATCAGTCTTGAGGAAATTGATGAGGTTGTACAAGAGGAAGCTTTTACGCTTACGCCTTGGGCTTTATTTTTATATGCACAGTTTGGGACTCAGGACAAGGCAATGGAACTTCTTAAACGTGCTGTAGCAGATAAAAGAGGTCAGTTTGCAAACTTCCTGAGCCGCCCATTTCTTGAAAAAATTCGGGAAACAGATGGTTTTAAAGAGTTGGTTATAAAAACATTCGAGCTATCCCGGTTACCCAACAAAAGATCAAGGCAGGAGCTGAATAACGGAAGTGCACATAGTAAAAATGAGGTTGAAGCCAGAAGATTGATGCAGCCTGCAGAGATCGACATGGCTCTAAAAAAACTCGATCAGTTAATGCATCAAGATGAGCGTTACCTTGACACAGCATTAACTTTGAGAATCCTGGCAGCTGAAACCGAACTTCACCCAAATAAACTATCATGGTTACTGAACGATCAGGTTGGGGTAAGTTTCAACGACTTCGTTAATAATTTCCGGTTTGAATGTTTTAAGAAGAAGGCGTTGGACCCCGCTAATAAGAATTTCACGTTACTGGGTTTAGCTTTTGAAAGTGGATTTAATTCTAAATCCACTTTCAATGATTACTTCAAAAAGAAAACAGGTATTACCCCACGCAAGTGGTTGAAGGAGCATCAGTAAGAGACTGGATTCTAAGCCTCCATTGAGTATTGATCTGCAACAGAATCTTTATTTCCGATTTCTTGCTCTCCTCGTTGAGTTGCTGCCAGCCCTTTCTCTTGTCTAAAAAAGTCCGAGATTTCATAAAAAGCGCCGAAAATGTCATTCTGTACGATTACCGTATATATACTGCTGATCTTGGCTTTGCAATCAAAAAGAAAGGCATTATGACAAAAATCTTAGTTGCCGGAGCCAGTGGCTATCTCGGAAATTATATACTTGACGAACTGGATAACTGGAAGATACCAGCTGTTGCTTTGGTACGAAATCCCGAAAAGCTGAAAGATTTTAAACACAAAAATATCAAGATAGTACAGGCTGAAGTTACGCGACCAGAAACACTGAGTGGTGTTTGCAGAGATGTTGAGACTGTGATATCAACCGTTGGCATTACCCGTCAAAAAGATGGGCTCACCTTTATGGATGTCGACTACCAGGCAAATTTGAACTTATTGGAGGAAGCAAAGCGATCCGGAGTTAGAAAGTTTATATATGTGTCTTTCTTAGACGGAGACAAGCTACGTCATCTTAAGGTTACTGAAGCTAAAGAACGGTTCGTAGATGTCCTCAAAGCCTCGGGATTAGAATATACCGTCATTCGACCCAATGGATTCTTTTCAGATCTGCGAGAGGTGCTCGACATGGCTAAAAAAGGGAGGGTTGTGTTATTTGGGAATGGAGAGCTAAAGCTAAACCCTATCCACGGTGCTGACCTGGCGGAAGTATGTGTACGGGCTATTGCTCATAAAGAAAAAGAGATAGTGGTAGGCGGCCCAGATATTCTCACTCAAAATGAGATAGCAGAAATGGCTTTATGTGCGTGGAATAAACCGGCTGACATTGTTCACCTACCTGGTTGGATCAGGTTATTGATACTTAATGTAACAAGGATTTTTCTTCCCAAGCAAAGATTTGTACAGCTTGAGTTTTTTCTCACACTTATGACGCGCAATATTACTGTAACCCGCTACGGCACTCATCGCTTACAGGATTTTTTTAATGAAGAAGTGCAATACCTAAATCAACAATATAATCAATAACATACCTAGCTTATCCGCGTTCTTCAATCACTTTTTCATAGGTTGTTTTTACTTTTGTACCTGTCAGTCTTTTCAGAAGAGTTAACAGAATTAACCGGTTTTAAAAGGTTCGCATGATCTAAACTAGAATAGATTTCGAGCAGTTTTTTGCCAATCAATTTCAAACTTAAATCATGGTTACCCCAGAGAGAATTATTGCTCCATCTCATTTCTTAGTTCATTAGCAGTTTCCGAATCCGGATTAATCTTTAAACTTTCTGTCAAGTACCACTTGGCTTGTTTTATTTGACCATTCTTAAAATAATTCCTTGCTAATTCCTCTAATATTTGAGGATTGTTTGGTATCAATTCTGACGCAATTTTAAGTAATAGAATTCCTTGGTTTTGAACTTCCTCGCCCATATAACCACGGCTGCCATAAATACTTAGTTCAGAGAGTAACCTTTCGTCTAATAGGGAATCAGGTCCATGAGAATCAATAAATTTATTTACTTCATTAGTGTTACCCTGAACTATATTTTGGACAATGCCAACGGTGAAACTGACTTGGTCCCAAGGTCGTTTCGGTGGTGTTTTCCCCATTAAGTCTACCATTTTTTCTGCAACTGAATAGGTGGAAAGAGGATTTTGACCTGTAACCAGGCGGCCATCTACAACAGATTGATCAAAAAGAGGAGGCGCTTCCTGAAACTTTGCTCCTAAACGGATCAATTCATCCTGTAACATAAACGGATAAAATTCTGTAGTCTTCGAAAATAACTGTTCTTCCAAATTAGTAAATGAACTTACATGTTTACCTTTGATTAAGCGATTCCCATTGGATAGCCTAACGTTTAAAAGTGCAGCGGGTCCATGGCAAATGGCACCAACCACTCCACCTTGTTCGTAAATAGAAGCTGTGAGCGTAGCCAGATCTGTACTATTTGGAAAGTCCCATAATGTTTTACCTCCTGCGAAATAAATGGCATCGTACTCACTTGCATTAACCTGGTCAGGAGACAAGGTATTGTTTAACTGATACATGATTTCAGGATTATTAATGAATGCTATGTCAATGTCACTGAGCTTTTCTTCAGGTTCATACTGAGTCTGTCCACCCTCAGGGCTGATGAAGTCCACAGTAAATCCACTTTTAATAAAAACATCATAGGCTTGAGTTACTTCCGGAAGAGTGTATCCACCAGCAGTTGTAGAATCTTTACCATTGATAGTTATTTGAATTTCTTTGTTATTTGTTACTACTATTAAGACTTGACTTTGAGCTGCAAGTGCAGAACTATGTAAAAGTGAAGTGATAAATAAAATGAATGGGAAAAATGACTGTTTCATGATTTTTTATTGAATTAAGATTTCAATTGAAATATGAGAACTAAAAATGCTTACATCGTTCAAATTTATAGATTCGGACACATGCCAATTAATCACATCTTAAATCTTGCCCCAATCGATTACTATCATTGGATAGTTATTATCTGATTAGCTATTATAATTTCTTTTACTGTGTCTAAAGCTCTAATGACCGACAAATCCATTTCAATATTACCATTTATCAATTTAAGCCTGGATAAGGATAATGAGTATTTCAGTGATGGAATTACGGAGGAAATAATCCTGGCTTTGTCAAAAACAAAAGGACTGAAGGTAATAGCACGAACATCAAGTTTTATGTTTAAAGGCAAGAATTTAGATGTAAGGGCGATAGGGGAACAACTGGGAGTGGCTACCATTCTGGAAGGGAGTGTCAGAAAATCAGGGATGGATGTGAGGATATCGGTTCGTTTGGTGCGTACTAGTGACGGATTTCAGATTTGGAGTATGAAATTCGATCGCCAGCTTGAGGATATCTTTAAGCTTCAGGATGAGATTAGCTTATTGGTGGCAGATAAAATCAGAGAGAATTTTGGACACATTGAATATCAGTCATCCTTAGTTTCTGCCGATTCCACTAATTTTGATGCTTACGATTATTATCTGAAGGGTCGGTATGAACAACTAAAATGGACAAAGGATGCTTTAGTACGAGCTATTGAACACTATCGAAATGCGATTCAGTTAGATCCTGGATTATTCAGGGCCTACTATGGAATTGTACTCTGTTATACCTATATGCTTTTTTGGAGTTCAGGAGAAGAAGCCCGATCTGAAGTCTATAACTATCTGGAAAAAGCCGTGGAAGTTAACAGTGACTCTTTAGATTATCATATAGCTAAGGCATCAACCGAAATGATGCTTGAATGGGACCACAGGAGTTCAATTGATCATTTCAAGCGTTATCTTGAGATGAATCCCAATAATGCTGAAGCAATCGAGGCTATTGCAGGGATGTATATCATGGTGGGGCAATTTGATGAAGCCATGATCCACATTGAGCGTGCACTGGAGATAAACCCTCTTTCCCTCAATCATACTTTTATGAAAGGGAACATCTTATATTTTTCCGAGGAATATGAGAAAGCCATTCAACAAATGAACAAGGTGTTGAAGCAAGATCCTAAATGGATATTTGCTGTACAGTTGAAAGCTGCCGCTTTGGTTTTGACAAATAATAGAACAGAGCTAGAGGAGGTATTGGAAGAGTATAGTGAGATACCATTTATGGATTACTATAATACTCTTTATCGTTTATACCACCGTCAACCAATTTCAGATTATGAGCAGCCATTTCTTGCTGATGAGAACATTCACCCCTGGCGATTATATTTTCTTACACTGGAAGAAAATTATAATCAGGCTTTTAAAATGTTGGAAGAAGGACTGAATCAAAAGCATGGTAAATATATATGCTTTAACTACGATCCTTTTTTAGCAAAACTGAGGACCCGGGAAGAATACAAAAATCTTAAGGAGTTCCTTCCCAAAAAATTCCCTTTACTAAGCGGGATCTATGAAGATTCATCCGTTTCAAGACCATTAATTACTGATAAAGAAGAACATAAGGATCTTGCGATAGCCTTGGATAAAAGTATGGAAGTGGAAGAATTATATCTTAATCCAAAACTTACGCTGATCAATCTAGCGGATCATATTAATACGAGTTCCAACAAACTATCCTGGTTAATCAATCAGGATAAAAGATTGAATTTTAATCATTTTATAAACTTTTACCGGCTGGAACATTTTAAAAAGATAGCTGTGTTACCTGAGAATCAAAACCTGACTTTACTGGGCATTGCCTTCGAATGTGGATTCAATTCAAAAACCACGTTTAATGATTATTTCAAAAAAAACACAGGTCTTACTCCCCGAAGGTGGTTGAAAGAACAGAAGTAACAGCATGATTCAAAGATTCTGAATCGTAATAGCCCATCTATTTTCCTCTTATTCACTCATTAAAGCAATGGTTTCCGAATTTGACAAGTGATCCTAAATTTCGGACGTACAAAAAAGTCCGAATACGTATATCCGAACGATTCGTGCCAGTTTAAGTCTCATCTTATCACGGTAGATAACAAAAATTAACTTACTACTTATGTACGGTCCCGATAAAGACAATTTATTTCCTCTAGCACATCACAAAAAGTTGTGCTTTCTGAAGAATCTTATAAACCATCCCGGTATTGAAGTAGGCGACTACACCTATTACGATGACTTGGAAGATGTTCAGAACTTCATGAGGAACGTGAAATATCATTTCGATTTTACCGGCGATAAACTGAAGATCGGAAAGTTTTGTATGATCGCCTCCGGAGTCTCATTCATCATGAATGGAGCCAATCACCTGACAGATGCAATATCAACCTACCCGTTTGCCATTTTCGGTAATGGGTGGGAGGATGCTATGGCGAACAAAGAATATCCACATAAAGGTGATACTGTTATCGGTAATGATGTCTGGATTGGTCATAACGCAACAATAACTGCTGGCATTAAAATTGGAGATGGAGCGATCATAGCTACTAATGCTACCGTAGTTAAAGACGTGGAACCTTACAGTATAGTTGGTGGAAATCCTGCGCAATTAATAAGATATAGATTTCCAAAAGATAAAATCGATGAATTGCTAAAATTGAGATGGTGGGATTGGGAAATATCGAAGATCACAGAAAATCTGTCCTTTTTAACCGGCAAAGACTTTACAAAGGCTTTCTCGCAACCACGATAAATACTCATTTATCACTAATCATTTGAATAAGATGAATACTATGAAATCTATAATATATGACACCTACGGAAGCCCGGATGTTTTGAAGTTGATCAATACCGGCATCCCTAAACCCACTTGGAATGAACTATTAATAAAAGTAATAAGTAGTTCTGTAACTGCTGCAGATTGGCATCTCAGAAAAGCTAATCCTGTTATGGTTCGATTCATGAATGGTCTATTAACGCCAAAAAGGAAAGTCTTGGGGCAGGAGTTTTATGGAGAGATCATTGAAATAGGAGAGAATGTAACACGATTCAAGCCAGGTGATAAAGTTTTTGGCAGTACCGGTCTGAAAACCGGCGCTCACTCAGAATTTATCGTATTGAGTGAAGATAGCGTGATCTCCAAGGCTGACAAAGACATTGAAAATGAGTCACTGGCAACTATCCCGGTCGGGGGAATGACAGCATTATTTTTTCTGAAACAAGGGGGACTGAAAAAAGGAGATCGGGTACTAGTAAACGGGGCATCCGGAAGTGTAGGTAGTTATGCAGTCCAGATAGCGAAAGCATACGGAGCTAACGTAACCGGAGTTTGTAGCACTAGAAATGTGAAATTAGTGCTCGATATCGGTGCAGATCAGGTTGTTGATTATAAAAAAGATAAGCTGTTAAACGGTTCTCAAAATTATGAGATCGTTTTTGATACCGTAGGAAATCTGAATTACAGAAATGTCATGCCGTTATTAAGTTTAGAAGGTTACTTCGTATCAACAGCGTTTAATCTTGGATTGATGCGGGCAATGATGATGAATACGTTCCGAAAAGGCCATAAAGCTTATACAGGTATCACAAAAGAATCCCAAGAACTATTGGATGAGATCAAAGATCTACTTAAATCGAAAAATCTCAAGGCAGTCATTGAAAGAACATACAGCATGGAAGAAATCAAGGAGGCTCATATACATGCAGAATCAGGTCATAAACAAGGAAATATCATATTGGAAATTCAAGGAGGAACCACTCATGTATAATGAAAAGAAAATAGGCAGAATTACCGGAGTGCTTTATCTAATCGTAATATTTTGTGCAGGGTTTGCTCAGGGTATAGCAAGAGAATCCGTATTTGTTGCCGGCGATGCGATCGCTACTGCAAATAATATTCTGGCTAATTCAGCATTGTTTAGATGGGGATTAGCTACAGATCTGATTGCTTTTACTACAGATATTGCGATTTCAGTTTTGCTATACATGTTGTTGAAGTCTGTGAATAAACGGCTCGCTTTGATGATGGCATGTTTCAGATTGATAGCACATCCGGGAGTAGCAACTGCAAATTTACTTAATCACGCGGCTGCTCTTAAAGTTTTGGAAAGTGACGGACTTACCAGTCAATTTTCGCAGTTACAGCTAAGTGAATTGTCATTGTTTTTTATGGAAGCTCATCATTTAGGATATATTCTCGCCGGAGCAGCGTTTGGAATTCACTGTTTCTTGCTCGGTTATTTGCTAATGAAATCTGGTTATTTTCCAACTCTTCTAGGCATATTAATGATCGGCGCTTCATTAGGTTACTTGATTGAAAGCTTTGGATTTATTTTGTATCCCGAACACAAGGTCATTTTTGGTTGGATCGTTGGGTTATTGGCAGCATTGGGTGAGGTTACACTAGCGATTTGGTTACTAACAAAAGGGGTCAAACAAAATAGAACAAACGACAAATTTTTCACGTAAGAAGAATCGGTTGTGTTGTAATCCACAAATAAACCCGGAAATCAAAATTAAGAGCTTCATGAAAATCATTCATTTTTTAAAAAAAACTATCCACATATTTTTTCTTGCAACATTAACCTTGTTATTAGTTTCCTGTTCACTGACGAGTACTAATGAAAATGATTCCTATTTAAATATTCCGGATCCAAATTTTGAACAAGCACTTATTGCACTGGGCATTGATACAGAGGAAGGTTTAGATGGACAAGTTTTGCGAGCTGATGTGGAAAAAGTGAGAGTCTTAGATTTAAATCTTCCTGATGGAAGTTTTGAAATTCAAGACCTGACTGGAATTGAAGGGTTTGTAAACCTAACAACTCTTAAAGCAATTCAACATGAAATTGAGTCTATCGATTTACGATCAAATACTTTGTTAGACACTTTGTACTTACAGGGAAATCTTTTGCAAGAAATAGATCTGAGAATAAATACAAACTTAGTTGATGTAAACCTTAGTTCCAATGAAATTTACACCATCGAAGGACTTACCGAGCTGAATAAGCTTAAAAAACTGGATCTTTCCTGGAATTTTATGAAGACGTTTTCGATCTCAAATACATCTATCGAAACTCTATTTTTAAATCTGAATGAATTACAAACTCTGAATGTCAGTGAGGCCGAAAACCTAAAGGCGCTTAACCTCACAACCAATAATCTGACGGATCTTTCTGTTAGCTCCAACACTCAACTGAAAACACTGGTAATATCAAATAACAGTTTGCAGCAAATCGAACTAAGTCATAATCCTGAGTTGCAATATCTATATGCCTCATCCAATGCTTTTACAAATCTAGATGTAAGCCAAAATCAGAAACTTGTGGACCTAAGGGTTGACAGAAATCCTAGCCTCAGCTGCATTACCATAAAAGAGGGGCAGGAAATATTGACGATTGTAAGATCTGAATACCAAGAAATTCGAAATGATTGTGGAGAATAACCACCAGTGGTATTACTTTTTTAAGTAGCTTTGCTTTGAATCGAATAAATCTGTGTTGGGCTAGATTTTCCTTTCAATATAATTCTTCCAAGATGTGCTATGGAAGTTGAGTCATCGAATGAAGTTAACTCAAATACATTGTGTGAAAAAATAAGATCTGTTTTGTAAGCAACACATAAACTCTGTAATCGTGCTGCGGTATTAAGTACATCTCCTGTATACACAATCTCTTTTTTTAAGGCACCAATTTCTCCTGTACTTACTTCCCCTACATGAACTCCAGTTCTAAAATCAGGATAAACTCCAAGTCCAAATTCAGCTTCAAAAGAATTTTTAAGATTATTCAAGGTTTCTTTTAATTCGAGATAGCACTTTAACCAATGGCTTTCTTGCACTCCTTTTCTCAGCTCCCAAGTAAGCACAATTTCATCTCCTACATACTGGTACACTTCTCCGAAGTGGTTAATAATTGGATCTGAATGAGCCTCATAATATTTTCTGAGAAACTGAAAATAGCTTACATGTCCTAGTTTTTCGGCTATAGTAGTTGAATTTTTCATATCCAAAAACATAAAAATTCTTTTCTCTACCTTAGGTGTGTGATATCGACCGGTAAAAAAATTCTTAAGAATATTATGTCCTAGGTTTTCACTAATTGCGGCGTATACTAAGCTCAAAAATAATTCAAACGCAAGCTGTAATGCCGTATTCAGAAAAACCAGGCTACTTAAAAAGCGTCCCATTTTACTTAATACGATTGGGTGGAAAGGAGGCAACCCTTGTTCAATGCTTCCGGCAATTGGATATGTAATAAGGATTATCATTAATAAAATTGCAGAGTAAATCAGGAACTTAGATGTAATTTTTGATGGTAAACTATAGTTAGTGAAACGTTTTTCAAATACAACCATCTCCATTGTTCCAATAAGTAACCCCACCAAAAAAACTGCGAGGCTCGCAAAGATAAAAATGGGTACTGAGATAACAATTGCAGAATCAGAATTCACATCTTGGTTACCGATCAATGATATATCATTTATTAAAAAAATCCATCCAAGAAAAAGCCAGATCAAGCCAAATGGAATGATGCGAGATATATTTCGCTTGGTTTTTGGGGAAAAGTTAAATGGATTCAGATTCTCACCAATACTATTAATTTGTTGTTTTGGACTTTCACCTTACAATTTTATCAAAATAATTTAAAAATATTGTCCTGTCTTACCAGATCGGGTCTAGTTCCATATGGATCGATGCTTAAGTATTTAGGGACAGAATTCAAACGAACACTGAATTGTTGTTGTCCATCTTTGATATTCCACATATCCAGCATTATAGTTTCTTCTTTTGTTGCTTCGGAAGGATGTGAGGAGAAAAAACCAATTTGGATTGGCTCATTCATCATAACTTCAGATTCAATACCTTCATTAGTTTCAAACTTAGTGGCATTGACCGAGAATGTAATTTCAAATTCTCCATTTGGCAGTTCAGAAAACTCTGCATCAACTAAGTTAAGATCATAGGTAATGATTTTTTTAAACCAGTCATCGATTAGTTTTTGCTGCTCTGTTGTACTTACTGAATATAACTCAGTTAATAATTGCGGTGTTGATGCCATAGCATCAATTTCGGTTTTGTGTCGAGCTATAAGAGTTTTTAAAACCTGATTGATACTATCTTCTCCGATCAGATCCCTGAGTGCCATCATAGTCATATAGCTTTTTCCATACAGCAGATAATGTTCTCCTTGCTCAAGGTATAATGGCTGTTCGGAGGTAGAGGCATAAGATCGACCATTGAAATAAGCGTGATTCGCTGTCTTACCCAGCTGGAATAATGAAGGCATTCCGTAATGCTTTTCCATTACTACAGCTTCGGTATATTTGGCAAACCCTTCAACGAATATCCCGCTTCCACCGGTATTTTTTGGCATCAGCTGATGTCCCCACCATTGATGAGCTACTTCATGTATTGTTCGTTTGGCAACAAGATTGAAAGCATCCTCAGCACGTTCATCTACCAAATAAAGATTGTCTTCAACCATGCTGATATTTCCGGAAGCCGCAAATCCTCCAAATCTCCAAAAAGACGGTAATTCAGCAATACGAAGATGATTCAAAGGGTAAGTTCCAAACTCTTTTTGAGCATAATCCAATGTTTGTTTCATGCTGTTCATAATGGTTGGGTTATTGTATTCATGCCCGGAATGGAAATAATGCTCTAATCTGATTCCCTTATAATCTTCCTTCACATTTTTATAGTTTGCAGAATGATAGGTCACAACCGGGGCTATCGGATAAGGCGCTTTAAAGCGATAGTAATTTCTATCATTATCAACCCAGCTTTCTTCTAGATTGCCTATGGAGATTCCTGTTTGAGTGGAAGGAACAGAAAGTTTGGTTTCAAAGTCAATACGGCCAAAGCCGGATTCCATGACTTCAAAGTCGGCATCAGAAGGCTGTTCAATGACGCGTTTGGACAGACCTCGTTTTTTTCGTTCTGTGTTATTCTGAATCTCTAGACTTGTGGTATATCCGAGAAACGGACTGAAATCACGAAGATGGATATAGCTTCCATTCTTCACAAGATCATTACCGGCAAACAAGCCAGGACTTTCGCTAATCGCGGAGAATTTCATATCGATGGATTCACCTGGCAGCACAGGAGTATTGAACTTGAATTCGTAAATACCGAGAGTTGAGTCTACATTTATCAATTCGGCACGGTCAAGATTAATATCGGTGATTCTTTTTTTCTCTATGATAAGAGCTCGGTTTACTGATGTATCACTCTTGTTCGTTAATGTATAAATAGCTTTAACAGTATACTCTCCTTTTTCAGGATAGAGCGCTATATCGGTTGTAATAGCTATGGGATACAACCATTTTTGATCTTTATATTGACTGTACTTTTTTTCATAATTAGCCCAGCGATCCAGTAGCTTATTACTGGAAAGATATTCTGATTTGATATTTGTTTTGTAAAAGATCATTCCAGTGGTAGTCAAAAAAGCTATGGTAAGAAAAAATATCCATGCTAAACGTTGTTTTGGCCATCCTTTAAATAATCGTTTGATATGAGTAAAAAAGCTTTCGGTAATGCCTCTGCGCCAAATATGTAATCCGCATAAAGAGAGGATAAGTCCCAAAATTAGCCAGTGTGTTGATATCAAGTAAAAACCGGACGCACTGTTACTAACACCAGCCATTTCAGAAAAGGTAACGAATGGCATATCGCCAATTCTCAAAAGTGGATGCTCAATGCCAAGACTACCTGCCAATGGAGTGCCAAAAATTGCAATTACCATTCCGGTGAGCCCCATTCCTATGTATTTACCAGGTGATAATGATTGTATAAATAAGGCCACTAATAGGTAAAATAGAAGCGGAGTTCCCTGATAGTAATACATTGACAGATATCTTTTTACATCGATTTCATAATAGCCCAGTACCAACTGAAAGGCTAAAGCAATCAATATTTCCAGAGTGATGAACAATAGCGGAATGGATATCAATACTGAGACTTTTGACCAAAAGAATGAAGCGTTAGACGTAGGAGTAGCATCGAGTATTAAATGGATATTCTCATTTCGTTCTTTCCATCCCCATTCACCACTGAAAAATACAATCAACATGGCACCAAATATGAATACAGCTGTGGCATTTAGCTCAGCCAAAATTGAGGTTATCGGATATAAACTTTCAGAATAGCTACCACTTTCTATAAGGGATGCGTAAAACTCAGAACTCATGATCAAAACCATCAGAACAAGAATAACCTGAAAAGGAAGACTTTTAAATAATTGTTTGACTCCGATGATACTCTGAGAGAAAAAACTTTGCCAAAAAGCCTTGTTGGAGTTCATACTAGGAATAAGGGGTAAATAAGCTGTTTCGGGTGAGTCAGGCTCGTCTAAGGATTTAAGAACCGGTTTCGATTTCTGTTTTTTCCGCTGAAGTGTGCGAAAAGAGAATAATTGGTATGCGACACCCAAAATAGTCAATGAAATGGAAACCCAAAGCAAGCGGTTTACCAAAAAATTTCCGGTAAATTTAACCAGCACTTCATTCTTTTGAAAAGGTGTTAAATATTGACTTTGTTCCATAAATGCTGATATTCCAAACGGATCCCCAAGTGCAGCAAGCATCATATTATCAGTATGAGAAGGCGTTGCCCCAGCCAGGATAGGAGAATCGAAATAAAAAGAGCAGATAAAGTATAAAACATAGACCATTACAGCAGAGGCATAGACAGACATTCTGTTTTTGGTGAGAAGTCCCACAGAAAAAATGAATCCCGTGCATATAAAAACATTAGGTAACACAAATAAAAGCCAGTTCCAGAAGTAGGGAAAGATTGAGAAAGGTGCTAATCGCTCAGGATCCATATCGACGATTAGTGTGCCTGCAATCATTCCGGGGAGTAACATGCTTACCGAAAGCAGACTGAAAAGAAATACACCGCCAAACCTACTGAGGAAAAATTGATGTTTTTGAATCCCGGTACTAAACACGATTTCCTGCATTTGATGAGTTGAATCACGCAAAACACCATTAATCACAAAAAACATAATCGCAAACACAGAACCAAGGGTAACAATAGATATGTAATAGCTTATTTGATAAGGGGCATTAAAGTTGATCAAATCAGGTGCAAATCCTTGTCCGCCAATCTGAAATCCAGTGAGAAAAAATAGGATCATTCCAATTGGTAAAGCCCATAATTTACGCTGAAAAATGATTTCGAATTTGAATAAAGAAGCGATCATTGTACCCCCACAGTTTGTGGTTTTGAAGTCGATACGATAGAGAAATAATAATCTTCAAGTGTAGGAACTACGGGCTCAAAATCACTTCCGGGAGAAGTATTAGCCTTTACATGGATTTGGGTTTTACCTGCAGTAAGTCGTGTAGATATCACTTGAAACTCTTTGCGATATTGAGGAAGATTTTCCGCTGAAATGGTTTTTCGCCAAATCTGTCCCTCCAGAGTTTGTACCAATTCGGAGGGATTTCCATGAACTAATAATTGTCCCCGATCCAGTACTGCCATATTGGAACATAGGTTGTAGATGTCTGCCACAATATGAGTTGATAAAATTACGATAATATTCTCCCCAATCTTGCTGAGCAGGTTAAGGAAACGATGTCGTTCTTCGGGATCTAAGCCTGCAGTAGGTTCATCCACAATAATGATTCGAGGATCTCCTAATAGTGCCTGAGCTATGCCGAAACGCTGACGCATTCCACCCGAATAGGTATGAACATGTTTATTTCGGTGTTCCCATAAATTGGTTTGATACAAAAGACTTTCAATCTGAATAGTTCGCTCTTTTTTGTTTAATAAACCTTTCAAAACACCAATATGATGTAGAAGTTCAGTTGCAGATGTTTTAGGATATACACCGAATTCTTGTGGTAAATAACCGAGTCCTCTTCGAACTATGTCCGGGTTTGAATAAATATCTTTCCCGTTAAAGTAAATGCTTCCTGAAGAAGGAGCTTGAAGCGTAGCAATAGTTCGCATTAAGGAAGATTTCCCTGCTCCGTTAGAGCCTAATAGTCCAAACATACCGTTGTTGATCGACAAGGATACATCCTTTAGTGCTTTGGTTCCATTAGGATAGGTTTTTGAAATATTTTGAATGTCTAATGTATTCATGTGAAGGCATTAATGATTTAAACAGTATTATCGATATTGACCTGCATCTTATCGATTGTATTTAATTATTGTTTCGTAAATAAATTAAGCAAGTAAATAAATGATCTTCGTCCGAGTATATATAATCGGAATTATTTCAGTGCGCTCGAGCTTATACGACGCATTTCAAAAATGAAAAGAAAATTAATGCCTTTTATTAACACTATTCTTTTATATAGTTATGCAATAGTTAATATATTTTTGCTGTGCTAAGCGTTCTGTTTTTTCGGCTCATTTTCCAGTTCTGAAAATGAGTTGCATAGCCAGTATTACGTAATTAGGATTAAAGCTAGAAACATAAAAAGCCTCGCCGGACATAAACTCCGACATTGTATAAAATCAAATATTGATGAAAGACTGGTTCGTATATATTATTCGCTGCTACGATAACAGCTTATATACTGGTTCAACAAATAATGTGATACGTCGCTGGGATGAACACAAGCGGGGAGAAGGAGCGAGATATTTAAAAGCGAATAGACCCAAAGAGGTGGTTTATGTTGAACAGTACGATAACAGATCACTGGCTTGTAAGAGAGAATATGAAATCAAAAAGCTTTCTAAAAATAAGAAGGAAGATTTGATTAAATCCGGCAATAATTAGCAGACTTTAATAGGAATTTAGATCAAAGAAGTCACTCTTGCAGATGGTAGCTAATTTTTAACTGTTTTACCTATTAAAACTCTTCTGAGAGGTTGCCTACCATCGCATTTATTGAATTCTCTATCACCCTATTCCGTCATCGTGGACGCAGAAAGAAAATACTACGTTTCAACTTCTTGAAGGTGTGCTTTTGTATTTATCTCAATCACAGTGAACGATCCGCGATCTCCTTAACAACAAACATAATCGGGAGATATTGGGTCAAGTTTGTCCGATATGACGTGCTTTGTTTGATGTATAAGAACTAATTTTTGTCAATGAATTCAGAGTTTCAACTTGAGCAATTAGTCCATCTCGCCTAAAATCATATTTAAAAACTCTGTTCGGATTTCCGGGCTAGCATCACGGTAGGAGTCAAATGTAACATGTTCGCCCGTTTTTGTTGTATCTATGGCAATACCCCATAACGGTGAAATGGAAGTTGGAAGCATGGAATACCTGGCATCACCAAGCACATTTGGGTGATCCGGATGTCGAACTAGTAAACCGTTAGATAACTTGGAAAACCGTTCTATATCTTTATACATCATTGTATTATTAAACGGTTTAAAATCTGAGTTCCAATCTACCAAAATTGCACAATCACCCTCATAAACAATGGGAGCTGAGAAAAGTCCCGCACGAATTCCGGCGCTGCATATTTTTCCGTTATCAACAAAGCGAACGCTCCATAGGATTTGATTTCCAATAGTAGGCTTGATGTTAAGTTCAGGATTGGAATCATTTTCAGCGAGCAATACATCAGTAGCAATATCTTCAACTCTGGATTTTTGAATCCCAGCAAAGCAAAGATACAAGAATAGCCATCCTGCCAGACCGTAACTGAATATCTTCTTCTTTTTATACAAAGCGATAGATGCTGCAATCAGCAGGCCGATACTAAGTAAAGGATCAAATACAGAGACGATATTTAAAGCGAAGCGCTCATCCAAAAATGGCCATAACAGATACACACCGTAACTGGTGATGTAATCCATCAAGCCGGCGGTTGAGTATCCCAGCAGGCTAAAAAGATACGTGTTCTTAAAGCTGATTTTCTTTTTAACAAAAAACCAGAAAATAAAAGAGACAATTAGTGCTCCAAAAGGAATAAAAATAAAAGAATGGGTAAATTGCCTATGTAGTTCAAGAGTAAGAAGGGGATTTGATGCGGAACCCAAAAATACATCCAAATCTGGAGCTAAGGCAGCGGTAAAGCCAATAAAAGAAGCCGTTCTAAACGTATCTTTATCTGAAATCAATTGAGCACTGGCCGCTCCAACTAATCCATGCGTTACCGGATCCATACATACTATTTTTGGTTCATCAAAAGATAGGGATTAAACCATTCCGAATTTGAAATATTCAAGGTGCATTCCCAATAACTACGAGTGGAGAATAGATGACAAAGTTTAGGAGATGGTTACGCAACCGGAGCCACGTAACCATAATTACAATATATCTATTTACAGCTTGCCGAATATCTATGGCGTAACAATCAATTTCCCTCGTGTATGTAGTGTCTGCACATCTTTCAGTGCTTGACTTACTTCTTCAAGTTTATAAGTTTTTGAGACGTGGATTTTGATTTTTCCAGCTTCAGTGAGTTCCTGAATATGCTGTAATTGTGTAGAATTAGGTTCAACAAATACATATTGGAAATTAATATCATCGCTGATGTCTGGGTTGCTGTTTGTAATTGATATCAAGTGACCATTTTCTTTTAACACTCCGGTTTCCATCACTTGATCAAGAGCTTCACCACGAGAACAATGAAAGATCACATCAACGCCATCGGGTTCAATAGCAGCTACCATTTCTCCAACATGATTGTCTTTATAATCAACGGTAGCATCCGCTCCAAGTTCTTTCATGTAATTATGATTCTTCTCACTGGCCACACCAATTACTTTAATGCCATGCGCCTTAGCTAATTGAATAGCTAAAGTTCCAACACCTCCTGAAGCTCCCAGAATCAGCAATGTTTGCCCCTTTGTCATTTGTGCTACGTCAAAAAGAGCTTGATAAGCTGTAAGCCCAACCAACGGAATTCCACCTGCTTCTTCCATAGAAACATTTTGAGGACGTTTAGCTAAGTAGCTTTCCGGTAGTGCGATATATTCAGCAAAGCTCCCATGTTGAATAATCGGACGACGAGCATAAGCATATACTTCATCACCTTCTTTAAATCTTCTGGCTGAATGCCCTCGTCCTTCGACTACGCCGGCTACATCCCACCCGGGAATTGAAGGAAATTTACTTGGAATAGCATCTTTAAGCATGCCTTGAGTTGCAAAAGCATCAACAGGATTTACACCTGCTGCTTTAATACGAACTAATACTTCTCCCTCGCCGGGTTCAGGAGTATCCAGTTCTCCGATTTCTATATTATCAAATTCTCCGAACTCATTATAATACGCCGCTTTCATATGTAGTAAATTAATTAAATTTTGTTGTCAATTAAATTAACAGATTCTGAAATGGATACGTTTCAGGATGAAGCTAAATACTGATCGAAGCATACTATCAAGACTATCATAAATAGTGATTCATAGTTGTGAAATGTAGTAGTGCTAAATATACATCTCAGTAAAGTTTCACGTACCTTTATAAATATATATTCATCAAGGTTATAGGCGTTAATTGACATCATACAAAGATCGATCTCGTAAAGATCAGTTATTATTAATTGCTGGGATTATTTTTATTGCTCTAAATCTCAGACCGGCATTATCTGGTTTAGGTCCGGTATTAGTGATGATACGCGAATCCACCGGGCTGTCTAATTCAATGCTAGGGTTGCTCACTACATTGCCTCTTGTTGCATTTGGAGTTTTATCTACATTAACTCCTCTTTTCACACGTAGATTTGGAATCGAGAAAACATTATCAGGAGCTTTACTTTTACTAACACTAGGGATTGTACTTCGGGTTTTTGAGTTCATTCCTTCACTATTTTTAGGGACTATTCTGCTAGGAATTGCAATCGCTTTCGGTAATGTGTTGCTTCCCGCATTAGTGAAACGAGATTTTGATGAACGATCAGGATTCATGACCAGCTTGTATTCCGGAATGATGGGAGTCGGTGCTGCCATAGCCGCAGGTGTAAGCGTACCTATTGCAGAAAATATTCCGGGCTCTTGGAAAACTTCTTTAGGAATCTGGGGGGTGCTTTCGTTTATAGCTTTTTTAGTATGGTATCCTCAGAATAAATTTAGTGTACCAACAACTTCAAAAAGAAGTTTTTTGAAGGCAATGAAAGATTTAGGGTCGAACTCACTAGCATGGAATGTTGCATTGTTTTTAGGGTTACAATCGATAGCATTTTACGTAATACTAGCTTGGTTACCGGATATTTTAGTCTCAAAAGAATTCAGTAGTGCAAAGGCAGGTTGGTTTTTATCACTTTGTCAAGTTACCGGAGTACTGGGTTCTATTATTGTTCCAGTTATTGCAGCGAAAAAGAATGATCAAAGAGCGTTTATTTGGATATTAATAATGCTTGAAGCAATTAGTTTAATAGGCTTATGGCTTGGAGATAATTCGGTAGTCTTTATTTGGGTTTCATTAATTGGTTTTGCATTAGGAGGAAGTTTTGGATTAGCATTGTTATTTATTGTACTACGTTCTACTGATTCAGAAACGGCAACAGAACTTTCGGGAATGTCGCAATCTATCGGTTATTTTTTAGCGGCTACCGGACCAATTCTGATTGGCGCAATTTATGATCTTACAAAAGATTGGAATTTTGCTCTGTACGTTTTATTTGTAATCATATTTTTTAAATTATATACAGGGTTGAGAGCCGGTAAAGCTCAAGTATTGAGTAATTAACGGATTGAAAAATTATGAGTTATCCAAAGTTTAATTATATTCTAGTATCTAGATTATAAATGAGTATGAAAAGCTGTAGCGTAATAACACATATATTCAAAATACATTGAATAAAAGTTCCAAAACTATTTTCTCTCCGGTAACCATCGGTATACTTGTAGCTTTATTTATAGCGTGCATTGGGTTAATTATTGCTTCGATGCGGTATCAAATACTACTTCAGTATCAGAATGATGAGACAGAGGAAGTACTTCATCTTATTGAACAGAATATCGAAAGAACTATTCAGGAATCATACAATGCAGCCTTAACATTGGCGCTTACTGTAAACGATAATGGTGAAGTAAACAACTTTAATGCAATAGCTGAACAAATTTTTAAAAACAGTGATGTCGTTGATGTTTTGGAATTGGTTCCTAATGGTGTAATAGAATATGTATATCCGTTGGAAGGGAATGAATCTGTTATTGGATATGATATAAAAAACGACCCAAAGGTAAGCGCTGAAGTAAACAAAGCTGCAGAGTTAGGAACTATTTACTTTGCAGGTCCTATTGAGTTGAGGCAAAATGGCATGGCAGTAATTGGAAGGCTGCCTATTACTATTGAAGGCGAGTTGTGGGGGTTTTCAGCCATAATTATATATATGGAAACATTGATCGAAAAATCCGGAATTAATCGTTTCCCAAAAGACAGATACTACTTTCAGCTTTCGAAGATTAACCCGAATACCAGAGACGAGGAATTCTTTTTACCTGTAAATGAAGATATTGAGCTTGAATCATTTTCTTCGGTAAATTTTCCGGAAGGTGATTGGAGGCTTTATGCAAAAAGAGTGGATACCGCAGTGGCTGAGACCAGTTTTTGGGTAATTTTAGCTATTTCGATTTTTGGAGCTATAGCTTGTGGTTTTATGACTACTAAAATTGCAAGAAAGCCTCAAGAGCTGAAGATGCTCCTCGAAGAAAATTCTGAAAAACTGATTCTAAGTCGAGAAAATTTCAAAAGAAACTCTGAGCTTTTACAATCTATACTTGAGAGTCCCAGAGGCATTATGATATTTTCTCTGGATGCAGATTATAACTATTTAGCGTTTACGGAGTCTCATAAAAAACTCATGAAAGATTTATGGGATGTAGAAATTGAAGTCGGTGAAAATATGCTGAACTACATTTCAGATGAAGAATTAAAAACAACTTTTAGAGCTGATTGTGATGAAACCTTAAGAGGTAACTATTTTGATTATGTTAGAAAATACGGGAATGAAAACGTGCCAAACCAATATTGGGAAAGCAGGTTTTCACCAATTAATGCTAAAGATGGTTCAGTAGTTGGTTTAACAGTTTATGTAACTGACATAACTCTACAAGTTAAAGTAGAGAGAGAAATAAACCTTGAAAAACAACTTTCTGATTCCATAATTAATAGCTTACCAGGCGTTTTCTATTTGTATAATAAAGAAGGTAAATTTTACAGATGGAATAATAATTTTGAAAAAGTAACAGGCTTTTCTTCCAAAGATATGAAGAACGCCCACCCACTAAACTTTTTTGATGGAGAAGAGAAAGAATTATTGCAAGAAAAAATTCAGAGTGTATTTTTGACAGGTGAAGATAGTGTTGAGGCAAATTTCTTATCTAAAGATGGCACTAAAACCCCTTATTACTTTACAGGTGCGGCTATAAACTATAAAGGGGAGGAATGTTTGTTGGGAGTGGGAATTGATATTTCCAATCAAAAGCAGGCTGAAAAAGAACATAAAATGGTTCTTCAGCAACTACAAAACCATTTATATAATTCACCATTAGGAGTAGTTGAATATGACAGCAACTTAAATATTATAGGTTGGTCGCCAAGAAGTGAGCAAATTTTTGGTTGGAAAGAAGATGAGATGATTGGTAAAAATGCATTCGAAATTATTTATGAACAGGATAAAGAAAAAACCGAAGTAGTTGCTAACCAACTTTCTACCGGTAGTGTTGATTACAATATTTCTAATAATAGAAATTATACAAAATCAGGAAAGATCATCGATTGTTTATGGTATAATTCTGTTGTTAAAGATGAGAATGGAGAGATCTTAACGGTAATGTCTTTGGTAGAAGATATTACAGAAAAGAAAAAGGCAGAAGAAAGAATTAAGCAAAATGAAAAGAGATACCGGACACTCATAAGTAATTCTCCATACTGTATTCATGAAATAGATTTAGACCAAAAGATTTCTTCAATGAATAAAGCCGGGCTAGACATGATGGGAATAGATAAAGAAGAAGATATCGTCGGTTCTCTTTACGGATGCATGGTAGATGGAGAAGGAGAATTAGAGAGAATAACAAATTTATTTCAGCAGGCACTACAAGGGAAATCTATAGAATTTGAATTTGAATCAGTAGACGAACGGAACTTTCTTTCATCATTTATTCCCATTTTAGATGATAAGAATAAAGTTCAGCGAGTAATGGGTATCACTCAAGATATCACTGAAAGAAAAAAATCAGCAGAGATTATTGAAAGCTCACTCAAAGAAAAAACAACGTTGCTTTCTGAGATCCATCACAGGGTGAAGAACAACCTGGCCATTGTATCTGGTTTGCTTCAATTACAAATGAATGAAGTAAAAGATGAAAAGGTAACAACCGTTTTTGAGCAAAGCATAAATAGAATTATTTCTATTGCTATGGTTCATGAACTTATGTATAAATCGCCGAATTTATCTTCAGTGAATGTAAACTCATATCTGGAAATGTTGATCCCGGCTATAAGTGCCTCTATGCTAGACGAAAGTAAAAATATTACATTCAAAATCGATATTGAGGAGTATAAGCTGAATATCAATGAAGCAATTCCTTTGGGACTATTGTTGAATGAACTTATTACCAATTCCTTCAAATATGCGTTTAATGGGAATGAAGATGGTGAGATTAAGATCAAGCTATCAGGTAAAGGAAATGAAATTACTATTTTGTATGAAGATAGTGGCGTAGGCTTTGATGAAACCAATGATTTTAACACTCCTGAAAACCTTGGATTAAATCTTATACATGCTCAGTTACAACAGCTGGATGCTGAGTATGAAGTGGATACCAATAACAAATTCAAACTCGAATTCAGTTTTAAGGTTAAGCCAATTAAAACTCATACGGTATAGAGGTATTTAATTTTACCGTTTACATTTTTGAACAAACTCTTAGCAAAATAATGCTGTAATTGTTTCGAACTAAATTTAAACGCTATGAAATATTCTTTTCTAAAAACCTCAGTTATTGGAATCTTCATCATTCTTGTTGGTAGTTCTGTTACTTCAGCGCAACAGAATGAAAAAGAACAGATACTCAAACAAATAGAAAGTCTCTTTGATGGCATGAGGGCAGGCGATAGCTCAGCTGTTGCCAATTTTTTTACCAAAGATGCTACCATGCAATCCATCTCCAAAAACCGTGAAGGAAAAACAGTACTAAGTACAGGTTCTTTGACGGCTTTTAAAAACGCAGTGGGTACTCCGCACGATCAAGTATGGGATGAACGAGTTGCTAATATTAAAATCAATGTTGACGATGATTTGGCAGTAGCATGGGTTCCTTACTCCTTTTACGCAGGAGATAATTTTTCCCATTGTGGAGTAAATTCTATTCAATTTATAAAAGCAAAATCGGGCTGGAAGGCTATTTCGATTGTGGATACAAGAAGACGAACAAATTGTGTAGAACAACTATAAAATAAATATCATGAAAAAAATAATCACATTCGTACTGGTACTATTCTTCGCTGTAAACACTTCCGCTCAAGAAAAATATGCAGATGATGTTCAATCAATTGATTCCATAATTGAAGCTTTGTATGCGTCAATATCAGGCGAAAAAGGAGAGGCCAGAGATTGGGAGCGGTTTAAGTATATAATGATTCCTGAAGCCAAGCTGATGCCTACGGGTGTAAATCAAGAGGGAAAGGCAGGGTATGGACGTTGGGGAATTGAGGAGTACATTGAAAGAGTTGATAAAAATTTCCTTGAAAATGGATTTATCGAAAAAGAACTGGCAAAAAAGGTAGAGCGGTTTAGAAATGTAGCCCATGTTTTCAGTACATACGAATCTCGACGAACCAAAGGTGGCGACATCATTGCAAGAGGAATTAATAGCATTCAGCTTTTTTACGACAATGAAAGATGGTGGGTTGTATCTATTTTTTGGGCTTCAGAAAATGAGGATAATCCCATCCCAAAAAAATATGATGGTAAGGCAAAGAACTGAGTTCGTTCTTACTCATTCAACCACTTTCTTAAAATCACTTTATCAAAATATTATACAAACAATTGTTCCGGATACACTTAAAATAAATAATTATGAAACCTCTATTTACACTATTAATTTTTGGATTGCTTACAACCGGCTTAATGGCTCAAAGTAAATATGCTAAAGATGTTGAATCAATTGATTCTATAATTGAAGCTTTATATGCGTCAATTTCCGGTGAAAAAGGAGAGGCGAGAGATTGGGACCGTTTTCGAAATCTTTTTATTCCGGAAGCGCGCTTAATACCGACAGGGAAAAACCAAGAAGGTAAATTGGTATACAACGTATCAACTCCGGAGCAATTTGTACAGCAGGCAGGGGACAATTTCGTCAATAACGGGTTTTATGAATATGAAACTAATCGCTCAACACAAGATTACGGTCACGTTGTTCACTTGTTTAGTACATACGCTTCCAAAAGAAGCAAGAATGATGCAGAACCTTTTAACACCGGTATAAATAGTATTCAATTATTTAACGATGGCGACCGCTGGTGGGTTGTTACTATTTATTGGGCACATAACACAGAATACAATCCAGTTCCGGAGAAGTATAAAGCTAAGGACAAGAAAAGAGGCCGGTCTTACTAATAAACTGCTTATTCAACGATAGCAAAGCGCGACTTTGTTTCTTCTCTTGTGAAAGCATCAAAATGCCACCACTCACTGTTGATGGTGTTGAATCCTGCTTTCATCATTACAGCTCGTAAAATACGTCTGTTTTTAACCTGTTCACTGTTTAGCACGTTAGAATGTACAAGTTCGTCTTCCTGGTCGATATGGGCAATTTCGTCAAATTCATCATAGTCTGTGCCCATGTCTAGTGGATTTCCTTTGCTGTCGATAAGCGTTAGATCAACGGCACATCCGTAATTATGAATAGATCCTGATGCGGGATTTGCTACGTATTTAGATCGCTCGGTTAAAGGTATATCCACGGTATCCCAGAGTAATTGTTGAATTCTCCGTGGTCTGGCAGCATCCCAAATTAACAGTTCAAGTTCAGGATGATCCTCTTTTAAAAGTGAAGCAGCTTTATAAAGCTTATCTAAGGCTTCGGCTTGTAAATAGGCATCTTCAAGGTTCCCATAAACATCTTTTCCGACAAAATTATTTGGTCCTGAGTAGCGAAGGTTTACCGAAATATTGTTGGCCGTTGTATCAACCAGAACCAGACCTTGTTTTCGGTATTCACTTCCCCAATCAATTACTTTTTTATCAGACTTCTGAGTACAGTTTGTGATTAAAGTAAAAAACAGAAATAGGAATACAGGAAAAGTAAGTTGCTTAGTATTTACTTCTGATCTAATCATTTTGTTTGATAATCGTAGATCAATTTGGAGATATTAGCAGAAGCACTTAAAACAGCTTCTCTGTCCGGTGCTTCTTTTGAAAGAAAAATTAAAATATAGCCTTCATTTTCAGAGGTATAAACGATACCCGAATCATGGTGAACATTAGTGATCCAGCCGGTTTTATGAGCGACTTTCGTTCCTTCAGGAAGTTTAGCCGAAATCATGTCATTGTACTTTTGATCTTTTAAAATATTCAGCATTTCTTCATTGGCTTCTTTGCTGATAAAAGTACCGGAAGAAAGGTGTTCGAAAATCACGAATAGATCACGTGCAGTAGTACTGTTGCTTAATCCCTGACGATAGGCCTTCAGGTCTTCTACGCCTCGTAAAACTTCAATACTGTCTGCACCCAACTCACGCATTGTTGCGGTTACCTTTTGAGCGTCAAGAAAGTCGATCAGGATATTTGTTGCCAAATTACTACTTCGTGTAATCATCTCGTAAGCCAAATGATATAGACTCGTTTCCCTATTCAGATTTGTATACAGATCTTTTTCACTGTCTTCAGATACTTCCATGGTAAATGGAGATCCATCAACAATACTCTTAAATTGATTTATAACTTGTATAGAATCTCTTATATCAAATTCTCCGGAATGCGCTCTTTTATAAAGTTCAATAAGTACAGGTGTTTTCATAGTACTTGCAGCATGAAAACGCTCATCAGGATTTATCATGATCTGTTGAGTAGAGTCATTGATATCCTGATAAACTACTGCAAAAGTACCTTCAAGTGTTGAAATCTGTTGCTCAATAGCATTACTTAACGTATTGATATTTTTCCGGGGTTGATTTGATGTGCAGGAAATAAAAACCAGTCCAACAATCAAGACATATAGCTTGTTCATTTATAAAACTCGTTATCTCAATATGTATATCTAATCTAAGAATAGATAAGATTATTTTGTTTTTTTAAGCAAGCGATCAATTAGTTTCGCTTTATTTGGATTGGAATACATCCCGAATCCAATTATTAATGTACCTTTAACGCCACTTGTTGATTCTATACTATACACAGTAGACTCACTTCCCGGGTCTGTTCCGGTATCATGTGAGTAGGAGTCAACGATTTTGAGGTTATCAATATCAAATTCTTTTTCAAGTTCGCTGCAGGTAATTGTATTTTCAGATAGTTCGTAAGTGTGCGTAAAGCCCTTTTCTTTCATAGACTCAACTGCATCAGCTAGATCGTTATACATTTTGGCACTCCTTTATGATTAGAGGTAAAAAAAAAGCCTTCCAAAACTGAAAGGCTTAATAGAAAAAAGTAAAAACTTACTCAGCGTTTTTCTTAGCTTGAATTTCTAAGCGAACTTCTTGAGCTAATTTTTTAAGGTCTTGTAAACCCTTACGAGCTCTTGTTCCCGCAGCTTTGTTGCCTTTTTCGTAGAATTTTTCCATTTCTAGTTTAGTTTCGTCAACCAAGCTTTGTAGTTCTGATACTCTGCTCATTATGTATCTCCGTTTTTTGTTAAAATTATTTTCCATTTTGGAACTGCGTTGAAGCTATATAATAAGGGCTATTCAGTCAAATTAAAAAGTGCTTTTTTTGCTAATAAATGCAATTATTTTCACTTTTCTTCGATTTTTGAGGCATTTTTAAGATTTGGCCACTCCGAAAAGGATAATCCGTTAGTTAAAACTGCTGATTTCTTCAATGTGATTTGTTCTTCAGAAAGATGTTTGCTCTTAAATTCTTCGCTGAGATCACCCCAGTTCAAATCTTTTTCATCCGAATTGTTAGTAGTGAAAATATCAGAATCATGGTCTTGCGAAAAAATAACGACTGAATGATCGTCAAGTTCTTCTCGTAAAAAGTTAACCAGATCAACAGGAGGGATGTACACTTTTTCACCATTTTTATGTACCAAACTTGAAATTAAAAGCATGGGAGAATCGGGCAATGTGTCAAGTACCTTGCGGTTCAACACCAACCCATCATCGGTGATACTTATCAGCTCTTTTTGATAGCTTTGTAATCCAATTGTTGACACTCCATGATCAGCAAATAAAGCAACCAATCTATGATTTAGATCCATAATTGCCCGAACACGTGCGTCTTCTCTCATCATACCGGTTTGCATCAATCGGTTAGTATACTCGCTGTCTCCATGTACGATGATGCCTTTTCGTGTTTTATGAGCAGAAAGAGATTTTGCCAGAGATTTTAAAAATACCGGATGATCAAGGTGTTCGAAATCGAGTAATGCTATATAAGAAGACAAATCTATTTTTTTAAAGAAGTTGTTGAAAAGCTGAGGGGAAGCAGATCGGATGTATAATGAACAGATAGTGAGCCGTCAGCGTGGTAAAAATCAATTTTATGATCAGGAAGATGTTCAATTATAACTTGTCGGCAAGCCCCGCAGGGACTACTGAATTCTCCCTTTAAAGTATGCAGGCTCATAGATTGAAATCCTGAGATTCCATAGCTTATGGCTTTGGCCAATGCAATACGTTCCGAGCAAAGTCCTTTGCTCCATTCACTTACTTCTACATTAACAGCAGTAAGTTTTTTCCCGTCATCGCATGTTAATACAGTTGATACAGGGAAATCCGATTGAGGAGTAACCGCTGTATCTAAAAGTGAGATCAGCTTGGCCTTGATATCTTTTTCTTCCAACTCAAAAGTCACATTTCCGAATTCTATATCTTCAATATCTGATTCAATTTTAACGGACAAATTGAATTCTTTAACCCAAAAGTCCAGTTGTTCCGGCTTTTTTTTCTCTTTCAAGATGACTGATTTGGGTGTGTCGCCATTAGCTAAACAAAAACAGCATGCTGCCTGAATAGCAGAAATAGTGATGGGAAAAGATATATTTTCGACTCTTACGCCGGGATAATATTTTCCTGATGTTCCCAATATAATACAGGCAACCGGAACCTGAGAGTAGGGAACGTATGCTCGTTGTTCTAATATTTTCCAATTCATATTCTATGATAGCGGACTTTGAGGGTTAATTCAAACATGAGTTGAATTTTGAAGCAACATTTTAAGTTGTTGTATGACCGATTTGCTGCATAAGCGTTCCTTGCAACTATCAATTTCAACCAACAACACCAAGCGGATTAAAATCCTTGCTTGTTGACTGGATGACATTTTGGGTTGGTATGGGAATGAACTCACGTGCACCAGCCAGGAATTCATTCCGCCGTGTTAAGACATCGGTTGTCGAAAAAGAATCACCACGTAACGCCAAGCGGATTAAAATCCTTGCTTGTTGACTGGATGACATTTTGGGTTAGCATGGGAATGAACTCACGTACACCAGCCAGGAATTCATTCCGCCGCGTTAAAGCATCGGTTGTAGAACAGGAATCACCACGTAACGCCAAGCGGATTAAAATCCTTACTTGTTGACTGGATGACATTTTGGGTTGGTATGGGAATGAACTCACGTACACCAGCCAGGAATTCATTCCGCCGTGTTAAGGCATCGGTTGTCGAACAGGAATCACGATGTAACACCAAGCGGATTAAAATCCTTGCTTGTTGACTGGATGACACGAATTAGGCACGTAAAAATCCTATACATCCTTCAATCCAGTTAATCCTGATTCTTACTTTTTTACCCTGTTTCCCAAGCTCCTGCTTGGGAGAAAAAGCGAGGAGCTCCTGCTCCTCATAACTTACCTTGCCATCACCAAAAACTACTCTTTAGAAGGAACCAACTTCATAGTTTTTACATCTGATTGTTTGAACAACATACTATCCTGATAGAAAATCCGGTATTGCCCATTCAGCCACATTTCCGTTTGATCACCAAAATGTTCTGAAAAAGGACTCCCTGACTGACCTGTCGGAATGATACTCTGTATTGAACTCAGATCAGACAAATCTACAATCCTGCGGATTGAAGGACCAAGTACCATATTATATGGCTTTAGCCAGCTATATTGTGCGTTGTCTACGCTCATGCCGTGACCGTCTACTTTGTAAGGACCTTTGCTGAGTAAATTATTCACAATTAATTTTAATGAAGACGGAGCGTCAGGTTCTTCTGCTGCTTCAGCAAAAAGTGGAGGATTTAAGGTAAGTGTATGCAATTGTTCCCATCTCCAATCCTCTGATTGTGAGCCCAAAGAATCACTAAGAAAAAAAATCGCATCTTGCATACTTTTCAAAATGATATCAGATTTGGTTTCAATTTCGAGTGTATTGATGTTATCGAAAAAAGAAAAAGCGTTGGAGTCGATCATGGAGGAGTCCTGCAACATCAGGGCATTCATGGTTCTAACCGGCACATTCTCATGATGTAGAAAGTTATTATAAACTTCTTCGCCAAAATCATCATACAAAGTGTTTTTTGTAAGGTTCAGAAAAAACACATCAAAGATAGAAGCGGCGGTAGCGTTGTTTGAGTACTTAAAATCCCAATTCTCTAAATATGAAACGGCATTATCAAAATTGTATACATTTTGGCTTTTTATTGCTTTTAAAATAACTGGAGTCAGCTCTGCCGCATGTTTAGAATAAGTATCGTTTTGGAGATCCTTAAAATCATCCGAAGTTAATTGTTCGTTTGCTTCCAACACTTCAACAATGCGTTGAATTCTGGAAGGCGGTTCCCAAAAAGTAGCTAAATAATGATCGTAGCTATTTGTTGTAATTTTATTATTGGCATTTGCAATCCAACCTTTTTCCGGATTTATAACTGAAGGCATTTCATCAAAAGGAATATACCCCAACCAATCTTCTTCGGGATTCCATCCTTTCCTTAACGCAACTTTATCACCGGTTCTAATGGGAAGTTTTGCCGTGGAGAACATGGCGATGTTTCCTTGTCTGTCGCCGTACATAAAGTTCTGGCCCGGAACACCAAAATGGGGGAGAGCATCTTTAAAATCTTGAAAAGTATCCGCCCAGTTAATCTGATAAAGTGCTCTGAATTCATTGCTGAGATCGTGCCCAGTCCATCGCATCGCAATTACCTGATTGTCAACAAGCGCACTTTCGGGATAGATATCAGAAATAACAGGTCCGTGTTTGGTGTAGCGAATTTCCAACGAAACGTCATCGGAATCCTTTACTTTGATGACTTCCCTAATTTTGCCAAAAGAAAGATAAGTCGCAGAATCTTGAGCTAAAGAATCAGCAACATATCTACCGCGATCTAAAGGATCAACTTTCTCTAGAAAGAAATCGGTATCGTCTGCCATGATATTAGTGAACGACCACGCCATTTCATCATTTTGACCAAGCACAACACCGGGAACACCGGCAAGGGTAGCACCCGATACATTTTTACCATTTAAATTCAAATGCACTTCGTACCATTTACCCGGCATATCTAAACCTAAATGCGGATCACCGCCCAAAAGCGGATATCCGGTATTCGTTTTAGAACCATCCACAACCCAGGCGTTGCTTCCAACATGTGTGCCTTCAAATTCAAGTAACTTCCGCTTGTTAATTTCCTGCTGAAGCATAGGCATTAAAGAAGCAGTCAGTTTTGTAGATTCATCATCGTTTAAAGAGGTAGGAGCATCTACAGGAAATCGCAATTGAAGCTGATTGAACTGATCCGCCGGAAGTTTAGCTTGTAAATATCCATACATCACTTCGGTCCACCAGCTCATATTTAATTCCCATGCCATCAAGCGGGTGATAGCAATAGAACGAGTTGGATTCCATTTTACAGGTTGGATTCCGGTTAAGGCAAACTCAATAGGAAGTCGGTTGCTGTTTTTATCGATGAACGAGTTCACTCCATCAGCATAAGATTGCAATACAGATCGTTCTGCATCATTCAGTTCATTCTTTTCAATTTGAACGGCTGTTTTCCAGAATCCTAATGTGCGCTGATATTTATCTAAATCGACCAGTTCTTCTCCAAAAAACTCTGCAAAACGACCTTCAGCAGCAATTTGTGAAAGAGTCATTTGCCACAAACGATCTTGTGCATGAACATAACCCATTGCAAAATATAAATCCTGTTCGTTACCGGAATAAATATGAGGTACGCCAAATTCATCCCAATGGATATCAACCTCTGTTTTAAGTTCCGAAAACTCTATAGTGGCTTCGTAATCAGGAAGAGGTTTGTAGAATGTCCAATAGAAAGCAAGACCGGTAAATCCCAGAATCAGGATCAGGAAAAAAATTAAGAGTTTAACAAAAGTGTTCATCTTCAGCGTTTATTTGAATGAAATATAAAATTAGCGAATTCATAGGTTCAAAGATAGAGTGTTTTATTAAGAACAGAGCAAGTATAAAAACCTGTATATCCCTAAATCCGGATAATCCGATTTTTCTCTTTTATTGTGGAGTGGGTTTAGATTTTGTGTTTAGCACCCTAGCTACCCAAGCGGACTGAAGTCCTCGCTTGTTAACCGGATTGCTATTTAGGTAGATACAGAAATTCGTCAAGTACACAAGCAAGGAATTTATTCCGTCGCGATTCGTAGTCTAGGATTAGATTTTAGGTTAACCTACTCTCTAACTCAAGCGGACTGAAGTCCTTGCTTGATAACCGGATGACAATTTGGGTTGGCACAGGAATCCATCAAGTACACAAGCCAGGAATTCATTCCGCCGCGATTGTGGTTTAGGATTAGATTTTAGGTTAACCGACTCTCTAACTCAAGCGGACTGAAGTCCTTGCTTGATAACCGGATGACAATTTGGGTTGGCACGGAAATCCAACAAGTACACAAGCAAGGAATTCATTCCGCCGCGATTGTGGTTTAGGATTAGATTTTAGGTTAACCTACTCTCTAACTCAAGCGGACTAAAGTCCTTGCTTGATAACCGGATGACAATTTGGGTTGGCACGGAAACCTATCAAGTACACAAGCCAGGAATTCATTCCGCCGCGATTGTGGTTTAGGATTAGATTTTATGTTTATTAACCCGTAGCACTTATGATAAATACTAATCACGTACATTTATCTTTATGTCTTGCTTCTTGGTCATAAATATATTGCCTTACCTTAGGGATGTCCTTTTCAGAAACAGAATAAACAGCATAACCCTTTTGCCATTCAAATTTAGGTTTCCAGTTATGGTTTTTATTTAAATAATGAGAAGATGCACCTTTTGTCCACTTAATAATTTCAGAAACGGATTGTTTTGTTTTTAGCTTTACAAGCAGATGCAAATGATCTTTAACACCATTTACTATATCAATATGAATTTCCTTCTTAACAGCTTGTTGCTTAATCCAGCTACATATTTCAGTTCTAATTTCCCAAGATAGGTAAGGGATTCTATCTTTTGTGCTGAATATGATATGAACCCAAATGGAGTTTTTTGTAAAAGGCATAATTCTTTTTTTAGAAGTAAGACCATTTCTATTGTGATTCCTTACAAAAATAATTATAAACGATTGTTTTTACTTTTACTGAGTCCTTTACTGTAAATCGGATAAATTTTTAGGTAGGCACCGAAACCCATCAAGTACACAAGCAAGGAATTTATTCCGCCGCGATTCGTGGTCTAGGATTAGATTTTAGGTTGACCAACCCGTCAAACCAAGCGGACTGAAGTCCTAGCTTGTTAACCGGATGATAATTTGGGTTGGCACGGAAATCCATCAAGTACACAAGCCAGGAATTCATTCCGCCGCGATTCGTAGTGTGGCTTTAGATTTTAGGTTAACCTACTCTCTAACTCAAGCGGACTGAAGTCCTAGCTTGTTAACCGGATGATAATTTGGGTTAGTATGGAAATGCTTCAAGTACACAAGCTAGGAATTCATTCCGCCGCGATTCGTAGTCTAGGATTAGATTTTAGGTTAACCAACTCGTCAATCCAAGCGGATTATGCCAAAGGCATCCCTTCGGGAAAATCCTTGCTTGTAAACTGGATTGTAATTTGAGTTGGATTTGAAATGCATCCGGTACACCAGCCAGGAATTCATTCCGCAGCGGTTGTGATACAAGTTCCGTTTTAAAACAATAGCTATTATCTATTGAAAAGCGCTTTCAAAACTTTGTACATTACAGGGTAGAAAAAGTCAGAATCAAAAATCAAATTCTAAAGAAACGAACAAACATGGACATCAAGAAAGTAGCTGTAATTGGCGGTGGTACAATGGGAAATGGGATTGCACACGTTTTTGCAATGAACAGAATTCCGGTTAACCTGATCGAAACAAAGCAAGAATATGCAGACAAAGCTCTTGCTACCATTACCAAAAACCTGGAGCGAATGGTCAGCAAAGAAAAGATCAGCGCTGAACAAAAAGTAACAGCTTTAGACAGTATCACTATTTCGCTGGATATTACAGAAGGTGTTAAAGATGTAGATTTGATCGTAGAAGCAGTTCCGGAGAATTTTGAGATCAAAAAAAGTGTATGGACTCAAGTGGAAGCCGGCGCACAAGATCACGCAATATTTGCAAGCAATACTTCCTCTATTTCTATTACTAAACTCGCAGCGCTAACAAATCGACCGGACAAATTTATCGGGATGCACTTTTTTAATCCGGTTCCGGTAATGAAACTCGTAGAAATTGTACGCGGACTTGAAACCAGTGATGAAACCTATGATGTAGTAGAAGCCACATCTAAATTACTTGCAAAAGTGCCCGTTCCGGTAAACGACTTTCCGGGATTTGTAAGCAACCGAGTGCTGATGCCAATGATAAACGAAGCTATTTTTTGTGTGCATGAAGGCGTAGCAACTCCTGAAAATGTAGATGAAGTGATGAAGCTTGGAATGGCTCACCCAATGGGACCGTTACGCTTAGCTGATTTCATCGGGTTGGATGTTTGCCTGGATATTCTGAATGTATTGTACGAAGGATTTAAAGATCCCAAATATCGTCCGGCTCCATTGCTTGTGAAAATGGTAGATGCAGGCAAGCTTGGCAACAAAAGCGGAGAAGGCTTTTACAGCTATCAATAATATTTTTGAAGCGATAATTCTTTGTCAACCTCGTCATCTCGTCCAATCTGGTCATCTCGGCCCTGAGCCGAGATCTCCGGAACAACGCACGTTGTCTTTGATCAGGAGTTCGCGGATCGTTTACGAGCAATCTGAATAGCGCGAAATTTTTCTCTTCAAGATGATTTAGTTGGATTGACTTTTCTGCGTCCGCGATGACGGAGAGGTTCGTCACGCACAACCCAGTCATCTCGCCCAACCTCGTCATCTCGGCCTTGAGCCGAGACCCCCCGAACAACGCCCTCTAACCTGGAATGTTAAATCTTAATTCTGCCCAAGGCTAGAGACTTCATCCCAAAGATCCTTCATTTCTGGATTAATACTTTGAATCAGTTCAATCTTCCAAGAGCGTCTCCATTTTTTTACTCTTTTTTCAGCAACAATTGCTTCATAAATAGTCGGGAACTCATCAAAATAAAGTAATTCGAACACGTTATACTTTTTTGTAAAATGTGAACCTTCGCCTTTTCGATGATTATTTACTCTTTCCAAAAGATCTGATGTTACTCCGGTATAAAATACTGTACGGTGTTTATTAGACAATATATAAATCCAGCCATGTTTCATGATTAGTAAGACAAGTTCGACAAGATTCCTTACAGAAATAATTATAATTTTAGTTTTATTAAATACTTAGATTTTTCTGGATTTGAACAACCTTGTAATCTAGTCCAACTTCGTCATCCCGCCCAACCCAGTCATCCCGCCCAACCTCGTCATCTCGGCCTTGAGCCGAGATCTCCCGAACAATGCCCGTTGCTTTGATCAGGAGTTCGCGGATCGTTCAACTAACAAAGAATTTTGAAAACAGTTCTTGAATTAGGGAACTGTTTTTTATATTTAGAAAAAGCTAACACTAAGTTTACATTAGATACTTGAACAACTACAAAGGTTTTGGTAATCTTTAGCATTCAAAAATTAATTTAAAGGGACGTTATTTATGAAACACTTTTTACTAACAATAGGGCTTTGCTTGTGTACACTCGGTGTGGCAGTGGGGCAGACAACGATATTTAGCGAAAGCGGAGGAGGAGCAGCTCCAACTAACTGGACATTTAATGATGGAGGTGGAAACGACATTGACAGGGGTTCATATTGGTTAGTTGATGCAAATGGAAGCGACAACATTGTTACAGCTACTTTTAATCTGTCGAGTTATGGAGCAGCTGAATTGACTTTAGATGTTGCTACTTTTGGAAGTGGCACGGCTAATCCGGCGAAAATAGAGATTTCTTTAGATGGGGGAAGTAACTATACGCAAACAGAAACTACAGCAACACCTTCCTCCAGTTCTTATATATCAAGTGGAACAATTGCACTTGCGAGTTTAAGTAGCCAAGTTGTTATTAGAATTTCTAATAACGCCTCTTCTGGTAGAGGAGTACGGATGAGAAATTTAGAATTAGTTGCTTCAGGGACATCATCTGGAACTCCAGATCCAGAACCAACAAATCATGTAACTTCTTTTACAGCTACAGAAAGTGGTAGCAATGAAATTAACTTAACTTGGACTGATGCTGTTACTGGTTCTCAAGCTCCAGATGGTTATGTGGTTTATGGTAATACTGTAAGTGGTTCTTTACCAACACCAGCTGATGAAACGTCTCCAACTACTGATACTGATTTATCGGATGGATCAGCAGTAATTTTTGTTGCAAATGGCAATGAATCAGCATCCTTTTCAGGTTTATCTGAGAATACTCAATACTTTTTTCAAATATGGTCTTATACGAATAGCGGTTCTGATATTGATTTTAAAACCTCTCCTGTTGGACCTACTGCAAATGCTACTACTGAGGACGCACCAGATATTGTTATTAATGAAATTCTAGCAGACCCGGATGCTACTAATGGCGATGCTAATGGCGATGGATCAGTTAATACGTCTGAAGATGAATTTGTTGAGATCGTAAATACAGGAACCAGTGATTTAGATATTTCTGATTGGGTTATTGCCGACGGTGCATCAGATAGACATACTTTTGCTTCATCCACAGTATTGAAGCCTGGTCAAGCAGCTGTGGTTTTTGGGGGAGGAACACCAACGGGTGACTTTGGGGGTTCTTTAGTTTTCACCGCTTCTACAAATCAAACAGGTTTTAACAATGGTGGAGATGACATCATTTTAAAAGATGATGGTGGTACAACAATAGTTAGTTATACATATGGAGGCGAAGGAGGAGACAATCAATCAATCTCAAGGGATGCTGATTTAACAGGTGATTTTAAGAAACATTCAGAAATTACAGATGTAACAGCTTTATTTTCACCAGGCACAAAATCAGATGGAAGCTTATTTGGTGAAACTGTCGAAATCACAGGTGATGCGGGTTGGAGAATGTTATCGTTCCCAATTTCGGGTGGTTCTGCAGAAGATATTTCTGACGATACTGCAATCCAGGGAGTTGCCGGTGGAGATAATACCGGAGAAACTTCCAACTTCCAGACGTATGATAATACCGGAGCTTTTGAAACACCGGCTTCTGTTTCAACTAATCTTGTTAATGGATATGGATTTATAACTTATTTCTATGACAACACAGATGCAGGTAGTTCAGAGCTTCCTGTTACTCTACAAGCTTTTGGCGCTGAACCTTCCAGTGATGTAAGCGTTGATCTTAATGTTTCTAATGCTGTAAGCAGTAGTTACTATACAATGGCAGGTAATCCGTTTGCATCTAATTTCAATCTGAATTCAATTACTGCAACAGGTGGTTCTATTCAAAACAATGTGCATTTCTGGGATAACAGCTCAGATTCATATTCAGCACAAGATCGCACTACTCCATATATTGTGGAGCCGTGGCAAGGTTTTTGGGTAGAAACTGTAAGCTCAGATGTAACGGCTATTTCTATGCCAACGTCAGGTAAAACAAGTACAGCGGCAACGGGCACGTTCTTCGCAAAAGAAAATGCAGATCGTGGTGACATCGACTTTACGCTTTCATCAGCTAGCACTTTTGATAAAGCTATCAGACTGAGTGCAAGACCGGATGCTGTTATTGGATACGACTTATCTGATGCATCTAAATTCACACCACTTGTTAACTCTTTTGCTACAATGGCATTTGTAGGTAAAATCGATAATGAAGACAAATTACAGTCTGTGTTCTCTGTTCCTTCTCAACTAAAAGAAGAGGTTACAATTCCGTTGCGTATAAGCACAAGCGGTGTTTCCGGTGAATTCACTTTTGCTTGGGAAAACGTAGCAACCATCTCGGATGAGTGGGATATCTCCCTTACCGATCATGATAACGGAACAAGCGTTTCACTCAGAGAAGTTAATTCTTACACATTCACAGTGGATGAAGTGAAGGAAAAATCAACGCGTACAATTCTGGATGTTGCAACAACATTAGAAGATGAAGAAGGAGCAAAGAATCGCTTCAGCTTAACGATTACACCAAGTACAAGTGTAAGCAATGAGCCGATCAGTAAGCCAAGTAAATTTGCTTTAGAACAAAATTATCCGAATCCGTTTAACCCAACCACAACGATTACCTATTCAGTAGGTCAGTCAGGTCCGGTAAATATTACCGTGTACAATGTGATGGGACGTAAGGTAGCAGAATTAGTAAATGCTACGAAGAATGCAGGAACGGATTACAAAGTAAGCTGGAATGCA